>ERZ1699259.462-NODE-462-length-17845-cov-3.351507_pt1 | contig 17845 bp, 8 predicted proteins | sample MGYA00581525_ERZ1699259 | MGnify/ENA primary metagenome ERZ1699259 (study PRJEB42319, sample SAMD00040332) | human oral metagenome | material: saliva | host: Homo sapiens | study: EMG produced TPA metagenomics assembly of PRJDB4115 data set (Metgenomic analysis of... | reverse complement strand
ACCCATGAATGATAAGCGAGGCGGTGCTAGCTTTATGCGTAAGCAAGAACAAATAGAAGGTCAAGTATTCTCAAAGATGGATGAGATTAGGCAACAGGAAGAGCGAGTAGAGCGCCTGGAGCATCAACAACATTTGAAAGAAATGGGGTTGAATCGTCAGGGAAGTGGTCTGGAGATGAGTGTTCAAAATATACCTCGAATTCGTGAAGAACTAGAAAAAGCTGAACGTGGGGAGTCGTTCTTTACCAAAGCTACTCTCAAACGTTATCAAGAAGAGTTGACTAGACTTGAGGCTATATATGAACAAATGGGTAAAACGAGCATTCAGCCAGCAACTCAAGCCTTAATTGATGAGGGCTTAGTGAACCAGTGGCAAAAACAACCAAATACGTATTTTATAAAAGGGTTACGAAGAGTTGCCCTGGAGTTGACTGAAGAAGGAGAGTTTCAATTATCTTCACAAACTAAGTATCATCCGAAAACAGATGAGGAAAGACTGAAGGTGGATGAATTACTTGCCAAACAAAGGCAAGAAAATGTAGGATTAACGCCCTCGAATCAGGAAAAATCAATTTCACCACAACCAGAGCCTATTGAAAAAAATCAAGGCGAAGCAGGGTGGTTAGAAAAAAATTGGGACAATCTCACGTTTTCGATAGAAAATAAAAAAACAGTCGTCATTGATCCGACTAGTATAGATAAGATGGTTGAAGAAAAACAAACTCCAGATAATCAAGAATCTATTACCACTACAGAGGAGAATGCTGGAAGATTGATGAGCTATGAAGAGGTAAAACGGGAAAATGAAGCATTAACAAAGAGTTTAAATAATCGGATTCAATCTGGAGAATTATCGATTGAATTTGCCCCAGATTTCTATCTATATGATGTCTTTGCGAAGTTAGGAAATAGCCATCCTACCAAATATCTCAATGATAAGCGAATGGAAGTGTTGTCTCCCATTCATTCACTTTTGACCTCTATTGATGATCAAACGATTGATTTATACAAGACAAAAGGAACTCCTGAGCAAGATTCCTTGTATCAAGCATTGAAACCTCATCAGAGAACTTTGGGAGTAGATATTTCAACCCGATTTATTGGTGAACTTGCAATAGCAGCATACAATACCAACAAGCAGATAGAAAGCCTCTCAAGTGACAGTTTCGGCGTCTATTTTGGTGAAAGAACCCTTGATAATCTATCACAATCGGTTGAGCGAATGTTGGAGTATCCATTGATTGAATCGGGAACAAGAGACTTTGCCCATGGTTTTGTGACAACACCAAATACATTGTTTCACTATTTGGATGAGCAAGAGGGAGAAGTGGTTTTAAATCATGAATTATTGGATAACTTGATGTCACGTTTTGAGACTCATCCCATTAAGATAATAGAGGCTTCAGAAGAAAAAGAAAAAGCCCCTGAGAAATCTCAAGAGCTAGATATGATTTTTGAGCAACAAAAAAACGAGAGGACCAGTGGTAGTCTGGGGTCTTTACAGCCCGAAGCTGAAGGCAGTCCCACACCCGTACCAAAAGCTGGCACCTTTGAACGCTCTGTTACCAGTCGTCCTACGACATCCTCTCATTTACTTTATTTTACCATAAATGAAGAGTTTCAGTCAAGTAACGATGGCTACTATCACTCTATTTCCTTAGATGAATTAACTAAATTGAATCGTCCAATCCGTCGACTAGCTTTGCAAAATGCAGCACAGTATTATTTGGATGAGTTGGCCAACTCAAAGATTTATTATGTTACCCCTGATAAGACTGTACAAGTTCATTTTGAAGAAAAGCACTTCATGCACCTAACAGGAATTAAACCAATTGCATTAGGGCAGACACCCGAGAAAACTTTACATGATTTTGCAGAAGGAAATGGGCATTTTGATAATATTTTATTGGCTAATAATGATGCAGCTTTTGACAAACTAAAGGTCTTATCAGATCTTTCAGTAGCAACAGAAAGTACATCTTTCTATTTTGATGATTTAACTGATCTTAGGCGATATGATGGACGTTTTGATAGTCTTATAAAGTCTGATGATAAAGATATTATCTTGTTATTCAAAGAGTTAGAGGAAGAAAACTATATTCCAATATCAGTTTTTAAGTCTCGGACAAAACTTACCAAGGAACTGGAGACGGTAGATAAAACACCTATTCTTGGCGTATTCCGTGAACGTGATGGCCAGATTGAACAGCTATCGATTAATGAGGAATATGTTAAAGATGGTGGCGAGGAAATGCTATCTGTCTTGAGAAATAAGCAGTATGAAGAGCTTCCTAAAGAATCTGAACAAACGATTTCAGTAAATACTATAGATAAAACTTCACTTGATTCAGTAACTTTTACTCAAGTTTTGGATACTGTCTATAATTTAGGTGTGCCAGGTGACCTCTCAAAAACTCCAGAAGAATTTCATCAAGCCTGGAATCAGTATCTTGACTATGCGAAGCAGCATAATGATAAATTTGATCAGATTGTTGCTGCAGCTGGTGAAGATCATCTCCTAGATACAAATTCAGATTTTTATAAAGAATGGATACAAGATCATATCTATAAGGAAAACTACCATGTACGCCTTCAATGGTCTGAGGAACGCCCAGAAGGCCCTAGATTGCCATTTAAAGAGACAGATCTGATATCTTATCAAGATTTCGCTAGGGAGCTATATAAGGCCAATCAGGACTTTTATCCAATTCATCAAGAAGGAATGAAACAAGTAACAGCAGGCAATACTGAAGGCTATATCCCTCCTACCAAAATTAAGTTTGATGTCTATGCTCCAGGTGGTGAAGTGATCAAAGAGGGAATTCGATATGATGTTGGAGATGAGACTAAGCCAATTTCACAAATGCTAGGATTAGGATATCGTCGACTCAACGGTCAATCTGAACTAGCATCGATGGATGAAGAAATTCTTTCTCAGCTGGAAAATAGAGAGGTGAATAAGGAAATTTCCCAGGAAGCAAATGAATCATTTCGATTGACAGAAGAAGTAGCAGGTCAAACTCTTGATACAAGAGAAACGGTAGCTTTTCAATCTTCTAAGCAAGAAACTAAAAATAATTTGCTTCAGCGTGTAGAGGAGATTCTGAAAGAGGAACCTATTTCGGATTTGGAGACTCCTGAAGTAAACTCAAGTAGTATTGATTATGCTACTTTAACGCCTCATGAATTGAGTGAGGTTGCTTTTCAAAAAGTGAGAGAGTACACAGAAACACCAGAACGGTTAGAAGAGTATCTGAATTTTATGAGTAAGTTTCCAGAGCTCTCACCTAGAAATGTCGCTTTGATTCAGGAACAGTGGCCAGGAGCGAATGCAGTCGCAACCTATAATCAATGGCAATCGATGGGGGAAGTTCTTGGGATTACTTCAGATCAGGTATTTGAAACTAGAAATACCTATACCAATAAAAAAACAGGTCGAACAAGAGAAGTTGTCCATAACAATCTTTCGGTTAAGACAGGAGAAAAATCACATATTACCTTGTTTAGACCTATGATGGTTGAGATGATTCCTGTATTGGATGAAAATGGAAATCAGGTAAAAAATGGAAAAGGCAATCCAAAATATAAAAGACTTTCTGAAGCGACACCTGAAGAAAAGGCATTAAAGAAAGAAGGAAAATTGAAATCTCGCTTCTTCCAGGAAAGAGATTCAAACACAGGCTTAGCTAAATTCGCTACGTATAAAGTATTTGAGTTATCTCAAACAACCTTGAAACCTGAATTTTATCCCAAAGCGATGCCAAATCGTCACTATGATTTTAATATGGATCATATTCGTACAAAAGAGGTACTTGAAGGGCTTTCAGACTATGCTAAGGGTATTGGGGTAACAATCTATCAAGACGATGCAAAAGAGTTGAGAAGTGCGAAAGGAGCTTTTTATTCAGATGAACAAAAGATACTTTTGAATCCAGATAATACTCCTGGGGAAGTCGTTGCAACCACTATTCACGAGTTAGCGCATGCTACTTTACATAATCCTAAATTTGCTAATTCGTATAAGGAGGATGTCTCAAAAGATCGTAGAGAACTTGAAGCTGAGATGACAAGTTATCTCGTTTCTAAGCATTTTGGCTTAGATACCTCTGAGAAAGCCATTCGCTATATGGCAATTTGGACTGATAATTTGACATCTCTTGATGATCAACAACTAGCGCAATCTATGAAACGGATTCATGGAACAGTATCTAAGATTGTAAAAAGTGTTGAACAACATACAAAGCCTTATCAGTTAAACAGACAGGTGGTACAAAATCAAAATTTTATCCAAAGCCCAAAGAAGGGGCTTAAAGTCTAGAAAGAGCGCTCTTTAAGAGCCTCTTTTTTGTGTATAAAGTTATATAACTTTATGTACTGTTTTTTGATACCAACTCACTCTATTCTTTGTCGATGTCCCTTTACAAAAGATTTTTTAATTATAGCTTACAATGACAGAAAATGAAGTAGAAGGAGAATGATATGGTTATAGTTATTCTGGCTGAAAAAGAGAAACAGGCAGAAGCTTACGCTACAGCTTTGGGACAATTTAGTAAAAAGAAAGGTGTCTATGTTATCAGGCAATCACTCTATTTTCCAGCTGAAGTTCATGTGGTGGCTGCTGAAGGGCACCTATTTGAATATAGTGAACCAGACAATTGGTCGCTTGATAAATTACCTCTTACAAATGTTTCATTTAAGCAACATCTGAAAGAGGACAAGGATTCGAGAGAAAAATTTAAGAGAATCTATGATGAAGTGGTAACAGCAGATCAAGTGATTATTGGGACGGATGCTGATAGAGAAGGAGAGCGGATTGCGTACTCTATTTTATCGCATATACCAGGAGGCAAGGAGAAAATTTGGAAACGTCTTTGGGCAAGCTCCATGACAAAGAAAACTCTTCAAAAAGCTCTTCAGGAATTGAAGGAACCTTCAGAAACCTATAATTACTATTTAGAAGCTGAAGCACGTGCACAAAGCGATTGGTTGGTAGGCATGAATTTATCACCTCTTGCAACGATTGATCTTCAAGCAAGAGGGCAACTCCCTCGAACAAAAGGTAGCCATCTATCTGTTGGCCGAGTTCAAACACCAGCGGTCAGACTAGTTTGTGAGAATGATTTAGAGATTCGCAACTTTACTCCAGAAAAATATTGGAAGCTTCAGTTGGAGGATAAGAAAAATGGGGTATTTTTCACCACAAAAGACAAAACTAAGGATAGTGAGGTTATTTTGGCCTCTTCAAGGGGATTATCAACCACCTCTGTTATTTCTTCAGTTGAGGTAGAAAATCATCAGAAATCAGCTCCACAATTATTTACCTTGTCTGCATTACAAAGTTTTGCAGCAAGTGCTTGGAAATTTGACTCAGATAAAACAGAGAGCATTGTTGAGGGACTATATTTGGAAGGATTTCTCTCCTATCCACGACCAGATTCAGAATACATCAATCAATTTGAGTTTAACGATTTAAAAGAAAATCTATCTGCCTATCAAAAAGCTATTAATTGTCATTTTCAGCCAGCGTTTCTGGAGCCTAGAGAAGATTATGTCAATGATGAAAAAGTATCTGGTACAAGCCACTCAGCCTTGATTCCGACTGAAAGAATTCCAAACCTTTCAAATTTAAAAACTGACCAACGACTGATTTATGAAGCAGTTGTGAAGCAGGCAATCTTGATGTTTGCGGATGATTGTTATTATTCAACCAAAACAATTGAAGTAGAAAATAATGGTCTTGTTTTTAAAACAAAGGGTAGAACGCTTCATAAATTAGGATGGGCTGAATGGAGTTCACGAAAGGTACGAGGTCCAGTTGAAGTTCCTGATTATCAAGTGGGAGATAAAATTGATACGCAGGTTCAGATTGTAGGGGGTGAAACGAAACCACCTAAAAGACTAACTGAAAGCCAATTGATTGGCCAAATATTTCCTAAATATGGCTTGGGAACACAAGCCACTAGAGGAGAAATCATTAAAAAAATTCAAAGTAAGGGTTATGTTGTTAAAGATAAAAAAACAGGTCAACTAACTCCCACCAATAAGGCCTATCTACTTATCAATTATCTCTATGACAATGAATTCTCTGATCCAGAGACAACAGGAGGCTGGGAAATGTTTCTATCTCAGATTGGAGAAGGGACAATCAATCCACGAGAATTTGTGGATGCGATAAAAGATAAGCTCACTCTTCAAATCAAGGAAGTAAAAGAAAGAGGTGACTAAGTGTGACTACTGAAGAAAAGAAAAAAACACCCTATTTAGATCGTTATACAGATAATTTGACAGAAAAAGTTTCAAAAAAAGCGGAAGATTATCAGGTGTACGGACGTGATAAAGAAGTAGAAGCTGTTCAGACCACTCTTCTCAGGCGAACTAAGAATAATCCTATTTTGGTAGGAGAAGCTGGAGTTGGAAAAACAGCTATTGTTGAAGGATTTGCTTTAGCCATTTTAAGAAACCAGGTATCTCCAAAATTAAAAAATTTGACCGTGCGTTCTCTGGAACTATCTAGCTTAATGTCAGATGAGGATGGAGGATTTATTGTTAAGTTTAAAAAAATTATTGAGGAGATGGTAGAAACCAAAGGAGAGAATCTTCTCTTTATTGATGAATTTCATACTATTGTTGGTGCTGGTGGTTCAGATAAGGGCGCTTTGGATGCTGGAAATATTGTAAAGCCAGTTTTGTCACGTGGTGAGATGCAATTGATTGGCGCAACTACTTTAGATGAATTTCATGAGTATGTCGAACAGGATCGAGCGCTAGAGCGAAGGATGCAGCCAATTATAGTTGATGAGCCAACAACTACTCAAGCGATTGAAATTCTTGAACAAGCTAAAACTATTTATGAAAAATTTCACCAGGTGTCTATTAGTTCCGATGCTGTAAAACAAGCTGTACTTCTATCTGTTCGCTACATACCTGATCAATTTTTACCTGATAAAGCCTTTGACTTAATAGATGAAGCAGCGACAATTTGTTCTACAAATGGGTTAGGCCATGTAGGTAAGCAAGAAATTGCAGAGGTGCTGAAAAATAAAACAGGTATTCCTGTCACGACGATTTTGAAAGGTGACAAGGAAAGGCTAGATGGTTTAAAAGAAAAGCTGTCACGACGTGTTAAAGGCCAAGATGAGGCTGTAGAAGCTGTTGTGAACGCTATAACTGTTGCACAAGCTGGCTTACAGGATCAAAGAAAGCCCTTGTCTTCCTTCATGTTTTTAGGAACTTCAGGAGTTGGGAAAACAGAGCTTGCCCTGGCATTGGCAGAGGGGATGTTTGATGATGAGGATGCAATCATTCGCTTTGATATGTCTGAGTATAAACAAAAGGGAGATATCACAAAGCTGATTGGCGATCGTCAAACTAGAACGAAAGGTCAATTGACTGAGAAGATTAAACAGAAACCTTATAGCGTTATTCTGATCGACGAGGTGGAGAAAGCACACTCGGAAGTTGTAGATTTATTTTTGCAGGTACTTGATGCAGGACGTTTGACTGATTCAACTGGAAGGCAAGTGAGCTTTAAGAATACGATTGTCATTATTACTACGAATATTGGTTCTCAAAAAATTATTAAGCAGTACGAATTGAAAGGGAATTTTAAAAAGCTAACCGATAGGGATAAAATTCAGTTTGAAAAGAGCATGACGTTGGAGTTGGAGACTAAATTCCGACCAGAATTTCTCAATCGAATTGAATATAAATTGATTTTTAACATGTTAGACGAGGAAGTGAATAAGGAAATTATTGTCAAACAGCTATCAGAAATTCAAGAAAGAATGAAGAATAAAAAGTTGACTCTCTCTTACGAAGAAAGTTTGGTTACTTATTTATTGGATGTAGGAACAAATATAAAGGACGGTGCACGGCCACTTGAAAGAGTGATTAAGCATAAAGTACTTCCTTTAATTTCTAAAGAGTTTCTGAACTTATCTGATCCCAACCAAGAGTATCATTTCCATCTTTGGGTAGAAGGTGATGCACCAGATGAGTATCACCGTGAAGACAAAAGAAAAATATTATTCGAGGTCGAAGCTGAAAATACGTCATTTGGTGAAGCATTATTTTCTTAAAACTCACCTTAAAAAAATGATTGTCCCTTTAAAAAATTTTTTTCAATTATCTATTATACTAACGTTGTCAAAAAACAAAGGAGGATTTCTATGAAAAATTATTTGACAAGACAAATTCAGCAAGTAAAAACAAAATCACAGATGTTTTTATTGAGCCTTTCCCTATTCCTAACAGGATCTACCGTGTATGCGGACGATCCATTTGTTAAGTCGGATAACTTGGCAAAACAAGGAATTACAAAAGTTCAGCTAGTCAGTGTTGCGCTATTTGGTCTAGCTGCCGTTGTCACCTCGCTCATTTATGCGTTTGGTGGACGGGAGTTAAAAGCCTCAATGAAAAAACATTGGGTATCAATTGCAATTGCAATTATTGGTGTTTCAGCGGGACCAAGTATTATTGAATGGATTTTTGAGTTCGTGAAAAGTTAAGGGGTGGTGATTTATGGCTTTTTCACTCTTTAATAAAGGTCGCTGTACGATTACAGATGATCTATTTCTAGAAATTACCTGGGAAGATGGAAGAGGTCCAGAGGATGATAGTGAGTTACTTGCTATCATCGATGTATTGGATCATAGTTCAGGTTATTCTCAGCGGATTTCAAAAAATTTCCCCTACCTAACATTTCAACAGGCAGAGTTGTTATTTAGAGAGTTGAAACAGATGTATGGTCAGTTTCAGCTGAAAAAAGTAGCAATCGCCCATCTGGAAGGGAAAAGCGTGGTAACAGAAGGAGAGGTTTACGCTAGTCCATTTCTGATTACTGAAGACTATGAAAACCTCTTGCTTCCCCTCATTCAAGCGATACTTACTCGCTCTGAATTTGCAAATTACAGCTATCAAGAAAAAAGGGAGTATTTTGAGAACCAGATTTATCCTGTATATAAACAAAGTATGGGATTGTCTGATTCTTCTCTTCCTATTTTCCCAGCTGAAGGTGAGACGATGGCTGTTTCACAACCCAATCGCCTACCACCTGCTCCAAATGCAAGGGAACAAACAGATGTTGTGTCTTCCGTATCTCAAAAGCAATCAGTTTCTCTGAAGAAATTTTATCTATTCTTAGGTTTTTTAGGAGTGCTTGCAGTAGTAAATATCGTTGGTGTATTTTTTGCTTTCGCTCAACTATCAAGCCAGTCTGAAAAAGTAAATTTCTTATATCAGGAACAAAAAAATACTCAACATCTTATCTCAACGAAAAATGAAGTTGATGTATTTAGTCGTCATTTCTTACCTTCTTATTACTCGGGCAAAAAAGAAAATCTAGTAGATTTTCTTTCTGAAGGTGATGCAAAATTTACCAAACCAAAAGAAGGGATTTTACAATCAGTTATTTTAGAAAAATTGAATTATGATTCAGAAACTCAAAAATATACGGTTTCCTATATCTTGTCCGTCAAAAAAGGGGATAAATCATCTAGCGTTAGATTAACCTTTGATGTAAAAGCTTCTGATTCTTCAAAATATGGATTTGTTGTAGAAACAGAACCAAAAGAATCAAATTATCTTAAAAATTAGAAAAGGAAAAATTAAAATGAACAAGAAACAAGTTTTAGCTACACTAGCACTATCAACAATCGCACTTGCACAAGCTGGATTTGTATCAGCTGACGAGCTTACACCGATTGATTCTTCTGCCCCAGCAACAGAAGTTGTTACGCCAACAACCCCTAGCGCTTCAACAGAAACAGAGGCACCAGCAACTCAGCCAACAGAGCCTTCAGTTACTCCAGTTGACCCAACAACGCCAAGTGTACAAGACAAAGACAATGCAGGAAGTCTTGACGGGGTACCAACAGACAAACCAGCACCTTCTGATAAGCCACAGGATAAAGACAACGCAGGTAGCCTCGATGGTGTACCAACACCATCAGATAAACCACAAGACAAAGACAACGCAGGAAGTCTTGACGGAGTGACAACTGATAAACCAGCACCTTCAGACAAGCCACAGGACAAGGATAATGCAGGTAGCCTTGATGGAGTCCCAGCTGAAAAGCCAAAAACAACTGATCAAGCGAACCAGCAAGGTAAGTCACAAATTGGAACTACTTCAACTTCAACAGGTCAAGTAGTGCATGACGTGACAAAAGAACCAGTTGAAACGAATACAGGAGCTTCAATTGTTAGCACGCAAAACGGAAACGTAGTCCTTTCAAATGGATCTGTAGTAGCTCCTGAAGAGATCGGTGGTACTGTTAACGAAGATAAGACTATCTCTGTTACTGATAAAGAAGGCAAACTTAAAACACTTCCAAACACTGGAACTGCAGAAAGCATTCTAGGTACTATTGGGGCTATGTTGTTGACGGCAGTAGGTTATTTCTACAAGAAGAAACTATTTTAATTAAGTGAAGGAGAAAGAAAAATGACAGAAAAAACACAAGGACACGGATATTTCCGTAAGAAAAAATGGGCTAAAGGCCTAGTATCAGGAATTGCAGTTGCAGGTATTGTAGCCTTCTCTGCAGGTTCAGCATTTGCGGATGAAGCAGTTCAGCCAGAAAGCAAAAACGACAATAACATTTATGCTACACAAGCTGGTAAAGCAACAGGAAGCCAGTCTGTAGCGATTGATAATGGAGCAGTTACAAAGGCTGCTGAAAAAGCAAAAGAAGCAGGGGTGAACGTTTCTGAAACTCAGATTGTTGATAAGGGAACAGATACCACTGCTCCAAAACTTGAACAGTCTAAGTCTGAGATTAAACAAGATCAGGACAAGCAAGTCAAGGAACTTGAAGAAGCGACTACAAAACAAGTTGAAAACAATACAGCCTTCAATGAAGCGCAAAAAGCTATTCAAGCTAACAATCAATTTGTAGCTGATGAAAAAGCCAAGCATGAAGGGGAAACAACTGTCACAGTGACGAATGACAGTTCGACTGCTACAGATGGTTCAGCAACTCAAAACAAGAAAGCAACTCAAACAGCTAAGAAAGTCTTAGCAGAAAACCAGCAAGCTGTCTCAACCTACCTGGAAGAAAAAGGGAAGTACGAAGCTACTGTCAAACAAGCTACTGAATTAAATCAAGCAGTAGAAACTGCAACTGCTGAACTGAAAAAGAGCGATGTTACTGTCAGTGTAGTAACACGTACAGTTTCTTCTGTTGCTGAAGTAGAAGCATTGAAGAAACAAAATGACCAGGCTATTGCGACTGCAAAAGGCAAAGTGGAGCTTAACAAAGCCCTCATGGCTGCCTACACAGAGAAGAAGAATGCTAGTGATCAAGTCAATCAAGATGCTGATCGTAAATCAACAGATTTGAAAAACTCTGGTGTACTTTTAACCTCTAAAACTCAAGAAGTTTCTTCAGCTGATGAAGCTAAGCAAATTGGGAAACAAAACCAAGCAGCTTATAACAAGGCTAAGAAAGCACAAGCAGACTGGCAGAAGAAATACAATGAACTTCAATCTAAAACAAGTACGGAAGGCTACACTAAAGAAGTAGTCTTGCAAGCCCTTAGTGTTGCGACAGCAAATCCTGAAGCAACAGTGAAGTCCTCGGCTTCAGGAGCGCATGTAACTACTAAAGATTACATCGCCTCATCAAATGGTACATCAGGCTATACTCGTGTTCTTGACTCAACTAAAGTCTTGAAATACAAGGATGTTGGCACTGGATGGAAAACAGAAGTTGACTACACTAAACTGAAAGGTTTGACCGTTTCAACTGCAGATGGTAAAAAGCATGATATTTCTCGTATCCATCGAAAATTCGAGATTCTTAATCAAGGGAAGACAGGATTGAATGATGTCTATGTCCTGAACGATCCAACAGAAGGATTTGTAGTAGCTCGTAATGATGGAGCTGGTGGAGCAGCAGACTACATGAATTTCTTGGTTACGGATACCTATTACTACAATGTGGATGGGAAAGAAGTAGCCTTCCAAGCAAGTGAAAAGACTCCTGCAACCCTGACCTATTCCTCACTCAACCATAATATTATTGGTTGGGAAGGTGCGAAAGCCATTAACGGAACTCATGTTGAAATTAACGGCTCAACTGTAACCTATAACAAGAATTATGGTTATGTTTACGCTGAAGACTACAACCGCCAAGAAGATGTAGGGCATCTTTGGGATACATCTGACTCACCTTACCAATACAAGGGCGCTGCACTTGGTGTTTTCAAGAAAGGGACAGCCTTCACAACCGAATTTATCCAATGGGATGGACCAGATAATCCAAATGGTCAAACTTACTGGTTCGCTTTGAATACGAAGGTTGTAACGCCAGTTGTTGAAATTCCAGCTACTGCAACCATTACTAAAACAACCGTGAAGCCAGTTAAGCCTGAACCTGTATCAGCTGAGTTGGTTAAAGCGAAGAATCCAGTTAAGCCAACCTTGGCGCTTAAAACTCTTTCTGAAACCAAAAATCAGAAATTATCAGCAAGTTATCACGGCTACAAATTGCAGTATAAGCCAGTTGTCCGCAAATCTGTAGCAGATACAGATAAGACCAATACAAACGGTCAAACAGTAGCTAAAAATGCTACTCAGCTTTATACATTGCATCATGACAATATTTATGCGAACCTTAAAAAAGGGGATAAGATCACCATCATTGATCCGCTTGAAGCTGGAGCAGTTCCTGATGTTGCTGTTACAAAGGCAGCTGCAGAGAAAGCGGGATGGACTGTTGCCTATGATTCAGGAAAGAATACGTATACCTTTACTGCAACCTACGAAGGGAAGCGTCTAGCAGCTCCTGTGATTAGCTGGAAGCCAATCTATGATAAAGGTTTCTATGACAACACTTATAAAGTGTTAGTGAATAAATACGAGGTGTATTCAAACACTGTTACCACCAAAACACCAAAACCACCAAAACCAGTCAAAGCTGTTCTGGATCGTTCTGGTAAGGATATAAACGGTGCAACAACATTTGATCGCAACGTGACCTTCCGCTTGATGACTGATTATAGTCCATACACCAAAACTCTTGCTTCAGCACAAGCACTTGGTAAGAAGTTTGCTATTTTGGATGATGTCCAAGATGGTGCATTCTCAGTTTATCAAGGTAATATCAAAATGACTGCTGCTGGTAAAGACGTAAAAAGCTTGTTTGACATGCATCACGTGCTTTCAGACAAAGGACGTACCGATGCAATCAATAAAATCCTGAAGGAATTGAACCTGCAACCTAGAGGAGAGTTCTATCTCTGGGTAGCGAAGGATTCTAAGAGTTTTTACCAAAACTACGTGAAACAAAATAAAAACGTGACGATTGATCTCCCAGCTAAACTCCTGGTTAAAGCAGGGGAGAAAGTCAAGAATGACTTTAAACAAATTGACTTTGGTAATAGTTATCAGTCAAATCTTGTAACAGTTGAAGTTCCAAATGTTAAGCCAGAAAAACATGTACTTGATAGAACTGGCAAGAAAGTCCTTGATGGCAAAGAAGTTCAGCTAGGTGATTTTGTTCAGTACCTTCTTGATGGAGTAACTGTTCCAGAAAAACATGATACATTGTACCAATATGACGGTTTGGATAAGCTTGATACTAAGCATGACCGCTATACTGGTAATTGGAAGGGTATCATCAAGGGTACAGAATACACAGCAGAAAAAGAGCTAACGTTGCCATACGATGTTATCCTGAAGAATGGTAAAGTGATCAAGGCAGGAGATAAGATTTCCAAAGGTAGCTCTTATGCCTTTACCTTTGAGTTCAACCAAGGTACTAATTCAGAGTTCATCAAGAAACTTGTGACTGTTAAGTGGGATGCCAAAGGTGGGCAATGGTCTTACGTTATCAATCAAGACTTCCTAAACTCTCTAGGAGTAAAAGGAACCTTTGATGCAGATTTCTACATCGAGGCGGAGCGTATTGAAACTGGTGATAAGATTGAGAATACTTTCATCAATATTGTCAATAAACAAGAAATGACTGCCAAGGTTATTACTCGTACACCAGAGCCACCTAAACCAAAACACCCAGAAAAACATGCGCTTGATAAAACAGGTCAGAAAGTTCTTGATGGCAAAGAAGTCCAGCTAGGTGAATTGATTCAGTACCTTCTTGATGGTGTAACTATTCCAGAAAGACACCATACGTTGTACCAATATGACGGTTTGGATAAGCTTGATACTAAGCATGACCGATATACTGGCAATTGGAAGGGTATCGTTAAGGGAACAGAATATACTGCTGAAAAAGATCTAACGTTGCCTTACGATGTTATCCTTAAGGATGGTAAAGTGATTAAGGCAGGAGATAAGATTTCCAAAGGTAGCTCTTATGCCTTTACATTTGAGTTCAACCAAGATACTAATTCAGAGTTCATCAAGAAACTTGTGACTGTTAAGTGGGATGCCAAAGGTGGGCAATGGTCTTACGTTATCAATCAAGATTTCCTAAATTCTCTGGGAGTTAAAGGTACTTTTGATGCAGACTTCTACATCGAAGTTGAGCGTATTGCGGCTGGAGAAGTTGAGAATACTTTTGTTAACATTGTAAATGGACAAGAAATGACTGCCAAGGTAACAACCCACACTCCACCAAAACCTGAAGAACCTGGAAAACCAAATCCTCAACCATCACTTCCAAATACAGGATCAGCAGCAAGCATGCTTCCAGTTGTGGGAATGATTTTGGGATTATTGAGTCTTGCAGGTCTTCGTAAGTCGAAAGAAAACTAATTTGACGAACTAAAATGAAATGATGACCACAAGTTGAATAAAGACTCTCTTGTGGTCTTTATTGAAAGGAGAAAAAATGCAAGTATTTATCGCTTCTGGACGTGTTGCATTCATTCCAAATGATGCAGTGGGCCGAACTCCAAACGGTCACGTCAGTTTCAAATTTGAATTTGTTTGTGATTCGAGTATGACTGATGATACAAATAAACCAATCCCTAGTTTCTTCCATGTACAAGTTTATGGAAAACAAGCGGAATTGATGGCTCAGAGCCTATCTAAGGGCTCTCCAATTCTCTTAAAAGGAGAAATTATCCAACGACCATATAACGATGAACAAGATCAACGTCGGACGTATCAGTTTATTTCACCAAACCAACAAGGAGGAATCACTTTCCTTGAAAATAAGGAGGCATCTAACCGACGTAAGCAGGAACAACAGGGCTTTTCTCAGCCGACACCAAGTTCTAATCCTCCATCCTATCCTGAACCAATAGATGTGGATTCCCCGTTCTAAAGGGATTGAAAGCATACAAGGACACTTGTGTGCTTTTTTTGTGGTTTTTTATTGTATAAAAAGTTATATAACTTATGGTATAACAATATCTTTTGTCCCTTTAACAAAGAATTTGATATTATCCCTTAGAATAGAGGGGAATTAAAAAATAATAAGAAAGGAGTGCAACAATGGCAAGACAAAAATACAATTATCTGTCTGATGAATTGATTGCAGAATCTCTTCAGGTGACCAATTACTTAGAACAAAGTCGATCCAGTCGATTGAATGTTCTTCAGTTGGATGGAGAGAAATGGTTAGAAAGTTACTTTCACCGTTATGAAAAAGCCTCTCCAAGGCTACAGTTTCACATATTTCTCTTTTCGAGCTTCTATACTCGAAAAATGGAATGGTTCTTGGAAGGTGTGAGGGGGTAGTAGTTTGTTTGAGTTATTTGAAGTAGTATTTTACACCCTTATCCAAGTGATTCGAGCCAGTTGGTTCAATACCCTCCTTTTTCTAGGAGTTGCAGGTTATTACCTCTTCAGACTCTTTCAACCTTACTTTTTAAGGCAGTATCAGCGGTTACTTAAAAGCAAGAGTTTTCTTCAGCAGATTTTTAAAAGAGGTTGGAAAGGTCGCAAAGCGATTGATTGGGAACAGGTATGGAAGCAATCAGCCAGAGGGCTGTTCAAATGGGTAAAGTTATTGATTCCAAAAATCATTGCGCTTGTCTCCCTCATTCTTTGGAATATTCTCTTTCGAATTGTTTATATGATTCCCTTTGTAAAACGGGAACGAAAACGGTTTGATAAAGAAATGAAACCGATTCTTTATTTTAAAAGTTATCGCAGCTTCGTTTATATGGGATTAGGTTTTAGCTTTATTGCTTTTATCTTAACCAATTACCTGGTTACTGTTTTGAGAGCTACAATCCGCTTTCTCTATTTTAGTGCCTGGTCGTTTAAAGATGCTAGTAAGGCCGTAAACTTTGACTTAAACAGCCTCTTATTTCAAAGTTTATTGAACGCTAAAGTCTTCTTAATAGCACCAATTTTAGCATTTCCAATCTTTTTACTGGGATTAGTTTTCGCCTGGAGATCTGCCTGGGTGAACTTCGAGCAGTTTCGAGACTATAACAACAATGAAGAAGGAGATGATCGCTTTGTGACGGTTGATGAAATTCGTCGCCAATACAAAAAGATCCCCAATAAAGATTTAACTTATCCAGGTGAAGGTGGAGCTCCTGTACTTCATGAACTGACTCATGATTTAGCAGGACAAACACTGAGAACTCAAATGTTATGGCAAAATAGAAAAATGAGCCGATACGTGACAAATGCGGAGCGGATTTTAGGCATGTTAGCTTTTCCTTCTGGATATTATTACATTGAAGATAAGCCGACGAATCTGTTAGGAATTGGGATGACTCGTTCAGGTAAGGGTGAAGGTCATATTACTCCAGCAATTGAAATCAACAGTCGTGCTGAATTGCAGCCATCGATGGTACTAGCAGACCCGAAAGGGGAACATTATCAAGCCTCCTACAAACTCATGAGGCAACGTGACTATGATGTCAATGTTCTTTCTTTCCAAAATATGGATTGGTCTATGTCTTTCAATCCGCTAGCTCTAGCCATCGCTGCCGCAAAGAAGGGCTACTATGAGAAAACTCAAACCTATGTCAATGCAGTCGCAGAATCCATTTATCCGAAACAAAAAGGTGGAGAGAAGGGGAATGCTGAATACTTCCGTAAGTCATCTATATCCCTGTTTAATGCTCTTACAATGGCTTTGATGGATCGAGCTAATGAAACCGTTCAAAATGGTGAAGACGATGCCTGGGATACCATTACGATCCCTAACGTTGCGAAATTCTTGGCGACAATGGGGTCTGAAGAAGTCTTTGTAGATAGTGCTGGAGAAATCGTCGAGAATCCAAGCAGAGAACAACAAGTGTCGAAAAAGTCAAAAATCACAGTCTATTTTGATAATTTGAGACAAGTCAATCAACAACAATTCTCGAAATTTAGACAAATGGCTGATATCGAATTTCGTGCTTCAGACTTTGGTGGTGATGAGACTAAAGGGAATGTCTACTCTAGCATGATGACAGGAATCAACCTGTTCTTGCAAGACAACGTGGCCAAACTGACTTCTAAAAACTCTATTGATTTAGAGTCTGTTGGCTTCCCACGTCGATTGTCTGTCAAGTTGAGATCAAGCACCAATAGTCAACTTAAAAATGAGTTCAAGCACAAAACTGCTAAAGTAACGATTACAGGATTGAAGAAGTGGGGTAAAGTCGAAAAGAAAGTCGATTATATAAAGCAAGCGACGGCTTTAGTTGACGGGGAAGGCTATCTTACTTATGCCATTGAGCCTAAACTTCCAGATCAGTTTACGGTAACGATTGATTTCAATCATAAGAACAATGGGCATTCCCCTGTTCGAGATCAAATCTTTCAATTTTCAGCTGAAAAAGTCTATCGAAGAAACGGAGATAGTCTGGAACTAGATGAGTATAGCAAGAAGCCGATTTTAGATCATATCGATATAACCGTCCTTAAGAATAAAGAAGATACCAAAAATCTTCTTCAGGAGTCGGATATTGAACTGGTCTATTCAGA
>ERZ1699259.461-NODE-461-length-17864-cov-3.976264_pt1 | contig 17864 bp, 14 predicted proteins | sample MGYA00581525_ERZ1699259 | MGnify/ENA primary metagenome ERZ1699259 (study PRJEB42319, sample SAMD00040332) | human oral metagenome | material: saliva | host: Homo sapiens | study: EMG produced TPA metagenomics assembly of PRJDB4115 data set (Metgenomic analysis of... | reverse complement strand
GTTGAGACTATCAAACGCTTCTCGTAGGCAAACTTCTCAGCTATAACGTGCTGATAATACTCCTCCATAGAGCGCTTAGGAGAACGTATGTAATCGTTCATCTCAGCATCCTCAAAGAAGACTACAAGTACTCGGTGCCACTGACTAAGCAACTTCAAATAAGCTAACTGCCTATTGAGAGCTGTTATACCAGAGAAGCTCGTGTATATAATAAACAAACTTCGTTTGCTTACCTGCTTATGTACATTAACACACAAATTACTGAAATCGGTCTCACCGAAATTGGTTTCTTGTGCATAAAGTGCCTCCAAAAGGGTCTGCATCTGTCCTGTTCGGTGTGATGGAGCTACGAATGTATCAATCTTATCAGCAAAGGTTATCAACCCCGCTTTGTCATCACGATGCATAGCAACGTAGGACAAGACCAAAGAAGCATTGATACTATAGTCGAGAAGCGTCATTCCACGGAAAGACTGCTGCATGACACGCCCCTTATCAATCACCGAGAATATCTGTTGAGAACGCTCATCACGATAGACATTCACCATCAGCTGGTTGCGACGTGCACTTGCTTTCCAGTTTATACTGCGGTAGTCATCCCCTTTCACATAGTCTTTTATCTGCTCAAACTCCGTATTGTTACCCACACGACGAATACGTTTTATACCCATCTCTGTGAGGTTATTGCTCATAGCAAGAAGTTCATAGCGATTTAACATCAGATAAGAAGGATAGACCTTAACGTCCTTTGCATCGCCTAAAGTATAGCGTCGCTCTACAAGTCCTATGCTGGTACGTGTGAAGCAACGTATCTTACCAAAGGAGTAGACGCCCCGCTTGACTGGTGTCAGTGTGTAACGAAGTACCGTATGACCCATAGCTGTAAGAGAACTCTTATAACTAATATCTCTTCGTTGGAACACTTCTGGAGCCTCATCGATAATCGTCAGCCACACTGGGAAGGAATAGTTACTCTCAAGACTTATCTTGACAATATTCTTATCACCATTAGAGAAACGCTCAGAACAGCTTCGCTTTGCACTTATCCCACGACGATGATAAAGCATAACGGCATCTATCACAACCATTACAGCAAAGATAAACAGAAGTATCTTTACGCCTATAAAAAGCTGTGGGAACACATAACCAAACCCTGCTAAGAGGGTTAGACTTGCTAAGATGATATAAAACCGTTTGGTAAGGAACATTTCTTTATCTTTTGTTAGCTGTTAGCGGGTGTCGAGGGAGGACCATAAAGAAGATAACAAACTATCTGCCAGCATACAACATCAGTATGGCGACGCTGAGTTTATCATCCTCCGTCAGACACCATTACTTAGGAACTTCCACCTTATCAATCAACTTCTGTGCAACTTTCAACGGAGTGTAACCCTCCATTTCGGCCTCAGCTGTAAGGATAAGACGGTGTTGAAGAATACTTGGAGTAACGAACTTAACATCTTCAGGCGTCACAAAGTCGCGTCCACCCAATAGTGCACTTGCCTTAGAAGCATTGAGCATTGCCACAGAAGCACGTGGACTGGCACCGAGATAGACAGCCTTTGAGGTACGTGTCTGCTGTACGATGTTTGCTATATAGCGTAGAAGGCTCTCTTCAACATATACAGTATCCAACTTCTTACGCATCTGCAAAAGTTCGTCAATGGTCAACACGGGTCTAACATCGCCTAACTTGATGAGGTTTCTCTTCTCTTGATGGCGCTTGAGGATGTTCATCTCTTCATCAACAGATGGATAACCCATGCTTATCTTAAATAGGAAACGATCGAGTTGGGCCTCTGGTAGACGATAGGTACCCTCCTGCTCGACTGGATTCTGCGTCGCTATAATCGTATAGACATCACTCATACGATGCGTGGTACCGTCTACTGTAACCTGACGTTCCTCCATTACCTCGAAGAGAGCAGCCTGTGTCTTTGCAGGAGCACGGTTGATTTCATCCACAAGGACGAGGTCTGAGAATACAGGACCCTCATGGAAATCGAACTCAGAAGTCTTAAGATTGAAGACAGTCGTACCGAGTACATCGCTTGGCATGAGGTCTGGCGTAAATTGAATACGGCTGAAACGGGCATCTATCAAGCGAGACATTAGTCGTGCTAATAAGGTCTTTGCTACTCCAGGCACACCTTCTATCAGCACATGACCGTCTGCAAGTATCGCTGTCAACAACAAAGCAACAGCTTCTTGCTGCCCAACGATAACCTTACTGATTTCCTCTCTCAACTGTCTAACCTTCTGACTAAACAATTCAAGGTCAGCTCTTTCTTCTTTATACTCTTCCATCTTATCTATTGTTTACGCTTCATTAATACTTTACTTATTATGTGTCTATCACATTAAAAGATTATTGATTATCTTATCCATACCGTCTATTGCCTTTCGCAAAGCGGCATCGTTGATATATTCATCAGCCTTTAGATAACGGTCGACACGGTCGAGAATCATCCTGACCTCGGCCTCTGGCATTCCTGCTCGGAGTGCTATCTGTGCTATATCATCTTTTCTTGTTTCGGTGTCCTCCACATCAACCATCATCAGACGACGAAGGGTTTCTGTAAAATAAGCATACTTCTTCTGCAGTAAGTCATGGTTGATATGCTTTTGATAATAAAGTGTTCCGATCAGTTTCACAAACTCTATCGAGCGGTTCTTAGGCACTTCTACAACAGGGATAACACGCTGTCGCCTGCGAGCATAGAACACACAGAACAGTAAGAGGCCAGCTATTGTGAGATAGACAGCCCACCGCAGGGGTTCATTCTGTAGCCAGAAGCGTAGCGGAGTCTCCTCGTTAATCTCTGATTGAGGCGTATAAGCCTCTGTACGTACGATTGGTAAGCCACGAAACTGTGACATCAAACGAAAGACAAGACCATTAGCTTGCTCATCAAGAATACCATAGTTGGTTAATAACAATGGTTCGCAAGAAAAGAAGAGTTCTCCTTTCCCTCGTTGAATACGAACTACACGGGGCACCCAGTAGCTATCAACCTTATCAGTATACTCATCTGTCTGCCTGTTCTTAACCAAGATATCATACTTAGCAGGCTTATCCACATCGACTTTGTAGCCTGACATTGCAGAATAAAGAGTGTATTTTTTTTCCTGATAAGGCGACTGCCGACACCAAACTAACGTATCGTATGGAATCTCTTGATTCTCAATAGAGGCCTTGACCTGCATGGGAGAGAAGCCATATTGGCCATTAATCGTTAATTGTAGGTCGGGATAGAGAGAGTCAGGGGTTATTGATGACGTTGCAATAAACACCTTATTACCTGTTTTCAGAAGTCGGTCTAACGCACGGAGGTCGGTCGGTGAAGGGTTAAAATCGATTGATTGAATTAAGAAGGCATGCGGTTTCTTACCATATCCGTCACGTTCCAACTGTGATAAAGTCTTTCGTGTCACCTCATACCCAGCAGGAACTGATTTCTTCATCAGCGAGTCGAACACCGCACAACCAAAGGGTTGCCTATCATGATGACTAAAGGTAGGATCCCAAACAAACATCGATGGTGCACTCAACTCTAATAGGAAGACTAAGACGAGGAAGCCAACTATAAAAATCAAGAACTTTTTGTTCATCGCTTACCTCCTTCCTTTATCTTGCTTTCTAAGTCTAAGAGCAGCTTAACAGTTTCTTCCGAAGCCTGGTAATTACCGTATCTTACACGCATAAAAGCAGTTGTCATCCGTCCAAACTCAGCAGATAAGAATTCACGAGTGTACTGTGTTGGCGTCTTATAGAGCTGCCAACTAATCATATTATTATCTGATAACCAACGAAGTGTACGCAAATAGACTATTCGAACAGCCTTATAATAATCCTTCTGTGCCATTGCCTTCTCATATACAGCGTCGAAGTTGACTCCATAGATATTGTCTTCCTCGTCGTCTTCAGCCGTCACCTTTCCCGTTCTACCAAAGAGTTTGAATTGATAACGATACAAGATAAAAGCTATCAGACCCACAACTACAAGCCCAAGGAAGATGTAAACGACCATTCGAAAGTCCAAATCGCCATCATAATCAAAGATATCAGAGAAGAAATCACCTATCTTCTGAATCAACCAACTCGTCCAGTCGAGTTCTGGAGCCTGTAACTCGCGTGCATAATCGTATGCTTCATCAGCGCGATACTGGTGAAGTAAGGTTGTGTCACACGACAGAGTATCAGTCAATGGTTGTAACATACGAATGGTTATCAGAGTTTATCAAAATTGTCAATATCGTTATCTTCCTCCTTCAACTCCTCAAAACGCTGTATATCCTTCTCTACTGAGAACCCATCTTCTTCCTCTGCTATACTTCCATAGTGGAACGCCAAAGCAAAAGTAGAGAGTGTCATCGTAAGATACATACAGAAGTTCATGAATACAGATGCCAAGTACACGCAGAAGCTATAGACTGGACTACCTACAAAAGCAGCCTGACTTGGCTGATCAACCATAAAGACTCCTCTCACAATAGTCAGTATATACCATGGTAGAGTAGTAAAGGAACTGATGGTATTGCTTAGGAATCCCATCACAAAAATCAATCCTAACAATGACCAGAAGGATTTGAATCCTAACCTTATACCACGTAGAAGCGCATTGAACAAAGACTCGTCTTCTTCAAAGACATATACTGGTATTGCCATTGAGACCGGTAGACTGAACACAAGAATGCCCAGAAAGAAGAACACCAACAGTATCACCGTATCAAGAAGTACTGTGAATGTGATGAGAAGAGCCATAAGAACAATCAGGATAGCAACCAAGACCAAGGACATTACCAACGACCGTTTGATTACCTTAATAATCGTCGGTTTTAAGTCACTCATCATCACTCCACGTAGTCTGTTGGGGTTTGCTTGATAATACTTAACCATTCCAAAACAGATACCCGTCAATAGAATAGTTCCAACCATCATACAAAGACAGTAGCCCAAGTACGCTCCTCCCATTCGAAGCAACATGCTATCTGACAAATCCATGTTGTTGCCTATACCCAACGTATTGGTATAAAAAGGCGTCAACACATTCATCATCACCTCCATAACAACCCCCTGTACCAAGCAAAGAGGCAAGAGTAGGTAGGTACATGCACGTAGTAACAACTTGAAATTCTCACGTATAAAGCCGAAAACAGCAGAGAATTTCTCGCCGAAACTACGCATCTCATAAAGTTCAATCTTTGGTCTTTCTATTTGCATTGCGTTGATAATTACGTTTATAAGGTAAGTAAATAAAATAAAACACGACAAAGGCTAATGATAACAGGATGATACTGAGCCGAACAATATCGTTCAGTTCCGTATGACGAGTTATGAAACTCTCGATAAAACCTGCTAAGATAAAGATTGGGATAGTACCCACAATAATCTTCATTCCCCTCTTTGCGCCACGTTGGAAGCTAACAATACGTGAATAAGTACCAGGGAATAGCCATCCATTGCCTATCGCCAATCCTGCAGCACCAGCCACAATGATAGCCGAGAGTTCCAATGTTCCATGCAACATCGTGGCTAAAAGACTTTCTCCTAATAGTCCGTGCTGATAAAAGAAGGTGTCAAAACAACCTATCATGATACCATTTCGGAAGAGTAGTATGCCCGACATAAAACTTGTCAGTACGCCAGAGACAAAAACATTAAACGACACCATGATATTATTTAGCGTAATACTGAGGAACATGTTTGCCTCGCTTTCTTGGCCATATACTCCCATTGGCTGGCCCTTAGCTATATTTTCAAGTGTCATATCCATGTATCCATCGCCCAAAATAAGCCGTGGGAAAGACTCGTCGCCTAATGTAGACACAACGCCAACCAGCACACTTATCATGAAGATAACAAAGGACAGAAGTAGCAAACGACGTTCTTTCCACATCACGTCAGGCACCTCTTGTGTCCAAAAGGTTATTAGTCGTCCCCATTTCTCACGTTTATTGCGATAGATCTCATTATGTAGTGCTGAAGCAAGGTTATTCAGGTAGATAGTTATACGCGAACGGGGATAATGTGTTTGAGCAAAGGCAAGATCAGCCGTCAGCTCAGTATAAGCATCAGCCAACTGGTCGGGCATCTCATACTTAACATTATCTATCATCCCTTCCATAGTCCTCCACTTAGCAATGTTATTGCGTATAAATAGTATCTCCTTCATGAAAAATCACATGTATAAGCGCACATTATTATTCAATTGAGCGCAAATTTAGAGTTTTTTTTCTACATTTGCAACAGAAACAACATATAATTAACAATAGATATGTCGGAAGCCAACATTATTACCGGACAATATGTGCAAATAAGTCAATCTCCTGCCAGCTTAGGTGAACGCATCATGGCGCAGGTTATTGATAGTGTTTTAATCATCTTTTATGTGATTGGCATCTCTATTCTCATTGTCAAAACCAACGTTGATTTCTTTGCGAATAACATCCTCTTCACGCTCGCTATATACCTACCAGCACTTTTCTATTCGTTCTTAATGGAGCTGTTTAATCACGGGCAAAGCGTGGGAAAGATGGTCATGCACACCCGTGTCGTGAAGAAGGATGGTACGACTCCGGGGATTGGTAATTTCTTCATGCGTTGGCTTCTGCAACTTGTCGACCTCGGTTTCTCCTGTATTGGGGTCTTGATTATACTCATTTCGAAGGATTCTCAGCGACTTGGCGACCTTGCTGCAGGCACTATGGTGATACGTATCAACAACTATCGGAAGATACAAGTGTCGCTTGATGAGTTCTCATACCTCGATAGGAAGTATAAGCCAGTATATCCACAAGCAGAAGACCTCTCCCTAAATCAGCTTGATGTCATCCAACGTACGCTTAACACAGAATACGGATATGAACGTGAAAGGCGTATCACCTCGCTTGCTGCTAAGGTTAGGGAGCATCTGAAGATTACTGATACTAAGACTGATGACGAGAAGTTTCTCTATACAATCTTACGTGATTACCAACATTTTACATTAGAGATTATCTAACAGATTACGACCGTAGAAATACAACAAAATGATAAAGTAAGGACAAGGGAACATTATCTACTAATAAAACACGCCTCAGATTAGTATGTTGTCCCTGTCTTTCTACATTTTATATAAAGGTAATCCTAAGTCCTTCTCCCGCTCTTCGGCCGATGTATTGATGCCCATCTCATGATGAGTTGACAAATAAACACAATCCTTACCTACTATCGAAATGAAAGCTATCGTTTGTTAGAAAAGAGTTATCATGGCAAGCATAAAAGACAAGCTATTGGCTATTGGGGCTGCCTTGGCCTATCCTCAGGTAAGATTGAAGCCTGCAATTACAAAGGAGCATTTCTCTGGCAAGTGGGTTCTTGTCACTGGTGCATCGCACGGAATAGGTAGGGCTCTAACCGAGAAACTCATTGATGCTGATGCAAATGTCTTCCTCATCGCTCGTAGCGAAGCGGATTTACAATGCTTATGCGACCGAGCTAAGCAGAGGGGGAACCGTGCTGACTACTGTGCAATAGACCTTAGAGACAGAGAGAAATTGGAACTGCTTTGTCAAAAACTAAAGGAAACACTACCGCGGTTAGATTACTTTTTCTGTAATGCTGGTAAGTCTATCCATCGTAAGATCACGGATGCACTGGACCGACTACACGACTATGACCGTACAATAGACCTTAACTATCGTGCCTTAGTGGCCTTGTCATTGGCATTATTACCTACCTTGAAAGCGAGTAAAGGGAGTATCGTCTATTCGTCATCAGTGAGTACACGCTATCCGATGGCACCGGGCTGGTCGGCTTATCACGCTTCGAAATGTGCAGCCAACACGTGGTGCGAGACGGCAAACAGCGAGTTTGCTCCGTTAGGTGTCCGTGTACAGATTGCCTATCTGCCCTTGGTTCATACAGCGATGTCGGATGTCAACGAGCGGTATCGACAACTACCTGCTTACTACCCAGCTGATGCTGCCAACATTCTCTTGCGACTCGCCATACGAAAGAGGAAGCGTTACCAACCTTGGTGGGCTAAGTTGTCTGCTCCGATAGCCTATCTCTTTGCCCCGATTGTTCACTTGTTCTATAAGCGAGTGGTATGAAAAGGAAGACTGACACTATCTTTTCTATTCTCTATCGGCTACACATAGTCTCGCCAAAGGGTGTATGGGTGTGGGCTAAAAGTCTCACGTCTGAAGGTATCAGTCTGATGGCACTGCTCCGGTTTGCGGCTCATTTCTATCCACAACGCTGTGCCCTAAAAGATGGGAAGGCGGCATTGACCTATCAGAAGGCTTACCAGAAGGCACAAGACCTTGCTCAGCTCCTTTATACGCAATACCATCTACGGCCTAACATGCGAGTCGCTATCTTAGGACGAAACAGTCTTATCCTTACTTTACTCCTCCCTGCGCTCTCTCGACTTGGCGTACAAACCGTCTTATTAAATACGGATATGGGAAGAGAACAACTATCCAACCACCTTAGAGGACGACAATATCAACTCTTTATCTATGACAACGACCTGATAGAAAACCTACCTCCTATCTCGTATCAGACTGTCACTACCACCGAACTTCACCACCTTATTATATATAGGGACTATCAGTACGAACGAAAAAGACTCCCTCGAATAGGGCGCGGAAGGGAGATTATCATCCATACTGGCGGTTCGAGCGGTAACTATCAGCGTGTGGAACGGCGCCCATCTGTCACGTCCTTTCTTCCACCACTCGTTGCCCTCCTTCGAGAGATAGGCGTCTATCAATATGAGAGTGTACTCATCGCTCTCCCTTTCTATCATGGTTTTGGACTTGCCACCCTCATCGTTTCTCTCTTGATGGGAAAGGAAATCTACTTACAAAGGCGTTTCGATGCTCCAAAGACCTTAGAGATTATTCAGCATGAACATATCGAAGTGATGCCTATCGTCCCTGCCATGCTTTCAAGAATTTGGCAGACAAAAGGGGCAAAAGAGATGATGAAGAGTCTGAAATGTATGATTTGCGGTGGAGATAGTCTCCCTAAAAGCCTCATCAACCTAACCCATAATCAACTTGGCGAGATACTCTTCAATCTTTATGGTACGTCTGAAGCGGGCTTCTTCTTGCTGGCTACCCCTCATGACCTCGCTTCTTTCGACGAACCAACACTTGGTAAGGCTATATGGGGAGTACGCTGTAAGATTAAAAAGACCGACAAGGAGAATACTGGTGACTTGTGGGTACAATCAAGTTGGGCCATGACAGGACGTAAGAATAAGTGGCAGAACACAAAAGACATTGTCTATCAGAACGCTGAAGGATACTTTTTCCATCGTGGCCGTACCGACCGAATGGTTGTTTGTGGCGGTGAGAACGTACATCCCGAACACGTAGAGCAGGTGCTTCTCTCCCACCCTCTCATCGCCGCAGCACGTGCGTTCAGTGTCCCCAACCCCGACTTTGGCAATGTTATCCACGCTGAAGTAGAATGTGCTCACAATTCCTCTCTTTCCCAGTCAGCCCTCCTCAACTGGCTTCGTCCCCAACTCTCACGAGCAGAAATGCCACATGCTATCACCTTTAAGACCATTGATATGCTCTCAACGGGTAAGCAGAAAGCGCATTGAAAACCCTTCTCTCACAGAGTTGCACAGAAAATTTCAATCACAACACAAGCAGCGAAGGAGGGGTAACCTCGGTGATCACTCCCCTCTCCAATCGGGGAGGGGTTGGGGGAGGGGCCGCTCTCTCTCATGTTCTCCTTTATTCTCTCACAGAACTACACAGAAGAACAGAATACACAAGGTTTCACAGAGACATTAAGTCAACCGATATCACAGAACGATATAACCAAAATTAGCAGAAAGGTTCTGTGATATCTGTCGTCGCTCGCCGGCGTTTGTGGGTTCTCCCTGTTTGCAGAAAGGCTTCTGTTCATCTGTGAAAATCTGTGAGAGATAAAATTTCCAACGAACTTCTTGCATTCTTTTTCTCACAGAACTACACAGAAGAACAGAATACACAAGGTTTCACAGAGACGTTAAGTCAACCGATAACACAGAACGATATAACCAAAATTAGCAGAAAGGCTCTGTGCTATCTGTCGTCGCTCGCCGGCGTTTGTGGGTTCCCCCTGTTCGCAGAAAGGCTTCTGTTCATCTGTGAAAATCTGTGAGAGATAAAATTTCCAACGAACTTCTTGCATTCTTTTTCTCACAGAACTACACAGAATAACAGAATACACAAGGTTTCACAGAGACATTAAGTCAACCGATAACACAGAACGATATAACCAAAATTAGCAGAAAGGTTCTGTGATATCTGTCGTCGCTTGCCGACGTTTGTGGGTTCCCCCTGTTCGCAGAAAGGCTTCTGTTCATCTGTGAAAATCTGTGAGAGATAAAATTTCCAACGAGTTTCTTACGTTCTAAAATCTGTGAAAAAAAATCAACGAGCTACCACAAAAAAACTTGCCCCATGACACCAACCATGGTAACAGGGGCAAGAAACGAAAATTAAATTACCGATGTATCGTCATTGATATCACATCAATGGATTCCCGCTGGAAACATAATTAAAACTAAATTAATCAATTCAGTATTATTAAAACCGAACTTTTTTCTTTCCAATAGGATCTATTGGCCTTATTAGCCCTATTAGGCCCATTAGGCCAATATCCTTTCCTATCCTTGGCCCGCTACTGGGCCACTTCCTCCTCCATTCTTTTTCTTGTCCTTGTCTGCTTCCTCCTTCTTCCTCACTGACTCGTAGGAGTTTGCGGCAAGATCACTCTTCAACTCTCTTCCGGGCGTAAAGACCACGCGAGGCTTAATCGTCTCAGTCTTAAAAGCCTTTTCCGTTGCAGCTCCCTCGCTTGACAGTGTTAGGCGCATCGTGCCAAACTCTCCTAACTGCACGCTAAAGCCGTCACGGAGATAATGAGGCAGACAATCCATAAAGTTCGCCAGCACGTTCTCAATGTCACCACGGGTCAGCGAAGAACGCCCCGCAATGTCATGCGCAATATCTCGCAAAGTCTTCTTCCCCACATTCACAGGACTTGCATAAAACTTCCCAGGACCTGTCTTGGTGCCTGGTTTTCTTCTTTCAATCAATTTGATCTTCATTGTGTTTAAGATTTTATTAGTTATTACTTACTTCTGCTGCACTTTGCAGCAACACGTCTTTCATTAGTTCCGTTTCTTATACCGAGCATAATTTGCTTAAGTAAAAGCGTGTTTATTCACTATTCAAAAGAAATAAAAACCTCCGCAAAGCTTGAAAAATCCGCACGATGCGGAGGCTTAAAAACATATATTAGGTCAGAGTAAAATTTCTAACGGGTCGGAAGAAAATTTCTAACCTGTTAGAAATTTCTCGCTAACACGTTCCCCGTAAATTTCTAACAGGTTAGAAATTTTCTTGCAACCCGTTAGATTTTCTCTTATCTCTCATCCTCCCTTTATCCCGTTAAACTCCCTCCCCTTTACTTCCCTTCGGTCAGTGACCGTGGGTTCGGGGAGGTTCGGGGTGAGGCTTCTCAATCGCGAGGACTACTGAAACGCCTCTGCCCTGTACCCGTTGTAGCGGCCGTATAAGTACACGCGGACGTGACCACTGCCGAAGTACAGGCCGTACGCGTTATCACTGTTCCATGGGTCAGCACTTGACGACCAATAGAAGCCATAGTAGCCAGCGTAGTACAGCCGACCAGAGTTGTAGTTACCCAAGGCGGGCAGGTAGAAGTAATTGTTTGCATCGGCTGCGGAAGGGAGAGTCTGAGATACGGACCAGTTTTTTCCACTGTTAATTGTTCGCCAATCGGTTCCGTCGTAGGCTGTGTTCGGGTTATATCCGCTTATCTGTGACTTCTTCTTAAACCACATACCACCTTTATATAAATGACCCATTGTTGTCCAGAGTTCGTCTGCGTCCCAACGTGGATCGCCCTTTGCAGCGTACCAGATCATTTCATTTACGTTAGGAAGACCTGCGCAACTCTGTGTAGCGTCGAAGCGACCTGAACTGCCCCCCTCGTGGTACCAACGAGACACATCACTGTTATTCTGCGCGTAATTGCCTCCTCCCTGACCAGCAAGTGTTGGTTGACCTACGCCTGATGCCAAGTTCTTTGTCCATTCGTAATCATACCAATATTGTTTCTGAGCATCCCACATGTAATAATGGTCGCCATCGTAGTCCTTTACGTTGAGGTCGGCTGTCATATCGTAGTAAGTATTCGAAGCATATGCTGTAGATGAATATGTCTTTGTAATTGTTCCCTCTACTCTTGTTGCCACGTCCTTTACCCAATAACGTACTTTTAAGGTATGAGTTCCTGGCTTAATCACCATATAAGCTCCATTTGTACTTACGCTGGCTGAACTGTTACTTAGTGGGAAGCCGTTTGGATTATTACTACTGCCGCTTGTGGTTAAGACGATTTGTTTGCTGCCTGTACCTACAGAAGCGTCCAAAGCACCTGTTGTTGTATTGAGACTGTATGTTTCAGCAATATCGTTGTCAGAGGTTACCTCCACCTTAGTTAAGTAACAGTTTTGCAGAATTGTGTTACTTGTGTAAGGCAGGAAGACCAGGTAAGCAGCCTGATGCTCTAACTGGAAACTAAAAGTTTTCCCTCCTACGCTTCCTGTCGCGGTTGCTGTACCGTAGTCACCTGATACGCCAAAATGCTCAGTGCTGTTTGGTGTTGACTGAGTTTGAGCAGCTGGAATAACCACTTGGTTATTGCTACTGTTCTTACCGAAATAATAAACTTTATAACTACTACTTGCAGTAAACTTACCTGGCACTTTATACATAAAAGAGGCAACCTTACTTGTTGGCGCATTACTACTCTTCTGCAACACACCGTCATCATCCTTTACGTAGATATAGTCGCCTGCTTCCCAATAGAAGTCGCTGCTATTATAATCCAATGAGGTACGAGTTTTTGCCTCGTCACCAGCTACGAAAGTAGTCAGGTTCTTGTCGTTATCACCCTCTGTACCTGTTGTATTCTGTGCCACATCTTCCTTAGCACAAGATGCAAATGTCAAGGCGATACCACACAGAGCGGCAAATGATAATAGGCGGGTCTTAAACAAATGCTTTTTCATTGTTTCTTGCTTCTTTGTCATTGTAATCTTTAATCTGTTCATAACTCTCTTTTAACTTAGTCGTCCCATGAAGAAGAACACTCATCACTGTTTCCATCCTCAAAGTGGTCATCACTCCATAAACCAAATGATTTGGCTTGAGCTGTAGGGCCAGAACCGTGGTTTGCCTTCTTGTGCTGGCTCGGAAAGGATGTATCCATCAAATAAGTGCTTTCACTTACCAGAACTATTTCACACTTTGGTGCAGAATAGTTCTTCTTTTGTTTCTTTTTCTCCATTGTTTTATCAATTAAAATAGTTATTATTTCGTGCTTAATTTCTTCTTCTTTCGTTTACGTAGGGACACAAAAAAACGAACAAAGGAAACTCCGAAAAGTCCTTTGTTTACAGGGGTTACACAGCACGCCTCGCGCGCGTATGCGAGAAGAAAAAAGTGGGGAGGTTAGGCCTGGCCTATATGAGAGAGAGAGAGAGAGAGAGTACAAAATTATTTGGAACTACCAAATAATTTGCTGTATTTTTTTCGTCTTTCTTCGTTAAAGAATCTAATGCAGCACAAAGCGTGTCTGCGCCTTTATTTCCTAATAAGGTGCAAACATTTGCTGAATTAATATTCTTTATGACTCTCATCGTTATTACGAGTTAATTTTATTTTAACTGGGCGCAAAGGTAGTGAGAATATATGAAACAAACAAGAAATTAGCAAAAAAATATAAAAAAGAAACCGAATTATTGCTATCCGACTTTCCCAATCTCTATGTGGATACTCAAAGAAACCTTGTATTGAGACATAACTCATAAGTAGAATTCTTATCATTGTTGCCAAGCCTAAGAAGCCCCTGGATCTCCTTATTTTGTTCTTCACAAGTGTTATAGGCAGATTGGCTATAAGCGTAATCCATATTTGTATTTTTATATCATTCGCACTTTCTCCATAGAAGAATCTTAGAGGAAAATTCTGTTTTAATTGCTTAAATAAAGTTTCTATTTGCCATCCTCTCTTATAGATAGGTATAATATCTTCTGCCGACATCTGAAAATCATTGGTCAGCAGAGATATTAATCTGATTTTCCCTTTCTTGGTCTTATCCTGATATGTGATTTTTCCTACTTTATGGTAGATATATTTTTCTCTGGTATTCTTCTTCTCACAGAGTTACACTGAAGAACAGATTTCACAAAACCATTCAGAGGCGTTAAGCCAAACCAATAACACAGAACCTTTCAGCTATTGTTGGGTGTTGGGTGTTAAATGTTAGGTGTTGATGGTTAGCAGAAAGGCTCTGTGATATCTATCGTCGCTTGCCGGCGTTTGTGGGTTCTCCCTGTTCGCAGAAAGGTTTCTGTTCATCTGTGGGAATCTGTGAGAAAGAAAATACCCAACAGGCTTCTTGTGTTCTAAAAATTTGTGAGAGACAAAAAGTTCAATGGGTTTTTCTTGTGTTTGTATTTCAAAATATTCAACTTATCTATACACAAAAGTAAGGAAACAAAATTGGGGATATACTTCTCCTTTTATCCATACGAACATTAAAGTCGGATAAAGAGACGTATATCCCCAAACTCTGTCTATCTAATTTATCAAGAACTTATTCCGTGTACAAGAAGCGCTTGATAGATTTCTTTGGTGTCTTCTCAAACTCTTCTTCATGAATACGTATCTCTGAAACCTTACAATAGGCCGGTACAATAGCATTCAACTGTGTACGATTCTCTTCCATAATATTCTTAATATCGTCAGCATTAAGTCCTAAGTTCTGAGCTTCATCATAATCAGGATGTACCAAAGCTATAAGCTTCTCGCCACTCTGAATAACCAAGCATTCATTTACGAGAGGAAGAGAGTTTAACTTGTCTTCTATCTCTTCTGGATAGATGTTCTGCCCATTACTACCTAAAAGCATATTCTTCGAACGTCCTTTAATAAAGACATTCCCGTCTTCGTCCATCAGACCAAGGTCACCTGTATGGAACCATCCGTCCTTGTCGATTGTCTGACTTGTGGCTTCTTCGTTCTTATAATATCCTAAGAGGACATTAGGACCCTTGGTAAGAATTTCTCCTGGAATGTTCGTTGGATCAGGACTATCTATACGCACTTCTTGATGTAAGGCAGCTTGTCCACAAGAACCTTGCTTAAAGCTATGCCAATCACGATAACAAATAATTGGACCACACTCCGTTGCGCCATAACCTACCGTATACGGGAACTCTATACGACGTAAGAAAGATTCAATCTCACCATTGAGGGCTGCACCACCAATAATAATCTCATATAGATTACCACCAAATGCTTGATAAACTTGCTCACGTATTTTGGCACGCACCTTCTTATTAATAACTGGCATGTTAAGAAGCAAACGCATACGATTGTTCTGTATCTTTGGAAAGACTTTCTTACGAATAATCTTCTCTATGACCAATGGTACGGCAATCATGATTACTGGCTTAACTTCCTGCAAAGCTTGCGAAATAATTGCAGGAGAAGGTATGCGTGTTAGGTAATAGATATGAACACCTGAGAGGAACTCAAAGATAAACTCAAATGCCATTCCATACATGTGGGCCATCGGAAGGATACTGATGACATTATCGCCTGGCTTTATGATATTACCTAACACATGCTTTGCGAAATCAGCATTACTCCACAAAGAACGATAAGGAAGCATAACACCTTTTGAACGTCCTGTCGTTCCACTGGTGTAATTTATCAAAGCCAATTCATCTGGACTCTGTTCACGATAGTAATGGATATTTTCTTGACGGAAATACTTCGGATAACGACGCCCAAACTCCTCATTGAGATGTTCGCGTGCATAGGTTAATTTGTCTGTACGACTTACTACCAAAGAATAATCAGGGATATAGATGATACCTTCCAACTTTGGCATCTTCATGGCGTCAACCTGTGTAACTACGACGTCACCAACAAAGAGTAGTTTTGCATCAGAGTGATTAACAATATTATGAATCTGCTCTGGCATAAACTCATGCAAAATAGGTACAGCTACTGCGCCATAGGTGAGTACGGCAAGAAAGGCAGCTGCCCATGCAGAAGAGTTCCTTCCACAAAGCGCTATCTTATCTCCTCGTTTAACACCACTTGCCTCAAACATAATGTGCAACTTCTCTATCTTTCTTGCAACATCATGATATTGGAGGGTCTTACCCTTATAATCGGTTAGAGCATCACGATCCCAAAATTCGATGATACTCTTCTCTATTAATTCATTAAAACTCGGAATCTTTTCCATTGCACAATATTTCAAACTCTGTGCAAAGATACATATTTATAAGCACATTTCAAAATATTATGTGCAGAAAAATACAAAGATGAATTGAAAAGAAACATAAAAAGCGACGCGTCTTAACGAACAAAAAAATGCCCCCCTGACACCAACAATGGTGACAGGGGGGTGTCATACGTTCATACGACTTGCCCAAAACGAGTGTATACAATATTAAAGAACTCAAAGACAACAAGCCATTTTATCACAATTGTAGCATCTTAGAAGACAAAGGGTACATCAGTGCGGAACATCAACTTGACATTTTTGATACTGTCAACATCAGGCTTGAATGTCCATATAGGCTTATCCAAAAGAACTGAAAGTCAACCTTCAACCCTATAGCAAAGGCAAGAAAGAGGATTGAAACAGTACTTTCACAACTTACAAACCAGTTCCTCGTCATCAGAAAGTACGCCAAAGAAACATGCGCTCTTTTTGTCTGAATAGTGGGAAAAGTCTGTACGATGACCGCATCAGAACACATCAACTACATTATCAACAAGCCTATAAGCAGGTTCAAATACACACTGATTTAATTCCACCAATGGGTTGAGACTATCAAATATACCCGAAAAGCATAATATACATAAAATGTCAATACACTTATAAAATTATGATCAAAGTGTTTGGTAATCTCGAGAATATCGTAACATCTGCTCAGTGTATGACTCTGAATAATCTACGACAACATCTATTATTTCACCAAGATCATTATAAACAGGTGTAAGGACTGGGTTTATAAACCCTTTATAAGGTGCTATATTCAAGTTTTCATAGCGACGTAATACTTCTGCATGAAGAACAGGATTCAGTTTGATAGCATACTTCTCCACTAAAGCACGAGCCATATAGAAGTCTCCTTCGCTTTTAATACGCTGTATCTCTGCAAGTTGATAAGCAAAGATATACCGTAAAGTTTCATAGTCATTAATACGCACAAATGTTTTTGATTGGCCTGTCTTTTCATCTTTACAAGTTACAAGCTCTACAACATTATCATCTTTTCCTAACTCCAAAGCCCATTGCGCAATAAGTGCACGGTTCTGCATGTGCGACTCTTCTATCTGTTTGCCAGGTTTAATACGGACTTGTTGGGTGAGCAAACCATTCATCATATAGCTATAATACTGCGCCTTATAAGCTTCTTCATTATCTAAGAGTCCAAGCTCTAAAAGTTTCAGATCTGCTATATAATATAACCCAAATAAATCAGCACGAGCCTCTTCTATAGTATTACCATAGTTCTTCAACGCATCAGGATCAGTACCAGGCAGTAATCGTCCACTCCCATGTCCTAAGCATTCATGAAGATCTGTATGAAGATTATCTGTTTTATCCGCATATAAATCCAACAACTTACAAGTGTCAGCATCAATAACAAACTCCTCACGGAATCCGTTACCCTTAGCAGCCATATCATATGCATGTGTAAGATTAGAAATCGTGACACTCTTTGAGCCATGTTCTGCACGAATCC
>ERZ1699259.458-NODE-458-length-17902-cov-3.208776_pt1 | contig 17902 bp, 15 predicted proteins | sample MGYA00581525_ERZ1699259 | MGnify/ENA primary metagenome ERZ1699259 (study PRJEB42319, sample SAMD00040332) | human oral metagenome | material: saliva | host: Homo sapiens | study: EMG produced TPA metagenomics assembly of PRJDB4115 data set (Metgenomic analysis of... | reverse complement strand
GGGCTTTTCCTATTTTATAGGGGACGTTTCTACGGAAATACCCCCATTAATCGAAAAGCTCACCGCAATGAATAGTCGCGACATCTTGGACTCCTCGCTCACGGCAGACGAGAAGATACCGCTCTAAGTAAAAAATATCTCAACATTCCCCCATAGAGAGGTCCGTCGGGGCTGATCAACGCCTACGATCCTCACTTCGCCCCGTGACCGACAAAGCAATATATAAGAACAAAGGACGTATTTACATTGATTGTGAAGTAGTCAGCGAGGAATTGAAGGACTTGAAGTACATAAAGCTCCCCTCCACCAGCTATTAAGCGGAGATCTTATCTTCGGGGTAGTGATCGTTCGCAACAAAGAGGTAGTATTCCACCTTTTCGTAGAAATCGGGAAGAGTCGTTTTCACATCGAAAGCATATTTACCCCAAGAGGTAAACCATCACGATAAGCAGAGGGAAGGGGATGCCGGGGAAACGGCGACCTCCGATCACATTGTATAAATCGCGTTCTCCTTCGAATTCCCCGTTGTTTGCAACGAAAACACGCTCCATTTCCCAAAACCAATTGAGGTTTAAATCGCCGTATGGAGAGTGTTCCTCCCCTTTATAGTATATACATTGTTTGAGTAGTTCTTCTTTTGTCATCGTGAAATAGAATTTTATTTCTTCAAAGATAGTATTTCTCCCCGTTTCCCGTTTATTTTTGTGCTTAAAAACGGCATTTGCGACCCCAAAAAACGTTTTAAGCATCTACGACGACTCCAAGAGGACGTACTTTCAAAATCAAAGTGCAAACGATCATTCGCTTTTCATCAGTTCTCATCCATGAAAAGCACTGCGGGTTTGCCTCGCGGCCTGGGCACACTGCCCGAAGGCAGGCCGCAATGGGCTAAGACACTCGCCGAAAAAGGCAGAAACAAAACAAAGCGCGAACAAAAACTGTTCGCGCTTTGTTGTTTGTAGACTGATCTCGTGGCAACCTTCCGTGAGATCAAATAAAAATGGGTGATTCCGCTGGGGCTCGAACCCAGGACCCACGCCTTAGAAGGGCGTTGCTCTAATCCGACTGAGCTACGGAACCAGACCTATAGGGGCAAAGTATTGCTTTGCGGGTGCAAATATACCTATTTTTTGCGTATGTCGCAAACATCGCCCAATAAATCACACCATTTGTGGGCAACTTCGCTGCTGCGAGGGGCTATTTGAGTCGCTTTCGTGCGCTCACCAACACAAAACAGCGGCCGACAAAATCGTTTGCCGACCGCTATGGCTTGTTTGCGCTTCGCTTTGCTGCTTCACTGCGCAACGGTGTCCCAAATGTCTGCCGGCGTGCGCGCGTAGAAGTCTGCCCCCAAGGCGCGCAACTCAGGTTCGTCCCGAAATCCCCAAAGCACGAGCTCACAAGCGATGCCTGCCGCTTGCGCTGTGGCATAGTCCACCTCACTGTCGCCCGCATAGAGCGTTTCGGCGGGAGTAGCTCCGAGACGGCGCATGGCTTCGAGCACCGAATCGGGGTAGGGTTTCCGGCGCACGCCTGCACTTTCGCCCACAGCCACCTGCATGAAATCGGCAAAAAAGCGACGATTCAAATCCTGCACAGCGGGATCGAGCTTGTTACTGACGATGCCCATGCGCACACCCGCGTTGTGCAAACGTTCAAGCAGCGGAAGAATGCCGGGATAAGGCCCCGTCTTGTCGAGCGAATGCTCGAGATAGTGCGAACGAAAGTCGGCGAAGACGGCTTCGAGTTGCGCGGAATCGGTGCCTTCCGGGACCGATCGCTCGATGAGATTGTGGATGCCGTTGCCCAAAAAGGCGCGCACTTCGGACACACTCCGCTCCGCCAATCCGTGTACACGGAGTCCGTGGTTCACCGAAGCGTGGAGATCGGCCAAGGTGTCGAGCAATGTTCCGTCGAGGTCGAATATGAGGGTTGAAAATCGCATAGTAGTATAGTTTTGTCTGGTCTTTGCGTCGCGGAAAGGCATCTTTTCAGAGAGCGCGCCCGGCTCTAATCGGTGTACCGCGGTGAAGTGCCGGTATTTTTCGCTCGGCGTAAGCGGTGCAAGGCAGGCTTTCCCAAGTTGGCGCCTCGTTCCGGCTTATGCGCCGTGGAGGAGCGCAGTCTTCAGTCCGGTAATCGTGTCGGGGAAGGTGAGTCCAAACTGCTCGATGCGCTTCAAACTCATGGACAAGTTGCGTTCCGGTTGTTCGACGGCACAAACAGGCGCCGGTGCCCCGGCTTCGAGGTGCCCGACAGCGGCAAGGAAACGCGCAGCTTCGAGCACGGTGTCGTAAGTGGAGCGATGGTTGGGCGAACCAAAGTTGTAAATGCCGCCGGGTAGCCCGATGGCCGCTTCGATGCGGCGCACCACCTGCCACACATTGGTGATGCCGCGGCATTCGTGCGTCGAAGCGGCAAAAGGTGTGCTGTGTTGTGCAGATTCCAGGAGTCGGAGCAACAGTCCATGGTTTTGTCGCAGCGGGGAGTTGGGCACATCGTACATCCACGAGAGGCGTAGGCACACCGCAGTGGGGAGAAGCGCTTGGACCTCGCACTCCGTGCGATACTTGACGCGAGCATACACGCCTCGGGGCGAAAGCAACGCATCCTCACCGTGAGCTTCCGAGCCGGTGCAGCCATTATATACCTGGTCGCTCCCGGCATAGATGAGCTTGGCGCCAACTGCAGCTGCCGCCCGCGCCACATTGAGCGTGCCGTCGTAGTTCACGGCTTCGCAATCGTCGGGATGGGTCTCGCAATAGCCGGTGTCGGCGAGCGCCGCAAGGTGGATGACGGCTTTGGGGGCGTGGTCCATGAACAAAGTCTGGACGCGCTGCTCGTCGGTAATGTCGAGTTGTCGACTATCGAGTGGAATGACTTGATGGGAGAGCCCGAGAAACCGAGTGGCGCGGCAACCAACAAAGCCGGCAGCGCCCGTGATGAGTATCTTCATTGTGGAGAAAAACAGGACAAGTGGGGGAGTGCGCACCGTCGCCTTCGGTGATGAAGCGGCGCGATGCGGAATGTTTGCACAAAAATAAGGAGAAAAGCGGAGGGTAGCAAACGTACAGACACAAAAAACGCCCCTCATGGTGCAAGCAGTGCGGGCACAGTGAGGGGCAAAAGGGAAAGAGGAAAAATTGGACGGGTGGTGAACCAAGTAGGTTCTCCCCGGTTTGTGGTGGTCTAAGCGGGGCGTTTCCGACGATCAGGAGAAGAGGCCGAAGAGTTCGGCATCGATGCGGTCGGTGATCTGGCGGAAGGCCTCGGGATCTGATTCAAATTTGAGATGATCGCCGTCTACGATGACCAAACGGCCTTCGTATTGCGCAATCCAGCGCTCATAGAGTTCATTGAGCCCTTGGAGGTAGTCGATGCGCATGGTTTTCTCAAAATCGCGGCCGCGTTTCTCGATCTGCGAGACGAGGTTCGGAATCGACGAGCGAATGTAGATCATCAGGTCGGGCAGTTTGACGAGCGACATCATGAGATCGAAGAGATCGGTGTAGTTGGCGAAGTCGCGATCGCTCATCATTCCCATCGCATGTAGGTTGGGGGCGAAGATACGTGCGTCTTCGAAAATCGTACGATCCTGTATGATCGTTTCTTCACTGCGCGAAATGGCCACAACATCCTTGAAACGCTTGTTGAGGAAGTAGATTTGCAGATTGAACGACCAGCGTTGCATGTCTTTGTAGAAGTCTTCGAGGTAGGGATTGAAGTCTACAGGTTCGAAGAGGGGCGACCAAGCATAGTGCTTGGCGAGCATTTTGGTAAGTGTGGTTTTTCCGCTGCCGATGTTTCCGGCGATGGCGATATGCATGGTTGTCTTGTTTTTGAGTTGGGCTATGCTTTGGCGAAGAGGCCAAAGAGTTTTGCGTCGATGCGGTCGACGATATCGGAAAAGTCCTTGGGGTTGTAGAGAAAATCGAGTCCATCGACATCCACCACGAGCTTTTCTCCGGGATACTTGTCGAAAACGAACTCATCGTAGCGACGATTGAGGTTTTCCAAGTAGTCGATCGACATAGACTGCTCGTATTCCCTTCCGCGCTTGCGGATATTGGCGACCAAGTGGGGCACGGTCGACCGAAGATAGATGAGTAAATCGGGCGCATCGACGAGTGAGGTCATCAACTCGAAGAGTTCCATATAGGTTTCGAAGTCTCGATTATCGAGATTGCCCATGTCGCGATTATTGGCCGAGAAGATATAGACTCCCTCGAAGATGCTTCGATCCTGCACTACGTTGTTTTCAGTGCGGGCTATGTCCAAAACGTCTTTGAAACGCTCTTTGAGAAAGAAGACCTCGAGGTTGAAGGCCCATCTCGGCATGTCCTTATAGAAAGGATCGAGATAGGGATTCTCCGCCACGGTTTCGAACTTTGGCGTCCAGCCGTAATGCTGCGCAAGTAGGCCGGTAAGTGTGGTTTTTCCGCTGCCGATGTTTCCGGCGATGGCGATATGCATGAAAAATGGGATTTTAGGAATCGGTTGTAGGGGCACTGTGCGTGAGCGTGGCGGTAGTCGGATCAGCCGTGGGGAGTTCCGACGCATTACTTTCCGCTCCTTCCTCACTTTCGCCTTTGGGCAACTGGTGCTTTCGGCGAACATCTTCACGTGCACCGAGTTTCACAAGTTTATTGGCGGCCGAGATGATGCTTTGTCCGCTCGGTAGGAGCGTTTTGCGCAGGGACTCAAAAGCATCCTGCGTTTTCCGCAGCGTGGCTTCGACATTGAGGAATCGTTCGTAGAATAATTGTACGCGACTCACGATAACCCCGGCCTGATCAACGATTTTCTGCTGATTCTCCACCTGCAATTGCTGTTTCCAAGAGAGTTCGAGCATGCGAAGCAGGGCATAAAGGTTTTGACTGGCGGTGATGAACACGCCTTTGTCGTAGGCCTCCTTCCACAATCCGGGGGCCGCTGTGAGCGCCAGGGTGAGTGCGCTATCACTGAACACATACATCACGACAAAATCCAGGCGCGAACGATCGGCACTGAGGTGTCCGGCATAGTTTTTGGACGACAATTGCTTGACATGCTGCTGCAATGACTTCACATGCCGATCCAAAGCAGATTTTCGTTGCTCGTCTGTCGTTGCTTCGTAGTAATCCCGGTAGGCCGTGAGCGAGACTTTCGAATCGATCACCACATCGCGCCGGTCGGGAAAGTGGAGAACCACATCGGGAATAAGGCGGCGGCCGGTTTCTTCGTCGGTGATCACGCTGCCGGTTTCGTCTTTCACGGTCCACTGCTCGTCGAATTGCACTCCTCTCTCGAGTCCCATGTCCTCCAAAAGGGTGCGGAGTCGGAGTTCTCCGAAGTTTCCCTGTGTTTTGTTCTCTCCGGTGAGTGCCGCCGCGAGGCGATCTGCTCGTTCTCCCACGAATCGGGCTTGCGACAGGGTAGCTTTGATGCTTTCATCGAGTCGAGCCATGGAATCGAGGTGGTGCCGATCGGCTTGTTGCACGGCATTGCGCATTTCTTGTATGCCATTGCGCAAAGGTCCGAGGATGCCGTCGAGTTGTCGCGCATTTTCTTCGCGTAACTGGGTTCCCCGTTCGCGCATCTGGCGCTCGCTTTCGGTTTTGAGGCGTTCGGCCATGAGTTCCAGCCGCCGATCGCTTTCTTCTCGCTGTTCAGCCGCTTTTTGTTCGGCATTCCGACGCATTTCCGCCCAATTTCGTTCGTGCTCTGCGCGCAAATCTGCCAAAGAACGACGGCCGGCATAATAACCGAGCGCCAATCCGACGACTAGTGCGAGCAAGATAAAAAAAGGAAGGGACATAATAAGCTAAACCGGTGATATGAAATGGAATAAGACAGACGTAGCAGCTTTCTACTCAACGATTTGCGTGAATAGTAAGCCGTTTGGCGCTTAAAAAAGCACGGCAAAGATAGCAACAACAGCAGCAACACACAAGCCAATCATCGATTTTGTAAGAAAATAAAGCCTCAGCAAAAGTGCCCATCCCCGAAGCTAAGTTGCGCCCGGGAGATGCAAGGCAAAAAGCAAGAAAGGGAGCCCATTATGCGGGAAAAACTATGGCCCAACTTGCACCCGTCGTATAGAAAAGGGGGAGAGAAAAGTTGCTTGCTTGTAAATTTATTCTTATTTTCGCGAATACGGCTTCACGTTTCTCCCTTTTCACGAGAAACACGAACCGGTTAAATACCTTTCGAACGCGACAAGACCAACTTATGCAGCAAGAATTGATATTGATACGCATCACGGGTGAAGATCGTCCGGGATTGACTGCAGACTTCATGGCCATCATGGCAAAATATGAGGTAGACATCCTCGACATCGGCCAAGCCGACATTCATTCGACGCTCTCTTTGGGCATTTTGATCCACACCAACGAACAAACGTCGGGCAGTGTGATGAAAGAGGTGCTCTTCAAAGCGGCAGAACGCGGAGTGAATGTGCGTTTTTATCCCATCGAGGCCGAAGAATACACCGAATGGGTGCGCGCACAAGGGCGCAACCGCTACATTCTCACCGTCTTGGCACGGCATCTCACGGCAAAACAAATGGCAGCCGTGAGTCAATTGGTTGCTGCACAGGGACTGAACATCGATGGAATACGGCGTCTCACCGGACGCGTCCCCCTGGAACGCCACCAAGATAACGTGCGCGCTTGTATTGAGTTCTCATTGCGCGGCACACCGGCCAACCTCGCGGCCATGCAAGCCGAGCTCTTGCAGCTCAGTGCCAATTTGGAAATGGATTGTTCGTTCCAACACGACAATGCCTACCGACGTATGCGCCGATTGATCTGTTTTGATATGGATTCGACCCTGATACAAGCCGAATGCATCGACGAATTGGCCGAACGTGCGGGAGTGGGCGAAGAAGTGAAGCGCATCACAGAACAGGCCATGCGTGGAGAAATTGATTTCAAGGAGAGTTTCACACGACGGGTGGCGCTGCTCAAAGGATTGGACGCCAGTGTCATGCAAGACATCGCAGAGCATCTGCCGCTGACGGAGGGCGTGGAACGCTTAATGTACGTGTTGAAACGCCATGGCTACAAGATTGCGATTTTGAGCGGCGGCTTTACGTTCTTCGGTGAGCATTTGGCTCGACGCTTCGGCATAGATTATGTTTATGCCAACGAACTGGAAATCGAAAACGGCCATCTAACGGGACGCTTCGTGGGCGAAATCGTCGACGGACAGCGGAAAGCCGAGCTTTTGCGGCTTATTGCGCAGGTGGAAAAGGTGGATTTGGGACAAACTATCGCTGTAGGCGACGGCGCCAACGACTTACCGATGCTCTCAACCGCCGGTTTGGGCATAGCCTTCCACGCAAAACCGAGAGTGGTGGCGAATGCGAAGCAAAGTATCAACACGGTTGGCATCGACGGGGTGCTGTATTTCTTGGGATTCAAGGACTCTTATCTTGATGAACACGTTCCTTCTCCCGAAGGCGAGCCAGCTTAGGGCCTCCCATCCACTCGTTGATCAATGAAGACGGGGACAATGCTCAATTGTGAGCATTGTCCCCGTTTTTTATTGCGGGTCTCAAGGAAAACATCACGCTTCGTCTCGGCATTTTTCTCCTTATATATAGGGAGAGTTGGTGACTCTCTCTTTGAAACCGGATTCTGCGCCATTGAACGTCGAGAAATCAACGCCGAAAATCGAGCGTTTAACGTCGTCCGCTCGTCACTCCGGACGAAGAAGCCGAACCACCTTGCGGTTGTGCGGGGGCGCTATAAGAGGAACTGCCCGAACGAGTGTAGCTTCCTGCGTTGTAGTTTTGCGAAGAAGAGCTTGAACTTTGGGAAGAGGCCGCACTTCCTCTGCGTCCCGAGGTGTAACCGGAGCTATTCGTGTTGTTGTAGTCCGATCGAGTGGGGGAGTAGCTGCTGCGCGCTCCCTCGTATGAGCGGGAAGAACCATAGTTGTAGCCAGAATTCCCGCTGTCGTACGAACCACTGCCGTAGACGGTGCCGCGTCGTCCCGAGGCTCCGCCTCCTTCATACTGACGTGAAGGTGCATAACTTCCGTTGTAGGAGGGCACGCCGTAAGACGATCCCTCGTAACGAGGACTGCTGTAGGCTCCGCCTCCGTAATAGCTGTTGCCGGTATCGTAGCTCCATCCTCTTCCGCCGTAACGTCCTTCGACAATGCGCAAAGGTTCGTTACGATAGTAGCTGCTGTAGCCTCGATCTCCGTAGCGTGCCACGTAACTGTCGCGCAATCCGCCGTAACGGCTCTCGACTACGCGCAAACCGTAGTAGGGCGAACGGTATTCCGGGCGACGATAGCCCCAATCAGAACCACGGTAGGAGATGTAGACGGAGGGTCTGTCGAAGAAGAAGCGATCGCGGTAGGAATAGCGCGTGTAGACATTGAAAATAAACGACGATCCCGTCCACGAGAGCGGACGATAGAAATAATCTACCCCCGCATAACGCGCATACTGCCAATCATAGAGGATATATCTCAGGTCATCGTCGCGATAATCTCCGTAACGTCCATATAAATCATACGGTGAGTTGACAGAAAGGAAGTAGTCTAAGTTCACTTGATAGACTTGGTCGTATTGCGTCGGCGTGAGATTGAGTTCATACGCCATTTTGTCTGTGAGGAAATAGGCGTATTCACGAGCGTCAGTGTAGTTCATCGCTGAGGCTGATGCGCCTGCTGCAGCGAGAAGGAGGGAGAGAAGTAATCGTTTCATATCGCTTATTTGTTAGAGGTGATGATTGCAAATATCGTGATTTGCGCGACAAAAACAAGATGATTGCGAGGAGAATACGCAGATTTTAGTATTATCGTGTCACAATTCCCGGATATGATTGGCATTTTGTCAACCTGCAGCCGGTCCTTTTGCACTTTCTGCTCTATCATCGCACCTTTCTTCAGAAATCGGGGGGAAATTAGCTACGTGAAGGAACAATAGAGAAAAGCAGCCGCCTTTTCCAATCCGGAGCAGCGCACTTTCGGAATGCAGCGAGACACATTATATATAGTCTCCTCACGAAATGGAAGAATAGTTCTGCTGCACTTGTCGCAACCGGCGCAATTCTGCCCACATGGGTGCGTTCTCGGTGAGTGATTCTTGGGGATCCGCATCCAAAATGCGCGCAGCGCTTTCTCTGGCTTCGCTCATCAAGGCCGCATCTCCCACCAAATTCGCAATGCGCAAATCGAAAGGCAGTCCACTTTGCGCCGTTCCTTCCAAATCTCCCGGCCCGCGAAATTTCATATCGGCCTCAGCAATCACAAAGCCATCGGTAGTTTCCACCATGATGTCCATGCGTTGCCTGGACGACTCCGCCAAGTTATCTTTGGTGACCAAGATGCAATAGCTCTGTTCCGCCCCTCTTCCCACGCGTCCCCGCAGTTGGTGCAATTGTGCCAAGCCGAATCGCTCCGCATTCTCCACGACCATCACAGAAGCATTGGGCACGTTCACGCCCACTTCTATCACGGTTGTGGACACCAGTATTTGGGTTTCGTTGGCCGAAAAGGCGCGCATGGCCTCTTCCTTCTCCGCGGGTTTCATGCGCCCGTGCACCCTTCCCACTTTCCAAGGGGCGAAAGCCTCGCACACAGCCTCATATCCTCGCTCCAATGCGAGGAGATCCAATTTTTCATTGTCGTCTATCAGCGGATAGACGAAATAAACCTGCCGTCCCTTCTCCAGTTCAGTGCGTATGCCGTGGAACAGTTGACTCCGCTGACGCGCTCTATAATGGCGTGTCTGGATCGGTTTTCGTCCCGGCGGCAACTGATCGATGACACTCACGTCCAAATCCCCATAGACCGTCATGGCCAGCGTGCGTGGAATGGGCGTTGCTGTCATCACCAGCACGTGGGGCGGACGAATATTCTTGTTCCACAGCGCCGCACGCTGCTTAACTCCGAAACGATGCTGCTCGTCAATGATGCAAAGCCCGAGGTTGTAGAACACCACTCCGGGTTCGATCAGCGCGTGCGTCCCAATGAGAATTTGCACCTCGCCGGTGGCCAAGGCATCGAGTACGGCGCGGCGGCGCTTTCCTTTGACATTGCCCGTGAGCAACTCCACGCGAATGCCCAAATCTTGGAGTTGAGCTGCGATTCCTTTGTAGTGTTGCTCCGCCAAAATCTCTGTCGGCGCCATGATGCACGCCTGAAAACCATTGTCGAGAGCCAGCAAACAAGTCAATGTGGCCACCATCGTCTTGCCCGATCCCACATCTCCCTGCAACAGCCGGTTCATTTGTCGCCCACTGCGCAAATCACTATGGATCTCGCGCACCACGCGTTTCTGGGCTTCGGTGAGTTCAAACGGGATATGGTGGGCATAGAAATCTTTGAACAGGGGACCAACGCGCGGAAAGGGCCAACCGGCGATTTCCACTTTCCTTTCTCGGTTGTATTGGAGAATGGAAAGTTGCAAATAGAAGAGTTCTTCGAATTTCAACCGACGTTTGGCCGCCGCCACGTCTTGTGCGCTCTGCGAAAAGTGCAGATCTCGCACCGCCCGATCGTGGCTCACCAATTTATGCTCCGCCACGAGTGCCGGCGGCAGGGTGTCGGCGATCGGTGCCCCCATGCGTTCAAAGGCATTGGCCACCAATTCATTGATGGTGCGCGAGGTGATGTGCGCACGCGTGAGGCGCTCAGTGAGATGATAGACCGGTTGCATGCGCAAGAGCGGGCGATTCTTCACCCGCTCCAGCTCCTCCATCTCCGGGTGAGCAATCGAAAGGTAGTGGCCGAAAGGTTTGGGTTCGCCAAACACCTGATATTCGACATCCACCTTGTACATTTTCTCCAAAGCCTTCGACACGCGGAACCAAACCAACTGAATGTAGCCCGTGCCGTCGGTGAAGTTGGCCACAAGTCGGCGTTTCGGTCCTTCGCCCACCTTGTTGATCATCACAATGCGCCCCCGCAATTGAATATTCTGCATTCCCTCGACGAGATCGCAGATGCGATGCACCTTGGTGCGGTCCTCGTGTCGGAAAGGATAAGTGTGCAGTAAATCTCCGACGGTGCGCACGCCCAACTGAGAGGCGAACAGCGCAGCACGTGCGGGTCCGACTCCTTTCAGATAGGTGATGTCTTGATCGAGATAGTTCAAAAAAACGATTTTAGGGGGTGGGGGAGACGTAGCGAGGGTGGGCGAGTGGCGAGATCAGCACACTAATCCATTCTGTCGCGATAGTCTTCGTAAGTATAGGTGCGCAGCGTCTCGAGGGTGCCGTCTTCGCGAAGCAAACAAAGCGAGGGGTGATGAATGCCGTTGAACATGTTAGTTTTCACCGTGGTGTAGTGGATCATATCCTCGAAGATCAATTCGTCGCCCACCTGCAGCGGACGGGCAAAGCGCCAATAGCCCATGAAATCTCCACTGAGGCAGCTGTTACCTCCCAAACGATAGACACAATCGTCGGTTTCGTGTCCGACTTCTGCCCCGTCGGTGAGCGTCTCCGCCCCGCGAATTGCCGGATGGTAGGGCATTTCCAGGCAATCGGGCATGTGGCAGGTGAACGATGCGTTGAAGATGGCCGTTTTCACGCCGGCATTCTCCACCACATCCACCACTTGGGCCACCAACGGCCCGGTTTGCCAAGCAAAGGCACTGCCCGGTTCCATGATGACGCGCAGATGCGGATGGCGTGCACGGAAGTCGTTGAGCAAACCGACGAGCAATTCCACATCATAGTCCGCCCGCGTCACCAAGTGTCCGCCGCCGAAGTTGATCCATTCCAACCGATCGAGCCAAGGCTCGAAACGCCGTTCGATGTGTTGGAGCGTGTGGCCGAAAGCCTCGCTGCTGCTCTCGCAATGGCAATGAATGTGGAATCCGTGCACCCCTTCCGGTAGATCGGTGGGTAGATCGGCGCTGAGCAAACCGAAACGTGAGCCCGGCGCACAGGGATCGTAGAGCGCAGTTTCGATCTCGGAGTATTCGGGATTGACGCGCAATCCGCAATCCACCTGTTCCTCGCTCCCGTGCGCGGCGTTCCACTCGCTAATGCGCGGATAGAATCGCGCATACTGCGTGAGTGAGTTGAAAGTGATGACAGAAGAGCAGCGAAGCATCTCTTCAAAGGTGCTCTCCTCGTAGGCCGGTGTGTAAGTGTGCGCTCTGCTGCCGAACTCTTCGAGTGCAAGTCGCGCTTCATAGGGCGAGGAAGCCGTGGTGTGCGCAATATATTCGCGAAAGATGGGGAAAGTCTTCCAGAGTGCGAAGGCTTTGAAGGCAAGAATGAATTCTGCCCCGGTTCGACGGGAGATGTCGGTGATGAGACGGAGATTTCGACGCAAGCGCCGTTCTTCGACGATATAGGCCGGTGAGGGAGCCGTGGGAAAGGTCATGAGCAGAGAGAAAAAGAGGATGAAAAAAGCGCACGAGTCGAATCAGCACAAGCATTGCTCGACTGATTCGACCCGCGTAAAGGAAAAAATGGAAAGCAAGAGATCACATGATGCCGTCTTCACGCAGCTTTTGCTGCCACTTCCAAGCCGTCGTCAGCGAATCTTCGAGCGTGTGTACGGCCTTCCATCCCAACACTTTGTTGGCTTTGTCGACATTGCCCCACACTTTCTCGATGTCTCCGGCACGACGCGGCGCAACTTTGTAGTTGAGTTTCACGCCGGTGCACTTTTCGAACGTGTTGATCAGTTCGAACACGCTCACGCCCTTGCCCGTTCCGATGTTGAAAATCTCAACCGGTTCGGCGTTTTTGCCTTCGACAATGCGGGCCATGGCAGCAACGTGGGCTTTGGCGAGGTCCACCACGTAGATAAAGTCACGAATGCACGATCCGTCGGGCGTATTGTAGTCGTCGCCGAAAACAGCCAGCTGTTCGCGGATGCCAATCGCCGTTTGTGTGAGGTAAGGGATGAGGTTGGCCGGTGCGCCATTGGGCACTTCACCAATGAGGGCGGTGGGGTGTGCGCCGATGGGATTGAAGTAGCGAAGGATGATGGCCGAGATCGGGGCGCCGCTGGCCACGTAGTCCTGAATGATCTCCTCGTTCACCTGCTTTGTGTTGCCATAGGGCGATTCGGCCTTCTTGATCGGCGCCGTTTCGCTGACGGGCAGATCTTTAGGATCGGGTTGTCCGTAGACCGTGCACGAGGAAGAGAAGATAATGCCCTTGACATTATATTTGGGCATGAGCTCGAGGAGGTTAATCAGCGAGACGAAGTTGTTACGATAGTACTTGAGCGGTTTTTCCACCGATTCTCCCACGGCCTTCGAGGCGGCAAAATGAATAATGCCCTCGATGCCGGGATATTTTTGGAACACGCCTTCCAAAGCAGCGTAGTCGCAGCAATCCACTTGTTCGAAAGCCGGACGCGTGCCGCTGATTTTTTCGATGCCGTCGATGACTTCGGCTTTGGAGTTGCTGAGGTTGTCGATAATCACGACGTTGTAACCTGCAGCTTGGAGTTCAACGGTGGTGTGCGAACCGATGAAGCCGGTACCGCCCGTGACAAGAATGGTCTTTTTCATGTTTCGGTTGTGAAATGGGGGAGGGGAAGCACGTGAACAAGGGAAAATTGATCTGATCACTCCCTTTTGAATCGGTTGCGCGCGCAATCCACGTCCGGAGATTGACTTTGATGGGGCGAAGTTACAAATTATTTTGAGAACTGCAGCTTGCAAAAGATAACTTTTTATCGTGTTTTCGAGAAATCGCTCCGCGCAGCTTCTCGAACTGCCCTTGCTGTCGCGATTCGCCGCCGATCTTCGCCCTCACACACGCGCCTTTGCCTACAAACTGCCCCACAAAATTCACAATACCTCGCCGCGTCGAGCCATCCCAACGGAAGACATTCATCGCTCCCGTGAGTTCCGGCAAAACAGAGGGGGAGATTCCCCCGCCGATCGCCGGATCTCAAAACAGAATCCTTCATCGTCCCACCGCTTAGCTCCCTTTCCCAGTCATGCATCGGGGGAGCATCGCGAAGCCTTTGCGCTCGTTCCCGAAACTTGCGCCGTCTTTGCCCTCAGCCCTGCACACCGATCGCCCTCTCCCTCGGGCACTCAACAAAAAGCAAGCGAAATTACGCACGAACAAGCGAAGGAGAAGCTTCCCCTTGGCTTCATCGGCGACGCGGCCCCAATGTGGGTCGGCCGCAGGCCAATGCTACGCCCAATTTTCCCCCTCGCACCTACGAAGAAGGGGATGTCAGAACGGAAAACGACGAATGCGCCCACCAAACTTCGACGGAAAAAAAGGAGGAAGAGGCTGAAGAAGAAGGAATGTCGGGGCGCTTCCTCACTTTTCGTGCGGAGAAACGAGGAAAACCGGGGGCTTTTGCCGAATAAGTGGAGGCTTTCGGTCCAAAATCCCCGACTTCTCTCGGTCGAGGTGGGAGAGACGCGCTCCCGTTTGGCCGTTCGCAGGAGAATGTGTAATTTTGCCACAACTTAACCCCCCAACAATTTTTCCCATGAAGGAACTGGCACTCAAATATGGTTGCAATCCCAACCAAAAGCCTGCTCGCATTTACATGGACAACGGCGCAGCACTTCCCATTGAAGTGCTCGGCGGTCGTCCCGGTTACATCAATTTTCTCGATGCCCTCAATGGTTGGCAATTGGTGCGCGAACTCAAAGCGGCCACCGGCCTTCCGGCAGCCACTTCGTTCAAGCACGTTTCTCCCGCCGGCGCAGCTGTGGGCGAACCGCTGGATGAAACCCTTCGCAAGATTTACTTCTGCGACGATCTCGGCGAACCTCTCAGCCCCATCGCCTCGGCTTATGCCCGCGCTCGCGGCGCAGACCGCATGTCGAGCTACGGTGATTTCATCGCCCTGTCCGACGAATGCGACAAAGCCACCGCACTCCTCATCAAACGCGAAGTGAGCGACGGTGTCATTGCCCCGAGTTTCAGCCCCGAAGCGCTTGAAATTTTACGTGCCAAACGCAAAGGAACTTATTGCATTCTGCAAATCGACCCCAATTACCGCCCCGATCCCATCGAACGCAAGCAGGTGTTCGGCGTCACCTTCGAACAAGGGCGCAACGAAGTGGATCTTTCCGATCCGCATTTGTTCGACGAGCGTCCCACGCAAAACAAGGAATTGCCCGCCGCCGCCCTTCGCGACCTCACCATCGCCCTCATCACCCTCAAATACACCCAGTCTAATTCGGTGTGCTACGTCAAGGACGGTCAGGCCATTGGCATCGGAGCCGGCCAGCAAAGCCGCATTCACTGCACACGATTGGCGGGAACGAAAGCCGACATTTGGTGGTTGCGCCAGCATCCGCAGGTGATGAGCCTCCCCTTCGTCCCGGGTATTCGTCGTGCCGACCGCGACAACACCATCGATATCTATATTTCCGACGATGCCGACGAGGTTCTGGCCGAGGGAGTTTGGCAACAATTCTTCACCGAACGCCCTGCGCCGCTCACACGCGAAGAGAAAAAAGCGTGGATCGCCCGCAACACAGGCGTTTCCTTAGGTTCTGACGCCTTCTTCCCCTTCGGCGACAACATAGAACGGGCCCACCGCAGCGGTGTTTGCTATGTAGCGCAAGCCGGTGGCTCGGTTCGTGACGATCATGTCATCGAAACGTGCGACAAGTACAACATCGCCATGGCCTTCACGGGAGTTCGCCTCTTCCATCACTAATATTCTCCTAACGATTCCCCTATGCAACGACACGTCAGCGACGATGAAATCACGACCGCGATGACTACGGGCATCACCTTCAAAGGTGCCAAACTTCGCAAGCCACAAGAAGAGAAAGTGAAGACGAAAGCCAAGAAGAAAAAGTACATCACCGGTCTTCACGGTTCGGGTGCCGCCAAGAAAAAAGCGGAAATCCGTCAACGGCGCGCCAACCGTCACAAAAAATGAGTCCTCACGGACCCGCAAATCCTCCTCGTTCACACCCGTCAGCAGTGCGTTCACACCGCCTGATTCGGGTGTGAACTTTTTCTTCGGCCTCAGCGTAGTTTGAAACAACCGAAAAAGCACAAAAAACACAGGAGAAAAACGCCACGGTGTGGGGAAAAATGAGTACATTTGCACGCAATTAAATTCGTACCTCGCCTTATGACAGCAAATTTCATTGCCGACAAAATTGTGATGGACGGTCTCACTTATGATGACGTCCTGCTCATCCCCGCTTATTCCGAAGTTCTTCCTCGCACCGTGTCGCTCACCACGCGTTTTTCTCGCAACATTGAGCTGCACATCCCCTTTGTGACTGCCGCCATGGACACCGTGACGGAAGCCCCCATGGCCATTGCCATTGCCCGCGAAGGGGGAATCGGAGTGATCCACAAAAACATGTCGATCGAGGAACAGGCTCGCCAAGTAGCCATCGTGAAGCGTGCCGAAAACGGCATGATTTACGATCCTGTCACGATCCAGCGCGGAAAGACCGTCGGCGATGCGCTGGCCTTAATGGCCGAGTATCACATCGGAGGTATCCCGGTTGTGGACGATGACATGAAGCTCGTGGGCATTGTGACCAATCGCGATCTGCGCTTCGAGCACAATCTCGACCGCACCATCGACGAAGTGATGACCAGCGATCACCTTGTGACGACCAACACCACGACCGACCTTGCCGGCGCAAGCGAGATATTGCAGCAAAACAAGATTGAAAAACTCCCCGTGGTGGACGCCAACGGACGCCTCGTCGGACTCATTACTTATAAGGACATCACCAAAGCCAAAGACAAACCCATGGCTTGCAAAGACGCCAAGGGGCGTTTGCGCGTAGCCGCCGGCGTAGGTGTGACCGTCGACACGATGGAGCGCATTGAAGCCCTGGTCAACGCCGGTGTCGATGCCATTGTGATCGACACGGCAAATGGACATTCGAAGGGGGTAGTAGAGAAGCTCAAAGGAGCCAAGGCCAAATATCCCAACGTCGACATCGTGGTGGGGAATATCGCCACGGGCGAAGCAGCCAAAATGCTCGTTGACGCCGGTGCCGACGCGGTAAAAGTGGGCATTGGTCCGGGATCGATTTGCACCACACGCGTGGTGGCCGGTGTCGGTGTGCCGCAACTCTCCGCAATCTACGACGTGGCACGCGCCCTCGAAGGCACCGGAGTGCCTCTCATTGCCGACGGCGGACTCCGCTACTCGGGCGATGTAGTGAAAGCTTTGGCAGCAGGCGGAAACTGCGTGATGATCGGTTCGCTGGTGGCCGGATGCGAGGAAAGCCCCGGCGAAACCATCATCTTCAACGGCCGTAAGTTCAAGACATATCGAGGCATGGGCTCTCTCGAAGCCATGGAAAACGGTTCGAAAGACCGCTATTTCCAAAGCGGTGTGGAGAGTGTGAAGAAGTTGGTGCCCGAAGGCATCGCCGGTCGCGTTCCTTTCAAGGGTGGTGTGCAAGAGGTGATCTACCAACTCGTGGGCGGTCTTCGCTCGGGCATGGGCTACTGCGGTGCTCCCTCCATTGAGGCGCTACACAACGCCAAATTCACGCGCATCACGAACGCCGGTGTGCAAGAGAGTCACCCGCACGACATCACCATCACCAGCGAAGCTCCCAACTACTCGCGCAGTGAGTAACCCAACCATCAAAACAACAAGCTCCTATAAAGATAGAGGTGGCGCACAGTGCGCCACCTCTATCCGTTTCTCTTCCGGTTTTACCTCACTTTAGGGGAGAATAGAAGCGATTCGCCGGCCTTCGGACATTGAGATTCTCGAAGTGCTCACCAAGCACTCCGCTTTCCGGAGCATACAAAAGCAGAGTAGCCCCCAAATGTCACAACGAGGCTTTCACTCCTGCAACTTTTATACAATGCTTTGGAGCTCCTCAGCAAAAATGCCCACCACCGAGCACAAACCGCAAGAAGCCCAACTGTCGGTCGGCTTCTTCCTTGTGGGGTAGGGTACTTTTCGTTCTAATTGTTTTGTCGTGTCGTCAGAAATATAGATCTTTGCGTAACCA
>ERZ1699259.444-NODE-444-length-18285-cov-5.013052_pt1 | contig 18285 bp, 14 predicted proteins | sample MGYA00581525_ERZ1699259 | MGnify/ENA primary metagenome ERZ1699259 (study PRJEB42319, sample SAMD00040332) | human oral metagenome | material: saliva | host: Homo sapiens | study: EMG produced TPA metagenomics assembly of PRJDB4115 data set (Metgenomic analysis of... | reverse complement strand
GCCAACCGTCTAACATGGGGGACTATGCGTACGTCTGAAATCCGCACCCGCTGGCTCGACTACTTCGAGAAGCAGGGTCATGAGATTCGTCCTTCCGTTTCTCTCGTCTCTCCGGAGCCCTCGATTCTGTTCACGATCGCGGGCATGGTTCCGTTCATCCCCTACATCACGGGCGTTGAGCCTGCGCCATGGCCGCGCGCCGCGTCGGTGCAGAAGTGCATCCGCACGAACGACATTGACAATGTCGGTAAGACGACCCGTCACGGCACGTTCTTCCAGATGAACGGCAACTTCTCCTTCGGCGATTACTTCAAGGAAGGTGCGATCAACTATGCGTGGGAGCTGCTGACCGGTTCGCGCGACGAGGGCAAGTACGGCCTTGACGGCGATCGTTTCTGGGTGACGCTGTGGGATCAGGACACGGAGGCTTTCGATGTGCTGACCAAGCAGATCGGTATGGACCCCAAGCACATTGTCCGCCTTCCTCGCGAGGAGAACTTCTGGGACACCGGCCAGCCTGGCCCCGCGGGTCCCTGCGCTGAGTGGCACTACGACCGCGGTCCCGAATACGGCCCCGAGGCTGCGGGTGGTACCGTCGACCCGGGTGGCGACCGCTACCTCGAGGTGTGGAACCTGGTGTTCGACCAGTACATGCGTGGTGAGGGTTCCGGCAAGGACTACCCGCTGCTGGGTGAGCTGGACAAGAAGGCGATCGATACGGGCGCTGGCCTGGAGCGTCTGGCTTTCGTCATGCAGGACAAGCCCAACATGTACGAGATCGACGAGGTCTTCCCCGTCATCGAGGCCGCCATGCAGATGAGCGGTAAGCGCTACGGTCTGGGCGCCGCTGGCCCTGAGGCTGGCGCTGCCTATGACGACGACGTGCGCATGCGTGTCGTGGCCGACCACGTGCGTTCCTCGCTCATGCTGATTGGCGACGGGGTGCGTCCCGGTAACGATGGCCGCGGCTACGTGCTGCGTCGCCTGATCCGCCGCGCCGTTCGCTCGATGCGTCTGCTGGGTGTCGACGAGGCAACCATGCCGACTCTGCTGACGGCCTCGAAGGACGCGATGAAGGCGTCCTACCCCGAGCTGGAGACCAACTGGAAGACGATCTCCGAAGTCGCGTACGCGGAGGAAGATGCGTTCCGTCGCACCCTCAGCGCCGGTACGACGATCCTGGATGCGGCGGTTGCAACGGCGAAGGAATCGAAGGGCGCCCCCGTGATTTCTGGTGCGTCGGCGTTCTCGCTGCACGACACCTACGGCTTCCCGATTGACCTGACCCTCGAGATGGCCGCCGAGCAGGGCGTGTCGGTCGACGAGGAGGGCTTCCGCACTCTGATGGCCGAGCAGAAGGAGCGCGCACGCGCCGACGCTCGCTCGAAGAAGACCGGACACACGGATGTTCGCGTCTTCCACGACATCGAAAAGGCGATGGGTGGCGGCTCAACGTTCCTGGGCTACACGGAGCAGGCCGCCGAGGCGACCGTGGAGGCTCTGCTCGTTGATGGTGTGGCGGCTCCCGCTGCGAGTGCTCCCGCCGAGGTTGAGGTCATTCTCGATCGCACTCCGTTCTACGCGGAAATGGGTGGCCAGCTCGCCGACCACGGCACGATCCGTCTCGCTGGCGGTGGCGTCGTTGAGGTTCACGACGTGCAGGCTCCTATCCGTGGCCTGAGCGTTCACCGTGGCACCCTGACCGAGGGCGGCATGACGGTGGGGGAGAAAGCCTACGCCGAGATTGACGGCCAGCGTCGTCTCGCCATTGCGCGTGCTCACACCGCGACCCACATGGTGTATGCGGGCCTGCGTAACGTCGTGTCGGAGGATGCCACCCAGGCGGGTTCGGAGAACTCGCCGTCGCGTCTGCGCTTCGACTTCCGCCACGGGTCCGCTCTTGAGGGCTCGCAGCTGAGCGACATCGAGGCTCTCGTCAACGAGAAGCTTGCCGAGGATCTTGCCGTGACCACCGAGGTCATGAGCATCGATGCCGCGCGTGAAGCTGGTGCGATCGCGCTGTTTGGTGAGAAGTATGGTTCCGAGGTTCGCGTCGTCACCATCGGTGATGGCTTTGACCGTGAGCTGTGCGGTGGCACCCACGTGCCGACGACCGGTCACATCGGCCGCATCACGGTGCTCTCCGAGGGATCCGTCGGCTCGGGCGTGCGTCGTATCGACGCCCTGGTGGGCGACGGCGCATACGAGTTCCAGGCCAAGGAACACGCGCTCGTCAACCAGCTCTCCCAGCTCGTGGGCGGCCGCGCTGATGAACTGCCCGAGCGCATTGAGTCGCTGCTGACCAAGCTGCGCGAGTCCGAGAAGGAGCTCGAGAAGGTCCGCACGGCACAGGCTCTGAGCCAGGGTGCCGATCTGGCGGCTTCCGCGAAGGCTATCGGTCCCGTGACCGTCGTCGCCTCCGCAGTTGGTGAGATGCCCTCCGCGGACGCTCTGCGTACCCTTGCGCTCGATGTGCGTGACCGCCTCGGCAATGAGCGCGGGACCGTCGTTGCCCTCGGTGGCGTCGTCGGTGGTAAGCCTTCGCTGGTCGTCGCGACGAACGAGGCAGCGCGTGAGGCGTTGGTGAAGGCCGGTGCGCTGGTTCGCGCCGTCGGCAAATACATGGGCGGTGGCGGCGGTGGCCGTGACGACATCGCTCAGGGCGGCGGCACCAAGCCTGAGGGTATTGCCGACGCGATCGACGCGATCCGCAAGGAAATCGAGGCTCTGTGAGTATTCGTCGGGGTATTCGCATCGGCGTGGACGTCGGCACCGTGCGTGTCGGCGTCAGCCGGTGCGACCCCGACGGTATTCTCACGATGCCTGTCGAAACTCTTCACAGGGCTCCCGATCTGTCCGATCTTGATCGCTTAGCCGACATTGTGCGTAGCCACGACGCGATCGAGGTGATCGTTGGACTTCCTCGGCACTTACGTGGGGGAGAGGGGATCTCCGCGAAGGGTGCGCGTAAGTATGCGCGCCGCATTAAGAAGCTTGTTCCCGATGTCCGCGTGGCGATGGTCGACGAACGCATGACGTCCAATCAGGCGCATGCGCGTCTTCGTGCATCTGGGATTCCTGAGATCGAGCATCGCAGCGTCATCGACCAGGTCGCGGCGCAGATCATTTTGGAACAGGCACTCGAGCTCGAACGGATGGGCGGTCGAGCTCCCGGTGAGGAAATCATCCTCGAACCAAGCGAAGGAGCGCACGCATGAGTACGCCTCCCCCTTACCCCTTCCGTTCTCGTCGCGAGATTCACTCCGGCGAGCGAAAGGTCTATTCGGATGCCGAGCTACACGAGCAGCATGCATCGCAGGACACGACCGCGACGCCCGCTCAGGGAACCGACTTGCATGGCGGTGCCTCTCGTGACGAGGCCCTGGCGCCCGTTGCGGCAACGGCGCGGGGTGGGCGCACACTTCCCTCTTTCGACGAAGTGACCGATACCGGAGCGACTCCTCGCGTGTCTGTCTCTGGTACCCGTGCTCGCGGTGGAGCACAGGCCGTCGAGACGCCGTCTGAGACGACCGGCATGCGTTCGCGCAGGCTTGCGAGCGAGCGTCGAGCGGCGCGCAAGCGGAAGCGCCGTCGTCGCGTGCGTTCATTCTTCATCATCGTTCTGGTTCTCGGATTGCTCGCGGGTGCCAGCTACGTCGCCTACGACCAGCTCTTTAATTCCTCGACGACCGCATCGGACGACTTCCCGGGTCCCGGTTCCGGCTCCGTCGAGGTCACGATCGATGAGGAATCGTCGGGTCGTGCGATTGGCCAGACTCTCGTGGATGCCGGGGTCGTCAAGTCCGTGGGTGCTTTCGTTCGCCAGTTTGAAACGAACCGTGCGGCAATGTCGATTCGTCCCGGTACGTACCGACTGAAGCTGCAGATGAGCGCTTCCGGTGCACTCGCCGCGCTGCTGGATGAAACGAACCGCGTTGACTCGACGGTGACGGTTGGGTCCGGTCAGAAGCTGTCGGAAGTCAAGCAGCGCATTGTCGATATCATGGGCGTGTCCGAGGCTGAGGTCGATGCGGCGTTTGCCGATACAGAGGCAATTGGACTTCCCTCCGAGGCTGGGGGAAACGCGGAAGGCTGGCTTCTGCCCGGCTCCTACGAAGTCGGCGAGACAGATACGCCGACAACCGTGATTGCACGCATGGTCAAGGGAACGATCGATGAACTGGACCGCCTAGGCGTTGCACCCGCCGACCGCGAGACCGTCCTCATCAAGGCTTCCATCGTCGACGGTGAAATGAACATCGACAAGTACATGCCGATGGTCGCTCGCGTCATCGAGAATCGTCTGGCTGACACGAACGGTGAGACGAAGGGCATGCTCGGCATGGACTCCACGGTGCTCTACGGCGTTGGCAAGACCAGCGGCGTGCCCGATCAAGCAGACCTCGACAACGACAACCCGTACAACACACGACTGCACGCTGGTCTGCCGCCCACTCCTATCGGTCAACCGAGTGAGAAGGCCATCAAGGCCGTGCTGAACCCCGCCGACGGCACGTGGCTGTACTTTGTCACGGTCAACCTGGACACGGGTGAGACTCTGTTCGCTTCGACGCTGGAGGAACAGGAGAAGAACCGTGAGCAGTTCAAGGCGTACTGCACGGCAAACCCGAAGGTTTGTACTGCATCATGACCTGGGCCGCGGTCATCGGATCGCCGATTGAGCACTCCCTGTCGCCGGTGATTCATCGCGCGGCATGGGCCCAGCTCGGCATCGATGGGCGGGAATATCACCGTCTCGAGCAAGACACAGACTCACTGCCCGGATTCATTGCCGGTCTTGGAGCTGACTGTGCGGGCCTGTCTGTGACGATGCCCTGCAAGCAGGCCGTCATGCCGCTGCTCGATGTGATTGATCCGCTGGCGAGCGCGGTGGGCGCCGTCAATACGGTCGTTCCTTCGTCAGGGGTCCTTGCCGGTTTCAACACCGATGTCACAGGCATCGCGTCGGCCGTGAGGCGTGCCTGTTCGTTGGCGGGGTGCTCCGCGCCATCGAGTGCTCTCGTTCTCGGTGCTCGCGCTACCGCATCGTCCGCGCTTGCAGCGTTGGGCGAGTTGGGGATTACGTCGTCGACCGTCGCCGCGCGCCGTTTTGGCGGTCCAGGCTCTGTTGTGGCGGCGGCCTCGCGGCTTGGAGTTACTATCGAACAGATTCTATGGTCGGATTCCGAGGCGGTGGATCGTGCGGCTTCCAGCGTGAACCTTGTCATTTCCACGCTTCCTGCCTCAGCCGCCGATCCACTCGCCGAGCGCCTGCGGGTTCGGGAGGGACAGATCCTGTTGGATGTCGTGTACTCGCCGCGCGACACCGCATTGCGCCGTGCCTTCGAAAGCGCCGGTGGTGTCGTCGCCGAGGGGACAGATATGCTCGTTTTCCAGGCTGGAGCACAGGTTCAGCTGATGACTGGGCGCAGTCCCGATACAGGTGTCATGCGCGAGGCCCTCGAGGAGGAACTGGGACGTCGCTCGCGGGAGGGTTCGTCGCTGTGATCGTCGGTTGGCTTCCTCCGCAAATCAGTGCGGATCTTTCTCTCGTGTCGGGCTTTCTCACGTGGATTATTGTCCTGGCGTGGCTGTGGAGATCCGGCTGGAAGATCCAGCGTAGGTACTTCATCGAATCGACACGCACGCCATTGACGCGCAATGCGATTGTCTGGAGCGCCGCTATCGTGGGCGCAGTCTTTTTCGTTGCGGCGCAAATGCGCCCCGGCATGCCTGCCGTCATGGCCGTTGCGATGATCGGAGCGCTGAGCGCATACGTCGACGCCCACACGCACCGTCTCCCGAACGCGTACACGGCGGCAATGGCCATTGGCGTCGCGGCTGGTGTGGGAGTTGGCGTGATCATTTCTCCAGCGTGGCAGCAGCGCCTCATCGGGTGTCTCGTTGGCGCTCTGATCTGGACGATTCCGATCGCTCTGTTGAACCGACTCCCCGGTGGCATGGGCGGGGGAGACGTGAAACTCGCACCCGTCTTGGGTGCCATGGCCGGTTCCGTCGGCCTGCACGCGGCGGTTTTTTCTCTCATACTGTCCTTCGTGCTGGCGGGGCTTGCCGCTCTCTGGAAGATCGTGATCGGTTCTGCTGGCACCAAGTCGCGGGTGCCGATGGGACCTTGGATGATCGGTTCAGCCCTCCTCGCAGCGATTGCTTGGGGTGTCGTTCCGGACTGGTTGTAGGGCACTTGCGCGGCCTCATCGTGGACCACGCCGGGACGAGCGCGCGTCCGGATGGGACAATAGAGCGGTGAGTATTTCGACGCCTTCGTATCAGTCTGAGCCTGTGAGCCTCGAGTGGGGCCAGACGTGGCCTCCGCGTGACGTCTTTGTTGATCTCGCTGCGAAGCGCCGCGTGATCCCCGTGGTGCGCCGCGTGCTTGCCGACGAGTTGAGTGCGGTGGGTGTCTACCGACAGCTTGCGCACGGCAACTATGGAAGCTTCATCCTGGAATCCGCTGAGCACGGTGGTTCGTGGGGCCGCTGGTCGTTCGTTGGAGCATCGAGCGCCGGTGCGATCGTCGCGCGTGACGGGCGCGCGCAGTGGATCGGTTCGCATCCTGAGGGCGCCCTGGAGGAGGGGAGTTTCCTCGAGGTCGTGCACTCCGCCCTTGAAGAGCTCGCCGCACCTGCGATTGAAGGAATGCCCCCGCTGACGGGCGCGCTCGTCGGTTCTCTGGGTTGGGGCATCATCCCCGAGTGGGAGCCGACGCTCGCAGCGACCGCTCCAAAGGAATCCGACATTCCCGACGCAACGCTCGTGCTGGCCACCGAGGTCGCCGCGCTCGACCATGCGACGGGTTCGGTCTACCTGATGGCTATCGCGTGGAACTTGAACGGCTCGGCCGATGGCGTCGACGGAGCGTATGACCGTGCGATTGAGCGTCTCGACGCGATGACCTCGCAGCTGGCAACCCCGATCGCTCCGGCTGTGCTCGGCAGCAGCGGTGCGACGCCGCCGCAGGTACGCCAGCGCACGGCGCGCTCTGATTTTGAGTCTTCCGTGAACGCGGCCAAGCGCGCGATCGAAGACGGTGACGCCTTCCAGATCGTGCTGTCCCAGCGACTCGATGTGTCGACGTCTGCCAGCGGTCTCGACGTCTACCGCGTGCTGCGCACGGTCAACCCCTCGCCCTACATGTACTTCCTGGACCTGCCCGACGAGCGGGGCGGTCATTTCGAGGTCGTCGGCTCGTCTCCCGAGACCCTCGTGAAGGCCGAGCGGCGCCGCGTCTGGACGTACCCGATCGCCGGCTCGCGCCCGCGCGGTGCGGATTCGGCCGAGGACCATCGCCTGGCTGCCGAGCTTCTCGAGGACCCGAAGGAGCTGTCGGAGCACGTGATGCTTGTGGACCTGGCTCGTAACGACCTGTCGAAGGTCTGTGATCCTGCGTCGGTCGAGGTCTCCACGCTCATGGAGCTCAAGCGTTTCTCGCACATTCAGCACATTTCCTCCACGGTGACGGGTGTGCTGCGCGAGGATGCCGACGCGCTCGATGCGCTGGTCGCGACGTTCCCGGCGGGTACCCTCTCGGGCGCGCCTAAGCCTCGTGCGATCCAGCTGATCGATGATTTCGAGCCTGCGGCGCGCGGCGTGTACGGCGGCGTCGTCGGGTACTTCGACCTGTCGGGGGACGCGGATCTTGCGATCGCTATTCGCACGGCCTCCTTGAAGGACGGTGTGGCCTCGGTGCAGGCGGGTGCGGGTCTCGTTGCTGACTCGGTTCCTGCCCTGGAGTACGAGGAGTCACGTAATAAGGCCGCCGCGGCGGTTGAGTCCGTCGTGCGGGCGTCGACTCTCGTTCCTCTGTCCTGACCCGTAGTGCGGGATGGCTGACTCGTTGGCGGCCATTTTTCGCTAGCCTAGGTGAGGATTGATCGTTTCTGCCTGAAAGGGGAGCGTCGTGAGCGTTCTCGATGACATTATCGCTGGGGTCCGCGAGGACCTGAAAGAGCGCGAAGACCGCGTCCCTCTGGCTCGGATCAAGGAGATTGAGGCCCAGATTCCGGAGGCGAAGGATGCGCTCGGTGCCCTGCGGGGCCGCGATGGTGCCGTCAAGATCATCTCCGAGGTCAAGCGATCCTCGCCGTCTAAGGGTGCGCTCGCAGCGATCCCGGATCCGGCCGCTCTCGCGTCGACGTACGAGGCCGGGGGAGCGTCGGTCATCTCGGTGCTCACCGAGCAGCGTCGCTTCAATGGTTCGCTCGCGGATCTTGATGCCGTGCGTGCGGCTGTCGACATTCCGATCCTGCGCAAGGACTTTATCGTCACTCCATATCAGATCCACGAGGCGCGTGCTCACGGCGCCGACCTCGTGCTCCTGATCGTTGCCGCGCTGGAGCAAAACGTTCTCGTTTCCCTGCTGGAACGAACCCGGTCGCTCGGCATGGAGGCGCTGGTGGAGACGCACTCGCGACTCGAAGCCCTGCGCGCGATGGAGGCAGGTGCCTCGATCATCGGCGTCAACGCTCGTAATCTGAAGACGTTGGAAGTGGACCGCTCGACCGTCGAGCAGGTCATCGACGTGATTCCCCAGGATGTCGTCGCCGTCGCCGAGTCCGGCGTCGCGAATGCTCATGATGTTTTCGAATACGCCAAGTGGGGTGCGGATGCTGTGCTCGTCGGCGAAGCGCTTGTGACGTCGGGTGATCCCCGCGCGAGCATTCAGGACATGGTGAGCGCGGGCCAGCATCCCGCGCTGCGCACGGATCGCAAGGCTCGCGTCGCTGCGGCGCGTCAGGAAGGACAGTGATGGAAGCCGAGAACTTTGCTCAAGGACCGTACTTCGGTGATTTCGGCGGACGCTTCGTCGCCGAGTCTCTCATGGGTCCCCTCGAAGAGGTTGAGGCCGCGTGGAAGCGCCTGTGGCGCGACAAGTCGTTCCAGCGCCGTCTGCGCGACCTGTTCCTGAACTACGCCGGACGTCCCTCGCTGCTGACCGAGGCCCCGCGTTTTGCGGCCGACCTGGGTGGCGTGCGTGTGTTCCTGAAGCGTGAGGACCTCAACCACACGGGTTCACACAAGATCAACAACGTGCTCGGTCAGGCGCTGCTCACCAAGGAACTGGGCAAGACGCGTGTTATTGCGGAGACCGGTGCGGGTCAGCACGGCGTGGCCACCGCGACCGCAGCTGCTCTCCTTGGCCTCGACTGCACGATCTACATGGGACGTGAGGACACCGAGCGCCAGGCGCTGAACGTCGCGCGCATGCAGATGCTCGGCGCCGAGGTTATCGCCGTGACGGCTGGATCGGCGACCCTCAAGGACGCGATCAACGAGGCCTTCCGCGACTGGGTGACCAACGTGGAGACGACCAACTACATCTTCGGTACGGCCGCCGGCCCGCACCCCTTCCCGGAGCTGGTGCGCGACCTTCAGCGTGTCATCGGCGATGAGGCGCGCGCGCAGCTGCTTGCCGCCGAGGGACGTCTGCCTGACGTCGTCGTCGCCTGCGTGGGTGGCGGCTCCAACGCGATTGGTTCCTTCACGGCGTTCATCGATGATCCCAGCGTCGAGCTGCTCGGGTGCGAGGCAGCTGGCGATGGCTTCGACACCGGGCGACACGCAGCCTCTATTACCGCAGACGAGGTGGGCGTTCTGCACGGCGCACGCACGTTCGTGCTGCAGGAACGCGACGGCCAGACGAAGGCCTCCCACTCGATTTCCGCTGGCCTTGATTACCCGGGTGTGGGCCCGCAGCACGCGTGGTTGGCGCGCACCGGTCGCGCCTCGTACATGCCCGTTTCCGACGCCGAGGCCATGGATGCTTTCCTGCACCTGTCGCGCACGGAGGGCATTATTCCGGCCATCGAGTCCTCGCACGCCCTCGCCGGAGTGCGCGCCTGGGCCCGCGCGAAGGCCGAGGCCGAGGGCCCGTTCGCGCCGGGTGAGGAGCCCATCGTGATCGTGACCGTGTCGGGTCGCGGCGACAAGGACGTGGATACGGCGTCGCGGTGGTTTGGCTACGGACACGCGAAGCTTCAGGTCATCGACCCCAGCGCCGGCCCGTCGGGCGTTGCCGTCCTGGACGAGAACGAGGAGAAGTGACATGACGCGTGCACCCCATTCAGCCGTCGCGATTGACGCCGCCCTCCAGCGCGGCGATGCTGCGCTCATCGCATACCTGCCCGTGGGATTCCCGTCGGTCGAGGATTCGATCCGCGCGGGTAAGGTCCTGGCGGACTGCGGCGTCGACGTCATCGAGCTCGGCTTCCCGTACTCGGATCCGGGCATGGACGGCCCGACGATCCAGCGTGCGACCGTCGCCGCTCTCGAACGAGGCACGCACCTCGAGGATCTCTTCCACGCGGTGGACGAGCTGACCTCGTACGGCATTTCGACCTGCTCGATGACCTACTGGAACCCGGTCGAGTGGTGGGGCGTCGAGCGCTTCGCCAAGGACTTTGCCGCCGTGGGCGGCTCCGGCCTCATCACGCCTGACCTGCCGCCCGAAGAGGGCGAGCAGTGGGAGGCAGCGTCGGACAAGTACGACCTCGAACGCATCTATCTGAGTGCTCCCTCGTCCCCCGAGCATCGCCTCAAGCTCATCGCGGAGCACTCGCGTGGCTGGGTGTATGCGGCCTCGTCGATGGGCGTGACGGGCGCGCGTGCTGCCGTCGGCGCTCACGTCGCCGACGTCGTGGAGCGCACACGCGCCGCCGGAGCCGAGCGCGTGTGCGTGGGCCTCGGCGTCTCCAACGGCGCTCAGGCCCGCGAGATCGGCACTTACGCGGACGGCGTCATTGTCGGATCCGCGCTCGTCAAGACTCTGTTCGACGAGAACATCGACCGTGGCCTGAAGGCCCTGGCTGAGCTCGCCACCGAGCTGAAGTCCGGCGTGAGCGGGGCACGCGCGTGAGGGCCCTCATCGCGGCCGGTATCCCGTCGCCTTCGCAGGGCGTCTGGTACCTTGGGCCGATTCCGCTGCGGGCCTACGGAATTATCATCGCCGCAGGCATGATCATTGGCGTCTGGTGGACGGCACGCCGCTATCGTGACCGCGGTGGAAACCCGGACACGCTGTATGACGCCGCGCTGTGGGCGATTCCGCTCGGCGTCGTCGGCGCGCGGATCTACCACGTCATCACGTCCCCGGATGCTTACTTCGGTCCGGGCGGTGACCCGATGCTCGCTTTCCAGATTTGGCGTGGAGGCCTGGGTATTTGGGGCGGTGTCGCCTTGGGAGCGCTTGGCGTGTATATCGCCGTCAAACGTGCGGGTGTTCGCCTCGGTCCAATCGCCGACTCCCTGGCTCCGGCTCTGCTGATTGCCCAAGCGATTGGCCGTTGGGGAAACTGGTTCAACCAGGAGCTTTTCGGCGCTCCGACGACCATGCCGTGGGGTCTCCAGATCGACGCTGCGCACATGCCGGCCGGATACCCCGCGGGGACGCTGTTCCATCCGACGTTCCTCTACGAGTGCCTGTGGAACCTCGCCGCTGCCGCGCTCATCGTGTGGCTCGACCGGCGTCACCGCTTCGCCGGGGGACAGGTGTTCGGTCTGTACCTGATGGCCTACACGGCCGGCCGGTGCTGGATCGAGATGCTGCGCATCGACGACGCCCACAGGGTGTTGGGTCTGCGCCTCAATGTGTGGACCTCGCTGCTCGTCTTCGCACTGGGAGTCCTCGTGTTCGTCGTTGCCGGCCGACTCGGGCGCCCGACACGGGTTGTCGCCGAGACGACTGCGGATAACGCGGACGGAGAAGGCCAAGACCTGCACACTTGCGCCAGTGAATCCGATGCTGACGATGTTGTGGGGACCAGCGTGAGTGAGGATGAAACTGCTGAAGAGAGCACTCTCGAGCAGTTTTAGACTCGCTCCGTGCGCGCAATCCGTATGCCAGAGGTCCCACCACAGGTGGATTCATGGGAATGATCACGTCGCGCCGCTGCTGATCTTCCTCGTCAGAACAGGGGTTGGAAGGTAAACTTTTACTTATGCGTCGAGCTAAGATTGTCTGCACTATTGGACCTGCCACTGAATCCCCTGAGCAGCTCCAGGCACTGGTGGACGCCGGCATGGATGTCGCGCGTATCAACCGGTCGCATGGAAAGGCTGAGGAACACGAGGCCGTCATTGCGCGCGTGCGAAAGGCGTCTGCGACGTCCGGCCGCGCGATCGCGGTACTCGTCGACCTCCAGGGCCCCAAGATCCGCCTGGAGACGTTCCAGGACGGCCCCCAGGAGCTGAAGATCGGTGACACCTTCACCATCACGACTCGCGACGTTCCCGGCACCAAGGAACTCGTCGGTACGACTTTCAAGGGCCTGCCCGGTGACTGCGCCCCCGGCGACCGCCTGCTGATCGACGACGGTAACGTCGCGGTCCGTGTCGTCGAGGTCACCGACACTGACGTTGTTACACGCGTCGAGGTTCCCGGCATGGTGTCGGACCACAAGGGCCTTAACCTACCTGGCGTCGCCGTCTCCGTCCCCGCCCTGTCCGAGAAGGACAAGGAGGATCTGCGCTGGGGTATCGAGCAGGATGCCGACTTCATCGCCCTGTCCTTCGTGCGTTCTGCCGAGGACATCAAGGATGTCCACGAGATCATGGACGAGATGGGCAAGCGCATCCCGGTCATCGCCAAGATCGAGAAGCCCCAGGCTGTCGAGGCGCTGGAAGACATTATCGAGGCTTTCGACGGCATCATGGTTGCCCGCGGTGACCTCGGTGTCGAGATGCCCCTCGAGGCGGTCCCGCTGGTTCAGAAGCGCGCGATCGAACTCGCTCGTATTGCTGCCAAGCCCGTCATCGTCGCGACGCAGGTCATGGATTCCATGATCAAGAACCCGCGTCCGACGCGCGCCGAGGCCTCCGACTGCGCCAACGCGATCCTCGACGGTGCCGATGCGGTCATGCTCTCCGGCGAGACCTCGGTCGGCGCGTTCCCGATTGAGACGGTGCGCACGATGGCCGCGATCATCGAGTCGACGGAAGAGAACGGCGGCGAGCGCATCGCGTCGATCCCCGGCTTCTACGCCGACCGAGCCGGCGTCATCTGTGAGGCCGCGGCGCGTATCGCCGAGCACATGGATGCCCGCTACCTGGTGACCTTCAGTCAGTCCGGCACCTCCGCTCGTCTGCTGTCGCGCATGCGCCGCCCGATCCCGATGCTGGCCTTCACGCCGCTCGAGTCGACGCGTCGCCGCCTGGCCCTCTCGTGGGGTATCCAGACGTACCGCGTTCCCGAGGTGCAGCACACTGACGACATGGTGTGGCAGCTCGATCAGGTCGTCCAGTCCGCGCACCTGGCGGACATCGGTGATCAGCTGGTCATCGTTGCTGGTATGCCCCCGGGCATTGCCGGCTCCTCGAACATGCTGCGTATCCATGAAGTCGGAGATGAGGCCGACTACGCGATTGGCGGAACCCGCCACGCGTGAGATGCGTGAGTAGCGGGGGCGCTGGCACTGAGCCGGCGCCCCCGCTCTTTTTGTTTCTTCACGTGGACAAAATGACATCCGTGGAATAAAGTACTCGGATACACGTTGAGACACGTGGACGCCGCACCAACGACGGCGCGGCAGTGCAGCAGATCGCTGCTCGGCGTGATCAGGAATGCCTGTGCGAACAAAGCACGTTTTCTGGCGCGCCCGAATTGAAGAGGAGAAAGAGAAATGAATACGAAGATCCGGACCGTGTCGGTCCACGACACTCTGTTTGGCCGCGTGGCCAACAACCTGGAGGTCGGCCAGCTCTCACGTGCCGTTGAGCCGTGGTTCGCCGACTTCCACGACTCGAGGGTCAAGCAGGCGATTGCCGACCTTGACGAGCCGGCCCGCCGGGGCGCGGCTGCCGAGTACCTCGGTCTCGAACTGAGCGTCGTGGCCTGAGCCGTGACAAAGGGGCCGACAAGCTTTGCTTGTCGGCCCCTTGTTCGTCTGCGATTTTGCTATATCAATTTGTGCTACGCACGTCGCACACGTGCTGAATTGCCGGTACCATTAGGAGCACGTACTCCACTGGCGGTACCCCGAGTGGGATTCGAACCCACAACAAGCCGGGTTTGAGCCGACCGCCTCTGCCAGTTGGGCTATCGGGGCTTCGCGTGTGCGTGTCCCACAATAGAGCAGCTGAGCAAACCGATCAAACTGAGGAATATGACAATGAGTGAAGAGCAGGCTGAACCGCGTCGCGTCCTCGTCGCAGAAGACGAGGGGTTGATTCGTCTCGATATCGTTGAGACGCTGACCCAGGCGGGGTTCGAGGTCGTTGGCGAGGCTGCCGACGGTGAGGAAGCTGTCGAGCTTGCGCTCGAGCTCGAACCCGATCTGTGCGTGATGGATGTCAAGATGCCGAAGATGGATGGCATCACCGCTGCGGAGAAGATCCTGCAGGAGCTGTCCTGCGCTGTCGTCATGCTGACGGCTTTCTCGCAGACGGAGCTCGTTGAGCGTGCGCGCGACGCCGGCGCTATGGCCTACGTCGTGAAGCCCTTTAGCCCCGCTGACCTGATCCCCGCCGTCGAGATCGCTCTGTCGCGTCACGCAGAGATCGAGTCGCTCGAGGACCAGATCGCCGATCTGTCGGATCGCTTCGAGACCCGCAAGCGCGTGGACCGTGCGAAGGGCCTGCTCATGAAGAACATGGGCATGAGCGAACCCGAGGCATTCCGCTGGATTCAGAAGACGTCGATGGATCGTCGTCTGTCCATGCGCGAGGTTGCCGACGCGGTGATCAACCAGGTCGACGACTGAGTCATAGATGCGCGAATGGGGAGGGTCATTTGACCCTCCCCATTGCTGTGCACTCGTACTCAGTCGTGGCTTGAACGCACCAGGATGCGGTTCGTCACGCGTGCGATGGAGATCAGTCGGTCGGCCTCGTCGCGAATCTCCACGGTGTGGACGGTCGAGCTGCGGCCGAGGTGGACGGCGGTCGCGGTCGCGGTGATGATTCCCTCGCGTCCGGCGCTGATATGAGAGGCATTGAGTTCTGTGCCGACTGCGTAGGCCTGCTTGCCCGGGTTAGCTTCACGCGCGTGGATCTGGGCGGCGAAAGAAGCCGCGGTTTCCGCGAGGGCAGCGGATGCGCCACCGTGGAGGATTCCGGCGCTCTGGCGGTTTCCGTCGATGGGCATGGAGATCACGGTTCGTGACGCGCTGTGCTCCAGCACTTCCATGCCGGTGGCTTCCATCAGGGTGCCGGGCCAGTGGGCGCCGACCCAGCCGCCGCGTGCGAGCGGATCGGGTGAGGAAGAATGCGTGTGTTTCGTCTGGTGATCGTGTGTCATGGCATCTAGGGTGGCATGTGTGAGTGACACTGTGCTGATTATTGATGGCCATTCGATGGCGTTTCGTGCGTTCTACGCGCTTCCGCCGGATAACTTCGTGACGGCCACGGGCCAGCACACGAACGCCGTTTACGGCTTTGTCTCAATGTTGACGCGCTTGCTGGAGACAGAGAAGCCGACGCATATCGCCGTTGCTTTCGATGTGTCCAGGCACTCATTCCGCACGGAGGAGTATCCGGAGTACAAGGGGACGCGCGACGCCACGCCCGAGGAGTTCAAGGGCCAGGTGGAGCTGATTCGCGAGGTGCTCGATGCGATGGGGATCGTGTCGCTCTCACGTGAGGGCTTCGAGGCGGACGACATTCTCGCGACGCTCGCGTACCGCGCCGGCAACGACGGCGCGACCGTCCTCGTCGTGTCCGGTGACCGTGACTCCTTCCAGACGGTGACTGACAACGTCACGGTGCTATATCCGGGGACGGGGCCTGGCGATCTGCGCCGCATGACTCCGCAGGCGGTGGAGGAGAAGTACGGCGTCCCGCCGCACCGCTATCCCGAGATTGCCGCAATCGTGGGTGAGACCTCGGATAACCTGCCCGGCGTTCCGGGCGTTGGCCCGAAGACCGCCGCCCAGTGGATCAATAAGTACGACGGCCTGGACAACCTGCTGGCGCGGGCTGACGAGATCGGTGGAAAGCGCGGAGCTGCCCTGCGTGAACACATGGACGACGTCGTGCGCAACCGCCGCCTCAATCGCTTGCTCACCGACATGGACCTCGAGGTGACGCCGAGCGATCTGGCGCGCCGCCCCACGGATGTCGCCGCCATCGATCGTCTCTTTGACTCTCTTGAGTTCGGGCGCCTGCGTCAGAAGGTGCGCGAGGTAGCGGGCATCGGCATGGGGGAGGGGCACGTCGACGAGACGCCCGAGGTTGTGGCTGAGGTCGAGATCTCGGTGTCCCTCGCGGATGCTTCGTGCGACATTGCCCAGTGGGCTCGTGCCCACTCGACGTTCGCCGTGCTCGTTGAGGGCGACATGCGGCCGACTCGTGGCGACGTCACCCGCCTTGTCCTCGCCTCGGACCATGAGGCGCTCGTGATTGACCCCGTCGAACTAAGCCCCAAGCAGGAGGAAGCACTCGGCGAGGTCCTCGCCACGGCCTCGTCCCTTATCGTGCACGACGCGAAGGGGGCGCGCCATGCGCTTGCGTCGCGCGGCTGGACCCTCGGCACCGTCGAGTGCGACACGATGCTGGCGGCGTACCTCGCGCATCCCGATCAGCGCTCCCACAAGCTGGAGGATGTGCTCTCGCGTGTGCTTGGCGTCGTGATCGAGGAAGAGGAGGGTGACTCTGAGGCTCTCTTCGATCTCGGCGACATGGGAGCGGGCCCGAGCGCGGCCCAGGTGCGCGCCGGGAAGTTGGCCGCCCACCTGCACCCGCTCGCGTACACCCTGAGGTCGCGCCTCGAAGAAAGCTCCGAGGCCGCGCTGCTCACCGACATGGAGATGCCTTTGTCGGTCCTGCTCGGTCAGATGGAAGACATCGGCATCGCCGCAGACACGGCCGTGCTCGATGGACTCTCCGATGAACTCGGCAAGGCCGTCGATGCAGCGCGCGAGGGAGCGTGGGCTGCCGCCGGACGCGAGGTCAACCTGTCGAGCCCCAAGCAGCTCCAGGAGCTGCTCTTCGATCACTTCGGCCTGCCCAAGACGAAGAAGACGAAGACCGGGTACACGACGAACGCCGAGGCCCTGGTGGACCTGCACGCGAAGACCGCGGACGAAGGGGGAGCGGGGCACGACTTCCTCGGGTTCCTGCTCACCCACCGCGACCGCATCAAGCTCAAGCAGATGGTCGACTCCCTGTCCGCGACCGTCGCCTCCGACGGACGCATCCACACGACCTTCTCCCAGGTCGCCGCGGCCACGGGTCGCCTCGCGTCTTCCGATCCGAACCTGCAGAACATTCCCGCGCGCAGCGCCGACGGTATGCGCATCCGCGGGGCCTTCGTTGCCGGTGAGGGATTCGAGTCGCTCATGAGCGCCGACTACTCGCAGATCGAGATGCGCCTCATGGCGCACCTGTCCGGTGACGAGGCGCTCATCGAAGCGTTCAACTCGGGCGAGGATCTGCACCGCACGATGGCGTCCATGGTCTTTGGAACCCCGGTCGCCGAGGTGAGCGGTGAGGAACGGTCGCGAATCAAGGCAACCTCTTACGGCCTCGCGTACGGCCTGTCCTCCTACGGCCTCGCCGCTCAGCTTGGTATTCCCGTACCCGAGGCCGCGGCCCTGCGCGATCGCTACTTCGAACGCTTCGGCAAGGTGCGCGACTACCTCGAGGGCCTGGTCGCTCAGGCGCGCGCCGACGGCTATACCCAGACGATGTTCGGACGCCGCCGCTACCTGCCCGATCTGCGCTCGTCGAACCGTCAGCGCCGCGAGATGGCCGAGCGCGCCGCTCTCAACGCGCCCATCCAGGGCAGTGCTGCCGACATCGTCAAGATCGCCATGATGAACGTCGTCGATGCCCTCTCCGAGGCCGGCCTGAAGTCACGCCTCCTCGTGCAGATCCACGACGAACTGCTCCTCGAGGTCGCCCCGGGAGAGGCCGCGGCGCTCGAGGCGATCGTCCGCGACAAGATGGCGACACCCGTGGAGCTCTCCGTCCCGCTCGATGTTGCTGTCGGCATCGGGGCGTCCTGGCAGCTCGCGGCTCACTGACCGGCGCGACGACGCGACGCACGCCACGGAAAGTGTCGCCAAATTCGTCACATTTGCCAGTCAAAGGCTGCTAAACTGGTACACGGTGTCTGGGGACAAGTGCATCCGCATTCGTCCCGAGGCGCCGGAACTGTCCATCTACTATCCAGTCCGTTTCGGAGAAACTACTACATGACCACCAACACGCCGCAGGTCGCTATCAACGACATTGGTTCGGAAGCAGACCTGATCGCAGCCATCGACGAGACCATCAAGTACTTCAACGATGGCGACATCGTCGAGGGCACTGTCGTCAAGGTCGACCACGACG
>ERZ1699259.443-NODE-443-length-18313-cov-2.969702_pt1 | contig 18313 bp, 16 predicted proteins | sample MGYA00581525_ERZ1699259 | MGnify/ENA primary metagenome ERZ1699259 (study PRJEB42319, sample SAMD00040332) | human oral metagenome | material: saliva | host: Homo sapiens | study: EMG produced TPA metagenomics assembly of PRJDB4115 data set (Metgenomic analysis of... | reverse complement strand
CTCCTTAACCGACTCAACCACCTTGTCGGTGACCTTTTCACCCTGGCGCTTGACGGCGTCGGAAACCTTAGCCTTAGTCGAATCCACGCGGGTGCGCACGGCGGGAGACTCCACCACACGCCCGGCAGCGGCCTTAATCTTTTCGTACTGGGCGCGCCCGGCGCGGGTGCCCAGCACATAGCCGCCGGTCAGGCCAATCAGAAATGGGAGCTTGCTAGCCATTTTGTTCTCCTTACGGTTGGGGGCCTACCAGCGAAGCTGGCAGTTTACGAGCCAAAGTGAAGCCGTCGCGGCCACTAACCACCAGGGCGCCGGACTGTTTGAGGCTGCGCACCTGCGGCTCAGCTAGGGCCACGTGGTTACCGCCCGCTAAAACATGCTCTGATGAGGTCAGTTTACGGATGGCAATAGCCTCTACCTTGTCGCCGTGGTCGTGGGCGAGGTCGCCGTAAATGATCCGGTCAAACTGGCCGTCGTCACCAATTAGTAGCCACTTTACCTCAGGCAGGTCAATCATTAGGCGACGCAGCTGGGTGCGTTTGTGTTCCAGGCCTGAGCGGAACCAGCCGGTGTTGGTGGGGCCCCAGTCGGTCATGAGCATGGGGCCGCGCGGGAAGTGGTTGCGTTCAAAGAAATTACGCAAAGTGGGCACCACATTCCAGGCGCCGGTAGACAGGTAGATTACCGGCGCGCCCGGGTTGGTTTTTTGTACCCGGTTGAGCAGTGCGGCCATACCCGGCACGGCTTGGCGCGCAAAAGACTGCTTAACGAAAGCGTTCCAGCTGGCCACCAGGGCACGCGGCATGTGAGTGACCATTACGGTGTCGTCGATGTCGCACACCACGCCCAGTTGTGGCCCGTCAGGGATGATCAGCACGGGGGCTTTGATTGTGTCCATGGCGGGGCCGGTGATGGTGGCTTCATGCCAGCCGGGTTTGAGGTTGTGGTTACGGATGACGACGTCGATATAGCCGCCCCGGTCTGCCTGTGCGGCGAGTTTGCGCCCACCCACCTTCACAGTGAAGGGGATGAACGGCACGGGAATATCAATGAAGGAACGCCAGCCGCGCTGGGCGTCTAGCAGTGAAGCCATGGCGGCTTCACGCAGCTGGGTGATAGAAGGCAGATCCTCAGGGATGTGCTGGAATAGTGGGCCCTCGGCGGGTGCGCCGGGTGGGCGCATCACTACGCGCGCAATTACGCGCACCATGGTGGCCGAGCCGTAGCCGTCATAGGCCACTGCTCGCGGGCGCCAACCAGCGCGGCGTAGTCGCGGAATCACGTGGCGATGAAAGTGTTCTTCACCGCGTCGTGCCAAGTCAGATAGGGGCATTGGTTCTCCTTAAGGAGTTCCAGCCTAGTCGAGCTGTTGCCTGCACCGGTAACGCCCAGGCCAGGGCTACGCCAGAGGCGATAGCGGCCAGGGTGTAGGAGGAGCCCACCAGCTGCTCTACCACGTTCCAGTGCAGCTCGTTAACCTGCCCGTGGGAGAACCACCAGTGCGGGGCCATGATGAATAATGCTCCCTGCCCTAGGGCCAAAGCGGCCAGGGGCGCGGACTTTAGCCGTAGCGTCACCGCGATTAGCGCCACCACGCTGGCTAGCCCCCACACCCAGTGGTGCGACCAGGTGATGGGGGAGACCAGCAGTCCCAGGGTCATGATTACTGCGGCGGTCAGTAAGGTGGCTAGGTTTTCGGGTAGCACCGGGGTGGCTGGGGTAGTGGCGACGACGTCCGGGGCGGTGATGTCGGCAGAAGCGACGGCGTCGCTGGCAGCTAGCTCGACGGCGTCGCCAGCAGGGGCGGCCAGAGCCGCAGAGGCAGTGGCCCCAGTGGCGGGCGCGGCGGAACTAGCGGCTCCAGTGGCGGGCGCGGCAGCATTAAGGGGGCCGGGCGCGGCGTCGTCGGAGATAACATGCGGGGTAACCACGCTGGTAGCAGCGGCCTGAATACGCAGGCATAGCCAAACGGCGGCCACTAAAGCCAGCGCCACCGTGATAGCCCAAGCAATACTCCAGGTGTTTTCCGGCAGGGCGCGGGCCACGAAACCTTTCAGGTTCTGGTTGCTGGTGTAGTAGGCATCCCCGGCGCGCTGGGGGTCCCACATGGCGTCAAAGAAGAAACGGGCAGACTCGCCCGGGCTGATAACCCAGCTGAGCAAAGTGACAGTGAGCGAGGTAGCCACCATGGTGATAGCTGAACGCCACTGACGGCGCAGCAGGAAAATAAGCACGGCAATAGCTGGGGTCAGCTTGATAGCGGCCGCCAAACCAGAGGCCACGCCGCGTCCCTTCCAGCTGGGCGGCGCGGCCACATCAATCATCACCAGGGCCATCATGGCGGTATTGACCTGGGCAAAACCAACCGACTGGGTAAATGGCTCCAGGCACTGTTGAACCAGGATCGCCGCCCAGGGGGCGATAGCAAAAGCTGAGCCCCAAGACCAGCCCAGGCTGCGCCCTACCAAGGCCACAATCACAGCAGTTTGCAGGGCGATAGCCATAATCATTAGGCGTGCGGCGGTCTCATAATCAAACCAGGTCAGTGGAGATAACGCCCAGGCTCCAAAAGGCGGGTAGGTGAAGGGGTACATCTTGTAGTCAGGCAAGGCGTACCAGTCGTACAGGGAATTACCACTAAACCAGTTATTTAACGCATACCAGTACACGTATACGTCAAAATGCTGAGGCAGCTTGTAGTCCTTGTCGTACATCTGCGGATAGGTGGCCCCCAGCAGGCACAACCAGCCCAGTATCTGCACAATCGGTGCGCGCACCGTGGCATAAAAGCCGGCGCGTAAGTCTGCAAAAGAAAGATTCATGCCTACCTCGATACTTGGCCTGGCTAGGGGCTAGCTAAGCGCAGATACAAATATCCCTAGGGTATCTGACGTACCCCCAGGGTGCGGCGCAAAGTACGCGCCCCACTCCACGCAATCACCACAGCCAGCCACGACATAACCGTAACCGCCAAGAAACCACCATGCGCACCAGAGTTGTCGATAGCCAAACCAGCCAAGAACGTACCCACAGAAACACCCACGGTAATAGTGGTGCTAAGCCAAGTCAGGCCCTCAGTGATCTGGTTGTCGGCCACCGAATGCTGCACAATCTGGTTGGCGGTAGTGAAAGTAGGGGCAATAGCCATACCGGTGATGGCCGCAGCTACCGCCACAAACCACAGGTTAGGGGCAAAAATCAGGGTGGAGGCACCCAAAGCCAAAACAGTCACGCCCACCACGAACTGGCGTTGCAACGGCCAATGCCACTGGCGTGAACCGTGAATCAGCGCCGCTACCAGCGAGCCGGTAGAGAAGCAAGCCAAGATAGCGCCGGAAAGATTCTTGTGACCATGCTCAGTAGCTGAAGCCACAATCGCCACATCATTGGCGCCAAACAGGCCACCCAACACTAGGCAGGTAAGCGCAGTAACTACCAACGCTCCGTTACGTAAAACATGAGACTGGCCGGTTTGCTCCTGCGCGGCAGCGCGCCCCTTCGCCGGCGGCTCAGTGGCGCGCTGGGATAGGAACCACAGCGAACCCACTGCCTGGGCGGTGACGGCCACAATCAAACCGCTGGTAACCGGCAGAGGCGGGTTAGTCACCAGCATGGTTGCCAGGATCGGGCCCACAATGAAAGCCACCTCATCCATGGCTGCCTCAAGGGCGAAAGCCGTGTGGATTTCATCAGGGGTTTCTAGCAGGTTAGACCAGCGTGCACGCACCAGGGCGCCCATAGAACCGCTGGTACCACCACCGGCAATGGCGGCGCAAACCAGCAGCGCCGCCGGGTGGGCATGGAAAGTAATAGACACAATCTCACCCACCATGGCCAGGCAGGAGGCCATGATGAAAGGAATCATGAAGCGCTGGCCGTAAATATCTACACGTCGAGCCAGCCAAGGCGCAGTGCAGGCAAAAGCGATCAGCGTTACCGCGCTGACCTGCCCGGCCAGGGTGTAGCTGTGGTATTCGCTTTGAATAGCTAGCAGCGAAGAAATTGACACCATAGACATGGGCATACGCGCCAGCAGTCCGGTGGCAGAAAATTTAAAAGCACCGGGTTTACGTAGGATGTTTACATAGTTAGATTCCACCGCTCCATGATTACACGGGGAGCGGTGGCAAACTGAACTATGTAACTGTGAGAATCCAAACCAGGCCTGAGATCAGCTTTATGCTTGCGCTCAAGCTGGAGGTCTGCGCCTAGCGCTGCTCTGGGTTAGCTCAGCGCTGCTCAGAGTTGGCTGCGTGACGGTTAATCGTGAAGCCCTGACCGTTTAGGGTGTTCCAGCAGGTGACGCCCTCCTCGGTGGAGGTGCAGGCGAAGGCGCCGTGCTTAGCTGAAGAGTTGTAGGCCAGGGTGGGGCCCGAAGTCTTAAAGGCAGTCTGGCAAGAGCCGCCGGCGCCGTTTTGCGTGCCCACCGTGGCGGTAAACGGGGTGGAGTTGTTAGAGCAGCTGGGGCCGGTAGCGTTGAAGCTGTATTCCTTGATAGTGCAAGAAACCTGGTCGTCAGCAAAGGTGCAGGTGATGTTGCCAGAAGGTGAGGTGAAGCTGGTCATTTCCCGGGCGCCGTCGGGAGCCGGGGCCTTAACCGTAGCGGTAGGCGTGGCGCTAGGCGTGGGGGTTTCAGTCTCTACCGGTGCGGCAGTTTCAGTCTGTACCACCGTGGGGGTGATCGGCCCGGCGTCGTTGACTGAGTGCGGGGAGGTGTCGCGCCCAAGCATGTAGGCACCCACGGCCACAGCCAGAATCAAAACCGCCAGCGAAATCCAGCCAAAGAGCGGAAGGCCGCCCTTCTTAGCAGAGCTGTCAGCCTCCTGCTCGGGGGCCTCGTTAGCGGTGGCGTAGTCGTAGGTGGGCTCAGCGTAGGTGGGGTCCGGGGCATACACCGGGGTGGACATAACCATGGTGGCTGAGCCGGTGGTGGCCGGGTCGGGCACCTGTGCGCCTAGCGGCTGGTCTAGCGGAATAACCGAGGGGTTGGCTGCCACAATGTTCTGGGCCGGCCCCTCCACGCCGCCAGTAGCCGGCTGCTCCGGGTCATTCATGGCAAACACAGAGTCAGCAACGCTGGGGGCGCTAGTTTCCTGGTTGGTGCTAAGCACAGAGCGACGGGTAGGAGCATGGTCGTTAACCAAGGGCCCGGCGGCCACCTGCGTGGGGGCTGCGTCCTGGGCGCTGGCAGTGCTAGTGGCGCTAGCTGCCGGCTCATTTTGGGCCTCAAGCTGGGCCAGGAACTGGGGGTTGTGCTTAGCTAGCAGCTGACGTGCCAACGGCAGCGGGCTGCGGGCCAAGCCGGCGTTGATCTGCGGATCTTTAAGGTTAGCTAGCCATTCAAGTAACTGCGGGTAGGCGTTCGGGTTGGCGGCTACCACTGGGCGCAACTGCGGATAGTTGCTGACCAGCTGATATAGGTCAGCCTGCGAAGTCGCGGGACTGGCGGCCCGGGCGGCTAACTGTTCCAGCGAGAGCGTCATCGTGATCCTTCCAGGTACCATACACTTGAGCCGTGTTAGCCAAGCGCTGTTACCAACCTCAATACAACTACTCTAGTGGCCAAGTCCGACAATTAACTACTTCAGAGTAAAAACGGGACATAATTTAACAGTGTGTGCTTGGCACCATTTTCGATCCGTCACACCAGTTAGGGAGGCCCACATTGGCTGAGGAATTACTTGGCGTGGAATGCGTCAATGGCCACCCAAATCCGCCTGATGCCTACGATTGCGCCACTTGTGCTGGTGCTTTAGCGGCTGCTCCCCGCCTGCTAGATAACCCGCCCCGGATGGTGGTGGAGGCCTCCACGGGGGCGCGCCTGGCCCTGCGTAGGGATCTGGTAGTGGGGCGAGCGCCACAGTATTTGAGCTACAACGAAGGCACCGAGCTGCTCACGGTTCCCTCCCCGGGCCGCCTGGTTTCCCGCTCGCACGTGTTACTGCAGGTGGTGGGTTGGCAGGTAAGCGCCATTGACATGGATTCCCACAATGGCACGGTGCTACGCCGGCTGGGTTATGAGGATGTACAGCTGGTTCCCGACGCCCAGGTTCCCCTGCGTTACGGCGATGAGCTTGATTTGGGCGACGGCGTAGTGTTGCGTTTCCTCCCCCCTGGCGCCAGCACCGACGACGACGCCGCAGCCTCCGCTCACAGCGCGGGGGAAAGCCTCAACGTCACCGGCTCCCTAACCTACTGAGGACTCAGCCAGCCATGGGGCAACGCGAAATGGAGGGGGTTGGGGTGTCGTCGTCGTGATCAAGCGAAACCGGCACCGGATGAGCCGCCTGCGCCGCCCCCACTGCCTGCAACACGAAACTATCTAAACTGTGCATGTAACGCTCACGCTGCATGGGGTTAGCGGGCGTGGGACGACCCCCCAGCACGCAGGCGTGGATCAGCTGCACGCTCATGGCCACATCCTGATTAGGAAGCTGGCCCTGGTCGATAGCCTCATGCAGAATCTGGCTGAGCATATGCTCCATGATGTCGGCGTGCGAGTGTAGACGCCCCACGGTGTCGCGCGAAAGCGTATCGGTTAGGCGCGCGCCGCTTGGGAAGTGATAGTGCTGCTTTAGTAGGGCCTGCTCACGGATATAAACCCGCAGACGATCAAGCGGATCTTGCACATCCTCAAGGGCCTGGCTCAGGCGCGCCACATAGCTGCGGGTTTCGTTCTCGATATAGGCCAGGAGCAGATCTTCTTTGTCTGCAAAGTGGTTATAGACGGCAGTGCGCCCCACGTGGGCGTTAGTGGCGACGTCGGAAAGCGTGATTTTGTCGAAAGGTTTAGTGGCCAAGAGTTGACCCAGTGAGTCGAAAAGGGCGCGGCGAGTGCGCTCGCGGTGTTCGGCTAGGGTGTTACCAGTAATCTTGGGCATAGGTAAACCTTAGCTGGTTAGTGACGTAAGTAGGAAGTGTGTCAGATCGTGGAAAACTATCAGGGCGGCGCCAAGGGGGCGCAGGCAACGCAACCAAAAGCGACGCAACTGGTGGTAGGGGCCGTGGTGGTAGATGATTTACGTCAGCCCACGCGGTTTTTAGCCGCTCAGCGCGCCTACCCGGCCCAGCTGCGGGGGCAGTGGGAGTTTCCGGGCGGCAAGGTGGAGCCGGGGGAGGTGCCGCAGGCAGCTTTAGCGCGCGAATTACGTGAAGAACTAGATATTGTGGTCAAAATCGGGGTGGAAGTGACGCCCGATAAATCATTGTCTACATGGCCACTAAAACCGGGGCTAGAGATGCGGGTGTGGCTAGTGAGCACTGATCGCCCCGAAATCCGTCCAGGCACTAGTCATATGCAGGTCAAATGGGTTACTCCAGTACAAGCTCTTGACCTAAATTGGCTGGCTCCAGATTTACCTATTGTGCGCCAGATCATTAAACTAATGGCTGCTGGCCAGGGCAAATGTGTTCAGAGTTAAGTTGTGAAAGGGCTGATACTTACTGGCCAAAAGGTTACGTTTCTATTACAGTCAGGTACTAGCTTATAAAGAAAGAGGTTCGACATGGGACGTCACGCTCAGAAGGCCACCCCGGCCTCAGCAGTTAGTGCTCTCTTTTCCCAGGTAGGCACCGGTAATGTGGTGTACCGCGCGGGCGGTGTGGCCATGGCTCTATCCCTGGCCGTCTCCGGTGGTGCATTCGCTGCTGTACAGATGAACAACGGTGTCAACACTGACGCCAACAAGGCCGCGCTGACCCACGCAGCACTCGGTCTGGCCGCTCAGCCTACCTCTGCTGCCGAGTCCGTTAACTACAAGCTGGTTGTAGACGGCAAGACTATCTCCGCTTCCACCCAGGCTGAGACTTGGGGGCAGGCCCTGTCCGACGCCGGTGTTTCGGTTGACGACAACGACACCGCCTCCGTAGACCTGACCGCCGCCCCTGTTGACGGCGCCGTCGTTACCGTTGTCCACGCTAGCGTCACCCAGACCAACGTAGACACCGCCATCAAGGCTGGCACCACCGAGAAGCCAGACCCGACTCTGGCTAAGGGTGTGAAGCAGGTAGAAACCGAGGGAGTAGACGGTATTTCCCGCACCGTTTACAACGTGGTTACCCGTGGCGGTAAGGAAGTTTCCCGCACTGTAGTATCCACCGCCGTCGTCAAGCCGGCCACCAACGCCGTGGTACTGGTAGGCACCAAGGAAGCCACCGCCGCTGCCACCACCCCGGCTACCCCCAACAACTCTTCCTCCAGCTCCAGCGGCGGTAACGCCACCCTGGCTGCCGCTGGCACCGACGCTGCCAGCGCCCAGGCCATTGCCAAGTCCATGATGAGCTCCTACGGCTGGGACGACACCCAGTTCAGCTGCTTGGTTAAGCTGTGGAACCGCGAGTCCGGCTGGAACTACCAGGCTTACAACGCTTCCTCCGGCGCCACCGGTATTCCCCAGGCCCTGCCTGGCTCCAAGATGGCTAGCGCCGGTAGCGACTGGGCTACCAACCCGGCCACCCAGATCAAGTGGGGTCTGGGCTACATCTCCGAGCGTTATTCCAACCCCTGTGGCGCTTGGGCACACTCTGAGTCGGTGGGCTGGTACTAAACCGCACTTACACAAGCTGGCGTTTGAGCACGCTAACCATCTCCCCTGCGATCTGTGCTGATTGTGGGGGAGATGTGTATTTGGGCTTGGCTGGCGAGCGTCGTCGGCATCCTAAAATTGAGCGGCTTTCAGCTAGGCTTGAAGGTAATGAAGGCAGTACCAAACCGCGCTAGTAATGCGCCCGGAAACTTGTAGGTGACGTGTATGAGTGACGTGGCGGCAGGCAAGCTACTGACCAGCAGCGATATTCGTGAGCTGTGCGCCCAGTTAAACATTCGCCCTACCAAAACCCTGGGCCAAAACTTCGTTAATGATCCGGGCACGGTACGCAAGATCGTGCGTAACGCCGGCGTACAAGCGGGAGAGCAGGTGTTGGAAATCGGCCCCGGCTTGGGCTCACTAACCCTGGCGCTGCTGGAGGCTGGGGCGCAGGTAAGCGCCGTCGAGATTGACCCGCCCCTAGCTCAAGCGCTCCCGACCACCGCCCAAGCGCGCTTCCCAGAAGCTAAATAACAAGTTTTTACTGCTGCCGCCTTGACCATTACCGGGCCGGAAAGCATCGGCGGCGCCACCCCCGTCCGCCTGGTAGCTAATTTGCCGTATAACGTGGCCGTGCCGATTGTGTTGACCGTGCTCGAAAAGCTACCCAGCATCCAGACCGTGCTGGTGATGGTGCAGGCGGAGGTGGCAGACCGCCTGGCAGCCACGCCGGGTAACAAGATTTACGGTGTGCCCAGCGCCAAGGTGGCTTGGTATGCCAGTGCTCGGCGCACCCTAACCATTGGCCGCAACGTGTTTTATCCGGTGCCTAATGTGGACTCGGCTCTGGTGAAAATTGAGCGCCGCCCCCATCCGGATACTGCGGCTACGCGCGAGCAGGTTTTTGCTGTTATTGACGCCGCCTTTGCCCAGCGCCGCAAGACCTTGCGTCAGGCACTAGCTGGTTTGGCTGGTAGCGCCGGCGCCGCCCAGGAGGCGCTGGAGCGCGCCGGGGTTAGCCCCACGGCTCGCGGCGAAACCCTAGACATTGACCAGTTTGCCGCCGTGGCTCAGCAGCTAAATGCTGCTAGCGCCGGTGCGTGCGTTCCAGCCGCCAGCGCGCCCGCCCCGGCCACCAGTGACCCGGCTGTGAGCGTTAGCGCCCCGGCTGTGAATGCTAGCGACCGGGCTGTGAGCGTTAGCGCCCCGGGCAAGGTAAATCTTTTCCTAGCTCTGGGTGCCGCCCGCCCCGATGGCTACCACCCGCTTAACACCATCTTTGCCCAGATCGGCTTAAGCGAGACGGTTACGGTCAGTCCCCTGAAGTCCCTGGCTACGACGGCGCCGCAGCCGGCCTCGGCAGCCTCGGCCCAGACGGCCCGGGCAGGCTCGGTCCCGGCGGCCGCTCAGCCGGCCTCAACTGCCCCTGTCTCCTCTGCCTCGTCGGCCCCGGCCCAGTCAGACTCGGTCCCGGCGGCCGCTCAGCCGGCCCCATTAGCCACGGCTGTCCCGGCCCAGCCTGGCTTAGTCCCGGCGGCCCAAACCGGCGGCCCGCGCATTGAGCTGGCCCTGACCCGCCCCGATAGCAATGTGCCCTTAGATCACACCAACCTGGCCTACCGCGCCGCCCAGGCGGTGGCCCAACAAGCCGCCCAGCGTGGCCTAGCCACCCCGGACGTGCACATTTTGCTAGACAAAGCCGTGCCGGTAGCTGGAGGCATGGCTGGTGGCAGCGCGGACGCAGCTGCCACCCTCAAAGCCTGCAACGAGTTCTGGCAGGTGGGCCTGAGCCTAGAAGAGTTGGCTCACCTAGGCGCCCAGTTGGGTGCGGATGTGCCCTTCGGGCTTTATGGCGGGGTAGCTCTGGGAACCGGACGTGGGGATCTAATTGAGCCGCTTAAGGCCGCCCCCGGCCCCTACTACTGGACTTTTGCCTTGCAGGATGAGGGTTTATCGACGGCGGCCGTGTTTAAACACTTTGACGCCACCGTGCAGGCCCCACCGGCGGCAGACATGCCGCCAGAGCAGCTACTGGCCGCTCTAGAGGCTGGCGATGTGGCCGAGGTTAGCCGCCATATCCGCAACGATCTACAGGCCACGGCTATCGATCTACGCCCAGAACTAGGTCAACTAATTGACCTGGCTAAGAAGGCTGGCGCTCTGGCAGCCATGGTTTCTGGCTCCGGGCCTACTGTGGCCGCCCTTAGTTCCAGTCGTGCGGCGGCTGAGCGGGTAGCTCTATGCTGGAGCCTCACCCCCTTCTGTGACCAGGTAGTTACCGGTTAAGCGCCCGCAAGCCGTGCCGCCCGCCCCCCAGCGCTCACGCGGTAGAATGCGGGGGCTGGTTTTATCTGCAGAATGAGGACTTAATGGCTCACCTATTAGGGGTCGAGAACCTGCGCATTGTTGTAGGCAGTCGCACACTACTAGACGGTGTCACGGTAGGCATTGAAGACGGCACCCGGGTGGGCGTGCTGGGCCCCACCGGCGCTGGTAAATCCACTTTTCTGCAGGCCCTATCAGGGCAGCGTGAAATCGACGGCGGGCGCATCACCCGCGCCGCCGACACGCGCGTGGCCATCCTCAACCAGAGCGACAACTTCCCCCCGGGCATCAGTGTGCGTCAGGCAGTGCACGGTGACATGCCTGAGCACGTGTGGGCCTCCAACCCTGCCGTGCGCGACATTCACGCCGGGCTGCTGGCAGATGTGGACCTGGCGGCCGACGTCGACACCCTCTCAGGCGGTCAGCGCCGCCGCGTTGCCCTAGCCCACGTGCTCACCCAAGACGCCCAGGTGGTGGTGCTAGATGAGCCCACCAACCACCTCGATGTTGAAGGCGTGGACTGGCTGGCTCGCCACCTGCAAAAACGCTTCGACTCAGCGCGCGGAGACGGCGCCCTAGTGGTGGTCACCCACGACCGCTGGTTCCTAGACGCCATCTGCAACCGAGTGTGGGAAGTAGTGCCCGGCGTCGACCCCGGCAATGGCCGCCCCCAAATCCCCGGCCGTATTGAGCTTTACGACGGCGGCTATGCGGCCTACATTTTGGCGCGCGCCGAGCGGGCCCGCCAGGCCGAAGTGGCTGCCGCAAAACGCGAAAACCTACTGCGTAAAGAACTGGCCTGGCTGCGACGCGGCGCCCCAGCGCGCACCTCCAAGCCGCGTTTCCGTATCGACGCCGCCGAGGCACTAATCGCCGACGTGCCCCCGCCGCGTGACAGCGTGGAAATCACCCGCATGGCCACTGCCCGCCTAGGCAAACGCGTTATTGACCTGGAAAACGTCAGCGTCAGCTACCCGGCCCCCGGCGGCGGCGAAAACCAGGTACTGCGCGAGGTAACCTGGCGCCTTGCCCCCGGCGAGCGAGTAGGCATTGTGGGTGTAAACGGCGCCGGTAAAACCACCCTGCTGCGCCTGTTGCAAGGCACCCAAAAACCCACCAGTGGGCGGGTACGTACCGGCCAAACCGTGGACGTAGTAACCCTGTCGCAAACCACCCATGAGCTAGATCAGATCAGCGAGCTGCGAGTGGTTGAGGCAGTGGCCGCAGTGGCCGAGCACGTCACCGTGGGCGGCAAAGATCTAAGCGCCAGCCAGTTGGTTGAGCGCCTGGGCTTTACCCGCCAACGCGCCTGGACCCGGGTGGGGGAAATCAGCGGTGGTGAACGCCGTCGCCTGCAGCTGCTGCGACTGCTGATGGCTCAGCCTAATGTGCTGCTGCTGGACGAGCCCACTAACGATCTAGACACTGACACCCTGGCTTCAATTGAGGATATTCTCGACACCTTCCCGGGCACGCTAGTGGTGGTCTCCCACGATCGCTACCTGCTTGAACGCGTCACCGACCACCAGCTGGCTTTGCTTGGTGACGGGCATCTGCGTGATCTTCCTGGCGGAGTGGAGCAGTATCTGGAGCTGCGTCGCCAGCAACTGGCTGCCTCATCTGGGGCTGCAGGGGCGACGTCGGCAACTGCGGAGGCTAAAAACGCCCCGTCCCAGGGGGAGCAGGGCGCCTTAAGTGGGGCTCAGCGCCACGCGGCTGCCAAGAACCTGGCCCGGCTAGAGCGCCAACTGGATAAGGTCAGTGTCCAGATCGCTAAGCTACACGCGGATATGGAAGCGGCTTCAGCTGATCCTGGACGCGTCAATGACCTCATTGAGCTGGGTAAACAGCTCAGCCAGGCGCAGGAACGGCAGGCGGATATTAAGCTGGAATGGCTTGAAGCTGCCGGCGAGCTGGAGCAGTAGTCCCGCTGCTGCGAGGCCTGGGTCGCCACACCTTGTCGGGGCCGCCCCGGGTGCGGGCGCTCCAAGCTTAACTGCGGCTGCTTAGGCTGCGTGCTTACCGCCGCCACTACGACGACGCGGCCGGGTGGGACGCGAGGGGGGACCTTGCTGCACCCGGCGGCCCTGCGGACGCTTGCGGCGTCGGGGCAAGCTAGGCAAGCTGGGCATACGCAGCCCAGCCAACTGCAGCAGCTTCTCCTTAGGAACCAGGTGGCGCAGGTCGATACCCTTACCAGGCAAGCCAATTGACCAGGGCGCCAAGTATTTAAGCGCAATACAAACCGCGAAACAGGCCGCCGTAATAATCCAGGCAAAACCCACCGACAGGGAGTTATCTAAAACAAACTGGGGGATAGGACCCATAGCTGTAATGAGTTCTTCCATACCCAGAGAGTTAATTACAATCTGCACAGCCAGCACGATGAATTTGTGAGTACACAAAATACCCAGGGTCATTTTCCCAATGCGGGTCAAATCATCTATATTCCAGGCGCGCGAAATCATGCAGATACCGGCAATACCAACCAGCGCGGCCGCCACAAAGTTGGCGTAGTTGCCGTAGGTGCGGGCCACATAGTCCACTGTGGTGGTGTTGTAGTGGCTGATGGCAGCCGCAATCGCCAGCAAACCAATGCCGTCCAGGCCCTCAATTAAAGGGTATTTAATAGGTAAATGGTTAACGATGGGGCGCATATACATGCCTAGGAAGAAGAACGGCATCAGCACCCCCACTCGCTCAAAACTCCAGGGGTACCAGACCTCTTGATGGGAGGCTAAAAACCAACTGGGAAGTAGGGAAATAACAGTAATTACAGCTAAAGCTATACGGTTACCCTCAATTAGCTTGGCCGTAGCCCAAGCTATCAGGTAAGCGATCATAATTGCGGGTAAAAACCACAGCGGCTTATTCCAGTCCATGTGGTGTGCCGAGGGGGTGGCCCACATGATGTCTTTAAGCATGGTGGTAAAACTTGCGGGATTTTTACGACCCAATGAACCAGCTGCCACTGAACCCAGCACTGCGAAAATACATACAGAGATAAAAGCCCACAGCACATAGGGGAGCATGATGGCGCGTACGCGGGTGTAAAGGAAGCGGGGAAAGGACCGTTTTCCAGGGTTGAAAACCAGTCCAGAAAGGAAGAAGAAGGCGGGAACGTGGAAGGCGTAAAGCAGGTCGAACAGCGCGGGGTGCTGATTCCAGGGGAGATAGAAGTGGCCGGCCACAATGGCCAACATGCACCATCCGCGAGAGACGTCGATCCAGGCAATACGCCCGGTGCCGCGCCTAGCTAGGGCGGCAGGTGGGGTCATGCAGTGTCTCCTTGGTTACGCAATACAGGGTCAGGCTCCATGCCGCGAAGGCCGTTCCACGCCAGGTTAACCATGTGCGCAGCAACCTCCTCCTTGGTCATGGTGCGGTCGAGTAGCCACCATTGGGCGGGCATAGCAACAATACCCACTAACATTTGAGCGTACAGGGGAGCAAAACGCGCATCAATACCATGTTCTGTAAATTGTCTGGCCAAGATGCCGGAGACTTGCACCGCCACATCCGCTAACAAAGTGGAGTAGGTTCCCCTTGAGCGGTCATTTTCTGAGGAAATGATGCGGAAACCATCAGTGTTATCTTCGATATATGTCAGCAGCGCCAAGGCGGCGTGTTCCACCACCGCCGAGGGTGAGGGATCTGACTCTAGGGCGTTAACTATAGTGGAGTAGATCAAAGTCAGTTCCCGGTCGATGATGACCGCGTAAAGGCCTTCTTTACCCCCGAAATGCTCATACACCACCGGCTTGGAAACCTGGGCGCTAGCAGCTATTTCTTCGATTGAGGTGGCGTCATAACCGCGCTCAGCAAAAAGCGTGCGGGCGACGTCTATCAGCTGCTCACGTCGTTCCCCCGCACTCATGCGAATCCGTTTTGAAGTCATAGCCACCGCACAAAGTGTGTAAGAATAGATCCCGGTACGCCTGACGTACCCTTCCGCCCTAGTGTAATGGCAGCACGCAGGCCTTTGGTGCCTTGTGGTCCGGGTTCGAATCCTGGGGGCGGAGCTTTTTGTGCGCTATGCTGTAGACAGTATTTATGCTTCGACCCTTTTAGGAGCTTTCCTCGTGGCCACAAGCCCTGCCGCCGTCATCATCATGGCCGCCGGTAAAGGAACGCGTATGCGTTCGGCGACCCCCAAAGTTCTACACCAGATCGGGGGGCGCAGCTTGTTAAATCACGCTGTGGTTGCCGCCCGTGGACTTCAGCCGCAGTATTTGGTTGCGGTAGTGCGTCACCAGCGCGACGACGTCGTCGCTCACCTGGAGCGGGTAGCTCCGGATGTGGTGATTGCTGACCAAGACGAAATTCCCGGTACTGGCCGGGCTGTGGCCTGCGGTTTGGCGGCGCTACCTGCCGACCTAACCGGCCCGGTGGTGGTTACCAGCGGTGACGTGCCGCTACTGGACACTGCCACCCTAGAAGCGCTGCTAGACCAGCACGTCAGCCGCGCAGACGCGGTCACTATTCTTACTACCGAGCTGGCTGACCCCAGTGGCTATGGCCGTGTGGTACGTACCGAGGAAGGTGCAGTAGCCGGCATTGTGGAGCACCGTGACGCTTCCGAGTCACAGCTGCTAATCAAGGAAATTAACGCGGGCGTGTATGTTTTCGACGCCGCTCACCTGCGTGAGGCACTAGGTGGCCTGGGCACTGACAACGATCAGGGCGAGGTTTACCTGACCGACGTCGTGGCCGCCGCCTACCAGGCCGGTAAGTCCACTAGCGCGCTGGTGGTCACCGACACTTGGCTGGTTGAGGGCTGCAACGACCGCGTACAGCTGGCCCAGCTAGGGGCTGAGCTTAACCGTCGCATTCTCGAGCACTGGATGCGCACTGGCGTAACCATCGTGGACCCCTCCTCCACCTGGGTGGATGTGGATGCCAAGATTGGCCAGGATGCCTACCTAGAGCCCGGGGTTATTGTTCACGGTGCCACCGTGATTGGTGATGAGGCCTATGTTGGGGCCCACAGCGTCCTAGACAATGTGGAAGTTCCCGACGGCGCCGTCGTCGCCCCACTAAGCTTGCTGGAAGCCTAACGCAACCAGCATGATCTCCTACCTACCCACCCACATGGCCAAACGGCTACAAGGAGGCAAATAATCCATGACTGGCATTATCAGTGAGGGCTCTAAGCGCCTGGTGATCGTATCAGGCCGGGCTCACCCTGAGCTTGCGCAGGCCGTGGCCAAGGAGCTGGGCACCGAGGTGCTGTCCTCTAGCGCTTACGACTTTGCTAATGGCGAGACCTATGTACGTTTCAACGAGTCGGTGCGTGGATGTGACGTGTTCTGCATCCAGTCTCACGGCGACCGCGTTAACGACTGGGTTATGGAGCAGCTAATTATGGTGGATGCGCTTAAGCGTGCCTCTGCCAAGCGCATCTCTGTGGTGGCCCCCTTCTTCCCCTACGCCCGCCAGGACAAGAAACACCTGGGGCGCGAGCCTATCTCTGCCCGCTTGATTGCGGATCTGTACGCTACTGCTGGCGCTGAGCGCCTCATGAGCGTGGACCTGCACTCTGCCCAGGAACAGGGCTTCTTTGACGGCCCCTGGGACCACCTGTGGGCCCAGCCGGTGCTGGTTGACTACGTTTCTAAGCACATTGACCCGGCTAACACCACGGTGGTTTCTCCTGACGCTGGCCGTATTCGCGTGGCCGAGCGTTGGGCGGACAAGCTGGGCGGCACCCCGCTGGCATTCGTTCACAAGACCCGTGACGTGACTCGCCCCAACGAGTCTGTGGCTAACCGCGTGGTTGGTGACGTTAAGGGCCGCACCTGCGTGCTGGTTGACGACATGATCGACACCGGTGGCACTATCGCTAAGGCGGTTAAGGTGCTGCTCGACGCCGGCGCTGAGGACGTCATCATTGCCGCCACCCACGGTGTGCTCTCCGGCCCCGCCGCTGAGCGTCTAAGCACCTGTGGCGCCAAGGAGGTTATCGTCACTGACACCCTGCCCATTAGCGAGGAAAAGCGCTTTGAGCAGCTGACTATCCTCTCTATTGCGCCGCTGCTGGCAGCCGCTATTAAGGCTGTTTTCGACGACGGCTCGGTAGCTGACCTGTTTGACGCGGGTGACCACTAAGGCACATAGCTAATAAGACGCATAGCTAAGTGGGGGCCAGTTCTTACGAACTGGCCCCCACTTGTGTTTTATAGGCTTTAACGAGCTGACCAAGCCACAGCTATAAGCCAAGCGTTCCAAAGCGCCGTAACTGGGCCGGCGCAGCTAGAGTGACGTAACTGGGTCGGCGTGGCTAGCGTGACGTAGCTAGGGCGGCGGCCAGAGCGGCGCGGCGGCGTCGAGAAAAAGACTTAACCGGCGGTGGTTTGCAGCTCAGGCTCACGCACCAGCACCGGGCTTAGACCTGAGGCGGGCGTAATCATGTCGCGGCTAGGGCTGTGGGTGTTACCAGTGGTTTCCAGGCGCAAAGGCTTGCCTGTATCCAAGTTGATCTCTTTACCCGTACCAATTAGCCCTCACGATTAGGGGCTGGGTGGTAGAAGCTAAGCACGCCCACAAAAGCCCCAGCAGTGGCGTTAAAACGCGAACGCAGTGAGTTCCAGTCACGGCTGGAGGGTACCAGTGCAATCTTGGCGGCCACCAGCGGTAAACGCAGCGGGTTAAGCAGCCAGGCGCCCCGGCGAGTGGCCGGCAGCTGGGAGGTCAGGTGGTATTTGCGGGCCAGCCAGACATGAGCGCGAGCACTCTTAAACTCTGCTTTGTGCCGCGACTTAGTCTTGGGGTCACGTCCTCGGTAAGCGATACGCATGCCTGAGAAGTTTTCAGTTTCAATGCCGTGCTCACGCAGGTATAGGGCTAACTCATTGTCTTCTGAACCCCAGGGGGCGTTAACATCAAAGCCACGCGAGATCAGCGCTGAGCGGCGGGCTGCAAAGGAGCAACCCATGAGGATTGGGATAGCCCGGTCAGCGTTAACGGGAGTGTAGGTTTCGGTTTCTGTGGCCGGGTGGATAGTTTCATAAGCCTTGCCCAGGGCCCAAAAGTTTTTGAAGGTACCTTCTAGGAAGTAGATGCCTGAACCGGAAACTACTTGACGTTCCTTTAGGGATTCAATGCCCTGGCTGACCCAGTTGTTGGAAAGCATATCGTCGGCGTCGCAAAACAGTAGCCTTTCACTGTTTGCATAGCGGATACCCACGTTGCGGGCGTAGCAGACGTTACGCTCCCGGTCAGAGATGAAGTAGCGCAGGTTGACCTGGCGGAAAGCAAAGCGAGGATAGTAGTCCTCAAGTAGTTCACGCGTCTCATCGGTGGAGCCGTTGTCGATTACCAGAATCTCAAAGGCGCCCTCATAGTCTTGACGCAGCAGCGAGTCCAACTGGATAGCCAAAGTTGGGGCACTGTTTAGGGTCGGGATGATAACCGAGGCTTGCGGTTGGGGGGTCATGGCGTACCTGAGAATCGGGGACTAGGGG
>ERZ1699259.437-NODE-437-length-18407-cov-5.201477_pt1 | contig 18407 bp, 15 predicted proteins | sample MGYA00581525_ERZ1699259 | MGnify/ENA primary metagenome ERZ1699259 (study PRJEB42319, sample SAMD00040332) | human oral metagenome | material: saliva | host: Homo sapiens | study: EMG produced TPA metagenomics assembly of PRJDB4115 data set (Metgenomic analysis of... | reverse complement strand
ACAGATCCACGCGCAGGGTGCGGGGATACCCCGGGGAACGCTCGGGTCCTTCCTCCAGAGCAGCAATGATCGCGCCCGCGCCCTGCCACTCCGGACGACCGAACCGAGCCCCGGCCTCGGACAATTCGGACGCGCCCATCCCGGCCTCGCCCGCGCGGGCCACGAGGTTACGCAGCTCCGCGCGGAACGCCGGCATCGCGCGCATCTGCGGACCAATATCCTGCGGCCACGGGGCCTCCACCGACTCCAGGGCCTCGGCGAGCATCTGATCCTGGGCCGCGCCCGTCACCAGCTCCACGCCCTCCAACGGCACGTCGCGCTGGGTACGCCACGTGGCCACCACCTGATAGGCGAAAGAGGCGGGGGTACGCACCGGGCGCACCGAATCCGGGCCAAGCGCCTGCGCACGCGGGGTCAGCACGTCGGCGCGCGTGCGATCAGGAGCGAGAATCAGCGCTGAGCGGCCCTGAGAGGCCGCCTGCTCAAACACGGCCAGGGCACACGTCGAGCGGCCCGACGACGGCGCGCCGCGCGCAATCACGTCACCCGAGCGCGCCGCGTCCACGACCGCGCGCTGGTTCGCGTTCAGCTCCGGCAGACGCCACCAATCGGCGCTGCGGCTGCGCAACCTGACCTGAATTTCGCTCATAACGCAATACTCGCAGACCCCACCCACATCTGCGGCACATATGATGGCCATGACGATATTTACCAGCAAGGAGTCACCATGGAGATCTTCATCGGCATCCGCGGCAACAAGAACCTGCTCGGCTTCGACGTCGACATGAGCGAAAACGAGCTCATGGCCAAGGTCAACGAGGCCCTTGCCTCCGATCACGGCGTCCTCGACCTCACCGACACCAAGGGCCAGCGCACCCTCGTGCCCGCCCACGCCCTCGCATACGTGCAGATCGCCGCCAAGACCGAGCGCCGCGTCGGCTTCGCAATTCACTGAATCGCGCCCAGACGAACGAGGCCGGGGAACCCGAGCGGTCGCGATACCGCCCGAGGAACCCCGGCCTCGTCTCTATCCTGTGGCCTCAGGCCTTCAGGTGAATGTCCTTCATGCGCTCCCCGTGGCGCTTGATCACGTACTCCGTGATCTCGTCGACGTTCTCCGGGGACGCAGCCAGCGACGGGTAGGTGAACAGCGTCGCGCGCACCAGGCCGAGGGCCTCGCCCGCCACGCGGCGGCCCCACAGGGACAGGCGCGCCGACAGCTGCTCATCCGCCTCGATCTGCGGGCCCAGGTGTGCGCGCACCCAGTGCCCCTGCTCGAAGGGCCACACGTCCTCGATCCCCTCAAACAGACCGTGCACCTGCGCGACGCGAATCAGCATGTCGCCCAGCATGCCGCGGGTAATGAACGTCTTGACAGCGCGCTCCGCGAACGTCGTCGGACGCGTGCGCGCATCCAGATCGTCGTACGCGCCCGAGAACGCATCACCAGCCGCCAGCAGATCAAAGCCGCGGTGCTCACTCCACAGCTCCAGCTGCTGGTAGAGCTTGAAGCAGCGCGCCGCCATGCGCGCATGCTCCACGTGGGCCTCGAACGTGGGGGCCTGCTCGCCGTCCTTCGCCAGGCGCGTCATGAACGCGAGCGACGAATAGGCGAGAATACCAAGGACTTCGGCGTCGTCGGCGGGGACGGATTCAAACTCGTGTGCCATGACTCCAGCATAGTGCCTGACAAGCTCCACGGCCCGCCGCATGGGACCCTGTTCTTCCCGATTAGTGCCTGTCTCTGTGACCAGCCCCTCCCCCGCGAACTCCTCACACACCATTACACTGAAAGGTGACCACCGGAAGACCGGTCGCATTCTTGAGACATAACACGTACGCGCGGACGAGAATCCCCGCGCCAGATAATGCGCGATCGGCACCGACCCCAACCCCGGAAAAGCCCGGGAGACAAGGTAGATCGTGACCAACACGAGCACTGAGGCAACTGTGCCCACCACCGACGTTGACACCACCGAGAAGGCCACCCCGGCCTCGTCCGTCGAATACTCCGCAGGCGTCGTCCGCCTCGGCAACATCAAGCCCGCAGCCCCCGAGGTCGAAGAGGCCACCCCGGACATTTCCGGCAAGGGCGAGGATCTCGACAAGAAGTCCTTCGCGGACTTCGGCGTCACCGACCCGATCGTCGACGCCCTCGAAGACAAGGGCATCACGCACCCCTTCCCGATCCAGGCCCTCACCCTCGGCCCCGCGCTGGACCGCCACGACATCATCGGCCAGGCCAAGACCGGCACCGGCAAGACCCTCGGCTTCGGCATCCCCGTCCTCGAGGACGTCATCGCGCCCGACGAAGAGGGCTACGAGGACCTCCTCAACCCGAACAAGCCGCAGGCGCTCATTATCCTGCCGACCCGCGAACTCACCAAGCAGGTCGCCCAGGACCTGCGCGAAGCCGCCAAGTACCTGTCGACCCGCATCGTTGAGATCTACGGCGGCGTCGCCTTCGAACCCCAGATCGAGGCTCTCGAGCGTGGCGCCGACATCGTCGTGGGCACGCCCGGCCGCCTCATCGACCTGCTGCGCAAGGGCCACCTGCACCTGTCCGGCGTCGAGACCGTCGTCCTCGACGAGGCCGACGAAATGCTCGACCTGGGCTTCCTGCCCGACGTCGAGACGCTGCTCAGCCGCGTCCCCGAGAACCGCCACACCATGCTGTTCTCCGCGACCATGCCCGGCCCCGTCGTGGCCCTCGCCCGCCGCTTCATGGTCCAGCCCACCCACATCCGTGCACAGGACCCCGACGACCAGAACCAGACCGTCAACACGGTCAAGCAGGTCATCTACCGCGTTCACGCCATGAACAAGGTCGAGGTCGTCGCCCGCATCCTCCAGGCGGAGGGCCGCGGCCGCACCGTCATCTTCTGCCGTACCAAGCGCACCGCCGCCCGCCTCGGCGAGGACCTGACCGCCCGCGGTTTCGCGGTCGGCTCGCTGCACGGCGACCTGGGCCAGGGCGCCCGCGAGCAGGCCCTGCGCGCCTTCCGTAACGGCAAGGTCGACGTCCTGGTCGCCACCGACGTCGCCGCGCGAGGCATCGACGTCGACGACGTCACGCACGTCATCAACTACCAGTGCCCCGAAGACGAGAAGATCTACATCCACCGCATCGGCCGCACGGGCCGCGCGGGTAACTCGGGCACTGCCGTCACTTTCGTCGACTGGGACGACACGCCGCGCTGGTCGCTCATCTCCAAGGCCCTGGGCCTGGGCGTGCCGGATCCGCTCGAGACCTACCACACCTCCCCCCACCTGTTCACCGACCTGGACATTCCGGAGGGCACGACCGGTCGCCTGCCGCGCGCCAAGCGCACGCGCGCGGGCCTGGACGCCGAGGTCCTCGAGGACCTGGGCGGCTCCGCTCCCCGCTCCGAGGGACGAGGCCGTGGCGGCTCGCGTTCGGGTTCCGGTGGCTCGCGTGGCGGCTCACGTGGTGGCCGCGGTCGTTCGTCGCGTGGTGGTTCAGCTGCTTCCTCCGACGCGTCGCGTTCGCGCGGGTCGCGTCGCGGCTCCCAGGACGGCGATCGCACGCTGAACGCCGGCAAGGGCGGCCGCTCCGACCGCGGCACGCGTGGCCGTGGCCGCGGCGAGCACTCGCAGCATGCGGGTGAGGCATCTGAGGGCGCACCCCGCGCCCGCAAGCGCATCCGCCGCCGCAAGGGCGGCGAGTGAGGCGCTAAGCGTCGCACTGATACGACATGAGGAGGGGTCCGAGCCGAAAGGCTTGGGCCCCTGCTCTGTTTGGGGCCTCAGGGCGCGGCAAGATTCAACCTGATCGGGAACATTCAACCCGTTAGGGAAGATTCAACCCGATCAGAAGGGGTTGAATCTTCCCGATCGGGTGCAACACCTCATCGGCAACAGGCTTGCACGTGGGTATCCTCGCTGACACTGCACATGCCTGCATCCAACTGGGCCCGGCCATGCGCGCTGCACCCGATCCGTCGCGATACACCCGATCCGTCGCGGTACACCCGATCAGAAGGGGTGTAATGCCTACGGATCGGGTGCACGATCCCATCGACAACAAGCACCGGCGCGGAGCCGGCCGTCCCCACGTCCTACACAAACGATTAACAGGCCCAGGCCATGCAGTGCTGCACTAGATACAGCAGCGATGCACTAGATAGGAGAGCATTGCACTGCCTACTATCCAGTGCAATGCTGCGCTAACTAGTGCAATACCACTGTCCAACAAGCTCCGTCGCGGAAATAGTGGCCAACGACGCCCACACCGGCGTCCAACAGGCCCAGGCCGCGCGGCGCTGCACCACTTAGGGAGCATTACACCAGTTAGGGAGCATTACACCACCTCCGAGCTGGTGTAATACCCCGCTAAGTGGTGTAACACCACTTAGCAACAAGAAGACTCGCGGCAGCACTGCCCCATTGGCGACCCCAAACGCATGGCGCCCCGTCCGGCACGGCGAAACCGCGCCTACTCCCCCTCAGGCGCCCCGTCAGCGCCAGAAGCACCGTGCTTCGCGCGCTCCGTGAGGACGCGCTCGACGACGCGCGGCAGGCGGGTGGGGGTGTCGCGGTGGCGGCTCATGGTGAGGAACAGGCGGATGCGGGTCAGGGGCGAGACACGCACGGATTCGGGCCAGCGCGTGGCCACGTACTGCACGGCGTCGGCGACCTCGAGACGCCGCGTCGAGTTGCCGACGCGCACCCACAGCTCGGCCTCGCCCTTACCCTTGGGGCCCTTCAGGTACACGGGGCGCGTGGACGGCGGGATGGTCACCCGACACACCTCCTGGCGCTCGTAGCCCTCCTGGGGGTCCGAGGCCTCGGCGAAGTCGAGGAGGGGCAGCGCGGCCGCGTTGGTGCCCAGGCGCTGGCCCCACAGGTCGCGGATCCACAGCTCGAAGCGGTCGGCGTCCGGGGTCTTGAGGGTCGCGTAGTCGGGCCCGAGTCCGATGAGTCGCCCGTCGTCGTCCACACCGATGAGGAGGGTGCCGCCGCCGGAGTTCATGAACGCGGCGACCGTCTTCGCGATGACGGTCTCCATGGCGTCGTCGCGCTTGCCGGCGCGCATGTTCCAGCGGGCGCTGGACTTGAATTCGAGGGAGTCGGATTCGCCGCGCTTGGCGACCTCGGCGATGGGCTCGAGGCCGGGCCGCGGATGCAGGTACGCGACGATTAGGGAGACGATGACGACCACGACGAGGGCCACCGCCGCGGCCACGCCGATCATCGCGGGGCGCCACATGTCGGAGGAGGAGAAGATCCAGCCTGCGACCAGGAGGCCGCCCCACAGGCCCCCGAGTCCGGTGAGGGTCGCCGAGGCCGTGGACATCGTCATGCGCGAGGCCAGGAGGCGGCGCACGACCATGCCGATCACCCAGGCGATCACGAGCAGCAGGACCTGAATGCCAATCCAGCGCAGCAGGTCGGGGTTCTGGGGTGTGGCCCCAAAGCGAGGTCCCTCGGCGGTCATCTGCGCTCCTCACACAACGAGTCGGCGGTGGGTCGGATACCAAAATCCTATCCCACCGCCGACTGGCGCTCAGCGGGTCATGCGCTCAGCGCAAGGACGTGTGCTTCTCGATCGAGCGGGACGCCCACAGGCCCAGGATCAGGGCGAACAGGGGCACGAGGACATAGGAGCCGATGCCGATGACGTTCGGTTGCCCCTCGGTTCCCATCGTCGCGCGGTACGAGGTCCACATAATCTCTGTGGAGAAGTGGCCATCAGTCGTGACGGACAGCGGAAGGAAGAACGTGCCAACCGTGGAAAGCACCTGGTTCACGATGTACAGCAGGACGAAACCGATGATGGGCGCGCCGAAGCCAAGATGGTTGAAGCGTCCTTCCGCGCCGATCGTCATGGCGGCGCAGGCCTGCACGACCCACGACATCGCCAGGATGATCTGAACGGCGATCATGAGGGCAACGGTGGAGGTGGGAACTCCGGCCACGAGCGAACGCGGTCCGGCCGTGTACTCCGCGAGGCTGATACCGTCGCTCCACGCGGCGGCCGAAGCGACGGCGAGGATTCCGCCGACTGCCAGGGCGAGGGCCAGGAGGCACTCAATCATGATGCGGGTGTTCTTCGCCCAGAAGACGACCTTTCCGGAGATCGGCAGGCTCATCGTGAAGTAGCCGCGCTGCCCGTACAGTGTCTTCCAGTAGTCGGCCAACGCTGCGATCGCGCAGGCGACCGGCGTGAGCGCACACAGGGCGTAGGCGAGGACAGCGGTGGAGCCGCTGATCCCCGGCAGCCCCGCGGCAACAATTCCCGACGCGACGGCAATAGTGACGATGAACGCCCCGAAGGAGCGCGCATCCGCCACGGCGCGCGACCGGATTTCGTAGGCAAGCAGTTTGGCGTACATCAGCGGTACTCCTTCCGGAAGATGGCGTCGAGGGAATCACCGTGGGCGGCCCGCAGGTCGTCGGCGTCTCCCTGCAGAAGGACCTGTCCGTCCTTCATGAAGATCGCGTAGTCGACGAAGTGCTCGATGTCGGAGATGAGGTGGGTGGACATGATGAGCAGCGAGGCCGGGTCGAACTCGCGCAGGATGCCGTCGAGGATGACGTCGCGCGTCGCCGGGTCGACGCCGCTGATGGGCTCGTCGAGCAGGTACACGCGGGCGCGCCGGGACATGATGAGGCTGATCTGGAGCTTCTCCCCCATGCCCTTGCTCATCTCGCTGAGGCGGCGGTCGGTGGGCAGGCCGAAGAAGTTGATCATCGAGGCGGCCTTGTCGGCGTCGAAGTCGGCGAAGAACGTGGAATAGACGCGGATGGCATCCGCAGCGGTCCAGTCGGTGTTCAGGAAGTCGGCGTCGGGCAGGTAGGAGACGATCGCCTTGGTGGCGACGCCGGGCGCGTGCCCGTCGATGGTCACGGTGCCCTCGTAGTCGGAGAGGACGCCGGCGAGGATCTTGAGCAGCGTGGTCTTGCCGCAGCCGTTGGGGCCCATGAGGCCGACGATGTGCCCGGCCTCCAGGCTCAGGTTGTAGTCGCGCAGGGCGGGGGTCGCTCGGTAGCTCTTCGTCAGGCCGGTGACCTCGACGAGGCCGGGGCCAGCCGCGCTCGCGCCTGTGGGTTGGGTGGTCATAAGAGTATTTCCTCCTGGTTTACAGGTCCGCGTTCCAGCGTTCATCGACGAGGCCGTGGGCACCTTCAACATCGACGCCGAGGGCTCGGCAGGCGCGGATGAAGGCGTCTGCTGCGGCGCGCGCGTCCTCCTGGCGGAGGGCGTGGAGCGCCGTGTCGTCGGTGGCGACGTATCGTCCGGCCGTCCGCTTGGAGACGGTGAGGCCTTCGTCGTCGAGGGCAGCGAGGGCTCGCTGGACGGTGTTGGGGTTGGTGCCGGCCTCGATGGCGAGGTCGCGGACGGAGGGGATCTTCTGGCCGGGCTTCCACGTACCGTCGGTGATACGGGCGCGGAAGCTGTCGGCCAGCTGGATCCAGATGGGGCGGGTGTCATCGATGCGCATCGACGTGTCCCTCCTGTCTTTCTGTATTAATACACTAATACAATGACACAGATACCTAACTGTGTCAACCCACTAATACAGTTGACTCACAGACCGATACAACCACACACCTTCGAACAACAAGAGAGGCCCGGAACCATGCGGTTCCGGGCCTCTCCTACGCGAATGCGTCAGTCGATCGGCTCACCCTCGATGTGCCAGACCTCGCGAGCGTAGTCGGAGATCGTGCGGTCCGAGGAGAAACGGCCGGAGCGGGAGATGTTCGCCCACACGCGGCGGTTCCAGGCCTTCTGGTCGCGGTAATCGGCGGCCATGCGGTCCTTGGTCTCGCGGTACGCGGCGAAGTCGCCCAGGACGTAGTACACGTCGGCCGGGTCATAGCCGCCCTCGAGGATCGAGTGGCGCACGTCATGGAACCAGCCGGAGTTGGAGTCGTCGAGCGTACCGTCGGTCAGGGCGTCGATGACGCGCTTGAGGCCGGGGACGTTCTCGTAGTGCCAACGGGGGTCGTAGTGGCGACGCAGCTCGGGCAGCTCATCGTCGGTCGCGCCGAAGATGTAGGCGTTCTCGTCGCCCACGGCCTCGAGAATCTCAACGTTCGCGCCGTCGAGAGTACCCAGGGTGAGGGCGCCGTTCATCATGAACTTCATGTTGGACGTGCCCGAGGCCTCCTTGCCGGCCATCGAGATCTGCTCGGAGACGTCGGCGGCGGGGATGATGTGCTCAGCGGGCGAGACGTTGTAGTTATGGACGAAGACGACCTTGATGCGGCCGTTGATGTCCTCGTCGTTGTTCACCAGCTCCGCGATGGCGTTGATGAGCTTGATGATGGCCTTGGCGCGGATGTAGCCGGGGGCGGCCTTCGCACCGAAGATGAACACGCGGTTGGGGGTGTCCAGCGTCGGGTCGTCCTTCATGCGGAAGTACAGGTCCAGGACGTAGAAGGCGTTGAGCAGCTGGCGCTTGTACTCGTGCAGACGCTTGATCTGCACGTCGAAGATCGAGTCGGGATCGATCTCGACACCCTCGCGCTCCTTGACCCAGGCGGCGAAGTCAACCTTGTTGGCGTGCTTGATCTCGGCCAAGCGCTCGAGGACCTCGTCAGTGCCAGCCTCGGTGAACTTGGACAGCTCGGTGAGGTCGCGGACCCACGCGTCAGAGCCGGTGACCTCGTCGAGGAGGGTGGCCAGGCGGGGGTTGCACTGCTTGAGCCAGCGGCGCGGGGTCACGCCGTTGGTCTTGTTGTTGAAGCGCTCGGGCCAGATGGCGTGCCACTCCTTGAGGGTGTCGCGCTTGATGATCTCCGTGTGGAGGGCGGCGACGCCGTTGATGGAGTAGGACGCGTAGCAGGCGATCCAGGCCATGCGCACGGTGTTGCCGGCGACGGGGGCCATGTAGTCGATGGTGCCCTGGTCGAGGCCACGCTCGGCCATGTCGATGCGGAAGCGACGATCGATCTCGCGGACGATCTCGGCAATGCGCGGGAACAGGCGGTCGAAGATGTGGATATCCCAGGTCTCGAGAGCCTCGGCCAGAACCGTGTGGTTCGTGTAGGCGAAGGTCTTGGAGACGACCTTCCAGGCCTCTTCCCAGCCGAGGCCGTGCTCGTCCATGAGGATGCGCATGAGCTCGGGGATGGCGAGGACCGGGTGGGTGTCGTTGAGCTGGACGGCGTTGTACTCGGCGAAGCCGGTCAGGTCGGTGCCGTGATGACGCACGTAGTTGGCGACGATTTCCTGCAGGGAGGCGGAGCAGAAGAAGTACTGCTGGCGCACGCGCAGGACCTTGCCCTCGAACGTGGTGTCGTTGGGGTACAGGACGCGGGAGATGTCCATGGTGCGCTCACGGTCGACGATGGCGTCGGTGAAGCGCTGGGAGTTGAAGGCGTCGTAGTCGAATTCCTCGATGGGCTCGGCCTTCCACAGGCGCAGGGTGCCCACGTTCTTGGTGCCGTAGCCGGTGATCGCGATGTCGTAGGGGACGGCGCGCACGGTCAGGTCAGCATAGGAGACGATGCGGGAGCGCTCTTCGCGGCGGATGACGAAGGGGTAGCCCTCTTCCATCCACGGGTCCGGGTGCTCGGTCTGGAAGCCGTTGTCGAAGAGCTGCTTGAACAGGCCGTAGCGGTACAGGATGCCGTAGCCGCGCACGGGCAGGTCGAGGGTGGCACAGGAGTCCAGGAAGCAGGCGGCGAGGCGACCGAGGCCACCGTTACCGAGGGCAGCATCCGGCTCCTCTTCGAGGACCGGGCCGAGGTCGAGGCCGTAGGCGGCGAGGGCTTCGCGAGCCTTCTCGACGAGGCCGAGGTTCGACAGGTTGTTGAGCAGGGCTCGGCCCATGAGGAACTCGGCGGAGAAGTAGTGTTCCTGACGGCCCTTGGCGTAACGCTCCGTGGTGGCGGCCCAGTTATCGGCGATCTGATCGACGATTGCGGCGGAGAGCCCCTGCCACACTTCCATCAGGGTCGAATCTTCAACGGGGCGTCCAGAGGTCGCGCGCACATGAGAGGGCAGCGACTGCGTCAGATCCAGCGTCATACGATTTCCTTTTGTGTAACTGCGCCGTGCCCGCCGCGGGGGCGAGCGCCCCGGGTCGGGGCTGGCTTCACCTCTAGAGGGTAGCGAGTGTGTGGCCCAATTCCCTGTTCTGACACAGCACTGGGAGAAACCCCACCCCCGGCCACGTGACGGAATCCACCTGTCAAATCCAGCCCATGACTAAAGGCCCAGATAGTCGCGCATTTACGAACGGCAACCAATCCCCACCTGCAGCAAGTTGCGAAATATCCCCTCAATGATTTTTCGCAAACGTGAGACATGGTCAGCATTCATGGTCTAAGGTTCTCATGTAACCAATGCTGACCGGGCCAACAAGAGTCCCCACGGCCAGTATTCTTGAGAATGAATCACCTTCAACATGAGGAATACGATGAAACTGATGCATAGGTTGACCATCGCAACCGCTCTGAGCGCCACGCTCGCGACCGCCCTGATCGCAGGCCCCGCCATGGCCTCGCCCTCCGACGAGAACAAGCCCACGGGCCCCAACACTGCTAACGGCGACGAGTCCACCGCGTGCCGCGCCGACTGGACCGCCTCGGCGATCCTCGACACGGACATCCTGGCCCACCACCCCGAGCTGGTGAACCCTGCCGACATCACCCGCAACTCCGACGGCTCCGTCAACAAGGTCGCCACCGGCTCGAACAACGGCTACACCTCGAAGATCTCGACCAACTTCAACACCGAGACCTACAAGGCTCCGGGCATGTTCGAGGCCAACCACTGGATCGCCGGTTCCATGCAGAACTGGCGCTTCCCCGTGGCTACGAAGAACAAGCTGGCCGCCGGCACGACGATCACCGTCGATCTGCCGGACGACATGGCCAACACCTCCTTCATCGGCAAGCTTGAGACCCGCGCGGGCCTCAACGCTTTCATGCAGTCGTGGGGTCCGCGTGAAGCCGAGTACACGTGGAATGACGGCGACTTCACCGCCACCCTGACCGACGCCGCCAAGAACATTTGGACCATCACGCTGAACAAGGGCCTCGACGCCAACACCGGCACTGTCTTCCAGTTCACGGGCACCTTCCCCGAGGGCGCCGAGTCCTCGACCGCGTCCGCCAACCTGGTGGGCGCCCAGTTCCCGGCCGACGGCCAGGTGTGCGGCGACCTGCCCACCCCCGAGACCCCCGAGCTCACCAAGTGCCAGGTCACGACCGTGGACCGCACCGTGTGGAGCCCCTACTCGCGCGACATCAACGAGCGTTCCAAGTACGCCGGCTCCTGGGGTTCCGAGGAGCCCAAGTGGGGCGAGGCCAACGCTGACGGCTGGTTCGTTGCCACCGGTACCGATCCGAAGGTCGGCGACTCGCGCACCCTGCGCCTCTACGGCGCCACCCACAAGGACCTCACCAACGCGACGCTGACGATCAAGGCCGTCCAGGGCCTGAAGTTCGACGCCTCCAGGATCAACACGATCTCCAACCCCGGCGCCGGCGCGCTCAAGGGTAACGGCTTCACGAACACCGTCGAGGGCCTGGGCGACATCAAGGTCAGCGAGGACGGCAAGACCATCACCGTCACGATCAAGCACATGCCGGCCAACTCCGGCTTCTCCTTCAACATCAACGGCACCCTGACCGGCGAGACCCTCGAGGACTCCCCGATCCTGGCCCCGATCGTCCTGCACAACTGGCTGACCGGCACGGACAGCGAGTGCACGGTTCCCACCGAGGAACCCAGCACCCCGGCGCCGTCGGATTCCCCGACGCCCGAGCCGACGACTCCTGCTCCCACCCCGTCCGCAACCCCGAGCGGCAACCTCGCACGCACGGGCGCTGACACCCCGATGCTGGCCGGTGCGGCCATCATGGCGGGCCTGGCAGGCCTCGGAGCTGTGGCTCTGCGCCGTCGCCAGCGCTGACGGATTGCCCCCGCAGGGTGCGTCCCTGCGGGGGGCACGCTCCGCAGGGACGCATCAACAGGAAAGTGGCACCGCTCTTGATGAGTGGTGCCACTTCCCATCACCGGTTCATCATGAGGGCTCAATTCATGGTGACTTTCGGTAGTTCCATTGTGCATGTGATGCACGCATCATTTCAAGGCGAAACGATGATTTTTCGGTGCAAATTCGCGGTTTCTAACTGCACGTTCGTGCACAACTATCGCGCGATCTGCGCAAACTAGACAAAACGCGGGCCCGCTCGATTCGAGCGGGCCCGCGTTACTTGTCAGGCGAAGAAGCCTCAGTGACGCTTGCGAGCGACCACGAGGGTCACGCCACCAGCCAGCGCGATGACGCCAGCGCCAGCGGCGATCGACGCGGCGGAGCCGGTGTTGGCCAGCGTCGGGTTCGAGGCGGCGGGGGTGCCGGCCGGAGCGTTCGTGTTGCGGATGCCGCCACGAGCGGAGACGGGGGCCGGGCCGTTGCCGGTGGAGATCTGGCCGCGGGTGGTCACGCCGGTGGTGCCGACGGGGCCGGAGGCCGCGCCAGCGCCACCCTGATCGGCGGCGGGGACCGAAGAATCATCGGACTGGGCCGGCGTCTCAGCGGAACCACCGGTGTTGTTGTCGTCGGCCGGGGTCGAGGGCTGCTCGGGGGCCGGTTCCTCGTCGGCCGGGGTCGAGGGCTGCTCGGGGGCCGGATCCTCGGTGGCCGGGGTCGAGGGCTGCTCGGTCGAGGGGGCCTCGGTGGCCGGGGTCGAGGGCTGCTCGGTGACGGGGGTCTCGGCAGCGAAAGCGACGCCGGCCGAAGCGGCGATCAGACCGAGCGCCGCGGTGGCGGCGAACAGAGACGAGGTCGTCTTCTTCATTGTTTCTCCTGGAACAATTGTGGTGAGGGATGAATGCGTGACCCTGACCAATGCGGGCCGTGCGCGTCACGGCGTTCTCCCCCACCCTACAACACTTCCTGACCAATACGCACAGATTTCCGAAAATCACCCGCCGGCGAGTCGCATCCCACTTTTTCAAGGGGCTTTGTTCGCCTCCGCCGCGCGGGAAAACGACGAGGTCAGGACAGCTTGGCGGTCGCAATGAACTGGAAAATACCCTCCATGATGAGCTGCGTCGCAATAGCAGCCAGCAGCAGACCGGAAATCTTTGTCAGCAGCATGATGCCGCCGGGCCCCAGGAGCCGGGACAGCATCAGGGAGAATCGCATGGTCAGCCACATGACAAGGTGGGCCAGCACGACAGCGACGATGACAGCGATCCACGAACCCACGTTCGTGCCGGCCTGTCCGACGGACACCATAACGGCGACGATCGAGCCGGGGCCTGCGAGCAGCGGCGTACCCAGCGGGACGAGCGCGACGTTGACGCCCTCGTCCCCCGTATCCGGAGACGACGAGTCCGTGCCCATGAGGAGTTCCATGGCGACCAGGAAGAGCAGGACGCCGCCGGAGAGCTGGAGGGCCTCCATCGATATGTGGAGGAGGCGCAGGATCTGCCCGCCCAGGATCGCGAAGGTCAGGATGACGCCGAAGGAGACGGAGGTCGCCTGGATGGCGGCGTGGCGCTGCTTGGGCTGGGAGTATCGGGCGGTGAGGCCCAGGAAGACGGGCACGGTCCCGATGGGGTCCATGATGACCGTCAGCGTCGCGAAGGCAGTCGCGAAGAGTGTGACGTCGAAGAGGCTCACGGCTCGACCACCTCGATGGCGCCCTGCGCGATGACCTCGGCGATCACCTGCGGATCCGTCGTGTTTTCGCCGATGCGGTTGGGCTTGCCCGTCCCGTGATAGTCGGAGGAGCCGAACACCGCCAGGCCCATCTCGCGGGCCATACGATCGACGTCGGCGCGATCCTCGGGGGCGTGGTCGCGGTGGTCGCGCTCGATGCCAAAGAGGCCGGCCGCCGCCATGTCGGCGATGACGGCCTCGGGCAGCAGGTGTTGGCGCTTACGGGCGCGGGGATGGGCCAGGACAGGCACTCCCCCGGCCTCGCGCACGCAACGCACGGCCTCGACCGGGTCGGGCGCCCAGTGGCACACGTAGTAAGGACCCGACGGGTGCAGGGCCTTGACGAAGGCGGCACTGCGGTCGGGGAATGCGCCGGCAGCGACGAGCGCGTCCGCGATATGCGGGCGCCCCACGGGGCCGCCCTCGGGCGCGAAGGCTGCCACGTCCTCCCACGTGATCGGGTAGTCGGCCGACAGGTTCTCGACCATGCGCACGGCGCGCGTCTCGCGATCCTCGCGCGTGCGTCGGAAATTATCGACGAGGCCGGGGCTGGCCGGGTCGAAGAGGTAGGCCAGGAGGTGCACGGTGATCCCCGAGGAGGAGCACGACATCTCGGTGCCCCGGATGAGGCTCACGCCGGTGTCCGCGACGGCGGCCGCGGCCTCGTCCCATCCGGCGGTCGTGTCATGGTCCGTCAGCGCGATAGCGTCCAGCCCGGCCTGAGCGGCAATAGACAGGAGCTGCGCGGGCGTATCCGTCCCATCTGAATACGCGCTATGAGTATGGGGGTCAATTCGCTTCACCATTTGAGACTACCCCATTAATCCGATCACACAACCGCGCGGGCGAACACCACCCGCGCGCGTCAGGAGGCCTCGCAAAAGCCCCATTTTTGCCCGGTCTTGACCGTGTTTTCTGCACGTTCTCCCATCGCGACACCACCCTTTTTGGTTAACCGCTCACCTGCAGCGATGAGCTGTCGACTGTAGGAAACTGGCATCACACGGCCATTTGGCCTCCCTCAACACCGATTGGAGTACACGCGTGTCTGACAAGGATCAGACCCAGGTGTCCACCGCGACTGACGCGGGAGACGCCGGGTACAACAAGGCTCTGAAAAACCGACACATCCAGATGATCGCCATCGGCGGTTCGATCGGCACCGGCCTGTTCCTAGGTGCCGGCGGTCGACTGGCCCAGGGCGGCCCCGCACTGGCCTTCGCCTACGCGGTGTGTGGCATCTTCGCGTTCCTGATGGTCCGCGCCCTCGGCGAGCTGGCGGTGCGCCGCCCCTCCTCGGGCGCGTTCGTGTCCTACGCCCGCGAGTTCCTGGGCGAAAAGGGTGCGTTCATCACCGGCTGGTTCTTCTTCCTGGACTGGGCGGTCACCGTCATGGCTGACATCACCGCCGTGGCGCTCTACATGCACTACTGGAACATGTTCGAGAACATCCCCCAGTGGGTCATCGCCCTCATCGCGCTCGCACTCGTCTTTGTCCTCAACATGATGAGCGTCAAAGCCTTCGGCGAGGCCGAGTTCTGGTTCGCGATGATCAAAGTCGCGACGATCCTCATCTTCATGGGCGTCGCCATCTGGGCGATCATCACCCAGGCTCACGTCGGCGAGTACACCGCGGGTGTCCACAACATCTCCGAGTCCGGCGGCTGGTTCCCCGAGGGCCTGGCCCCCGTCTTCGCGCTCACACTGGGCGTCGTCTTCGCTTTCGGCGGCACCGAGATGGTGGGCGTCGCGGCGGGCGAGGCGAAGGACGCCGCGAAGATCCTGCCCAAGGCCATCAACTCGATGGTCATCCGCATCTTCTTCTTCTACGTCGGCTCCGTCGTTCTCTTCGCCTTCGCGCTGCCCTACACCGCCTACTCCTCGGATGAGTCTCCCTTCACGACCTTCTTCTCCGGCCTCGGCGTGCCCCACGCGGGCGACATCATCCAGGTGGTCGTCCTGACCGCCGCACTGTCCTCGCTCAACGCGGGCCTGTACGCGACCGGTCGTACGCTGCGCTCGATGGCGCTCGTGGGCGAGGGCCCGCGCTTCGCCGCTCGCCTCAACAAGAACCACGTCCCCTACGGCGGCATCATCATCACCGCGTCGCTGGGTCTGCTCGGCGTCCTGCTCAACGCCTTCGTCCCGGAGAACGCCTTTAACATCGTCATGGACCTGGCGGGCATCGGCATCGCCGGCACCTGGGCGATGATCCTGATCTCGCACCTGGCCTTCCTGCGCAAGGTGAAGCGCGGCGAGGCACAGCGTCCGGAGTTCCGTATGCCCGGCGCCCCCTACACCAACTACCTGGCGCTGCTCTTCTTCGCGGTGGTCGTTGGCTCCAACGTGACCTCCGAATCGGGCCGTTGGACACTCGCGCTCTTCGCCGTGGTCGTCGTCCTCATGGTCGCCGGCTGGTACTACGTGCGCGATCGCGTCGGTAACCTGACCGACGAGGCCGCCGCCTCGCTGCAGGGCGAGGAAACCCTGGTGGCGGGCGACTGAGAAAGGACGAACAGTGCGTCTTCACGTCACGTATGCCGGTGGCACCATCGGCATGGTCGACTCCCCCGAGGGTCTGCGCCCCGGCGCGGACCTGCAGGGGTGGTTCGGCTCCCAGCTGGAGGGCATCGAGCTGGCCTCGAACATCACGATGTCGACGCTGGACCCGCTCATCGACTCCTCGGAGGCTACCCCCGAGGACTGGCAGGCCATCATCGACGACATCAACGCGCACGCCGACGAGGCGGACGCCTTCCTGGTCCTGCACGGCACGGACACGATGGCCTACTCGGCTGCGGCCCTGTCGTACTCGCTGGCGAGCATGGGCAAGCCGGTCGTCCTGACCGGCTCCCAGTACCCGCTCGGCGTCGTCGGCTCGGATGCGTCGTCAAACGTCACGGGCGCGCTGCGCGCCGCGATTTCGCACCGCGCACGAGGCGTCATGCTGTTCTTCGGGCATAAGCTCCTGGCCGGCAACCGCGCCACCAAGACCTCGTCGTGGGCGTTCCGCGGTTTCGAGTCGCCCTCCGTGTCTCCCATGGCGCGCACGGGCGCCCCGTGGCGCTGGTACGGGGCGCCGAGTGCGGGCACCGGCTGGCAGGACCCCAGCCCGTACACGCGCCAGGATGTCGCCGTCATCGACGTGGTGCCCGGTATGAGCGCCGCGCGGCTGCGCGCCATGACGACGCCGCACCCGGACGCGGTCATCCTGCGCACCTTCGGCGTGGGGAACATCCCGGCCTCCGAGCCGGGTCTCGTGGACGTCCTGGCCGAGCTCGCGCAGGCCGAGGTGCCGATCATCGTCGCCTCCCAGTGCTACCAGTCCGAGGTCATGCTCGGCCACTACGAGGCCGGCAACGCCCTGGCGCGCCTCGGCGCAATCGGCGCGCACGACATGACGCTCGAGGCACTCTACGCCAAGACCGTCTTCCTGCTCTCGCAGGGCAAGCGCGGCGCTGACTTCAAGCGGTGGATGGACCTGTCCATCGCGGGAGAACTCACCCTCCAGGACTGAGTCTCCTCCACCCGACACAGCCCCGGCCTCGTCCCCGGCGCACAGCGCGCCACAGGGAGACGAGGCCGGGGTTTGTCATGACCACCGAACCCGCCCGAGGGGCCGAGGAGCCGTAGAATAGTGACCATGAGTGAAGAAGCTTCCCAGTCCATGGCCGATCGCGGCGAAAACCGCTCCCGTCAGCCCCAGTCCTCCGCATTCCGCGATTTCATCGGCTCCGGATGGGGGCCTCGCCCCTCCGAACTGCCCGCACGTGAGCGCGTCGCCGACTTCCTGCACGACCGCACCCTCAAGGCCGGCGCCCCATTCCCAGGCGAGCGCCTCGTCGTGCCCGCGGGCCCCTACAAGGTCCGCTCCAACGACTGCGACTACCGCTTCCGCGCGCACTCGGCCTTCGCGCACCTGTCGGGCCTGGGCGGCGAGAAGGAGCCGGACACCGTCCTGGTGCTGGAGCCGAACGAGGACGGCACCCACACTCCCCTGCTCTTCTTCAAGCCCCGCGCCTCGCGTTCCTCCAAGGAGTTTTACGCGGACGCCCGCTACGGCGAATTCTGGGTGGGCGCGCGCCCCTCGCTCGAGGAGCTGAGCGCGCAGACCGGCCTGGAGACCCGCCACATCGACACGCTGCGCGACGTGCTGGCGAAGGACGCCGGGACCGTGCAGCTGCGCATCGTGCGCGGCGTCGACGCCAACGTCGAGGCGATGGTGAACGAGGTGCGCACCCAGGCCTCCCTGCCCGCAGGCGAGGACGCGCGCAAGGAGGACGAGGCCCTCGAAGAACATCTCTCGGAGATTCGCCTCATCAAGGATGCGTTCGAGCTCGACGAGATGATTCGCGCGGTCGAGGTCACCAAGGCCGGCTTCGAGGACATCATCCGCGTCCTGCCCCGCGCCGTGGGCCACCGCCGTGGCGAGCGCGTCATCGAGGGCGCATTCCGAGCGGTCGCCCGAGAAGAGGGCAACGGCGAGGGATACGAGACCATCGCGGCCTCGGGCAACCACGCGAACACCCTGCACTGGATCGACAACGACGGCGAGGTCCGCGAGGGCGACCTGGTGCTCGTCGACGCCGGCGTCGAGGTCGACTCCCTCTACACGGCCGACATCACGCGTACGCTGCCCGTCAACGGCCGCTTCACCGAGGTCCAGGCCCGCGTCTACCAGGCCGTCCTCGACGCCTGCGAGGCCGCCCTGGCCCGCGCCAACGAGCCCGGCTGCCGCTTCAAGGACGTGCACGA
>ERZ1699259.426-NODE-426-length-18709-cov-6.530944_pt1 | contig 18709 bp, 18 predicted proteins | sample MGYA00581525_ERZ1699259 | MGnify/ENA primary metagenome ERZ1699259 (study PRJEB42319, sample SAMD00040332) | human oral metagenome | material: saliva | host: Homo sapiens | study: EMG produced TPA metagenomics assembly of PRJDB4115 data set (Metgenomic analysis of... | reverse complement strand
CGCAGTGGTTGAGTGGGCTCTACTACGCTGATTTCATCAGCTTTTACAGCCCTACTCAACTGTGCGGAGGTGGGACGACGAAATCGAATTCTAACGAATTACCGATTTCTGTCCCACTCTCTCTTTTTATTCATCAAAAAATCCGGATAAGTCCAAGCCTCCGAAGGGGTTGGTGGAGAAGTTCTCTTGCTCTTCAAGGAGGGTGCGGCCTTGATCAAATTCGAGGAATTGTTCGTAGACAAGGGCTGTCATGCGGGCGTCCTCTAAGCTATCGTGTGATTTTCCTGCGACTCCCAAAAATTCTGCAACGGTGTGGAGTTGGAGATTTTTAATGCCGTGGAGGTCAGATGGACGACGTTCGAAAGCCTCGTCAAAGACATCGACAGCGTACTGGTCTTCTAGATCCAGCCCATTTTCAAGTAGGATGGGAAGGTCGCTCTTTTTGGCATTGTATCCGATCAAGGGCCGGTCTCCAACGAAGGCCTTGAATTCGCTGAGGACCTGTTCGAGTTGTGGGGCATTTTGGATCTTGTCCTGGGTAATGCCAGTCAGGCCGTTAATAAAGCTTTTTAGGGGCTTATCGGTGTAAACGTAGGAGTCGTAGTGATCGACTTCTTTACCGTCCGTAAAACGTACGGCAGACACCTGGATGATCTGATAGGCGCCTTCGTATTGGTTAAATTCGAGATCAAAGGCGATATAATCTTCTAATGCTTTCATGGGAAATCTCCTGTGGTAGAAAAGAAAAGGGACTGGTAGGATCCAGCCCCGGATTATCGACGGAAAACGCGTGCCCAGAAACCTTTGCTTTCTTGCTCTTGAACTTTTTCGTTGGCTTGTTCGAGTTCAAGTTTCAAGGTATCGCGGTCGTTCATTGCTTGTAAAGTCAATTGTTGTTGTTGGTCCAATTGCTTGTCTTTTTCAGCAATTTGAACATCTTTCACGCGCAACTGTTCATCTTTCTTAGCGAGTTGCTCGTCTTTGGCTTTGAGTTGCTCGTAGAGACGGACGATTTCAGCATTTTTTTCATCTACCAAAATTTCCATCAATTCGCGTTGCTTCACATCATCGCTGACTGGCTCATCTTCAAAAATAGTTTTTTTGTAGATTTCTTCGAGCTTGATCAAGCCACTACGGGTTACAACGGTAACCCCTTTTTCGTTTTTTTGGGTATCTTCTGGAGCCAGCGCCTTGACACGGTTATTGACCGCCTGGCGGCTGACTCCTAAAATTTCAGCAATTTCGCTGACAGTTTTTTCAATCGCCATAACTTCCTCTAATATCTTTTTCTATGAAATACTCTATTAGATAGTAACATAAGTAGGCTAAGCTGTCAAATGAAGCAAAGAAAGGATAAGCCTTGATACCACGATTAGTGGGCCTCTGTCATTTCAGGAAGATGGAGGCTTGATTGTGCTAAGTCAATGGTGAGTTGGTAATCGGTTTGATCACGCACAGTGATTTCAAAGTCCGTCGTGTAAAGGACCAAGCGAAGAGTTGAACCTTTTTCGAGCTTGTAGATGGTTGGTTGGAGATCAAAGTCAAATTCCATCCACTCGCCTGGTGTTACGGCCTCAACCTCTAAGAGGTCATGCCGGTTTTGGAGGTTGAGATAACCTTTCGAAATGACTCGTTGGCCCGCTTCCTTGAATGGCAACTCGGTCAAGTTGTCTAGCATATGGTAGCGACCGTTATCCAGCGTACGGACCGATAAGACTGCAGGATAGGGTTGGAGGTATTTCTTGCTTCCAAGCTCTAAGAGTTGGGCTGAGAGAAGGCCTTTATTGGTGCTGGAGTGAAGTCGTAGGTGAAGGCGAGCTTTCCCGTTGAGGTGCAGGTCTTCTTCGATTGGAAGGTCAATGGTCACTTGTTGGGCCTTATCTTGGTAGAGGTCCGTTAAGAAGGTCGGATAAGCCTTGCCATAGCGCTCGTAATCTTCCGTCGCATAGCGGTTTTGGATGACTTTTTCACCGTCTCCGAGTAGGAAGGCCCGCTGACTTGTTTGGTTGCCAAAATCATCCAAGGAAGTCCAACTTTGTTCTCCTGTATTGTCCTGCCAGATGACAGTAGGCAATTCATAGCTTGAAGCATAGCCCAGCAATTTTTTAGAGAGGAGGGCATTCATACTCTCACGGAAGTCAATAGACTGCCAGTTGTTGAGATAGACATGGGCACCATTGTGATAGAAGAGGTGTTTCTTGATGTTGGCTGGAAGGGCTTGGAACATGTTAAAGACGTGAAGCGGTTTGACGTTCCAGTCTTGGGAACCATGAGTGAAGACCACCTCAGCCTTAACTCGATCAGCATGTAGGAGATAATTGCGGTCGTGCCAGAATTGATTGTAGTCTCCGGAAGCGCGGTCCAGCTCTTTTTTGACGCGATCAAGATCGGCTTGGTGGGCCGCATTGTGGTGTAAATAATCCCCACCTAAAAGGTTGCGTGAATAGGTCAATTCGGCAAGGGAATCAAAATCTTCACCTGGATAGCCGCCAGGACTTGTCACGAGACCATTTTCGCGGTAGTAGTTGTACCAAGAAGAGATCCCAGCCTCTGCTATGATGACTTCTAGACCGTCCACACCTGTGGTCGCAAGGCCGTTAGACATGGTTCCAAGGTAAGAGATCCCGGTGGTTGCGACCTTTCCATTAGACCAATCAGCTTTGACTTGGCGTTTGCGTGTGTGATCTGTAAAGGCCCGGCAACGGCCATTGAGCCAGTCGATAACGTTCTTGTAGGCTTCGATTTGTTGGTAATTTCCATTGGTCATCAAGCCTTGCGAATCTTTTGTCCCCACTCCAGATACGTAGAGATTAGCGTAGCCGCGTGGAAGGAGGTAGTCGTTGAGGGTATAGCTGGAATTGATATGGGTGAGAGTTTCTTCAGCTTCATCGACTAGCTCAGCTGAACCGACAGGATCCACCAATTCTAATTGAGGTACTTCTACTTGAATGGTATGAGGTTCTTTGACCTCGAGGTCGACATTCATATTGTAGAGGGCCTTGTCGCTGGCCTTATCGTTGGTCCCTTGGTGATAAGGACTTGCGGTCATAACAGCTGGAATCTTGCCTTCATAGCGAGGACGGATAATGCTGACCTTGACCAAGTCTGGCAGACCATCTTTGTCGGTATCGACCCGACTTTCCACATAGACGACCTCGCGGATGGCATCATGGCTCGTAAAGGTTGCGAGGCTCTTGCCGTTAAAATAGTGATACTGGTTATCTTCAGGAATCAAGCCATCGCTGACCAACTGATCGATGAGTAAATTTCCTTTTACTGTTCGAGTATTGAGAAGGTGATAGAGGTTTTCTACCAAGTTTCCATACTCAATCGGAAATTGGACTTCTTTCAAGAAGCTATCCGTATCTTCAAAATCAATAAAATAGCGGAAACCGAGTAATTGGAGGGCTACTGTGTAAAAAATGTTCGGAGACCATTCGCAGTCAGATTGGATATACGTTAAAAAGTCTGTTTTAGAATCCACCACTAGGTTAGAGAGGGGATAATCTGTATCTTTATAGGTGAAGTAAACCTTGCGGACAAACCATTCAAACAGTTCTTTTTCTGGGAGGTGGGTGGGAAGGTCAAACCCAATTTCTTTTAGTTCCTTAAGAATGTCTTTTTGGTCAACAGATAGATAGCTATATTGATTGTATTTCATAGACTGCTCCTTTTATCAGTTTCTTTTTTCTTTACTTCTTATATTATACTTGATAAAATAGTATTTGTCTAAAGACCTTTCGTCTATAAGGAGAAGGAATATTGAAAAAAATATCTTTTGAACAAGTTGCAAGAAGACGGACCTTATTGTTTGGGGTTCTTGCCGTCATTTTTGGGATTCTCATTTTTCGAAACGGCGTTGGTTTCACCAAATTTTCCTTGGATCTATTAGCCATTTACTTTTTAGTTGATGGACTAGGAAGCTTTCTTCTTCGCTTTTTGTTACGTAGCAAGTCTATTTCCTATAGCCACTCTATTTGGTTTATTTTTCTTTCACTTGCGTTGATCTGGTTGAATCGACTGAGTAGTCTGCCCGTAAACTTAGTTGTGATTTGTTTAGGGGCATATCAGTTGGGGAGTGCCATTGTCTATGGGATCACATTTTGGCTTTATAAGGCCAATCGGGTAAAAGGAGGCTGGCTCTATTTATGGGATGCGCTTTTAAACGGTGGGCTTGGTCTAGCAACTGTCTTGGAACCTGGTTCAGATGGGCACTTCCAATTTATCCTCTTGGGGGCTTATCTGGTCTTGTTGGGGATTTCTAATATTCGAGATGGTATTTTATTTGACAAAGACCAACAAGGCCAAGAGTTAAAACGTCGCTTTCGTATTAGCCTACCGGTTATCTTTGCAGCCTTTATCCCTGCTAAGGAGTTAAAACGGTTTAACCAGTTTCTTCAAAAAGGGAGCTCGGCGGGACACACAGGCCCTTATCGATTGGTGAAAAAAGAAGAAGAGGCAAGGGAATTAGAAATTTTGGTTCATACTTCTGACAGCAACTTATTTGGAGCGATTGGGCATGTAGATATTTGTTATCAGGGGAAGGTCATTTCTTACGGAAGTTACGATCCCTTTTCAGAGCGTCTATTTGGGACGATTGGGGATGGCGTACTGTTTAAAGTGGATAAGGAACCATACATCGAACTATGTAAAAAAGAGAGTCAAAAGACGCTGTTTGGCTACAGCCTATCCCTTACCGAAGAAGAGAATCAGGCAGTAGAGAAGCGTCTAGCTGAAATTGATCAGTTGTTAGAACCTTGGGATCCACCTAGGAGGTTACTGGAAGACGGTCAGCCGACCTACGCTTACAAATTGAAATATGATTTAGGGGCTGAGCTATATAAATTTACTTCTTCGCGTTTTAAATCTTACTTTGTTCTGTCTACTAATTGCTGCCTGTTAGCAGATTCCATTGTGGGACAGGCAGGAACGGCTGTATTAGATGTGCGTGGAGTGATTGCACCAGGGACCTATCAGGATTACTTAGAATACGAATTTGAAGCTCCAAACGGGCGGGTCCATACACGAACAGTATACTAAAAAAAGAAAGACAGATTTTTATTTTTGAAAAATCTGTCTTTTTTGCACAAGATTTCTTGTAAAAAGCCAGAAAATCTTTTACAATAAAAAGTGCTTGGAGGAAAGTATGACAGCAAATCAGATCGTAAGAGTGATCCCAGTCTTGAAAGTGAATAACCGAAATGTCAATCAACGCTTTTATGAAGAGACATTGGGAATGAAAGTATTAGTGGAAGAAGGAGCTCTCCTATCTTTAGGAGATGCCTCAAAAGTAGAGAAAATTGTCTTAGAAGAGTCACCGAGTATGCGTTCGCGTAAGGTCGAAGGTCCAAAGAAATTGGGTCGCATCGTGGTGAAAGTGGCACAAGCTCAAGAAATTGATTATTTGTTGGCCCGCCAGCCAGAAACAAGCGCCCTTTACCAAGGAGCTAATGGTCGCGCCTTTGAAGTTGTGTCTCCTCAAGGAGATACCATTTTCGTGCATGCTGAAGAAAATCTTGAAAGCCTAGAACCGTTGGAGAAAGCGCCTCTTGTTGACGTGCCAGAAGATTTCAAAGGTTTGACCAGCTTTGATGTGGACTTTCTTGAGGTCAATGTGGCCGATTTTGCTGAGGCTGAGAAGTTCTATAGCAACTTGCCAGCTTTGGCCCACTTTATCCATTTGCAGGAAGCTCAAGGAGAAGATCTCCAAGTGGAGAACAAGGTGACTTGGGATTTGAGCATGATCAAGGTCGAATTGGCATCTTTTGATGTGGAAGTCGTGAAAGAACGCTTGGGAGAAACTGTCGATTTTGTGCACCGTAAGGGAACTTTCTTGATTGCCAAAGATCCAAGTCAGATTGAACTCTGGTTTGAAGCCAATCAAGATCAGGTCCATATTTCTTATGAAGAATAAGAATGGAGTGATGAGCGTGAATGCAATCATCGAAAAAATTACCGAACAAATCCAAGAAGGCATCTATCCAGGTGCCTCTCTTGCGCTTTACCGCAAGGGTCAGTGGAGTGAGCACTATCTGGGACTAGCGGATCCTGAAAAAGGAGAGTCAGTAGTGGCTGACCTGGTCTATGATTTGGCCAGTGTCAGTAAGGTCGTCGGAGTCGCTACCATCTGTGCTTTTTTGTATGCGAAAGGGGAGCTTCCGCTCGATCGTCCCTTTAAAGAGTTTTACCCGCGTTTTGCTCATGAGAAGACGACCATCCGGGAACTCTTGACCCATACTTCTGGGCTGGATCCTTTTATCCCCAACCGGGATCAATTGGATGCGAGACAGTTGAAAACAGCTCTTGAAAATTTGCAGTTGAAAGAAGACAAGAGTTTTCATTACACCGACGTCAATTTTCTTCTGCTGGGCTTTTGGTTAGAAGACAGGTTTCACCAGCCCTTGGATCGTTTATTTGAAGAGCTGATCTTTACACCTTGGAAGATGACAGAGACACGGTTTGGACCGGTCGAAAAGGCGGTGCCAACGGTCCGTGGCCTTGCTTCTGGAAGTGTTCATGATCCCAAAGCGAGAGTATTGGGCTGTCATGCGGGAAGTGCTGGACTTTTTTCAACTGTTGCTGATCTAGAGCGCTTCTTAGAGCATTATCTGAAGGATGATTTTGCGCGTGACTTGTCTCAGAATTTTGCGCGTGAAGAGGGCAAGACCCGCGCTCTCGGATGGAATCTAGAGGGTGACTGGTTGGATCATACGGGCTATACTGGAACCTTCATCATGTACAATCGAAAGAGGCAGGAAGCTGTGATCTTTTTGTCTAACCGGACCTATGAGAAGGACGAACGGGCCCAATGGATCTTAGACCGCAACTCTTTGATGGACTTGATCAAACAAGAATGTGAAAAATAGAAATGGATGGCTGGGATGACGGATCCCGGCCTTTTCTTGTCTGTCCATAAGAAGGAGCTCTTCTGGGTGATTCATTTTTGGACTCCGTCTTAGGTTGGATTTCCTTCAAAAGCATCGCTTTTTTGGCTGATTTATATTAAAATAGTAATGACCTTAGTAGAGCGAGATGAATATGCATAAAGAGATAGGCGTCGGAAAGGCGCATAGTAAAATTATCTTAATTGGAGAGCATGCGGTGGTTTATGGTTATCCGGCTATTGCCCTGCCACTCCATCATATCGAAGTGATCTGCCAGATCATCCCGGCAGACAGTCCATGGATTTTGTTTGAAGATGACACATTGTCCATGGCGGTTTTTGCGTCTCTTGAGCACCTCGGGATTCGTGAGGCCCGGATTCGCTGTCGGATTCAGTCTATGGTACCGGAAAAACGGGGGATGGGGTCCTCTGCGGCGGTCAGTATCGCAGCTATTCGTGCAGTTTTTGACTATTATCAAGAGGAGCTGGACGATGAGACCTTAGAAATCCTGGTCAATCGAGCAGAAACCATTGCCCATATGAATCCAAGCGGTCTGGATGCCAAGACTTGTCTGAGCGATCAAGCCATTAAATTCATCCGGAATGTCGGCTTTTACCCGCTGGAGCTGGGTATAAAAGCGAGTTTGGTGATTGCGGATACGGGGATTCACGGCAATACCCGTGAGGCGATTCAAAAGGTTGAAGCCAAAGGGCAGGAAGTTTTATCCCATTTCCATGAGATTGGTCAGTTGACCCAGCAGGTGGAAGAGGCTCTAAAAATGAATGATCTAATGAGCCTAGGACAGGCTCTGACTACTTGTCATGACCACTTGAGAGCCGTAGGGGTCAGCTGTGAAAAAGCAGACCACCTGGTCGCCGTTGCCCTTGAAAATGGGGCCTTAGGTGCTAAAATGAGCGGAGGCGGCCTTGGAGGCTGTGTGATTGCCCTCGTCAAGGATTCTCGTGAAGCAGCAACCATTGCCCATGCATTAGAAAAAGAAGGAGCGCACCATACATGGATCGAAAACCTGTAAAGGCTAAGTCCTATGCCAATATCGCGATTATCAAATACTGGGGAAAAGAAGATGCCAAACAGATGGTCCCTTCGACCAGTTCGATTTCGTTGACCTTAGAGAATATGTATACAGAGACGAGTCTCTCTCCCTTACCAGCAGATGCGACTGCGCATGAATTTTACATCGATGGGGAATTCCAAAATCCAGCTGAGCAAGCCAAAATTGGAGCTGTGATTGATAGCTTGAAGCCAGCAGATGAAGCAGGATTTGTTCGGGTGGATACCAGCAACAACATGCCAACTGCAGCCGGTTTGTCCTCTAGCTCAAGCGGCCTCTCTGCTCTCGTCAAGGCTTGCAATCAGTACTATGATTTGGGCTTGAGTCAGGAGGAATTAGCTCAAAAAGCCAAGTTTGCTTCGGGTTCTTCTTCACGGTCTTTCTTTGGACCCTTAGCAGCTTGGGACAAAGAAAGTGGAGAAATTTATAAGGTCAAAACAGACCTAAAACTGGCTATGATCATGCTGGTCCTCAATGACAAGCAAAAGCCCGTTTCCAGCCGGGAAGGGATGAAACGTTGCATGGAGACCTCGACTAATTTCAAAGAATGGATCGAAGAGTCTCGACAAGATTACAAGGACATGCTGGACTATCTAGCTGGCAATGATTTTGAACGGGTCGGTCAGCTGACAGAGCGCAATGCCCTTGCTATGCATGCGACGACTAGAACAGCCACTCCAGCCTTTAGCTACTTGACAGAAGAAAGCCACAAAGCTATGGAATTTGTCCGTGAGCTTCGAGCTGCAGGCCATGCTTGTTACTTCACCATGGATGCAGGGCCAAACGTTAAGGTTCTCTGTTTAGAAGAAGACTTGGATCAGCTGGTGCCTTTATTTGACGCCCGTTATCGGACCATCGTATCTAAAACAAAGGACCCTCAAGATGAAAACTAAGTATCAGGTACAGACTGGAGGTAAGCTCTATCTAGCTGGAGAATACGCGGTGCTAACACCTGGTTATGGAGCTGTGATTCAGTTTATTCCTATTTATCTATCAGCTACTATCCAAGAATCTAGAAGCTATCAGCTAGCCTCAGATCTCTTTGGTTACCAGGTGGATTTGACCCCAAATAAGGACTACGCCTTGATTCAAGAGACCATTCGGCTCATGGAAGAGTGGCTGAAAGATCAGGGAATAGCCCCTAAACCGTTTGATCTTCACCTTAGAGGGACGTTGGGCGAAGAGGGGAAAAAGTATGGGATTGGTTCCAGCGGAAGTGTGGTCTTGCTCGTGATCAAGGCCATGGCTGCTCTGTATGAACTAGACTTAAGTCCAGATCTGCTCTTTCGACTAGCAGCAGTGGTCTTGGTGCAAAGAGGGGACAATGGTTCCATGGGCGATTTGGCTTGTATCGCCTTCGAGGACTTGATTTATTACCAATCCTTTGATCGGGCTTGGTTGCATGAAGTCTTGACTTCTCAGCCTCTTTCACAAGTTTTAGACCTGGATTGGGACTACCAGATCTGCTCGATCCAGCCAGCCATCTCTTATGATTTTCTGGTTGGTTGGACCAAGGAACCAGCGATTTCAAGTGATTTGATCCGCCAGGTCAAGGGAGCGATTAATGAAGTCTTTCTCAAAGAAAGTCAGAGCGCAGTGAAGATTCTTGAAAAAGGTCTCCGTGAAGGGAACAAAAAAGAAATTGAGACCAGTATCAAACGTGCCGATAAGAACCTAAAGTCTTTGAACCCTTTGATCTATACCCCAGCTCTAAAAGAGCTGCAAGAAGCGACAGAGGGCCTTTCTGTCTGTGCCAAATCCAGTGGTGCTGGAGGAGGCGACTGTGGAATCGCCCTTATTTTTGACCCAGTTGAGACTCAGACCTTGATAGAGCGCTGGAAGGAAAAGAATATTGAAGTCATTTACCAAGAAAGGATGGGAGATTCGTGAGCGAAAATCGAAAAGACCAGCATATTCGCTATGCCTTGGAGCAAAGCTCCTCCTATAATAGCTTTGATGAGATCGAGCTGATTCACCGATCCCTCCCCCTTGTGGATCTAGCGGAGATTGATTTGACAACCCATTTCGCAGGGCGTGATTGGGAGGTCCCTTTTTATATCAATGCTATGACAGGCGGGAGTAAACGGGCCAAAGAGATCAATCAAAAGTTGGCAGCAGTAGCCGAAGCCTGTGGGATTCTCTTTGTGACTGGCTCTTACAGCGCAGGGCTGAAGGATCCGAACGATCAATCGTATGCGGTCAAAAAAGACCATCCTCATCTTCTTTTAGCAACCAACATTGGCATCGATAAAGAGCCAGATTTGGGCTTGCGAACAGTGGAAGAGCTACACCCCCTCTTTCTTCAAGTCCATGTGAATCTGATGCAAGAGTTGCTCATGCCTGAAGGGGAGCGGAGTTTCCACACTTGGAAAGACCATCTCAAGAGCTATGGGCAGGGCTTTCCTGTGCCTGTAGTCCTGAAGGAAGTTGGCTTTGGTATGGATCCCAAAACAGTTCAGGCTGCGCTAGATGCTGGGATCAAAACCGTCGATATTTCTGGTCGTGGTGGAACTAGTTTTGCCTATATTGAGAATCGTCGTGGTGGCAATCGCGCTTATCTGGATGATTGGGGACAATCAACTGCGCAGTGTCTCTTACAGTTACAGGATCAGATAGATCAGGTTGAGGTCCTAGCAAGTGGGGGCATTCGTCATCCCCTTGATATGGTCAAGGCCTTGGTCCTTGGAGCACGTGGCGTAGGACTTTCCCGCGTTTTTCTTGAGATGGTAGAGAACAAGAGCATTGAAGAAGTGGTTGCTATTGTCCAAGGATGGAAAGAAGACCTCAGATTGCTCCTTTGTGCGCTCGGTTGTCAGAACCTGAAAGAGCTCCGTGAAGTCGACTATCTCCTCTATGGAAAATTATGGCAAGCGAATCAACAGAGAAAATGAAAGAGAGTGGGACAGAAATCGGTAATTCGTTAGAATTCGATTTCGTCGTCCCACCTCCGCACAGTTGAGTAGGGATGTAAAAGCTGATGAAATCAGCGTAGTAGAGCCCACTCAACCACTGCGTCTTGCTCGACAATCCAAAAATAATTGAGAGGCTAGGACTTTTGTCCCAGCCTCTTCTTTTTTTAAAAGTGTTTACCCTCAAAAATTCTGATAGTTTACGAATCGTTTACGGTTGCTGGAATCGCTTGCAAAATAGGCTTGTAAAAGAGTATACTAAATAAGGAAAAACATTTTTAAAAAGGAGTTTAGGATGAAGAAGCACTATTTTCGATCAGCTGTAGCAGCCTTGCTTCCGCTTTTGTTGATTGCTCAACCTGTTGAGGCTTGTACAGGGTTCATCATCGGGAAGAAACTGACGGCCGACGGTTCGACCTTGGTAGGTCGTACCGAAGATTTAGAGCCCAACCATAATAAAAATTTTGTGGTCAGAGAGCGTGTCTACAATAAAAAAGGAGCCATCTTTGAGGATGCTGCCAACGGTTTTCAATATCCCTTACCTGAGATTAGCTATAAGTATACAGCGGTTCCAGATGTCACCCCTGATCAGGGAATTTTTGACGAAGCAGGATTCAATGAATATGGGGTTTCCATTTCTGCCACTGTATCTGCTTCAGCAAATGACAAGATCCAAAAAGTGGATCCCTATGTCAAGGATGGTTTGGCAGAATCCGGCTTAACCAGCATTGTTCTCCCAAGTGTGAAAACTGCAAGAGAAGGGGTTGAACTCATTGCTAAAATCGTCGAAGAAAAAGGCGCTGCAGAAGGAAATATTGTGACCATTGCCGATAAAGAAGGCGTCTGGTATATGGAAATTCTATCCGGTCACCAATATGCAGCGATTCTCTTCCCAGAGGATCGATTTGCGGTCTTTCCAAATACCTTCTTCTTAGGGCATGTCGATCAATCGGATACCGAACGCACGATCGCCTCAAAAGATCTTGAAAAAGTCGCCAAAGAAGCCAATAGCTATAAGGAAGTGGACGGAAAATTCCACGTTTCTCAATCCTATAATCCGCCTTTGCAAGAAGCAGATCGCTCTCGGGTTTGGTCGGGAATCAAATCGCTAGACCCAAGCTCTCCTGTTAAATATGACGATGCGTCTTTTGACCTTCTTCATACAACCGATCGGAAATTAACTCTCCGCGATGCCATGAATCTCCAACGCAATCGTTTGGAAGGAACCAAATATAAACCACAGGATCAAATGGAGCTGGATGGAAAAGGTATTCCGAAAAAAGGGGAGTTTGATGCGGTTTATAAATACCCCATTTCCAATCCAAATGTCATGGAGGCCCATATTTTCCAACTGAAAGATGATGTCCCAGCGAGTGCAGGTGGAGGCACCATGTGGCTGTCGATGGGTAGTCCACGAAATGCTCCATACCTACCCTACTATGGCAATATTCTCAACACCTATCAAGCCTACCAAGAATTAGGGGATCATTACAATGATCGCTCTTGGTATTGGACCATTTCAAGAATCAATGACCTTGTGGCCAAGTATCCAGATTTATTCGAAGATGGGGCGATTCGTACTGAAATGGAACGATTGGAGTCTCAGTGGATGGTCGAACAAGATCTGAGTGATCAGGAACAAATCGCTCTTGCTTCTCAGCCTGAAGAAGCGAGTGAGAAGGCAACAGAGGAAAGCTTGGCAAGAGCTGAGAAAACCTTCGAACGCTTGCAAGAAATCAGAAAAGAAGCAGAACAAAAGGTAGCAGATGAACACGGAAAAAGTGCCCTGCAGGATCTAGATGACGAAGAAGATGCTGCTTATGAAGAGAAGATTGATCTCGTTGATTTTGACTATGATTACATTCTAGCAGCAGGCTTGTTCGGGGCAACCCTTCTAGCGATTGTGATCTATCTGATTCGCTCAAAGAAACAAAAGGGAGGAAAACAAGATGACTAAAATTCAAAGAGCCTCGATCTATCTTTTTCTACTGTTTGCAGGAATTGGCTTGGAGTTTGAACTCGGTCATCTTTCTCAACAAGAATTTAGCCAGTCTGCAGGCAGAGATTTGGTCTTAAACTTGTCTGTCTTAGCTGCTATTATTATCCCGCTCTATCTCTTTTCAAAACGATTGGCCAAGCAGTTGTCTGTCCCAACCTATCTCTTATGGATTGCCATGTTTGGAGGAGCCTTCGTAGCAGGCTGGTTGAGCTTTTCAGGCAATAGCTTGATTGATATTATGAATAGCCATGTGATCAAGGATGCCACTGTCTTTAACAAGTGGACCGATGCCTTGACGGCCCCATTTTCAGAGGAATTCTTTAAGGCTCTAGTTGCCTTTTGGGTTGTCTTGATGGTTGGCAAGAAAGATCTAAAAGCGATTCTAATTGCAGGCTTGGGCTCTGGCTTTGGTTTTCAAATCATTGAGGATTTAGGGTACGTTGCCCGCCAAACCAAAACCAGCCAATTAGCCGCGGTTACTGAGGCCATTAACCGGATCTCTGGTGGATTAGCTTCACATGCCCTCTATACAGCTGTTGTATCTGTTGGTATCTTCCTCTTGTTGTCTCAAGTAACCCAGCAAAAGGAAAAACTCTTTGGGCTTTGGTGTGTTCTCTCGACAGTAGCCAATCACTTCTTATGGAACTCTCCGTTTTATGAAACAGACCATCGGATTAATCTTCTCGTCGGACTGCTCTTTGCCGTCCAAGTAGGGACCTTTATCGAGGTGGTGCTCTATACCAAGAAACATCCCGAGTTGCCATTTTTAAAACAATAAGAAATTTTTTTCAAACACAAAAGAACTAAGACGTGGGTCTTAGTTCTTTTATTTTCTCAATTCTTGTAAGAGTGTTTGTGCTTTTTCTAAATTAAAGGGTTTGTTTTCAAGGAGTTGGCTAACCAATCGGGGAACTTCCTCTTCCTTAGCTCCTGCTAGAAGGGCTAGGGAGCGTGCTTGGAGTTTCATATGTCCTGATTGAATTCCTGTGGTGACAAGGGCTTTGAGGGCTGCGAAATTCTGCGCCAAACCGAGCGAAGCGATGATACCGGCTAATTCAATAGCAGAAGGCTCTCCTAGCAAACGGTGGCTGACTTGAACCGTTGGGTTGAGGCCAATCGAGCCTCCTTTTGTCGCAACCGGCATTGGTAGGGTGATCTCTCCATAGAGTTTTTTCTCTTCCGGCTGACTTGTCCAGTGACTCAAGCCCTTGTAAGAACCACTTTGTGCAGCATAGGCATGGGCTCCTGCTTCGATGGCCCGCCAGTCATTACCTGTCGCAAGGACCAGAGCATCAATCCCGTTAAAAATTCCCTTGTTATGAGTGGCTGCTCGGTAAGGATCCACTTGAGCCAGTTGGCTGGCTAACTCCATCCGGTGGGCAATCTCAATGGCTTCCTCAGGATTTCGACTCAGTGCTTTAAAATCGATGGCACATCGTGCACTCACCAAAGAGCGAGTGGCCAAGTTGGATAAAATTGCCATCAAGGCCTGACCACCAGAGAGTTCCTGGATTCGATCGGTCAGAGCTTCCAGCATTGTGTTGAGCATATTGGCCCCCATGGCTTCTTTGGGATCGACGGCCAAGTAAACAATAAGAAAGTCTCCCTTGTTTTCGACCCAAAGATCTCTCGCTCCACCTCCACGCTTAACGATAGAAGGATAGGCTTTATTAGCCAGCTGAAGAAGGGTTTCCTTGTCTTCTAGGATGCGCTTGCTAGCAACTTCTACGTCTTCAACATCCGTCAGAGCAATCTCGCCAATCATTTGGCGCTGGTGCACCTGGGTGGTGAAGCCGCCTGAACGTTGGATGAGCTTGGCCGCAAAGCTGGCAGCCGCGACCACGGATGGTTCTTCTGTGACCATGGGAAGGACATAATCACGACCATTGATCAGGAAATAAGGAGCGAGGCTAAAAGGCAAGTCAAAAGTCGACAAGACATTTTCCGTCAATTGATCTGCAATAGAAAGGGGGAGTCCCTTTTGTTCTTTTAAGATCTGTGCTTCATCCCAAGTTAAGAGGCCTTCCTTCAGTAAGGCCTCTATGCGTTCTGTGGGAGAAAGTTTTGCAAAACCTGGTAATCGTGCCATTATTTTTCTACTTTCTGGTAAGTGCGTTGGTGTTCCTTGATCTCTGTCAAAGCAAAAGTTTGATGCGTAGCAGGCTCAAACACTTGATTGCCACTAGGATCTAGATCTACTTCCTCATAAAAGAGTCGTTCGTAGTCAGCAACACTAAGAACCGTACGTTGGTCCAGTTTTTCCATGCGTTTGTGATCTAAGAGTTGCTCAAAACCAGGAACGAGATTGGCACTAAAGATCTCAGCAACCGCTCCACTTCCATAGCTAAAGAGGGCGATTCGGTCCCCAGCTTTGAGTTGGGGGTCATTTTCCAGTAGTGACAGCAAGCCTAGGAAAAGAGATCCAGTGTAGATATTTCCCACGCGTTGGCTGTATAGAATCGATTGATCAAAGTTGTATTGTAATTGATCTTTTTTCTCTTCTGACACTGACTTATCCAGGATTTTTTTCAAGCCCTTGAGAGCTAATTTTGGATAAGGCAGGTGGAAGCAAACAGCTGCAAAGTCTGTCAAGGCAAGGCCAGTCCGTTTCTGGTATTCCGCCCAGGTTGTTTTCAGAGAATCTAGATATTGTTGCGTTGAATAAATCCCATTCACGAAGGGAGTTGTCGCATAATTTGGACGCCAAAAATCCATGACATCGCGTGTTTGGGCAACATTGTCATCGTTAAAAGATAGAATACGAGGATTTTGGCTGATCAGCATAGCAACCGCTCCAGCCCCCTGTGTTGGTTCTCCAGGAGTTCCAATTCCGTATTTAGCAATGTCACTGGCAATGACCAAGACCTTACTCTGCGGGAATTTTTCAACATGGAGTTTAGCATAATCCAAGGCAGCAGTTGCAGCATAGCAAGCTTCTTTCATCTCAAAAGAGCGGGCGAAAGGCTGGATATCTAGTAAGCCATGGACAAACACAGCAGCAGCCTTACTCTGGTCAATTCCAGATTCTGTCGCAAGAATCACCATGTCGATCGCTTCTTTATCTTCGTCTGTTAAAATATCATCTGCTGCAGTAGCAGCCAATGTGACGATGTCTTCTGTGATCGGCGCAACACTTTGTTCTTTTAAGAGAAGACCCTTGCTCAGTTTTTCGGGATCAGTATCACGAGCAGCAGCCAAATCTTCTAAACGCAAGACATAAGGGCTCGTCGCAAAACCAATCTTATCAATCCCAATTGTCATTCTTAACCTCTTTTTTATTTGATATCTACTAGTATATTTCGTTACTATTTTACCATATTTAAGGGTAAAACTCCCTTGAAAAAGCTAGATCAGCAAGGAAATCATTCTCGGGACCGATTTTGCAATGTTTCAAAGAAAAATAGAGAATCTATAAGAAAAAGCCATCCTCAGATGGCTTTTCAACTCTTATCCTTGCTTATCTTTTTTAGGATTACTCATGATTCGTATGAAGAGTTCTTTGCATTTGTCTCTTAGAACTTTTTCGTAGAAGACGATTAAAGCGATGTACACAATCGTAAAGTTCAAGGTCAGATAGAACAAGTCAAATGAATTGCGGGCATAATCAGTCGCTAATAGATAGGAGGAGAGGGCTCCTAGGATCATCCAAGGAAGATACTTGATATACTTGTTTATCATCATACAGCACCTCGCATCCTTTAAAGGATTTGTTATTTCACTATCATTGTACTACTTTTAAACAAAAATACAAGCGATTACATAGATAAGTTTTGAAAAACCAATGCTAGTTGGCATTGGTCATTTTTCTTTTTTGATGGCGTTGGTAAGAATGGTAGAGTTTCAAGACAACGGAGCCGCTAGCCATCCCGATGGAGATCACCAAGGCCAGAATAACCACCAGGGTCACGCTGGTTACTGCTTGGCGATATTGGCCACTGACAAAGAAGGAAGTGGTCCGATAGGAGATATATCCAGGAACCAAGGGCGCGAGAATGGACAACATAAAGACCACGACAGGCGTCTTGAGAATGATACTTAAAATCTGACTGATACAGGAGCCGACAATGGCTGCGATAAAGGTTGCTACGATAACATTGGTAGGACCTTTTAGAATATAGTATAGTAGCCAGATGCCCATCCCTAAGATTCCTCCAGGAATCAACATGGAGCGTTGCACATTTAGGACAATTAAAAAGGTGATGATGGCAATCAAACTGGCCACCGCTTGGATTAAAAATTCAGTTAGGTTCATGATTTTATTTCATAAGGACGAGGGCGACCGTTGTACCGGCACCAAGTGCAAGAGTAATGAGGAGAGTCTCAAAGAGTTTGCTCATCCCAGAGTTGAGGTGGTAATTCATCAGATCTCGGACGGCATTGGTCATAGCGATTCCAGGAACGAAGGGCATGACACAGCCTGCGATAATGAGATCGGTATTGGAAGAAAAACCACTATAGCGCGTCCAGATATGGGCCAAAAAACCAAAGACAAAGGCGGCTGCAAAGGCAGTGGCAAAAGGAATGCGAACGTATTTCTCAACGACAAGAGAAAAAGCAAAGGCAAAGACAGTCGCAATACCCGCTCCAATCGCATCATAGAAATTTCCTCCAAACATGATGGAGAAGAAAGGCGCACTGAGAGTTGCTGCAATGGTCAACTGGAGATTGGTATAAGGAACTCGCTTCATTTTCAACTCGCTCAGGGCTTGGTAGGCTTGCTCGAGATCGATCTCTCCAGAGACGAGTTGACGAGAGATCTGATTGACATCACAGACCTTTTCGATATTGTAATTGGTCCGCAAGATCCGTTTCATGCGCGTGACATTGGCATTCTCAATTGAAAAGAAAATAGCGACTGGCATCGCTAAAACATTGCAATCGACGATTCCCTGTGAATGGGCGATCCGGATCATGGTATCTTCGACCCGGTGAATCTCAGAACCGCTCTCTATCAGGAGGGTTCCAGCTAACATCAGGACGTCGATCACTTGGTTGATCTGTTTTGACTCTTCCATAATTTCCTTCTTACTAAATAATCTGTTTCTATTATAGCAAAAAAGGACGAGAGACAGAACTAAAATTTGACAATTCTAGTTTGTTTCTTATCCTTTCTGAATTCGTTTAGAATAGCTATTATTTAGGCTTATCATTCGCTAACTCGGGTGGTGGTGCTGCACGGTGCTATCCTGGACTAGAAGGGTTGCTAAAAAGATCAGTGCAATCAGGATAAAGAGCCAAATAATAGCGAAAATAAATGTTAAAAACATAGGATCACCCCTTCTATCTTATTTACAGCTCTACTATAACACTTGGAGAAAGCGCTGTCAAACTCTATATGGTAGGCTCTTAAACTCTTTCAAAATTCAGAATACTCTTGCGATGGGGATGAAAAAACCAGCCGTTTCCGACTGGTTTTTAAGACCTATTTGAATCTTAGTTCAAGGCATCATCCATTGAAAGAACTTCGTGGAAGACACGTTGTGTCAATTCAGTTTTTTGTTCTGGAGTGAGGTATTTAGTGTTTACACAGTATCCAGAGATACGAACGATAACGTCTTCACCTGACATGATCTTTTCGTAAACATCGTTCAAGTCCATAACGTTCAAGTTACAGTGTTGTCCACCGTTTTCGAAGTATCCATCAAGGATGGTTACCAAGTTATCAACTTGTTCGTCACGAGTTTTACCAAGAGCACGTGGTGATACTTGAGTAGTGAGTGAGATACCATCAGCTGCGTAACCAAAGTCAAGGCTAGCAAGTGAGTTCAAGTTTTGCAACCATCCACCTTTAGCTTTGTTAGATGGGTTAGCACCTGGTGAGAAGAATTCCAATTTAGACAAGTTC
>ERZ1699259.412-NODE-412-length-19235-cov-4.352366_pt1 | contig 19235 bp, 15 predicted proteins | sample MGYA00581525_ERZ1699259 | MGnify/ENA primary metagenome ERZ1699259 (study PRJEB42319, sample SAMD00040332) | human oral metagenome | material: saliva | host: Homo sapiens | study: EMG produced TPA metagenomics assembly of PRJDB4115 data set (Metgenomic analysis of... | reverse complement strand
AATTACATAAAAGGTGACGGCCGAAGGAGGATAAAATCACTGGGTAATATGATTATACTGGACGATAGTATTTCGCGAGGGTTTAGTCCGATGGCGTTTAAGCTGGCGATTCTCAGTAAGCATTATCAGACGGAGGGCAATTTTACCTGGGAAATCCTGGAAGCAGCGCAGGCGCGATTGAATCATTGGCGGGATTACGCGGTTCTGAGACATCAGACTCACGACACGCTGGAAGATGACGATGATAAGGATGAGCAGGACGATTCGGTTTCGTTATTAGCGGGACGTCAGGCGTTGGTCGAGAAATTGAACGATGATTTGGATACTCCAGGCGCACTGGCGTTGATTGATGAAGTATTTTCAAAGTTGGATCATACGCCGCTTGATAAAATTCATCGACAGAGTTTAGTGCAGTTTATTGATGAGATTGACGAGATTTTAGGGCTGGATTTGGCTGAGTCTACGCCTGATATTACTGACGATTTGAAGAGGTTGATCATCCAGCGACGTCAAGCACGCGCAGAGAAAAATTGGGAAGAATCCGACAGAATTCGTGATGAACTTCTTCAGGCTGGCGTTGCCGTTCGTGACACTCCAAGTGGCAGCGTCTGGACATGGAAATAGCCCGCTAGATTCAACGGGCTATATTTTTATTTCTTGCTAATTAATCTTCGTTTTTCAATTTCTTAACTAATTTATTAAGAGGTTTTTCGCTTTCAACACGCTTGGACTTGGCTTGCTCCAAATAATTATCCAGCAAAACCTTCACGACGCCAGCGGCTGGAATAGCAACCAAACCGCCCAATAGACCACCGACATACAAACCAATTGTCACCGCGACCAAGACAGTCAGAGCCGACAACTCAACCTTCTTTGATTGGATAGAAGGAGAGACAAAGTTGTTCTCAATCTGTTGGTAAATCACGAAATAAATTGCGTAAATAACGCCCGCTGTCATATTATTAAAGAACAGTAGTAGCGATATCAACGCGCCAGCAATCGTTGCGCCAAACATCGGAATTAGCGTCAACACAAACGTCGCCATAACGGTGAGCATTGCCAAATTGGAATTTATAACAGGGAATGTCAAGCTCAGCACAAACACCACGAAACCTGATAATATCGCATCGATTCCAGAAACCGTCAATTGTCCAGAAACATAACCTGTGACCACGTTATACATTCGGCCAACCAGCTTCTTATGACGCTCCATTTTTTCTTCGTCGTTGTACAATCCCCACAAACGCTTCACCCAAGTTGGACCCTCGAGAAGCATCAGAAATGACAACACTAGCACCAAGAATAACGATCCTAAGAATGATGCCAAAGAGCCAACACTGGATAATAAATTCGTGCCGACGCTCGTGGCCCAAGACGAAGATTGCTGCTTAATGTTTTCCATCATCGAGTCAACTTGCGAACGCAAATTATTCTTATCGATAAAATCATTAACACCGCGCCATTGAGAGCTTGCTTGGTCGATTATACTCGGAATACTCTCGACGAATTTGGCAGATTGTTGGACAATTGGCGGAATAACAAACCAAACCACACAGCCCAAAAGCAGAACCAGCGTCGTATACGCCAGCGCCGTGCCACCCAATCGGCTTTTTCCAGGAAGCTTCCTAGCAATTGCTGCAACTGGACGATTCAACGCCAACGCCAAAAACAGGGAAATTCCCAATAAAACCAGCGCGTCCTTTGCGGAATAAATTGCCAAACCAGCCAGACCAAATCCCATCACGACCAGCCAAAATCGCACAAATGTTTTCGTGTCTATCTCTATACGTACTTTCATACCTAAACTTTACCAGCTTTTCGGCGTGTCCGCAACGCCGACAGAGATAATTTACTATCATAAGACATCGCGCCGTAGCGGAAAACGCGCACCGATAGCCACATAACAAACACCGCTGTAGCGACCAAAATTGCCGTACCGAGCAAAGCTTCCCAAATTGGCAAATTGCCTATGGCGTTTCGTAATAACAATGGAATCGGCGCGGTGAATGGAAATAGCGACAAGAACTTAACGAAGAAATAATCAGGGAAGGAAACGAACGCCGTGATTCCGTAAAATGGACCAATGAATAGCATAATCACAATTCCGAACCACTGGCTGGCTTCTTTAGCAGTCGGCATCATCGCACCCAAAGTCACCAACATTCCCGTAAATAAAGTGAAGCTTGCGGAGAAAATTATGATCGCCAGACCAATTCTCACAGGATCAAATACGAGCGTGCTTAAGTCCAGATTAGGCAATTGCAGCTTCGAGCCAAATGCCAAATAGCCCGCCAAAACTGGCAAAACAATTACCAAAATCTGAATCAAAGCCAACACCATCAAAGACAGAATTTTACCCGTAATCAAAGTGTCGGTTTTAACGGTCGTAAGCAGCATTTCCACCGTGCGATTTTCTTTTTCCTCGGTAGTGCTAATGAGCATTTGATTGCCAAAAATACTGATGAGAATGAACAAAATAACCAAAAACATTCCCGGCACAATCATCTCATTGATGCCACCATGCTCTTTTCCGTCCAGATATGTGGCTGATGACAATTGGACTTTGTCGCGTAAAATTGCAACTTGTGCTGGGCTGATGCCGCTTGCTACTGATTGACTCAATAAGCTCTGCGCCACCGCGCCATATTTTCCGTTTTGGAATAACCCAACATCTTTACCGTAAACTTCGACCTTTTGCTTGCTCAAATCCTTTGGAAAATAAACATACGCATCAACCTTATTATTTTTTACGTCGTCAATTCCAGATTCTTTCGATTTGGCAATTTTGGCTTTAATTGCCACCAGCAATTCTGGCTTCACCAACTTCGAATCGTCCGTGACTTCCAGTGAAAATTCTTGCTTTTCCAGATTTTTTGACGCCTCAATAGTCGTGCTTTGTGACCAAAACATAATGCCATACAGAACCGCTATCATCAACGGAAAACCTAATGCCGTTAACCAAAACGTCGGTTTCTTCAGTGTTCTAAGCGTTTCAAATTTGAAAACCGTCCCCAAATTATGCATTTTACTCATCGCTCAACTCCTTCGCTTCGCCGCCGTAAACTTGGACAAAAATGTCGTCCATTGAAGCGCCGCCAAATTGACTTTTTACTTCTTCCAATGTTCCATATGCCGCCGCTTGACCGTCCTTCAATAAAATCAAGCGATCGCACAATCTTTCGACTTCCTCCATCTGGTGTGTAACGTAAATAATTGTTGCGCCAGCTTTTCGTTGCTCCTCAATTATATTCATTAACAAACGACGATTCACTGGATCAAAACCTTTGGCCGGCTCGTCCATAATAAGCAGTTCGGGATCGCCCATAATTGTTACACCAAGTTGAATTTTCTGCTGCTGTCCGCCAGATAATTTATCAAGTTGCGTGTTAGCCTTGTCACTCAAATTGACGCGCTCCAAAAACTTCATAGAGAAATCCTTAGCTTCTTTGCGACTCAAGCCCTTCAATTGACCAAAGTAAAGCATCACATCCAGAACTTTTTCTTTTTTATACAAACCGCGCTCCTCAGGAAGATATCCGAGGCGAATCTGACTCTCCACCGAATATGGCTTGCCGTTTATCAATAAATCGCCCGCGGTCGGCTGATATAGTCCAAGCAGTGCGCGCAACGTCGTAGTTTTTCCCGAGCCATTGCTCCCCAAAAAACCAAAAACTTCGCCGCGAAAAACATCAAAACTCAGATCTTTAATAACAGTTTTATCACCGAAACTCATCTTAAAATGACGAATCTCAACCATTTTTTTATTATCTGGCATACGCCTCCTTTTCTTTAAATAAAATTATAGCACTTAGCGCGGGAAATTTAATAGCATCTTATTCCGTTTCTGAAATTTAATATAAAAATAAAAATCGCCCAAAAGAGCGATAATTCACACCTGTTCAAATTTGGCTGAGACGGCAGGATTCGAACCTATTTCCAGACTATGGCAGCATTGAAAGATAAATCAGGACAAAGCCCTGCTCGGCTGGTCGCCCGCGTCCTGACCCGCCAAAGGTCGCTGCTGAGATTTTAGTGATTTCCATTTAAATATTGCACTTAATAAATAGCGTTGCCCTTATAGTAATACTTATGTTGTTGCAGTATAGTAAAACCATGGGCAAACTCCACCTACACATCGCTAACGCCAACCAAACTTTCACCGATGCCGAAATTGCCATATTCAAAAATACAGCGCAACAAGCCGAGACTTTTGTTTCGAGTGAGTTCACGCAGTTTGATTACGAAGTTGATGTGATTATCACTACGCCTTCGTTTATGCTGCCAACTATCGCCGAGGACGGAATCGCTGGCAAAACGCTTCATTCGCGCTTGATTATGATTTCTGTTGATAAAAGCCAGCACGGGGTTAGCGAGGATTTTATTTTCGAAACGATTTGCCACGAAATGTCGCATTCGCTGCGTTGGGAAAAACTGCCTGAATATGCCGAAACTATGTTTGATGGGATGATTTTGGAGGGATTGGCGGTCGCGCTAGAAGAGGAAGCGATAATTAAACTCGGACGGCGAAACCAACAATTTTTCTTGAGAGAAATGCAGAAAACTTCTCAAGCTGAAATTGACAAGATAATTGCCGCACTACAAGGCAATTTTGAAGACAAGATTTACGATTATACCAAAATATTTTTCACCGGCGATGATATTTTGCCGCGCTGGGCGGGGTATAAACTTGGGTATTACTTTGTAAAGCAATACCTACATCAAACTAGTCAGACTATCGTACAGGCGACTTTGGCAAGTTACAAGGATTTTATCCTATAAATTGAAGAGTCCCCGTCGCGATATGCGTAACAACGGGGACGAGACGTAGTTTTAAACTACGCTTTTTGTGATCGCTCATTAAAACCTATGGCGACGAAATAAAACGCATACAGGGAGTGGCAAAGATGAGGCCCTATTGGAGACTAAGAGATATGGATAAAATGACAGCTGGTGGCGTGCAATACGTCGAATATGACGATTCGGGCTCAGTCATTAAGAGGTACTCTTTTGAGGAGTATAAGGAGAAGCGCCGCCAAGAAATTAGAGAGTACAACATTGCGCGTGGCATTCCAGAAAATGAAGGAACAGACTTTTAAGAATCAGAATATTCTAGCGTGACCCACAAAAAATCCTGCCCATTCAGCGCCTGCATATACGGCACGTCGTTGATATCATCTCGCATTAGCTCACCCAGATACAATGCGGCGTCGTTGAGTAATGTGTATTTTTCTCCCTGAGATGCAGCAGTAGGACTATCAACACCACATATCTCAGCAACTTGTTTCATAATCACTTCACGATACAGTGCAAACGAATTACAATCGAGTGCTGCCAGCAGGTACGCCCAGGTAGACGGAGCAAAGCTTTTGTCTGACATAAACAATTGTGCAAGTTGACTAGCCGTCTGAATGCATTCCGCAGCCGTTTCAGGTTTTGCAATCCATAATTCACTCAGGACCGAATGGGCATTTTTGCGTAATAGAAGAGCTTTTAGGTCTTCAATATCACGCCAGTTAGCAAAATTGCTAGTATTTGTATGGTGCGTTACAATATGCGCGATCTCTGCAATCGAATCACCATTAACCGAGTCGTACGCCGCCAGCTCTTTATTAAGGCGCGGCAATATATCCCATTTGTATGATTCATCCCATAAGGCTTTGTCACCAGAAAATCGTCGCCGCAAGTACTCGTCTCTGTGTGGTTCATAAAATGCTTGTAAGGCAAGTTTATTGATTTTCATCTTTTTCCTTTCTTTTGATAAATTCATCAAGCGCAGCAATTACCTTATCAACAATTTGCACCATAATCTTGGCGGGCAACACTGGGCCTTTGCGCGACAATTCGCTCGCATCAATATCAGTCACATTAGGGCAAACGCCGCCAATATGCTGCTTGAGAATATCACGCAGCAGTACGCGATCAGCCTGCTCGTCAAGATAGCAGTAGTTGATATCAGTCGCGCCATCAATTGATATTGAGCAAAATGAGCGAGTATAGCCAATTTTCTTAAACACTGGACTAAACTTACCCCATATCGCACCAGTACCCCAGTTAATCTGTACATCATGTCGCTTCGCCCATTGCCAGAGTGCATACACAACCGACCGCTGCTCGGGAGAAACGAGCTCGCGGTTACTATCAACAGCCGCAAAGAAATCCGCCTGATTCCACTGGCGGCGACCAGATGAACCACTCGTAGCAACCGTCTTTTTCACTTCAGCTCCGTAGAGCCGAGGAATGACAATTTCAAGCTGATCGTGCGTATAGTACTTAAAATCAACGGCATAAATATCAAACTTACTGTTTTGATTGACATACATAATCACATCACGCAGACGCTCATCTATTTGATCAATCAGCACCACAAATTTCAAATTGCCCTCAGCCAAATTATCCCGAATGGCACGCATTTGTTCGCTCGCATCATCAAAGCCAAAAAACTGCTCATAATGCTCGCGGAATGGATGACCGAAATGATCTTTCGTGTGCGTATCAACCTGTTGCAAAAAAGCATCAAAACTTGTCGCATGACGCCACAGCGCCGCACCGTAGTCGAGCATTTGCGCTACAACGCGGCGCTTATCAGCATTGCGGAACAGCTTCGTCTCAATAATATAGACATTGCCTACATGGTCGAATCCAAGAGCATCAATCGGTCCGTGTTCCGTGCTAAATTCACGAGCTGCGATATACAGACGCGCATCTTCATCAATATCGTAAATCGGTATAATGTCGGGATTGTCATAGAGATAGGATTGCAGTGAATCCTCTTTACCAAACGACGACTCGTCAATCCGCTGAGAATGCTGCTGATTTTGAGATATGATAATTGATGACATACGCTTTACTAGGTATTCCTTTCCGTTGCATAAGCTTTAGGCGAGCCCGCTCAGTAATGGCACCTTCATCGGTGCTAATAAAAAAGGACAGCCATTGCGGCTTACTGTTCGTAATGTGTAGACTCTGTAATCATACCATAAAAATGGTTATTTTATCAGTCATTATTCACTAGACTTTGCAGGGTAAATTGGGTAATGTGTTGTTGTCATGAATGAGAAGAAGTTTGCAGTATCGCCGTGCGAGATCGCGGACGCTTACGAGCAAGAAAGAGCGTAGTCGGGCGAGGGCGATTTAGAGACTAATAATATCTTTTGCTCTGGACCTAAAATGCAACTGTACCGAATCCGCAGAGATATGCACCCACCCAAAAAGGAACCTACTGGTCTAGCAAAACAAACCGTCCAGCCATTCCGGACTGGACGGTAATTACTATTTAACCAAGCTTTACAACAGAGATAGTTATTCATGGTAGTTAAAGGTCGCGAAACCTTGTCGCTCACTCTGTTATACAGCTTGGCTGGGACGGCAGGATTCGAACCTGCGAATGCTGGGACCAAAACCCAGTGCCTTACCGCTTGGCGACGTCCCACTATTGCCAGGACAATGACGATTATAGCACGCTATCCAGAAAAAATCCACACATCCTGATATAATATAACCTAATGAGAAAACAAATTTTTGAGACTTTAAGATTGGAAAAAATCGTTGGTGGCGGGCAAGCCATCGGGACACTTGACGACGGCCGCAAAGCGTTCGTCTGGGGAGGGCTGCCGAAAGAGCTTGTAACGATTCGCGTGACAAAGAAAAAATCACACTTCATCGAAGGAATAGTGACGGAAATTATTGAGAAAAGTCCAGAGCGAATTACGCCGAAGGATGAAAATAGCTATTTAAGCACCAGTCCTTGGCAAATAATGCCGATGTTCAGCGAGCAATCACACAAAGCATTACTAATCGAAGAGGCTTTTTTACTTCACAACATCACATTGCCTGAAAAAATCAAGGTCTTTTCTGACGGCGTAGAATTTAATTATCGCAACAAAGTCGAGTTCAGTTGGTTCGGCGACACGACAGACGACGACAAAAAAGAAACTCTGGACTTGGCGTTTTTCAAGCGTGGCGGCAAAGGGAAAGTCGTCGTTGACGGAACCAGCTTGGCGCATCCGAGCATAAATAAATTAGCAATTGAAATCCGCGACCTCTTACGGACAAAACCGATTGTCGCGCGCCAATTAAAAACACTCCTGATTCGCTCAGATCAACAGGGAAACGCCGTCTGGCAATTATACGTAAAAGATAAGATAGAAAATCTGATTTCCGAGGACGAAGCTAAATTATTATCAGCCAAAGGTGGCGAAATAATCTATTCCGACCCCAAAAGCCCAGCCAGCCGAATCACCGAACGCTTGAACGAATTCGGCGACACAACACTGAGCGATACGATTTTAGGCGTCGCCTTCAACTACGCTTGCGAAGGATTTTTCCAAGTTAACATTCCCGTTTACGAAAAAGCCCTGAACGATATGAAAAAATGGATCGATTGCAATGAAAAATTACCGACACTCGACCTTTACTCTGGAGTTGGTACAATTGGTTTGACAATTGGCGGAGATGACGTGACGCTGGTGGAGATTAACGAGCATGCCGTCGCGGAAATGCAGAGGAATATCACCAAGCTGAATCGACCGAATGCCAAGGCGATTTTGGCGCCGAGCGAAAAATCTCTGGAATGTATAACGGGCGAGCAAATTGTCATCGTTGATCCGCCGCGTGCTGGACTTCACGCGGACGTTACTAATCGACTACTGGAAACTGAGCCGCCTAGGATTATTTATCTTAGTTGTAATCCAGTCACGCAAGCGCGAGACGTCAGCCTACTCCAGGAAAAATACGAAATCGTGCATCATCAAGGCTACAATTTCTTCCCGAGGACGCCGCATATTGAGCATCTTGTGGTTTTGGACAAGAAAGCTAGAGAATATTGAAAAGGAGAGTAAAAATGATTAAGCAACAATCTATAGAACCAAAAATTGCCGACCTCGTGAACGGCTGGCTTAAAAGTTACAAATTAGATTACAAGCTAGAGCAAGAAAGCCTCAATGAAGAAATAGATAAGGCTTTAGACGAATATAAGTCAAAGAGCGGCGGCGCAGGCGGCAACAGACCAGACGCTAAACTTTTATTGCAAGATGAAGCTTTGAATCACTACCCAATACTTATAGAGTACAAAGGTTATAAAGATAAACTGATTAGACTTGACGAAGATGGCAGAGTAGACAATAGAACAAGCAAAAATGAGCCCAACTACAAAAATATCAATAGCTATGCCGTAAATGGCGCAGTACACTACGCAAATGCCGTACTTCACTACACAAGCTACACTGACGTAATCGCTATTGGTGTTACGGGATATAAAAAAGACAACGGCGAGATAGAACACTCCATAGGTGTTTATTATGTGTCCAAAGATAACTTGGGTATTGGACAAGAAGTAGGAAAATACAGCGACCTTTCGTTTTTGAGAAAAGAAAATTTTAATGATTTTATTAAAAAAGTAAATGAACTCTCTTTATCAAGTGAAGAATTGGAAGCACTCAAAGATAAAAGAGAGAAAGAGATAAATGCAAGCCTCGTAAAGCTTAACAATGACATCTATGCAAATGAAAAAGGGCTTAGCGAAAATGACAGAGTGTATCTTGTTTCAGCTTCAATTATGGCAACACTCGGAATACCGGACAAAGTAAGACCGCTTGAAAAGTCCGAATTAAAATCATCTACAGAAGAGGGAAATACAGATGGAGACATCATTGTTAGAAAGATAGAGGCGTTCTTAAAACAGAAAAACTTACCTAAGACAAAACAAGACCTTATCGTAAGGACTCTAAAAAACACATTATTATCTGAAAATATTAATAAGCCGATAAATGGAGAAAGTCAGCTTAAGAGAATATTTTCAAAGATAGTTGATGATTTGGGTATTTATTATAAGATAGGACTGACTACAGACTTTACGGGTAAACTATTTAATGAAATGTACTCGTGGCTTGGCTTTACGCAAGATAAGCTAAATGACGTAGTATTAACACCATCTTATGTTGCTAATCTTTTAGTAAAACTAGCAAGGGTAGATAAAGACAGCTACGTTTGGGACTTTGCGACAGGAAGCGCAGGACTACTTGTTGCCGCGATGAACGAGATGATTATAGACGCAAAAGCAAAAATAACATCTCCATTAGAGTTAGAACAAAAACAACTCAAAATAAAAGCAGAGCAGCTTCTAGGACTAGAGGTGTTATCAAATATCTATATGCTTGCAATCTTAAACATGATACTCATGGGAGATGGAAGCTCAAACATCTTAAATAAAGACTCGCTTCTTGATTTTGATGGCAAATACGGATTCGGCAAAACGGATGAAAAATTCCCAGCAACCGCTTTTGTGCTTAATCCACCTTATTCAGCAGAGGGCAATGGAATGATTTTCGTAGAAAAAGCGCTTTCCATGATGGACAGAGGATACGCAGCCATCATCATTCAAAATTCAGCAGGTAGCGGAAAAGCAAAGGATCTCAATAAGAAGATTCTTACAAAGAATACGTTACTTGCAAGTATTAAAATGCCTATAGATTTATTCGTTGGAAAATCGAACGTACAGACATATATATACGTGTTTAGGGCGGGAGAAGCACACCAAAAAGATGAAGTCGTTAAATTCATAGACTTTTCAAACGACGGCTACACAAGGACTAATAGGAAAAAGGCTAGCGTAAATCTAAGAGACACTGACAAGGCAAAAGAAAGATACCAGGAAGTAGTAGACCTTGTGCGATTCGGAAAGAGCAAGCTAAACATCTTTACGGAAAAAGAATATTACGAAGGACATATTGATCCAGAAAACGGCTCAGACTGGAACCAAACGGCGCCAATAGACACAAGACCAACGTTAGAGGACTTTAAAAAGACCGTAGCTGATTATCTGGCGTGGGAAGTGTCAAACTTGCTTAAAAACGAGAGCGAGGACAACCGCCTGGGAAAATAGGTTCCTCACTGAACAAAAAGCTTAAAGACGTTCAGTGGGGCGAATATAGAATCGGAGATTTGTTTGATAGTGAAAATGGAGATTTTGACATACAAAAGAGTCATATCAATGATTCGGGGGAATATGTAATAACTGCCGGCTTGAGCAATAATGGTATTTTGGGAAAAACAAACATAAATGCAAAGATAATTGATGATAACACTATTACTATTGATATGTTTGGGAACTCTTTTTACAGGAAGTTTAAATATAAAATGGTAACTCATGCAAGAGTATTTTCTTTAATTCCTAAGTTTGATATGAGTGAAAAGCAAGGTTTGTATATAGTAAACTCTTTCAAATATTTGATGTTTGGTTTTGGATATGAAAATATGTGTTCATGGGCTAAAATTCAGAATAATAAAATCCAGCTTCCAACAAAAGACGGGAAAATAGATTTTGAATTTATGGACGCTTGTATACGCGAACTCGAAGAGGAGCGTATACGCGAACTCGAAGAGGAGCGTATACGCGAACTTTCCGCTTACCTGACGGTAAGCGGACTAGACAATTATAAATTGTCTAGTGAGGAGAAGGAAGCATTAGAAAATCTTAAATCCGTACAATGGAAAGAATATAATTTAGAAAAATTATTCGGTAAATCAACTAGAGGAAAAAGGCTTAAAAGCGATGATAGAGTAAACGGCTCTTTGCCATTCATTACAGCAGGAGAAGCGAATACTGGAATATCAGATTTTATAGGAAATGAAGTAGAAGTATTTTCAAAAAATACAATTACTATTGATATGTTCGGTTCAGCCAAGTATAGGAATTATAATTATGGCGGCGATGATCATATTGCTGTTGTGCACACAGAAAACATCAAACCAGAATCAGCAATATTTGTTACTTCTGCAATTCATAAGTCATCATATAACGGACAGTTTAATTATGGACACAACTTTTACGCTAAGGATGCCGATGCGTTAAATATTATGCTTCCAACAAAAGACGGAAAAATAAATTTTGAATTTATGGAGCTTCTTATTTCTGCCGTACAAAAACTAGTTATAAAAGATGTGGTTCTTTATGCGGACGAGAAAATACAATCCACAAAGAAGATAGTTAAAGAAAGTTAAAAATATTTACCGAACAATTCGCCGACCAGCCCAGCGAGCAATGAATAGCTGAGCTAACATCGCTACGACAATTGCGCCAGCTGCTGGCCACATTATGAACAAATTTGGCACAGTGAAATCGAAAAAGTCGCGCAGGAACCCAAAACCAAAGCTTCCAGCCGCCACAATAATCACCGACAGAAAATAAAGCAAGCGAGCGCGCTTGGCGGATTTATCGATAGCTACGTCCAACATAATTCCCACCAAGAACACCAAATATACGCCAAACAAAGTCGCGGTAAGCACCGTCATCGTTGCGACTTCTGCAGCGTGACCAGGGAACATAACAGAGGTAATCCAATAGGTGAACGCGACAGCCGCACCAGTGATTAAAGCAATCGGTGTAACAGCCAGCAAAGTATCATGCCAGAATCGCTTCGGATTTATTCGATGCTTCGGCGTGGGAGGAAATAGCGTCCACATGAGAGTCGGCATAGTCACCAGAAAAATATTCATAAATGTAATGTGGCGCGGCGAATACGGATAATTCATGTCAATAAGAATCGTTGCAAGAAGAAGCGTCACGCCGTAAATAATTTTATGGAAAAACAGGACAGCGATCACCTCGATTGCTTGCATAATTTGATTGCCCAATTTCATTCCCATCGGCAGAGAAGTGAACGAATTGTTGAGCAATATAATGTCAGAAACTCGACGAGAAGCCGGCGCACCAGCGTACATCGCTACCCCAAGGTCAGCCTTTTTCAGTGCCAAAGCGTCGTTTACACCGTCACCAACCATACCAGTGAACTTGCCAGATTGCTGGAATCGATTGATCAAGCGCTCTTTTTGGTCTGGCAAAACTCTGGCAAAAATCGTGTAAGTATCGGCAGCCTTATTAAATTCATCTTCGCTAAGCGCCGCCAAATCTTCGCCTAAAATCGCCTTTTCTGGATGTTTAATTCCAGCTTCTTTGGCGATATATTGAACTGTGCGCGGATTATCACCAGAGATTACACGAATAGTTACGCCTTGGCTCTGCAAAAAATCCACCGTTTCAACAACGCCATGACGTAGGGAATTGCGCAAAACAACCGCACCAATTGCCGTTCCAGAACCATTTTTCAAGTCTTTCAATTTGGTTTTGTCATCCGAGAATTCAGCCAACATCAACACGCGCAAACCATTGTCAGCCCAATCATTCAGCTTCTTCTGAATCTCCTCATTTACCGGCGCCAACTTCGACACAAACTCTGGCGCGCCCATCATCAAAGTCCGAATTTCACCGTCAATATTCGCCCTCACGCCAGCCATTTTACGCGCCGATGAAAACGCCATCACTCCCAAAACTTTCGTATTTTTTGGCGACGTAGCTTCCGCCAAAATTGCACGGCCAGTGATATTTCCGCCGCTGGTTTCATGAGCAATTAACGCCGCAAAACTGGCGATGTCAGAGTCTGAATAGTCATTTTCATCACCGAAAGCCGCGACCTGCTCCAGCGTAACTTCATCACTAGTCAAGGTGCCTGTTTTATCTACAGCCAGCAGATTCAAAAGCGCCATCGCTTCAATTGCTGACAATTTTTGCGGCAGGACTTTCGCCTGCGCTAATCGCAGTGAGCCGAACGCCAAAAGCAGAGAACTCGCCAACAATAAACCTTCCGGCACAACTGTAACCGCTGCTGAAGTTATGGTTTTTAAGATGACGACAACGTTATCGCCAGAGAAATAATAGACGATAGCAATAAGTAGCGACAGGACAATTGCGCCGTAAGTCAAGAAGTAAATTGCGCGCCAAATCGCTAATTGCAGAGGCGTGAGTTCTGGTTTGTAACGTTTCAGAACTTGACTAATCGCGCCAGCTTTCGTGTCGTCACCAATCGCAATTACTCGCGCCGTGCCCTCGCCAGCCAAAACCGTCGTCGCCGCCAACACGACATCACCGTCCTTTTTCTCAATCGACGCAGACTCGCCAGTCAACATACTTTCATTCAGCTCCAAGCCTTTTGACTCAATAACTTTCGCGTCCGCCGGTAGTTCATCGCCAGCCTGAATAAGAATTTCATCGCCAATTTTAAGCTCATCATAGCCAACCTCGACAACATTTCCGTCTTTTAACACTCGAGCTTTCGGCGCGCTCATCAACTCCAATTGCCGCAAAACTCGCTTAGCCCTTAGCTCCTGAATAATACCAATCGTCGAATTCACGACAATCACCACCGAAATAAACCACGCATCACGATATTCACGAACATAAACCAGCGCACCAGCCAGCAGAAAAATCACCACGACGATAGGGGAAAGCAGATTCCGCTTAATAATGTCCAAGTAGTCGCGCATTAGCTCGTTTGAATCCTTCTATACCTGAACCTTGCGCCGACTCGCCAATTTCCGTACGCGTCAGAATCGAATTGATATATCTCGCCATTTTTCACTTCAGAAATCAAAACTAAGGCAGGATTATACGGCGCCAAAGTTTTATAAAAATGCAAATCTTCATCCGTAACGTGTTTTCTTCCAGGAAAAACTTCACGGAATTTGCGCTTGCCAATGTCTTCAAAATATCGCGGCTGACCTTTTGGTGGAAGAAATAATTCTGCACGCATACCCATTCGTGAAATTATCTTTTTAACGTCAGACAAAATCAACGGCGAAGTCGCCTCCAAATACATCATCAACTGCTTTTTATTCGTCAAAAACACCGACGCCTTAGCCGTGCGACTGGCATCAGCGTGCCACAAAATTATCGATTGAACATCAATTGGAAAACCAAATTTTTCCTTAGCAATTCGCTCCAGCGCCAGCTCGTCGTACGTCGCCTTATTCATAGATAATATTTTACCATTTTTTTATGAGGTGCGCGAGATGGCAAAGATGTGAAATCTAATAGCCAGCCTGTATGGTCGATTTGACTGCTTGACGGGAAATATCCAAGTGGCTTTTACCCTTAAACGCGTCTTCTGGATGTTTTTCATTCCAAGCGTCGACATTTTCTTCAGTACAATCTTTAATGGCGTGATTAACACAAAACTCAAGTCGCTTAATGCTTTGGGCGTTTTCAAGATAATTTATGGAAGACTGGACTGATCTTATATATCCTTTTTCATTCAGCTCGTAGACTTGATAACTCAGAAAGATCAACGCAATCGTCATTACAAACATATATATATGACTAAATCTTATCTTTTTTAAGTTTTTCATTTACGCCCTCCTTAAAAAAATACTATAAATCTTAGCCTCAGAGTCGCTCCAAAGAGCGACTCTGAGGCTCATCTCAGGGATTTCTCCTCTCGAGGAACGCGTGATAGTGAGCCTGTCCAGCAGGCTTCCATAGCCACGCTCCAGGAGGACACCATGCCCAGGCTTCGTCATTCCTGGACTTTACGGAAATCCAGGGACTATACACCCCAAAGGCATATCCAAGCGTCCAGACTGCTGCGCAACTGATACCAACACGGTAATACCCCGTGCCGGAATGACAGCTAGCGTGTCCTTTGAGATCAGACGTCACTTCCGCATAGCAGTTGCCAGGATATGCCTTGGCGCTACTCTGAGTCACGAACAGCGACCCAGCGGTGAGCATGACGATGGCAAGTACGGAAATAATCCTCTTGCTCATGATTCTCCTTCCAGGATAGAAATCGCTAAGGTACTGTGCGTCCCTTAGCTAACTGAAACGCGCAAGGAACTAGCACGATACCCTAATATTACACGTTCTATTAAAACTAGTCAACATGATAAAATAAAACTATGGATTTCAATACTCGTTACGCTAAATTAAACGATAATCAACGACAAGCAGTCGACTACATCCACGGATCACTTTTGGTAATTGCTGGGCCAGGAACGGGGAAAACCGAGCTTCTAAGTATGCGCACTGCCCAAATCCTGAAACAGACCGACACTTTACCGAATAGTATTTTGTGCTTGACGTTTACTGAAAGCGGCGCCACGAATATGCGCCAACGGCTTCGCCAGGTTATCGGTGAGGACGCGTATAAAATTGCGATTCACACGTTTCACAGCTTCGGCACAGAAATCATCAATCAACACCGTGAATATTTTTTTCGTGGCGCTGACGCTCAGCCGGTTGACGAATTGACGCAATATCAAATTATTTCTGGAATACTCGAAGGACTTGATTGGCGGAACCCATTAAGTGCGAAAAACAACGGGGAATTCGTTTATATTAAAGACCTCATCCGTATTATTTCCGAGTTCAAGCAAAGTGGCTTAACGCCGTCAGAATTACGGGCAATTATTGAGGACAATCAAAGCACAATCGCCGAAATCGCGCCAGATATTCAGCAAGTATTTTCCGCCAAAATATCGAAAAAGACGATTGAAATGTTTGCGCCGATAGCTGAGAAAATTGCCAATTTAGCCACCAAAAATCCTGACGAGAAAAACTCAAAATTGCCAGCCTCAATCACGCCATACGCCAACGTTTTGGCGCTGAGCATCGTGCACGCCACCCAAGAAGCACTTGACGAAAACTCAACCAAGCCGCTGACTGCCTGGAAAAATAAATGGTGCGAAAAAAATGCCAATGGCGAATTTGTCCTGAAAGATTTTACCGCCGCAGAAAAATTATCCGCCGCAATTGACGTTTACGAAAAATACGTAAATATTTTATCCGAGCGCTCGTTATTTGACTACGACGACATGATTTTATCCGTTATTCAAGCTTGCGAATCTCACCCAGAACTTCGCGCAAATCTCCAAGAGCAATTCCAATTCATCATGGTCGACGAGTTCCAGGACACGAACTTGGCGCAACTACGATTATTGTTCAATTTGACCAGCGAGAATGACGATAATCCAAACATCATGGCGGTCGGCGATGACGACCAAGCAATCTTCAGCTTCCAAGGCGCAGACGTGGGCAACATCCAACGTTTCCGCCAGCATTATCACGACCCAAAAATCATCGTTTTGACCGACAATTATCGTTCTGCCGAGAACATTTTATCCTCAGCGCGAGACGTTATCACTCAAGGCGCGGATCGATTGGAAAACACAATTGACGGGCTATCAAAGCAATTGACCGCGCACGCAAATAGCGAAGGCTCAAAAGTCGAAATCCAAGAATTCTCATCTGTTAGCGAAGAGCGAGCGGGAATTGCCAAACAAATTGCCGAGCTGATAAAAAACGGCGAGAAACCAGAAAACATCACGATTATTGCGCGCCACCATAAGGAACTCATTGAAATTCTTCCGCATCTTTATAAGGAAAATCTTTTTGTCAATTACGAGCGTCACGACGACATTTTGGAGCAAGATATAATTCAGATTCTGGACAAATTAGCGCGAACTGTCGTGGCGATTAGCCAGAATAATTTGGACGTTGCCAATAGTCTACTACCGGAAATTACGGCTCATCCCGCGTTTGCATTTTCTGCGCTGGACATCTGGAAATTGAGCCTTCAAGCTTACAAAAATCGGCAATTGTGGCTGGAAAGTATGTTAGCGAACAGCGTATTTAAGGAATTTGCGGAGTGGCTTTTGGAGCGCGCTAAGGACGTGCCAAATTTGCCATTGGAAGAGCAATTGGACAATTTATTAGGCTTAACTAACGATGAAAGCGGCGATCTTCCGGTCAATTCTCTCGCCAATTTCTATTTCTCGCCAGAAAAGCTAGATAAAAACCCAGAAGCATATCTGACAATTCTAGAAAGTTTGCGTACTTTGCGTCAAAAACTTCGCGATCGAATCACCGATAAAAATCCAACTCTGGAAGATTTTTTGGAGTTTATTGACCTGCATATTTCAACAAAAACTCGCTTAACACAAATTCGCACGCACGCAAGTTCACTCAGCGGCGCCATAAACTTAATGACCGCGCACAAATCCAAAGGTCTGGAATTTCCGCACGTTTTCGTGATTGGGGCAATTGACAGCGCTTGGGGTGAGAAAGTCCGTTCACGCAGTCGAGCTATCCGATATCCCGCAAATCTCCAACTTCAGCCAGCGGGCGCCACTTACGACGAACGACTTCGATTATTCTTTGTGGCGATGACTCGCGCCAAAACCACATTGACCATGACTTATTCCCAAACCAACGATTCTGGCAGCGACACGATAATCGCCAGTTTCTTGACAAATTGCATGCCAACCATCATTCCAACCAGCGATGACCCAGCCGAGCAAATTGAACTTGCTGAAACCGACTGGACGACGCGACTAACTTCGCCGATTGTTCCGGAATTAAAGGACTTATTAGCGCCAGCGCTGGAAACATACAAACTTTCTGCGACGCATTTGAACAATTTCCTCGACGTTTCACGTGGCGGACCGCAGAATTTCTTATTGAACAATTTGCTGCATTTTCCATCCGCCAAAAATTCCGCCGCAGCTTACGGAACCGCGATTCACAGCAGCCTTCAGCAAGCGCATTGCTCATTTAGCGCCGATCATCAACTGCCAAGCACCGAACAAATTCTCCAATTTTTCCAAAAATCCCTCGAGAGCCAGCATTTGCCGGCGGACGATTTTCAATTGTACTTAGACAAAGGGAAGTCGGCTTTGACCGCGTTCTTAAACGCCAAATCTTCAGATTTTCACGACACGGACTTGGCGGAATTGGACTTTTCAAACCAAGGCGTAATTATAGATAGCGCCAGATTGACCGGTAAACTTGACGTCGTCGACATCGACAAACAAAATAAAACCATCTTCGTAACGGATTATAAAACTGGCAAGCCGGCGCATTCCTGGAAAGGTTCGGCCGATTACGAGAAAATCAAACTTCATAAATATCGCCAGCAATTGATGTTCTATCAGCTGCTGGTCGAGCATTCGCGCGATTATAGCAATTTCACGTTTACTGGCGGGCGATTGCAATTTGTCGAGCCAGACATGAAGACCGGCGATATTCTCAGCTTGGAAGATGCATTCTCCAGAGAAGAATTGTCTGAATTTACGCAACTAATTGAGATTATTTGGCGAAAAATTACCACGCTTGATATGCCAAATATTTCTGGGTATTCGGCGGATTATAAGGGAATGCTACAATTCGAAAAAGACCTGCTGGCGGGCGAAATATAAAAATATTCTGGTATATTGTTGCATTTTTTTATAATTAGTGTTATTATAATAAACGCTTTATTGGTAGAGCTGACTTTTTCTAAGTTGTGCTCTCTAGGAGCACAGTCATAGGGTCGGCTCTTTTCTTCACGCCGTATAGTTACGGCACAGAAAGAGGTGAGAGCGGTGTTCAAGTATTACGGAACGAGCACCCCCACGGGTCTGTATACTAC
>ERZ1699259.397-NODE-397-length-19742-cov-4.475911_pt1 | contig 19742 bp, 13 predicted proteins | sample MGYA00581525_ERZ1699259 | MGnify/ENA primary metagenome ERZ1699259 (study PRJEB42319, sample SAMD00040332) | human oral metagenome | material: saliva | host: Homo sapiens | study: EMG produced TPA metagenomics assembly of PRJDB4115 data set (Metgenomic analysis of... | reverse complement strand
CCTCCTGAGGAGCCAGCACGAGGTGCGAGGCAACATCTGCGACGCACACCCACACAGCCCCCACGATGACGGACCAGAAAGCGATCAAGCCATGACGCGCGCCAACCGCGCGTCGGACGAGGAGCGGCACGGCGAGACCAACAAACGTGAGGGGACCCCCGAGTGCGGTCGCTCCTCCCGCGAGGGCTGTGACTGCCAGGGTTGCGAGTCCTCGAACAAGCCGTACCCGAACGCCGAGACCAACGGCGACCTCGTCTCCGAGCGTCAGAATGCCAAGAGCGGACGTCAGAAGCGCACCGAGCACCGTCCCGCCGCCGATGACAACGCTCGCCAAGACGAGCGAATCAACTCCAATCCCCTCGAAGGAGCCGGACGCCCAATAGCGGAACTCGTTGAAAGCAAACTGGTTGGCCGTCAGGATGGCCGACGTCAGCGACGCCAGTGCAGCTGACACAGCGATACCCGCCAGTGCCAGGCGTGCACGCGAGGTGCGTGCGCCCCGGCCAGACAGTGCAAAGACGAGGGCGGAGGCTACTCCGGATCCTATCAACGCAGCGCCGAGGGTGACGGCGCGCGTCGACACGCCCATGAGCGCGGTCGCCGACACGACCGCGAAGGCAGCCCCTGCGTTGACGCCGAGGATGCCAGGATCAGCGAGCGGATTGCGCGTCATCGCTTGCATGATTGATCCCGCTAAGCCGAGCGCGCCCCCGATGATGAGCGCTGCAACGGTCCGGGGTACACGAAGGGATAGCACCACCCGCGCGTCCTGGGAGGTTCCACCGTGGACAAGCGACTCCCAGACTATATTCGGGGCGATCTGTCGGGATCCCAGGGCGAGCGAGGCCATCACGACGACACCAAGCACCAGCGCCGCCACTGCACAGGCAATAGCGACGCTGGTGAGTCGGTAGGCGCTCATTCGCACAGTGCGCACCTGACCGCGTGTCCCACGCTCAGGATGCCGGGACAAACTGAGCTTCGATGGACGAGACGATACCGTCCATCAGCAGGTATCCGCCGGTCGAGGTCCACAGGGATCCATCGACGGGAATGACGTGGTTTGCCTGGACGGCTCCGAGAGAATCGAAGCCGACAGTCGCCTTGGCCTCGTCGAGTGCGGCGGCAGATGCCTCGACACCGGTGGTTCCGCCTGCCGACGGGTTGTTCACCGAGGACTTGCCGAGCGTGCCGAAGAAGATCCAGTCCGCGTCGATTTGGTCGATGTTTTCGAGGGAGACGGGCTCGGAATGTCCCTCTCCGTCACGGTCCTGATTGGCGGGGCGCTTCATGCCCAGAGCGGTCAGGGCTTGTCCGGCGGGCAGCTCCTTGAGGATCAGGCCTGCACTATCGCCCTGCCAGCGCACAACCGAGTATGTCTGGTCGAGGTAGCCGGCGTCCTTCAGGCGAGCACTCACCGATGCGACATGCTGGTCGAACTCCGCGAGTTTGACGTCAGCCTGGTCGGGCACGCCGAGCGCATCCGCGGTGAGGGCGAAAGTCTCGCGCCAGTCGCCGCCCGACTGCGTGGTGAAGAAGACGGGAGCTATCTGGCCGAGGGCCGTCAGAGTCTCGGTGTCGTTGTTCTTCACGGACGTGCCGTCAACGAGGATCAGGTCCGGGTGGGCGGCACCAATGGCCTCCAGGTTGGGGGTGCCGATGGAACCCAGGATCGGGATGTCTCCGGCGCGATCAAGGAGGTAGTTGGGGACCGTCTGCTGGCCGCGGCCCGATACGACACCGATAGGCGTCACTCCCAGGGCGAGCGCGTTGTCGGTGGTCGGTTCGGAAAGCGTCACGACGCGGGTCGGATGCGAGGGCACAGTGACCTCCTGGCCGGAGGCATCGGTAACGACGCGGGTCTCGCTGGTCCCGTTCGCTCCAGAGGACGAGGCCGGGGCGGGCTGCGTGGAGGAGCATGCTCCCAGGGTCAAGGATGCAAGAGCGAGAGCCGCGAAAGCGCGAACTCGTGTCGAGATATACACGTGTTCCTCAATTCGATTAGATCACGATAGATGCACAGGCAAGCCTAACCTAGCGGCGCAAAGGGCGCTCTCTTCGCATGCAATGGTGGATAAGCTCACGCACACCATCTGTCGAGCATTCGCACGACTCCTTCGCGCCACCATGCAACGTCATGGCCACCGGGATAGGACTCGAAACTGACAAGCGATCCTGACCTCTCCAACAGCGCAGTACAATCCCGAGTTACGGGCAGCATCGCCCGCTCGCGCTCACCCACCTGACACGACACTGTCAAGCCGTCACCAAGCTGCCTCTGTCCCCTCCGCAGCTCTGTCATCAGCGTCCCCTCGCCCCGGCCTCGTTCATCTCCACCCCACCACAGAGAGGGAGACTGTGCGAGGAAACACTCGACGGGCAACGAACCCAGACAGGCAGCCTCGAGCACTGCAAGCCCACCGAAGGACTGACCGGCCAGAGCAACAGGACCAGCCCCAACCTCGGCACAAATGTCTCTCACGAGTTCCTCAACACGGCCCGCCTCGGTTAACTCCTCCTGGCGAGCGCGCAGATCACCGGCATCGATCGTCACGACGCGAAGACCCGGGTAGCGCCAGGTCAGCCAGCCAACGCCATTGGCTCGCCACATCTCCCCGTCGAATAGAATGAGGGTTCTGCGTGCGGGGCACTCGCCGTCGTGGACCACGATGGAACGGGGTCGCTCACGCTCACGACGTGTACTGATGCGAACACCGATGTCTTCCTCACGGGCAGCACGCATCCGCAGATAGCGGAGGCTCTCCGATGGCCACACAACGCTCGCATCGGGTCCCACAAACAGCGAGGCGACGTTTCCTCTCCCGTTGATGAGACTGCGGACGTTGGAACAATCAGGGTGAGCAGCCTGACTTAATCGCAGCCATTCACCCCGATCCACGCTCGTGCACGGCTCGATACTACCTGCATCTACAATCGCGAACTGATAGCTGAGGATCGCATCCGCCGGCAGCGCACACGCGAGCACGTGCACGCGAGATCCGGGCATGCCTTCCAGACGAAAAGCGTCAAGGTGATCACGGTTGCGATCCGTCACGGTATTGACGATAACGAAGCACTGAGCGTTCTCAGGCGCATCGCACCGAAACGTCACGCGAACGGCGTTAACCCCATCAAGGACGAGCCGACGACCGACGCGCGGGCCATCGGCGCACCCATGGTCATCCCAGTCCTCAGGATCGATCTCGAGCCGACAAAACCCCGTCTCAGAAAAGAACTCCTCCTCGAAGGCCATCGGTCAGTCGAAAAGCGAAATATCCCCCGCGCCGACGCGCGCGACGACAGCGTCGCCTCCCGCAAAGTCGATGACCGTCGTCGGCTCAGCTACGCCGACAGGACCCACGACCACCAGATCAACCTGATGCCCGATGCGCTCGTCCACATCAAAGCCATCCGTCAGAGGCTCCTTCTCACCCGGCATGATGAGCGTCGAACAAGCTAGCGGCTCACCGAGGGCCTCGACAATCGCCTGGGTGATGACATGGTCCGGGATGCGCACGCCGACCGTGTGCTTCTTCTTGTTCAGCATGATGCGCGGAACTTCCTTGGTGCCACGCAGGATGAACGTGTAAGGTCCGGGGGTCAGCGCCTTCATCGTGCGGAACTCATGATTATCGACGATGACTAGCTCACCGAGCTGCGCGAACGAGTGGCACAGCAGCGAGAAATTGTGCTTGTCATCGAGCTTACGAACCGCGCGAATGGTGTCCATGCCCGACTTGTTGCCAATCTTGGTCGCGATCGCGTAGCCGGAGTCCGTGGGCAGCGCAATCGTACCGCCGCGTTCCAGCAGGTCAACGACCGTGTTAACCAGACGTGCTTGAGGATTTTCCGGATGCAACTCAACGTACGACATGTCTCTATTGTGCACGAAACCCCCAGCGGCCGGGGCCAGATGGGGGTTTCGTGGACAGAATGCGCGAGAGCTAGATCACTTCTTCGCCTCGTCGGTGACCTCTTCACCGCGCTTCTTCGGCTTCGCGTCAACGCCGGCTTCCTTACGCTGCGCGGGCGTAATCGGGGCCGGGGCCTCGGTCAGCGGATCGAAACCGCCGCCGGACTTCGGGAAGGCGATGACATCGCGAATCGACTCGGACTTCGTCAGCAGCGAGACGATACGATCCCAGCCGAAGGCCACGCCGCCGTGCGGCGGAGCGCCGAACTTGAAGGCATCGAGCAGGAAGCCAAATTGCGTCTGGGCTTCCTCCTCGCCGATACCCATCACGTTGAACACACGGTTCTGGATGTCGCGGCGGTGAATACGAATCGAACCGCCACCGATCTCGTTGCCGTTGCAGACGATGTCGTAGGCGTAGGCCAGGGCGTTGCCCGGATCCTTGTCGAAGGAGTCGATCCACTCAGGCTTGGGCGAGGTGAAAGCATGGTGAACGGCCGTCCAGGCGCTGTGGCCCAGCGCGACGTCACCCTCGGCCTCAGCGTCGCCGGTGGGCTTGAAGAGCGGCGCGTCCACAACCCAGGTGAAGGCCCAGGCATCGGGGTCGATGAGGTCGCAACGCTTGCCGATCTCCAGGCGGGCAGCGCCGAGCAGCTCGCGCGACGGGGTCGGCTTGCCAGCAGCGAAGAAGATGCAGTCGCCGGGCTTGGCACCGGTGGCTGCAGCCAGGCCCTCACGCTCAGCCTCGGTGATGTTCTTGGCGACGGGGCCGCCCAGCGTACCGTCCTCGGCGATGGTGACGTAAGCCAGACCCTTCGCGCCGCGTGCCTTGGCCCATTCCTGCCACTTGTCGAAAGTGCGGCGAGGCTGCGACCCACCGCCGGGCATGACGACAGCACCCACGTAGGGAGCCTGGAACACGCGGAAGGTCGTGTCCTTGAAGTACTCGGTGAGCTCGGTGAGCTCGAGGCCGAAGCGCAGGTCGGGCTTATCCGAGCCGTAGCGCTCCATCGCGTCCTTGTAGGTCATACGCGGGATCGGCGTGGACAGGTCGTAGCCGATGAGCGCCCACACGTTCTTCAGGACGTCCTCGGCGACCTCGATGACGTCGTCCTGGTCCACGAAGCTCATCTCGATGTCGAGCTGGGTGAACTCGGGCTGACGGTCGGCGCGGAAGTCCTCGTCGCGGTAGCAGCGCGCAATCTGGAAGTAGCGCTCCATGCCAGCCACCATGAGCAGCTGCTTGAAGAGCTGCGGCGACTGCGGCAGGGCGTACCAGGAGCCGGGCGACAGACGTGCGGGGACGATGAAGTCGCGGGCGCCCTCGGGGGTCGAGCGGGTCAGAGTCGGGGTCTCGATCTCGACGAAGTCGCGGGCGTAGAGCGCCTCACGGGCAGCGCGAGAGACCTTCGAGCGCAGACGGATCGCGTACTGCTCGGGCTCACGACGCAGGTCGAGGTAGCGGTACTTCAGGCGGGTTTCCTCGCCCACGTTGCCGGAATCTTCAGCATTGGAGGACACCTGGAACGGCAGAGGCGCGCTGGTGTTCAGGATTTCGATGTCGTCACCCATGACTTCGATGGCGCCGGTGGCCAGGTGCGGGTTCTCGTTGCCCTCGGGGCGAGCGCAGACCTCGCCGGTGACCTTCAGGACGAACTCGGAGCGCAGCTCGTGGGCGACGCGCTCGTCGCGGACGACAACCTGGGCGATGCCGGACGCGTCGCGCAGGTCGATGAACGCCACGCCACCGTGGTCACGACGACGATCCACCCAACCGGTGAGCGTCACGGTCTGGCCGACCAGATCGGTGCCGAGGGTTCCAATGTTGTGAGTGCGAAGCACTGTGATTCCTTTCGTAGTTACCATCCGCGAGACAGGCGGCGGCAGTGTCATTGTACGCCTGCCTTCCGAAGAGTCGCGCGTGCCGCGAGTACGATAGTGAACATGCCAACCGCCGATCCCTCCTCCCCCGCCCACTCATCCTGGACGCCGTCCGAAATTGGCTTGGCCATCGGCTCAGTACTCCTCATTACGCTCGTGGCCTTCGAGGAGCTCGCCGCCACGACGATCATGCCTGCGGTCGTCGAATCGTTCGACGCCGCCGCGTGGTACCCAATCGCCTCGGGCGCGGCGTTGGCGACACAGCTGAGCGCCACCGTGGTAGCGGGCGCGCTGGCGGAGTGGAAGGGACCCCGTTTTGTCCTGCTCGCGGGCCTGGTTCTGTTTGCCGTCGGCCTGGTCGTGTGCGCTGCCGGTTCAAACATCGTCATTTTCGTGGTCGGGCGTGCGCTTCAAGGCCTCGGGGGCGGCCTCCTCATCGTGCCGCTCTACGTCCTCGTGGGTTCGGTCGCCTCCCCGCGACACCGCCCCACATTCTTCGCATCTTTCTCGTTGGCGTGGGTCCTGCCCTCGCTGGTCGGCCCCGCGATCGCAGGCCACGTGACCCAGGAGTGGGGATGGCGCTACGTCTTCGGCGTCGTTCCGCTCTTCGTTGCGGTCGCGGCGCTCCCTATCGCCTACGTCCTGCGTTCGCTTCCGGTTGCGCAGGGGCAGCGCTCCCCCGTACTCGCGTCCCTCTCACGCGACGCTGGCCTCGTCGGACTCGGCGTCATGCTGCTCCAGCTTGCCGGCGCCCTGTCCTCGCCCGCCGCGCAGTTCGGGGTCTTCGCCCTCGGCGCGTGCATCACCGCCTGTGCGCTGCCCCGGCTCCTGCCTCGCGGAACGTTCATGTCCCGCCGCGGCATGCCCTCGGCGATTCTCGCAAGGCTGAGCGCGATGGCCTCACAGGTCGGTCTCGCCGTCATGATTCCGCTCATCCTCCAGCGCGTGCACGGATGGTCCGAGGCCTCCTCCGCCTGGTGGGTCACCCTCGGGTCGATCACATGGGCTATCGGCGCGGTCGGCCAGGCGCGCATTCATGATCCGCATCTGCGACGTCGGCTCCCGGTCATCGGCGGCGCGCTGATGGCCATCGGCGCGATCCCCGTCGGAGCCATCCTGTTCCCCACGATACCGGTCTGGGTCGCCCTCATCGGCTGGCTCTTCGTCGGCCTCGGAGTCGGCCTCGTTCACGTGCCTCTGTCCGTTATGGCACTCGAGGTCACCCCCGAATCCAAGCACGGGCGCGTCGCCTCGTGGCTGCAGGTCGCCGACTCGGCTGGACCCGCGCTTGAACTCGCCCTCGTGTCGGTAGCCATGAGCGCGTGGGCCGCCACCGCCACGGTGGGCGGGGCGGCCTACGCTCCCTACTGGGTGATTGCTGCTGTGCTTGCGATCCTCACCGTGGTCGCGGTGACGCGGCTGCGCCCCTCATCGGAGCGTTCCACGGGTGAGGCAGCTAGCGCTCAGTCGTCGTAACGGCGCTTGCCGAAGTGTCGGCGTCCGCCGTCGCGGCCTCCGTCTCGGTCCCAACCGCCGTCGCGGCCACCCTCGCGCTCGCGGCGGGCACGCTTGATGTCCTTCTCCCAGCGCTCGGTGCGAACGCTGCGGCGCGGACGGGATCCGTCGCCCTTTTCGAAGCGATGCGGACGCTTCTCATCACGGTCCCCGAAGCGGCCCTCGCGATCACCGTAGCCACCGCGGCCTCGGTTATCTCGGTCGAAGTCGCGGCGCTCACGACGCTCGAAACCGTCGCGGTCGCCGTGAGAGCGGCCACCGGGGCCCTCGTCCACACGGATGCGTAGCTGTCGGCCCGACACGTATCCCTTGGAGATACGGGACAGCTGCTCGCCGGACAGGTCCGCGGTGATGTCGACCAGTGAGAAGGTCGGGTAGATTTCGATGTTGCCGATGTCGCGGCCGTCGATGCCGCCCTCGCCCGCAATGGCGCCAACGATCGAACCGGGCTTCACGCGGTCCTTCTTGCCCACCTCGATGCGGTAGCGGGTACCGGAGCCGGGTGCCGGGCGGCCGCCCGCTCGGCGACGGGCACCATTCGCACCGCCCTTGAGCGGGCGATCCTTATCGCGACCGGCCTCGAAGGTGGCGCCGACGAACTCGCCGGACTCGTCCAGCTGTTCCTCACGGCGGATCTTGCCGTTGCCACGACGGTCCTTCTCGCGGCGCGGGGCGGGGCCTTCGTCGCCGACGGCCGTCGCCATGAGGGCGGCGGCGATGTCTTCGACGGAGATCTCATCACCAAGGTCGGCGAGCAGGCGCTTGTACATGTCGAGGCGGCCGCGCTCGATACGAGCGGACAGGCCCTCGAGCAGGCGGCTGGCGCGGAATTCGGAGACTGCTGCGGGCGAGGGAATCTCGACCTCTTCCATCTCGGTGCCCGTGAGCTTCTCGATGCGGCGCAGACGGCCGTGCTCGCGCGGGGTGAAGAAGGTCAGCGCGCGACCCTCGCGGCCCGCGCGGCCGGTGCGCCCGATGCGGTGCACGTAGGCCTCGGGCTCACGCGGAACATCGAAGTTGACGACGAGGGAGATACGCTCGACGTCGAGGCCTCGGGCGGCCACGTCGGTCGCGACCAGCACGTCGAGCGAGCCGTTCTTGAGGCGCTCGACCATGCGCTCGCGCTCGGTCTGAGCGACGTCACCGGAAATACCGGCGGCACGGAATCCGCGGCCCGAGAGCTCCAGCGACACCTCTTCGACATCGGCGCGGGTACGCACGAAGACGATGGCGGCGTCAGCCTCTTCCTGGCCTTCCTTGATGTGCTGGGCGCGGGTAGCCAGCACGCGGGACAGCGCACCGATCTTGTGCTTGTAGGGCACCACCGCGTAGGTCTGGTGGATGGTGTCGACCGTCGAGGACTCGGTGGAAACCGCGACCTTGACCGGATCCTTCAGGTGCTCGCGGGCGACCTTCTCAATGGCCGCGGGCATCGTCGCGCTGAACAGCGCGGTCAGTCGATCATCGGGGGCACTCGAGGCGATCGTCTCGACGTCCTCCGCGAAGCCCATACGCAGCATCTCATCGGCCTCATCGAGGACCAGCATGCGCACGTTCGACAGATCGAGGGCACCCTTCTCGATGAGGTCGATGACGCGACCCGGGGTGCCGACGACGACCTGAGCGCCGCGCTTGAGCGCGCCGATCTGGGGGCCATAGGGCGAGCCGCCGTACACGGGGACCACGTCGAGGCGGGCGGTGCGGGCCGCAAAATCCTCGATTGCCTGCGCACTTTGCATCGCGAGCTCGCGGGTGGGCGCCAGCACGAGGGCCTGGACGTTGCGCTCGTCCGCGTCAACAATTGCCAGCAGCGGCAGGCCAAAGGCAGCTGTCTTACCGGTACCGGTCTGTGCGATGCCGACGACGTCGCGCAGCTCCAGCAGCGGCGGGATGGCAGCGGCCTGAATCGGGGTCGGGACGCGGAATCCCATGTCGGTCACGGCCGCGAGGATCTCCTCGGGCAGGCCGAGGCTCGCGAAGGTCACGGTATCGTTGTTGGAATCGTCGGCGGATTCGTCGCTGTCCGTGTCCATCTCGTTGACGAGGTCGAGGTCCTCGTCTGCGTCACAAATGTCATCGCGCTCGTCGCGAGCGTCTTCCATGTAGTCCTCAGAGGGCATAGTTGTTCCTTGCCTGTTGCATGTGGGTAGCAAAACCATCGGGGCGGGCCTTCACGGCTCCTCGGCGCGGCCTCACCCATAACAACAAACCCCGCATCCCGCGGGCACCATAACAAGGGGCAGCGCCTCATCGCTACGTTCAGCTTACTCGCCATACAGGCGCAGCGGGACGCGTGGTCGGCGAACTCACTGTTCGCCATGGTCACAGCGATACGACAATCACGCCGATCACAGGCGCAGGCGCGCGATGAATGACGCGATCGTCACCTGTCGATTGTCTTCAGCTCGCACCGGTGCCACGACCAGCCGCTCGACTTCATCTCGGCACAGTCCGCGCAGGTCGCGCATAACAGCACGGCGGCGACGCCCAGCCGCCCATCGACACACCAAGCGATTCAACCCGGTCAGCAAGGCGGTCACAACAAGTGAGACACCGACGAGCGCAGTCGGAGCGGGAACCGGTCCAATCGCCGGAACATCCCAGTCGATGAGCACGGCTCGCCCCAGGTGAACGAGACCGATCCACGCGGCTCCCACCAGGCAGACAACCCACGCGAGGAGCTGCACTCCTCCGAGGAAACGACTCATCGACGGCGCTCCCGTAGCCACCTGCACGTTGCCGGCAACCTCACGGTGAGCGGCAGCCGGAACGCCCCGTGCGCCTTCGAGGGCACGCTCCACCAATCGACCGCGCCATACCGACGGGCGCCCCTGGGAGCGCTCCCCCACTTCCCGACGCACGGCGTTGACGAAAGCAGCCTCGTCCGACGAGGACCGCGTCGGTAGCGTCGGCGTCGTCGCGCCCTCGGAGCGAGACTCGTCGTCCAGATGAAGGCGACGCAACGGGTCCACGCCCATCCGCGCGATCCATCGCAGCGGGAGCCAGCCACCCGCCCGCCGCCCCGCGCGCATCGTGGAGCCTGCCACGGCCTCGGCAATAATGGGCGCACCCGCCAAGTCGGCCGCGGCGGCGCACAGATTGGACGCCATACCATCCGTTTCGATCCCGCGGACGGTGCCTTCCAGCCCGACCGCGTCACGGATCAACACCGCCGCCTCATGCAGGGCTTGACGAGCCCTCGACGCCTGCCGCGACACGCGTTCCGCCTCTGTGCCAAGATGTTTGACGAGCGCGGATATTCCTTCGCCGGTCGTCGAAGACACCGCGAGCACCGCCGCAGTGGCCATTCCACGCTCGGACAGGAGACGCCGCAAGTCGCGTTCAATTGCTTCCCGCTCAGCAGCAGCGACAGTGTCGATATGCGTCAGGACAACAGTCACCGACGCATGGGAGGAGCGAAGACGCGCCAGCCACTCGTCATGCAGCCGAGCGTCCGCGTATTTCTGCGGGTTGACGACCACCACGAGAGCGTCGACACGGGACGCGAGGCGATCGGCAATCTCAGCGTGGCTTGCCTCAATGGAATCAATATCAGGAAGGTCGATAACGACAGTGTCACCGGGCAATGCAGTCAGCGCTTCCACCCGCCGCGCAACTCCCATCCAGCCGAGGAGTTCACGGGGTGCACGCCCCGCAGGAAGAACAGCACAGGCCTCGCTCGTCGTCGGACGACGAACGCCAGCAGCAACCACCTCGGCCCCGCTCAGCGCGTTCACCAGCGAGGACTTGCCAGCACCCGTCCCACCGAGCATTCCGATCACGCACCACGTCGGATCAATCTCACTACGCTCGGAGGTAATGTCGATCAGCTGACGAATCCGGGACAGCGTCGCCTCATCGATGTCGGGGGCCGCCAGCGTGCAGATTTGGTCGAGCTCTGCGGCTGCCGACGCGACCGTGCCCTTCGCGCGCCTCATGCGAGGACCTCCCGAGCGTTCGCCAACGCCTGATCGAGCGCATCCAGGCGTGCGCCTGCATCGGAGCGGTCCAACAGAGCCAACACGGGTGCGACGACATCGGTCACGGACGACACCGCGAGCCTTTCCAACGCGTCGCGCGCCTGCTGCGCGAGAGAACGAACGGTGCGCTCGCCGAAGAAGGACTCCAGAACAGTCTGCGACAGCGCTGCTGATGCTCCCGCAACGCCGACTTCGAGACCCGTCAGCCCGCCTGTCATCGCAAACACGCTGACCATCAGAGAGACCGTCACAACGTTGATACCACCGGCGAGAAGACGACCGCTGACGTGCGAGGACTCGGCCTGGGCACGAATGATCTCAGTGACCTCGGCAGTCCACTCCTGAGCGGTGCGGCGCGCACGCTCCGAGGACTCGTCCGCATCAAGGAGAGGATCGGGCAGCTGATCGGCGCCAAGAACGGGACGAGCGGCGCGCAGAGCGTCGCTCCACGCCTGGTGATACTGATCGGCCAGACGAGCGGCCAAGCCTCCCGTCAGGTCTCGCTGCACCTGGATGTCCGGGGCGGCCTCGCCGCGCAGAGCACCCATGACGCGAGCGCCCAGCCCCGACATAAAACGAGAGATCGTACGCGTCATGTCCCAGGAACCGAGTACCTCGGCAATACGGGCGCTTACTTCCCCGCGCAAGACGTCGTCGCTCGACGAGGAGGCGACCTCACGCGCGCACGACGCGACAGCCTGTTCGATCCTTTCGACTGCCTGTTCGTATGCGCGATTGTGCTCACGAGCGCCATCGAGAGCACTGAGGGACTCCGCCAAAGACGCAGACACAGCCCCGGCTAGAGAACGGCGAACAATCGCAGCCCGCTCCGCGGCATCCCGACCAATTGTTTCCAAGAAAGAGCCAATGGGGGCCACCGCGTTGACCGGCAAACGACCATCCGTTAGCGGCTGCTCGTCGATCGTCATGATCGGAACATCTCCCAGGCCTCGGCGCTGCGCGAGCGCTCCAAGGTCGGCGCGAATTTCGTCGGCTGCGCCCGCGGGCACACGGTTCAGCACGATTGCGACACGCAGGCCGCGGCTTGCAGCGTCCTCGAGGTGCTTCCATGCGACGGCATCGGCATAGCGCGCTGCGCTCGTCACGAACACCCACAGGTCCGCACCATCGAGAAGTTCCGCAGCGAGACGACGGTTGCCGTCCTCCACCGAATCAATGTCGGGGGCGTCCAGGATGCCGAGACCCGACCACAGCGTGTCATCGACAGCAATAGTGATGGCGTCGAGGCTCTCTCCCCCGTCACCGGCATGCTTGGCAAGACGAGGCAGCACCCGATCGGACATGAACCACGCCCGAGACTCCGGTGAGCACACGAGGACAGGGCGACGCGTCGTCGGACGCACCGCACCGGCGCGACTGACGTTGCGCCCCAGCAGTGAGTTCACGAGCGTCGATTTACCCGACCCCGTCGAACCGCCAACGACGACCAGCAGCGGCGCGTCAGCGTCCTCGAGCCGCGGGAGAACCACATCTTGCAGACGACGGAGCGCACGTTGCGCATCACGATCGCTTCCCTGAGGCATCGCCTCCAGGGACTGCTCGAGGGCTCCCGCCAGCGCGCGAGCCGCCTCAACCGACGTCAGCGGCACTCAGTCCGTCACCTTCTCAATCGAGGGCACAGCATCAGCCGCGGGAATCGTCCAGGTCGCAGGATCTGCCTCCACCTGCTCACCGCTGCGAATGTCCTTGACAGTGTCCGCGGCACCCTCATCTCCGGGGAACCACACGAAGGGAATACCGCGCTTGTCAGCGAACTTGATCTGCTTACCGAACTTGGCAGCGCTCGGTGCCACATCCGTAGAAATGCCACGCGCGCGCAGCGCCGCAGCAATCGCCTCGGAACGCTCACGCTGATCCTCGGTGATGACCGCGACGACGACCGCAGTGGGCACCTTGCGAGACGCCGTAACCATCGGCGCGGAAATCATGCGGGACACGAGACGCGAGACGCCGATCGACAGGCCCACACCCGGGTAGGTGCGCTTACCGTCCTTTGCGAGCGAATCGTAGCGACCGCCCGAGCAGATCGAACCGAGATCCTCGTGGCCTTCGATCTCCGACTCATAGACGCTACCGGTGTAGTAGTCGAGGCCGCGCGCGATCTTCAGATCGGCGACGACGGCACCCGGCATCCGCTTGTTCGCGGTGTCGAGCAGCTCGGTCAGCTCACGCAGCCCCTCCTCGAGCAGCTCACCGCTCACGCCGAGGCCGGCCAGGCGATCGCGGATCTCAGCCGAATCGGACGTGCGGATCTGCGCCATCTGCAACAGGACAGCGGCCTGATCGCCATCGATGCCGGACTGGGCGAGCTCGGCAGCCACACCCTCCGCACCGATCTTGTCAATCTTGTCGAGGCCGCGCAGCGCCGCCTCAACGTCGGTGACGCCCAGCGACTCGCACACGCCCTGGACAACCTTGCGATTGTTGACGAGCACGCGCACGGGTGGGATCGGTAGGTTGTTGAGGGCCTCGGCCATGACCAGCGGCAGGTCGACCTCGAAGTGGAACGGCAGCTCACCGTTACCCACAACATCGATATCCGCCTGCGTGAACTCGCGGAAGCGACCATCCTGGGGGCGCTCACCGCGCCAGACCTTCTGGATCTGGTAGCGCTTGAACGGAAAGTCCAGCTCGTTGGCGTTCTCAACGACATAGCGCGCGAAAGGCACCGTCAGGTCAAAGTGCAGGCCCATGCCCTTGTCCTTGGGAGCGCGAGCACCCGACGCCGCAGCCTTGAGAGCCTGCAGGCGATCCAGCACGTAGATCTCCTTCGACGTCTCGCCCTTAGCCTCGAGCTGTTCCAGTGTCTCGACCGCTCGGGTTTCGATGCCCGCGAAGCCATGCAATTCGAACACGCGCCGCAGCTCGTCGAGGACGTGCATCTCGATGATGCGCCCCTCGGGGAGCCATTCGGGGAAACCGGACAGGGACGTGCGAGCCATAAAGCGTTCTTTCTGTGAGGAATGTCGGGCGTCAGCCGATACGACGTGCGCGGATCAGATACTGGTTCGAGGTTATCTCATCAGCGAGCGTCGTGGCCGGACCGTGACCGGGAACGAGGACCGTTCGTGGGTCAAGGGCGTTGGAAATTGTGCGCAGGGAGTGACGCATTTGCGTTTCATCACCACCGGGCAGGTCGGTACGCCCGACGCTGTCCTTGAAGAGGACGTCCGCGCTCATCGCCCACGGCACGGGCTCGCTCGAGGAGTAGAAGGATTGGTTGTTCACGCGGATATCCAGAGGGCTCTCGCCCAGGAAGACCGCGGAACCCTCCGTGTGTCCGGGGGCCGGGACCATGCGCAGCCACACACCCGGGGTCACCTCGAAGGAATCGGTGGGCGCCTCGCGCAGGTCAGCGGGCTTCACCCACTCGCCGACGAAGTCCGGCAGCGGCATCGGAAGGAACGAGGCCGGGTCATCCATGCGGTACATGTCGGGGCCGGGCACGTACACCGGAACGGTGGTGCCATCGGGGCCCCACGTGGAGACCTCGGCGGCATCCCACACATGATCGGGGTGCCCATGAGTGAGCAGAACAGCACCGACGCTCACACCCTCGAGATCGAGAACCTCGCGGATCAAGTGTTGGATGCCGGCGGAAGGATCGACAACAAGGGCTGTGCCCGCCCCGGCAGGGACGAGCACAAGCCCATTCGCCGCGTAGAAAGGCGACGGAATCACGTGAAGACGCATGTCACTCCATGGACGAGGAGATCTGCGCAAGCCAGGCGCGCTTGGTCTCGAGGGCCTCGCGCACGTTCCTGGCGGCCTTGTCGTCACCCTTGGACTCAGCCTCGGCGAGGGAGCGCTCGAGCTGAGCAATCTGTTCCTCAAGCTGGCCAACCATACCGGCCGCGCGGGCGCGGGTCTCCGGGTTGGTGCGACGCCATTCCTTCTCTTCCGCTTCGCGGACCGCAGCCTCGACGGCGCGCAGGCGGCCCTCGATGCGGTGCAGGTCGGAGGAAGGCACACGGCCAACCTCTTCCCAGCGGTCCTGAATCTGGCGCAGCTGAGCCTTGGCGCGGTCGATATCGGTGACCGGCAGGATCGCCTCAGCGTCCGCAAGGATGGCTTCCTTAGCCACGAGGTTCTCACGGTATTCCGCGTCGGTGGCCTCATCCTTGGCGCGGCGGGCATCGAAGAAGACCTGCTGGGCGGCACGGAAGCGGGCCCACAGCGCGTCGTCTTCCTTGCGGGACGCACGAGGGGCAGCCTTCCAGCGGTTCATCAGCTCACGGTAGGCGCCGGAGGTGCGCGACCAATCCTCGGACGAGGACAGGGCCTCGGCCTCGGCGATGAGGGCTTCCTTCACGCGCTTAGCCTCGGACTGAGCCTGATCAAGCTGCGAGAAGAACTGGCGGCGGTGACGATCAAACTGCGTGCGCGCGGACGAGAAGCGCTTCCACAGCTCGTCTTCCACGGCCTTCTCCAGGCGCGGGCCGCGACGCTGGAGATTCTTCCATTCCTCGAGCAGATCACGCAGCGTCTGGCCCGACTGCTTCCAGTGGGTCTTCGCGGGATCCTGCGCAACGATCTGCTCGGCACGCTCAACGACGGACGTACGCTCGGCGAGAGCGGCAGCCTTCGCCGCCTTGCGCTCCTCGCGGGCGATTTCCTTGCGTTCCTCGGCGGCCTTTTCGACAGCCGCGACACGCTCGCGCAGTGCCGGGATGTCGCCAATCACGTTCGGCGAGGCAACCTGCTCGCGCAGCGTCGCGAGAGTCTGATCGATGTCGCGCGGGCTCAGGGTCGCCAGGCGATCCTCAAACAGCTTGATCGTCGCCTCAAGATCGGCGTAACGACGCTCGTAGAGAGCGTACGGAGAAGCGGGAATACCCTCGGGGAAGCCGCCGATGACGCGCTCCTCGTCTCCATCCTTGACATAGACAGTCCCGTCCTCGCCGATACGGGCGAAGGGGTGCTCCGGAACCTCGGATGCTGCGATCGTCGCCTGGGCAACGACCTCCTCAGTCGTTGAGGTGGCAGCTTCGGGAGCGTTTTCGTTATTCGGAATCGGCGTCGTGGTCACGATATTCCTTCTGAGACGAGGGCTTACGCCCGGCGCGGGTGTGTGCCGATGTGACACACACAGCTAGTGTGTCACATCTAACGAGGAGACGACAGCTTATCCCACAAAAGGGGACGGATGTAACACGCTTTTCCCGCTGATCAAAGGAGACAACCCCCGCCTCGTCTATGAGTCAGCGCCGATGCGCACCGCCTCGAAGACACCGTCGACCCGACGCAGGGCCGACAAAACCGCGTTGAGGTGACCGAGGTCAGCCAGCTCAAAGGAGAAATTACCCGAGGCGACCTGGTCCCCGTCAGTCTTCAGGGCAGCAGCAAGGATATTGACGCGGTAGTCGGACAGGACGCGGGTAAGGTCGGAGAGCAGTCCGCCGCGGTCGAGAGCTCTGACCTCGATCTGCACGCGGAAAGGAGCACCCAGGCCCTTCTCATTCCACGAGACATCGACGAAACGCTCGGGCTGCAGCTGCCCGAGGCGCACCGCGTTCGCGCACGTGCTGCGATGCACCGAAACTCCCTGGCCTCGCGTGATGAAACCGACAATGTCGTCACCGGGAACAGGAGTACAGCACTTGGCGAGCTTCACCCAGATCTCGTTCGGGCTCAGACCCGCAACCGTAATCGCAGCATCGCCGGTGGCCTCCGAGCGAGGCTTCTGCGAGCCGGGTGTGACGCCCTCGGACAGCGTCTCCTCGGTGCCGTCTCCCCCACCCAGGTTGTCGACGAGTCGGGTCACGACGTTCTGCGCAGAGATATGTCCCTCGCCAACGGCTGCGTACAGGCCGGACACATCCGGGTACCCAAACGACGTCGCCACCGACAGGATCGACTCGTGGTTCATGAGGCGCTGCAGAGGTAGATTCTGCTTGCGCATCGTACGAGCGAGCGCTTCCTTACCCGCCTCAATGGCTTCCTCACGACGTTCCTTGGAGAACCACGCCTTGATCTTGGAACGCGCACGCGGGGAAGCCACGAAGGCGAGCCAGTCGCGAGACGGGCCCGACTTATCCGACTTCGACGTGACGACCTCGACCGTCTCGCCCGATTCCAGGCGCGTATCAAGGGAGACGAGACGCCCATTCACCTTCGCACCAACGGTACGGTGTCCGACCTCCGTGTGGACTGCGTAGGCGAAGTCAACGGGTGTCGAGCGTGCCGGCAACACGATAACCTGCCCCTTGGGCGTAAACACGTAGACCTCATCGCCGGCGATCTCGTAGCGCAGCGAATCCAGGAACTCTTCGGGATCGCCCGTCTCTCGTTCCATTTCGACGAGGGCGCGCAGCCAATTCGCCTGCTCATCCGAGCTCATGCGATCCGCATCGCCACTCGAAGCGTTAGGGTTCTGCTTGTACTTCCAGTGCGCCGCCACGCCATGCTCGGCGCGCTCGTGCATGTCGAAGGTACGGATCTGGATCTCCACAGGCTTACCGCCGGGACCGATGACCGTCGTGTGCAGCGACTGGTACAGGTTAAACTTCGGCATCGCGATGTAGTCTTTGAAGCGACCCGGAATCGGATTCCAACGCCCATGCAGCGAACCCAGGACGCCGTAGCAGTCCTTGATCGACTCCACGAGGACGCGCACGGCGACCAGGTCGAACACCTCGTCGAATGCTTTGCCGCGCACGATCATCTTCTGGTAGATCGAGTAGTGACTCTTCGGACGCCCGCTCACCGTTCCCTTCGTCCCCGAGCGACGCAGATCCTCCTCGATCTGACCAATAACGTCGCGCAGATATTCCTCGCGCTGAGGGGCGCGCTCCGTGACGAGGCGGTCGATCTCCTCGTAAATCTCCGGGTACAGCGTCTTGAACGAGAGCTCCTCAAGCTCCCACTTGACCATGTTCATGCCGAGGCGGTGGGCCAGCGGCGCGTAAATCTCAAGCGTCTCCTGGGCCTTCTTCGCGGCCGACTTGGCAGGCACGAAACGCCACGTGCGGGCGTTGTGCAGGCGGTCGCCCAGTTTGATGAGCAGGACGCGGATATCGCGGCTCATCGCGACGAGCATCTTGCGCAGCGTTTCAGATTGGGCGGCGGCACCGTAGTGCACCTTGTCCAACTTGGTGACACCGTCAACGAGGTTGGCGATTGCCTCACCGTACTCGGCGGCGAGCTGCTCGAGCGTGTAATCCGTATCCTCGACGGTGTCGTGCAGCAGCGCGGCGACGAGCGTCGGGGTCGTCATGCCCATCTCGGCCAGGATCGTCGCGACGGCCACCGGATGGGTGATATACGGTTCACCGGACTTGCGCATTTGCCCGCGGTGATGTTCCTCAGCGGTGCGATATGCGCGCTCGACGACGCTGATATCCGCCTTCGGGTGGTTCGCACGCAGCGCACGCACAAGCGGCTCAATCTCGGGGATCGTGGCCCGCCCACGCGAGCCGAACCACACGAGGCCGGAGCGCACCCGGGAACCCGCCGCGGGGAGCGCAGAACCTGATGTCATGTCGTCGCTGCTCATGGCCCCATGATAGCGACGATCGAGCGGGGCCGGGGATCATGACGATCCCCGGCCCCGCTCGTTGTCAAGAAGCACCACTCAGAGGTGAAGCGCGCTCTCCACCGTCACATCCGAGAGCACCGAGCGACCGCCCAGCGCATCGAGTTCCAGCAGAACGGCCACGGCCTCGACGGACGCGCCGCACTGACGCAGCAGCTTCACCGCTGCGTTCGCGGTCCCGCCCGTTGCGAGCACGTCGTCGATGATGAGGACGCGCTGCCCCTCGTGGACCGACTCGGGGTGTATTTCCATGCGTGCGGTGCCGTACTCAAGTTCGTAGTCGACGCCGATCACGTGGCCGGGCAGCTTGCCAGCCTTGCGGATCGTCAGCATGCCGAGGCCAAGCTCAGCAGCGACGGGCGCACCGAGAATGAAACCGCGAGACTCGAGACCTGCGACGGCATCGATTCGACCCGCGTAACGAGCGCCGATCAGCTCAACCAGTTCCTTGAACGCCGGGCCGTTGGCAAACAGCTCAGTGATGTCACGAAACAGGACGCCGGGCTCCGGAAAGTCCGGAATCTCCAGCATGTTTTGCTGAACCAGAGTGGCGACGCGGTCGCCAAGCTCACCGATCATCGATGATTCTTCTTCCTGTGGGGCTGGTTCTCATTACCCAGACGCTGTCCGGGCTTGATCGGAGCCACCTTGACGGACTTCGGAGTGGAAGCCTCGCCGGCGGCGTTGCGGTGCTCGCGCTCGTGCTCGACCGCCGCGTTGTGCTCGCGGGTCTTGTTCGAGAGCTCCTGGAAGGTGACCAGCAGCGGGGAGGCGATGAAGATCGACGAGTAGGTACCGGCGATCATACCGACGAACAGGGCCAGCGAGATATCCACCAGGGTACCCGGCCCCAGGGCCACAGAACCGATGATCAGGATCGCACCGACGGGGAGAAGCG
>ERZ1699259.395-NODE-395-length-19792-cov-3.564150_pt1 | contig 19792 bp, 19 predicted proteins | sample MGYA00581525_ERZ1699259 | MGnify/ENA primary metagenome ERZ1699259 (study PRJEB42319, sample SAMD00040332) | human oral metagenome | material: saliva | host: Homo sapiens | study: EMG produced TPA metagenomics assembly of PRJDB4115 data set (Metgenomic analysis of... | reverse complement strand
GCATATAAGGCGCAGTAACACCAATGTTACGCAAAGTTGGCACTTTAAATTTGCCTTTTTGCTTTTCATCACCTTTCACCATCGGATTATCCAATAGCCCATTATCCACAAAATCGGCAGCTAATTTGTTGTGCTTAATTAATTCTTGATTACTTGGTACGCCGATATTGAAATAGCGGTAATTCGTAAAAGTTTCTTTTGCTGAATTCGCTTCACTTGATTGGTGGCAATTACTACAATTTGTGCGTGTTTTATCGAAAAATAATGCCTTACCTTCGGCTTCAAGTGCGGTCAATTCTGCTTCACCTTTTAAAGCACGATCATATTTTGAAGAGAATGGCGCAAATAATTCCTGTTTTTCGAACTCGCCAATGGCTTTTTCCATAATGGCATAAATCTTGTCGGTATCTGCCCAAATGCTTTCGCCATAAAGATCTGTAATAGGTTTGTAATAGGTCGGATCTGCTTTTAAACGTTCAACAATAGCTTTCTTATCCGGCATGCCCATTTCTACTGGGTTTACTGGTGGCCCACCTGCTTGCTCAGCCAAATCTTTCGCACGACCATCCCAGAATTGTCCGCCCACATAATCTTGAATTTTTTTATCGAAATGAAAATCCGGTGAGAACATCGCATAAAGCGCAGTATTGGCATTTCGATTACCATGAAGATGAGGATTATCCCCTTCTGAGACCATTTGATTTGCAGAATTCTTACGTTGATCCACAAAGGCGGTATCTGGACTATGGCAAGTTGAACAGCTTTGTGTTTTATTAAAAGAAATCGATTTATCAAAAAACAACACTTCACCGAGTGCTTTATAATCCAATTCTTTTTTCTCTGCTTGATCAGCTAATGCATAATTGCTCTGCATCAAAGGTGCTAACAATAAAATAGAAAGCCATTTTTTTTGCATCGTTTTCTCCAAATATTCAAATTATAGATAAAAAATAATCCAACAAAGCTTTGTTGGATTATAAAAGGAAAATAATTTTCTACAAGCCGGTGGCCATCTTAATGCGATCAGCAAACATACCGATGCTCACGCCGAAGTAATTTGATTTGTTCCAATCTAAAATCGTGCGGTAGTTATTGGAAACCAAGAATGCGCGACCAACTTCTTTATCAGGGCGAACTAGCCCAAGATCAGCTTGAGAAAGCGCGGCAAGTTTATCTTGTTCTTGTTGGCTAAAGCTCGCTAAAGTGACGCCTTTAGACTGCCAGTCGCTGAGTGAACGTGCTTTATTCTTCTCAATACCAGAAAGCGATAAATCTAATGGTTGATTTAATGTTACTTCAACGCCCCAAGGCAATTTGTTATCCCAACCTACAGTGTGGAGATAATTTGCAATTGAAGCAAACGCATCAAATTGGTTCGTCCAAATATCCTTCACGCCATCATCATTACCATCTGCCGCATAGTTTAAGAATGCGCTTGGCATAAATTGAGTTTGTCCCATTGCGCCTGCCCAAGAGCCTAACATTCTATTACGTTGAATATGATCACGTTCTAACATCTTCATCGCATTCACAAATTCTTTGCTAAATAAGGCTTCACGTCTACCATCAAAGGCTAATGTGGCTAAAGCTGATAGTACATCATAGCTACCTTGATAATAGCCAAAACTACTTTCCATACCCCATAAAGCAAGAATATATTCTTGTTGAACGCCATAGCGTTGGCTTGCTTGTTGTAATGGCGCTTGTACTTCCCAATAACGCTCTTCGGCAATATCTACTTTGTTTTGAGTCAGTACTTTATTCAGATAATTGGTTGTGCCGTTTGGATTGGGTAACTGTGGTTGATCTGAATTACGCTTGCTTCTACCCGCTTGGGCACGGTCCAAATCCACCGCCTTTTGCATATATTGAATATTATTTTGAGCATTCAATACAGAGGCAGACACACCCTCAGCTGCCGCTTTACCTTTTAAGAACTGCACATAATCATTAAAGTTATCTAAGGTTCTTGGCTTGCTGTAAACGGCGTTGCTACTTACCGATGGAATACTTTTTGTTGATGATGTCGTCGTTGTACTGCTTGAACAACCCACTAATAAAAGTGCGGTTGATAATGCAGTCATTTTTAACGTTGAGATTAAATTCATTTCTTTTCCTTTTTTAATTATCAAAATATCGCATTATTTGCGTAAAAATTGGTTATAAACCGCTTTTAATAATGAGGTTGGTAGCAAGCGAGAACCTGAACGCAAGGCAAAGGTAAATAAGCCCGAAAATAAGCCTTGAATACCTAAGCGATGTTTCAATTTAAATAAACGCCATTCCGCTTTCGCTTGATTTAAACCACGACGACGCCCAACCATACCATTGCCCACGCGAGCATAAACTAAAATATCCGGCAAGTTTGCCACTTTTTGTCCTTGTGCTACGAGCTTAATCCACAGGTAATAATCTTCCTGTAAATCCTCATATCCACCACAATTAATGACCGCACTTTTTTGATATGCTACCGTCATGTGATTGAACGGACAACGTTTTTGGGTAAATTTAACGATATCTTGTGCATCAGTCGGCACATTACGATATGCCACGATGTCTTGAATATTTTCACCAAACTCAGCAATCTGCCCACCGAAAATAATCGTATCCGGGTGCTGCTCAATAAACGCCACTTGTTTTGCAAAACGTTCTGGCACACAAATATCATCGGTATCCATACGGAAGACCCAATCGTGTGAACAATGTTTCAATCCTTCATTAAGCGCTTTACCTAAACCTAAATTTTTTGGCAATTTCACTAAGTTTAAGGGTAATTTGGTTTCAAATTCAGAAACCACCGCTTCCAATTCAGGTGTAACAGCACCATCAAACACCAACACAATCTCATCGGCTGGATGCGTTTGAGCCACTAAACTGTCAAAACATTCTCTTAAATATTGTGAGTTTTCCTTAATATATAAGGACATTAAAACTGAAAATTTCATACTTCTCTATCTAATAAGTTATCTACATAAACCGTTTCAAATTAATTGCCAATTTAGGTGAAATTAGAACCACAAAGGCAATAATTAGCTGCTTAATACTTTTCGTTAATTTAAAAATCTCAAAATAGTAAAAAGCGGCTTTACGGGATAAATTCATAATATGTGGGTAAGCCAACATATATTGTGCGTTGATGGCAAAATTCTTTTCTTGCTCTGCCGTTTTCACATAATTTTCACGGATATAATCAATCGCTTTTTGCGTATTAGTCGTATCCGTTGATACGCTAGAACGCTTGGTATGGAACGTACAATAAGTCAACGGCTCAGCCACTTTGTACGCTTTAAACGTTGGATCTTGCACAAGTTTCAGCAAGAAATCGTAATCTTCTAATGAACGAAGTGCGGTCGATAATCCACCGATTTTTAAAAACAGATCTTTTTTCACTCCAATCATTGGCATACCACCAATTTTATTTGCCAGTAAAATTCGCTCTACGCTAATCTCTTGTGGCTCAATGGGGTTAGTCACATAGCTAAAACCTTCATTCACCATTTCACATTTAGCTGGATGATAAACAAAGTTAACATCAGCATGTTCGGCAATCACATCGGCTAATTTCTGACATTTATCATTTGCAAAACGATCATCGTCATCAAGGAATAACAACCATTCATCATCGGCATTTCTTGCTCCGATATTGCGGCTTTCTGCCGCGCCTTGATTGGTTTCGTTACGAATAACTTTAACTGCAAATGGATACGATTGTGTCACTTCAACGGGTTCTTTCGAGCAATCATCCACAATCACCACATCAAAATTATAGGTAGTTTGCTTGGTTAAACTTTCCAATAAGGCAGGAATTTCTTCTTTCCGATTATAAGAAGGCACGATGATACTAAACATCTTTCGGCTCCTGTTGTTTAAATAAAATAAGTTGTTTACCGTGAACGCCAAAAAGCGATAAGAACATCAGCATGACAAACATAATGCCCGGGAAAGCAAAGGTGTCTGCTTTGATATTACAGAACGCTAAAATTACAAAGGTAGAAAGAATAAATTTCCAGCTGCCATCAAACCAGTTTAAGGCAACTTTGCGTACAAAATAGAATGTCACGGCAAAACACACTAAAGCATAAGACACGCCGCCATAAAGAATTTGGCGTAAGAAACCAGAGTCCGTATGCCCATAATAACGGCCAACTTCTAACTCACCTGTCATATACATACCATCGCCATAAATGAACTGCTTGAGCGTTGGCATAAAGAGGTGGTTTTTCATCAACGTATCTGTTGACGAACTGACAAATCCTGCACCGTGTAATAAATTAATCACGGGCTCTAAAGCATGTGCCACATAAGGATTTTCAGGTAAGAAATAGGCCAGTAATAATACCAAAACAGCAAATGCAATGAGTGATGGAACATAACGCCATTTGAAATACACTAAAATGCTCACAACCGATAACAGAAGGAATGTACGCCCTGAAATTAATCCGATACATAACATTAAAAATACCAGAATACTCGGAAGCGTATTATGTTTAGCGTTGTAAGCCAGTAAGAAATGCAACAGCATTAAATAGAATAAACTCAACTGGAAAAAGGCAGTTGCGGTGATGTTATATAAACGATACTCTTGCTCCGAACCATAAAAACGTGCAGGCAACACCGCATTGGTTGAAAGCAAGAAATCAATCATAAATGATGCACCGAGTAAGCCAATCACGCCCACTGCAAACTGCACTACTACACCGAGTTGTAAATCACGAACGACTTTCTGTTGACCATTTACATTGGCATAGAAGGCATTATAAAGTCCCACACCAAAGATAAATAAAATCAGCTCTTTCACATACATGGTGATGACAGAAAAATCTCGCGTACCATTGACTAAAAGTGGAATCACGCTAAATGCAATCAGCCCAATGATAACGACTAAACTATCCACTGGCACGGTAATACCTTGTGGTTTCTGCTTTTTAAAATACTGATAAGCCAATACAACCAATGCCGCTAAACCTGCGACGAATGACATTCGTACAACATGAAACAGCCAAGGATCGTAAAGATAAAAAAGATTAAAAAGTGCGGTCATTTTTACGTTATTTTCCTAAATTCTTTTTCACTGCTAAGATTTTTTTGAGTGGATATTTAATTAATTTCTTCACTAAATTATTAGATTTTGAACCGCGAATCGCTTCCAAATTACTCACTAATTGTGGATTTTCAATGGCTACAAGCGGACGAACCACATTGTTATTAATCTGGAATTGGGTTTCAAATAATAAGAAATCATCAGCAAGCCAAAACGGTTTTTCTTGTTCTAGTTGCTTTAAAAATGCACGTGCCGCTGATTTTTTGATTAAGTATGCCACCGTACCTGCAAAATAACTTTTATACGGGTAAGCCACGGTGACATCACCAATAGTTTGGCGCAAGAATGAAAAAGTGGTTGGATAATTAATCTCTAATTCCACATCATCAAATTCCGCAATTTTTGATTGTCCGATTAATACAATATCCACATCACATTTTTCGGTTAAAAGTGCAATCGTTTTTAGTGATAAATTTGAATTGAACAACGCATCATCTTCACAGACTAACGCATAATCATTTTCCGTCACATTTTGATCTTCTACGATCTGACGATAAACCGCTAAATGACTTAATGTACAACCAATTTCGCCTTTTGTGACGTTGCGCCCATAATGCTGTTCAAACTTCGTTGGATTGAATACTTCAGCCAATTCATCCCACTCTTTTTGCATGGTATTAATGGCTGAAAATACAACGAAATCTGCTGTATCTGGTTGAGCAAAAAACAGCTCACGACGCTGAACATCTTTATCTAGTGAAATCAAATATTTATTCATAATTATCTCAAATTTGGTTTTTGCAGTATTTTGATTACAACAAACGGAAATAGTTGCAAATTATACTAAAGAAATAGCCCAATGGCATGGCTTTTAGCACAACTTTAAAAAGCCTTAAAAAAATAACCGCACTTTAAATGCTTAAAGTGCGGTCTATTTTAAATGGATTAATGTGTTATGTCTTTCAATTAGAAAATTGCAGTCGCTAAACCGACTACAACACTTAAAGAAAGCACTACAGCTAACATTGCGTAACCAAAATCACTCATTTTAATTTCCCACTTGTTTAGTTAAAGATAATCCATTCTAACAATAAAGCACGTTTTTTCAAAAATTTTTTATAATTTACTTAACCTATTTGGTGACAGTCTTTATAATGGGAAAAATTCTCTAGAGGCAAAATTATGGCAACAATTAAAGATGTCGCAAAAATGGCTGGTGTTTCCACCACCACTGTTTCACACGTAATTAATAAAACCCGTTTTGTAGCAAAAGAAACCGAAGAGGCGGTGATGCAAGCCATTAAAAGCTTGAAATACTCACCAAGTGCTGTTGCTCGGAGTTTGAAAGTCAACACGACAAAATCCATTGGGATGATTGTTACCACCAGTGAATCCCCTTATTTTGCTGAAATCATTCATGCCGTTGAAGATCATTGTTATCGTCAAGGTTATTCACTTTTTTTGTGTAATACACAAAATGATCCTGAAAAAATTAAAAATCACGTCGAAATGCTCGCCAAGAAACGCGTAGATGGTTTATTGGTGATGTGTTCTGAATATACGCAACATTCACTTGATGTGCTTTCAGGTTTCTCTTCCGTGCCTATGGTGGTAATGGATTGGGGCCCTAATGTTGATACCGATATCATTGAAGATAACAGCTTTACGGGCGGTTATATTGCGACTAAGCATTTAATTGATTGTGGTCATAAAGCCATTGGTCTTATTGCGGGGGAATTGGATAAAACTACCGCAAAAACCCGTTATGAAGGTTTTGTGAAAGCCATGAATGAAGCCAATCTACCGATCCATGAAAATTGGATTATGGAAGGTTTCTTCGAACCTGAGGACGGTTATGAGTGTATGAATAAAATTCTTGCACAAGACAGCCTACCTACTGCCGTATTCTGTTGTAATGATGTGATGGCATTAGGTGCAATTTCTGCAATTACGGAAAAAGGCTTACGTGTACCTGATGACATCTCGATTATCGGCTATGATAATATTCACTCATCACGTTTCTATGCCCCCCCACTCACCACGATTCACCAATCGAAGTCTCGTTTAGGTGCACAAGCGGTTAATCTTTTATTTGAGCGTATCGCCAATAAAGATAACAATAATCACGAAAAACACCGCATTGCAATCCATCCTGAACTCGTTATTCGAAAATCAGTTCGCAACCTTAAATAAACATTAAACTTTTTGACCGCACTTTGAATTTTATCTAAAAAAGTGCGGTCATTTTTTTACTTATTTTAGCCTTTTTTGATTTAATGCAAGTTTTTAACGTATAGCATTTGATCCCGATACATATTTTTGGTTATATCTCTCCTGATTTTATTTTTTCTTTATCGGAGTTCATATGACTGATGAGTATCGCACTCTCCGCCATAATATTAATATGTTAGGGCGTTTTCTTGGAGAAACCATCAATGATGCACAAGGCGAAGACATTCTCACCTTAATTGAAAATATTCGCCAATTGTCCAAACAATCTCGAGCGGGCGATAGCCAAGCACGTAAAACATTGTTGGATACCCTTTCCACCATTTCAAATGAAAATATTATTCCTGTTGCACGAGCATTCAGCCATTTTCTTAATTTGACGAATATCGCTGAACAGTACCAAACGGTTTCTCGCCAACATAAAGATTTACAATCCTCTAATCGTTCATTAAGTGCTTTATTTCAACGTTTAAAAGCGCAAAATGCCTCAAAAGAAGAGGTTTACAAAACCGTTGAAAACTTGCTTATTGAGCTTGTATTAACGGCACACCCAACCGAAACTACACGTCGTTCTTTAGTCCATAAACACGTTGAGATCAATAAATGTTTAAGCAAATTAGAGCACGATGACTTAACACCGAAAGAACGCGGCATTATTGAACGTCTGTTGCTTCGTTTAATTGCTGAAGCTTGGCATACTAATGAAATCCGTACTGTTCGCCCTACCCCATTCGATGAAGCCAAATGGGGCTACGCCATGATTGAAAATAGCCTATGGCAAGGAGTACCGGAATTCTTACGTCAATTAAATGAACATGCCCGTAGCTTCTTAGGTTATGATTTACCTGTGGGCTTACGCCCTGTCAGAATTTCTTCTTGGATGGGCGGTGACCGTGATGGTAACCCATTTGTTACTTCAAAAATTACTCAGCAAGTCCTCTATCTTGCTCGTTGGAAAGCAGCAGATTTATTCTTAAATGACATCAAATCCCTTGCCGATGAATTATCTATGGTGAAATGCACGTCAGAATTTACTGCAAAATATGGTGAGCATTTAGAGCCTTATCGTTTTGTGGTCAAAGAACTTCGTGCAAAACTTATCGCGACCCTTGATTACTTTGAAGATTGCATGACTAATCGTCCACCACGCGTAAGCCAAGCGGATATCATTATGGAAGATAATCAACTTTGGGAACCGCTCTATGATTGCTATCAATCATTAATGGCGTGTGGCATGCGGATTATCGCCAATGGATCCTTATTGGATATTTTGCATCGTATTCGCTGTTTTGGGGTTACCCTTTCACAAATGGATATCCGTCAAGAAAGCACGCGTCATACAGATGCGATTGCTGAAATTACACGTTATCTTGGCATTGGAGATTATGCACAATGGAGCGAAGCAGAAAAACAATCTTTCTTGGTACGTGAATTAAATTCTCGCCGTCCATTAATTCCAACCCATTGGGAGCCGTCTGCAGAAACCCAAGAAATTTTAGAGACTTGCAAAGTCATTGCCCAACAAAAACAAGGCGTAATTGCTTGCTATATTATTTCAATGGCAAGAAGTGCCTCTGATGTACTTGCCGTGCATTTATTATTAAAAGAAGCGGGCGTGCCTTATCACATTCCTGTTGTGCCACTTTTTGAAACCTTAGATGACTTAGATGCCTCTGAAGGAGTCATGCGTCAATTGTTTAATATTGGTTGGTATCGTGGCGTGATTAACAATCACCAAATGGTGATGATTGGTTATTCTGACTCAGCTAAAGATGCGGGAATGATGGCAGCTTCATGGGCACAATATCGTGCACAAGAAGCATTAGTCAATTTAACCGAAGAACTGGGTATTGAACTCACTTTATTCCATGGTCGTGGTGGTACAATCGGTCGTGGTGGCGCGCCTGCACATGCGGCATTACTTTCCCAACCTCCGCGCTCACTCAAAAATGGTTTACGTGTGACTGAACAAGGGGAAATGATCCGCTTTAAACTTGGTTTACCCGAAGTTGCGGTTGAAACCTTTGATCTTTACGCGAGTGCAATTTTAGAAGCAAACTTACTTCCACCACCAGAACCAAAAGCAGAATGGCGTGCTGTGATGGATGAGCTTTCCGCTACTTCATGTGACATTTACCGTAGTGTTGTTCGTGGTGATAAAGACTTCGTACCTTATTTCCGTAGTGCCACACCAGAACAAGAACTGTCTAAACTGCCACTTGGATCTCGCCCTGCAAAACGTAATCCAAATGGTGGCGTAGAAAGCTTACGTGCCATTCCATGGATTTTTGCTTGGATGCAAAACCGCTTAATGCTACCGGCATGGCTGGGTGCGGGTGCGGCAATTCAAAAAATTGTAGATGAAGGCAAAGGTCATATTATTGAAGAAATGTGTAAAGCGTGGCCATTCTTCTCGACTCGTGTGGGTATGTTAGAAATGGTGTTCAGTAAAACCGATACTTGGCTTTCTGAACAATATGATCACAACTTAGTGAAAAAAGAGCTTTGGTACTTAGGTGAAAATCTGCGTAATCAACTGAATGCAGATATTAAAACCGTGCTTTCGCTTTCTCACAAAGATGAATTAATGGCAGACTTGCCATGGATCGCCGATTCTATTGCGTTACGTAATGTTTATACGGACCCGCTCAATCTCCTTCAAGTGGAATTGCTTCGTCGTTTCCGTGAATCGCCTGAAAACCCAAGCCCTGATGTCGAACAAGCCCTGATGATTACCATCACAGGTATTGCCGCAGGTATGCGAAATACGGGCTAGTTACGGCAACTAAAAATAAGTGCGGTCAAAAATAATGATAAATTTGACCGCACTTTTTGTTTTCTGTTTCTTGCGGTATCATACGCACAATTTACTTGATAAAGGAAAACCCAATGACAACTGATATTCAAAAACTTGATCCCGATGCAGCGATTGATCTTGCTTATGATATTTTCTTAGAAATGGCGGGCGAAAATCTCGATCCCGCTGATATTATGCTATTCAATCTGCAATTTGAAGATCGTGGTGCGGTCGAGTTTGTCGAAACTGCCGATGATTGGGAACAAGAAATTGGGGTGTTAATCGATCCTGAGGCTTTTGCTGAAGTGTGGGTAGGATTAGTGAATGAGAAAGATGAAATGGATGATGTGTTTGCGAAATTCTTAATTTCACACCGAGAAGAAGATCGTGAATTCCACGTTATTTGGAAAAAATAGCACTCTTCTCACACATATCAATTTACAAACTAAAACCGGTTTAATTTTAAATTAAACCGGTTTTTGCTTAACAGATTCGTGGTAAAGGTTCGTTGCGTGGTAGGTCTAATAAACGACTTTGACCGAAAAGACCAACTGCTCGAACTTTACCATCAGTCGTTACCTCGCCGATTACGGCCGCATTTTCACCTAATGGATGGCTACGAAGTGCGGTCAGAATTTCAGCTGTTTTTTCTTTGTCCGCCACAATCACCAATTTGCCTTCATTAGCAAAATTCAACGCATCCAAACCGAGTAATTCGCAAATACCACGTACTTCCTGACGAATTGGTAATACCGTTTCATCAATTTGAATCCCTACTTTTTGTGCCTGTGCAAATTCGTGAAGTACTGCATTCACACCACCACGGGTCGCATCACGTACAGCTTTCACCCCTTCAATTGGACGAATGCAATCAATGAGCGGTGCAAGCACAGCACAATCACTGCGTAAATCCGTTTGAATACCGAGGTTTTCTCGTAAATTCAAAATGGTTGCACCATGATCACCTAAAGTACCACTCACAATAATCTGATCGCCAGGCTGAATACGATGCACGCCCCAATCGAGTCCGTTTGGAATCACACCAATACCTGCCGTATTGATAAACACTTTATCTATTGCGCCTTTTTGTACCACTTTGGTATCACCTGTTACCACTTGAATACCGGCTGACTGGCAGGCTTTTGCCATCGATTGAATCAATTTTTTTAAAGTTTCTAGTGGTAAGCCTTCTTCCAAAATAAACCCACAGGATAAATATTTTGGTACGGCACCGCATACCGCGACATCGTTAGCGGTGCCACAAACAGCGAGTTTACCAATATCTCCACCTGGGAAAAAAATCGGATCAATCACAAAGCTATCGGTAGAAAATGACAATGTTCCACCTAAAGCATTTAACTCTTGTAAAGCAATACGAGCCTGATCTTCACCTTGTGAAAGTATTGGATTATCAAATGCCTCAACAAAATAATCGCGGATCAACTCTTGCATTGTGGCACCACCATTTCCGTGTGCCATTGTAATAAAATCAGTCATTGTTTTATTCCCGTCTATATTGATAATAGGCTGCGCATGCCCCTTCGGAAGATACCATCAATGCACCATAGGCATTGTCAGGATTACATTTTTTAGCAAATAATGGGCAATCCGCCGGCTTACATTTACCGATTAATACATCACCACAGCGAGAATCTGGATCATCAGCAACTTGGTGTGGCTGACAAGCAAAATGGGCTTCTGCATCAAAGCATTGATAATCATCTGTCAGTTCTACGCCAGATTCTGCAATTTCGCCTAATCCACGCCATTCACTGCTGGCTTTCAAGCGGAACACTTCACTGATTGCCTGTTGTGCTAACTCATTGCCATGTTGGTGTACGATACGTTTATACTGATTTTCCACTTCACAGCGTTGTTCAACAATCTGTGTCACCAACATTAAAATTGCTTGTAGGATATCTAAAGGCTCAAAACCAGTGATTACAAAAGGCTTATGGTAGGTATCACACAATTCCTGATAAGGTTCAGAACCAATCACCATGCTTACATGACCTGGTGCAAGAAAGCCGTCAATTTTGACTTGTCCTTGTGACAATAAGCTGTGTAATGTTGGGATGATAGTGATATTTTGACATACCACAAAAAAGTTTTTTACCTGCTGTTTTTTCGCTTGTTGCAAGGTAATTGCAGCACTCGGCATCGTCGTTTCAAAACCGAGTGAAAAGAATACCACTTTTTTATCAGGATTATTTGATGCGATATTCAATGCATCGAGCGGTGAATAAACGATTCGAACATCAGCCCCCTGTGCTTTGGCTTCTAATAATGAACCTAAACGCCCGCGTACTCGCATGGCATCACCGAAAGTACAGAAAATCACTTCTGGACGACGAGCAATCTCAATACAAACATCAATTCGCCCCATCGGTAATACACATACTGGGCAGCCTGGACCGTGAATAAATTCAATACTTTTCGGTAATAAACGATCAAGCCCAAATTTAAAAATGGTATGAGTATGTCCACCGCAGACCTCCATCAGATATAACGGATTTTCTGGCGTAAAGTGCGGTTGGTTTTCCATTATTTTTTGTAGTCGCTGCAACAGACTTTTTGCCAGTTCAGGATCACGAAATTCATCAACAAACTGCATTTGATGCTCCTATCGTTCTTGCGCTTTTAACCAGTCTAGCCATTGCTGTAATCCTTCTCCACTTTGAGAAGACAACTGGATAACCTCAATTGTTGGATTCACTTGTTTCGCATAAGCAATACATTTTTCCACATCGAAATTTAAGTACGGCAGTAAATCGACTTTGTTTAAAATCATTAACTTCGAGGCCGCAAACATATGTGGATATTTGAGTGGTTTATCTTCGCCTTCTGTCACAGATAAGATCACCACTTTGGCGTGTTCGCCTAAATCAAACTCTGATGGGCAGACTAGGTTTCCGACATTTTCAATAAACATCAGACTATTTTCCTGAGGCTGCAATTTCACCAATGCATTACCAATCATTTGTGCATCTAAGTGACAACCTTTGCCCGTATTAACTTGAATCGCTGGCACACCCGTTTGACGAATACGATCTGCATCATTTTCTGTTTGTTGATCCCCTTCGATCACATAACAAGGATAGTCATTTTTTAATGCATTTAATGTGGTCGTTAACAAAGTTGTTTTACCTGAACCAGGACTTGAAACAAGATTAAGCGCCAAAATATGCTGATTCGCGAAAAAGCGACGATTCATATCGGCTAATTGATTGTTTGCGCCGAGAATATCTTGTTCTACTTTCAGTAATCGTTGCTGAGTTTCATCTTGTTGTGGAGAGTCTGGCATGCGGAAGGCGGAGTGAGAAAAATTAGGTAGTTTTGTTGCATGTTGCGCATTGGAATCATTATGAACATGCGGTAATTCTCCGATTCTGACTTGGTCTGGATGGCCACAGCCACAGGTTGTACACATAAGTCACCTCAATAATTTTTCGTTTATTCTGTAAATACTTAGAATCTATGGTAATTCACATGCGTTAGAATACCATATTCTCTATCTTAAATATATTCTTTGAAGAGAGATAAATACATACTATCAAGTAGTTAGCGTATTTTATATTCAAAAGATCAGGTTAAATTTGCCAATTTAGACGTCTTGCTATTTTACGGCAATTTCTTTCACTCTAAATTCGGTGCCACTTCGACGTTGTAAACATGCACTGTGACAATGTGGACAGCAATCTTGATAGGCTTCAATCTCAACTTCCTTTTGACATTGCCAGCACCATGCAATCGCAGGTAAATGAATAAAATGTAACTGGCAATTTGCAGCAACGGTATCTTTACGCATAATTTCAAAGCAAAATTCAACCGCACTTTGCTCAACACAAGACAGTGCCGATGATTGTCGTTATGCCGAACGGAATAGCCGAACAGGACGCTGCTCCAGGGCACAGTCCTTACATGAAAACAAAGGCTTTGCACGTGAATGTCTCCTCATGGTTGGGACGTACAGAACGGGCTTTCCCTGTGGAGGTGATGCCCTTTATTGAACATCAGTTCCGTACTTTGAACGACAAGAAGCACCGAGCAATAGCCGGACTGTCAATGGGGGGATTACACACAATAGCTATTACGGCGAACAATCCCGACCTTTTCGATTACGTTGGGCTCTTCTCTCCGCAGTCTGTGAGCTTCCTTACCGATGGAAACATTAAGTCGTTGAATAAAGTCACACGTGGATTGGATAAGTTTATGGCTAAGATGCCGTCGCTGTGGCAGCAGGGATACGACGAGAAACGGCCTCTTCTGACGGATGTTGACATGTATAAGGACCTCGACAAGAAGCTGCAACGGGAGTTTCAGAACCCTCCTGCACTTTATTATATAGCTATTGGTAAGAGTGACCCATTGAAGCCCTTTGTTGATAAATACCGTTCAAGACTCTCGAGAATGGGCTGTATCTATATGTATAATGAGACTTCTGGCGGTCATACATGGGAGAACTGGCGCCGTTACTTACTAAACTTTCTCCCTCGATTATTCACGAATAAATAAGTAAAAGATATGAAAGAAGAGATTCGTAAGAGATTAGAAGAGGTGTTGCCAATCGTAGATTTCGATTCAGATTTCCTTTTTCAAGAACTTGATTCGCTTGGAATTACGACGATTCTGATGACACTTTCGGATATGTATGGTATTGAATTAGACCGTAAAGACGTGACACCAAAGAACTTCAAGTCGCTTGATAGTCTGGTGGAACTTGTAAAAACAAAACTCAGCGAGAATGCAAATTGAGGATAAACTACGGCAGTACGCAGAACAGCAACCCCATAAGACGGCACTTATCTGTGGTGATGAGGCTTACACCTATGGACAATTGTGGCAGGATGTGACGGCGAAAGTGGATGCTATGGGGGATGTGAAGGGACGATTGGTGCCCCTTGTGGCTACGTCAACAGCCGACTTTCTCATTACATATTTTGCTGTTCACGTGGCTGGAGCAGTGGCTGTTCCGTTGCATAAGGACCTTCCGAAGAGTAAGCTGGACGAATATTCAGCACGTCTTTCACGAGGGTCTGCACCTGAAGGGGTGGCTGATATCCTTTTTACTACGGGTACTACGGGCAATGCCAAGGCGGTGATGATTAGTCATCAGACGATATGGGCGAACGCTGAAAACCTTGTTTTCTCACAGGGGTTTAGCTCTGATGTGACGTTTATCATCAATGGTCCGCTAAATCATATCGGTAGTTTGTCGAAGGTTTACCCAACGATTTATGTCGGAGGGACCATCCATATCATCGACGGAATGAAGGATATCAAAGCTTTCTTCGATGTTATAGACCGTACGGAGGGGAAGGTTGCAACATTCCTTGTCCCTGCTGCCATCCGAATGCTCATCACGCTGTGGGCTAAGGAGCTACAGAAGGTTGCTCAGAAGGTGGACTTCATTGAGACGGGAGCAGCTCCAATGGCTGCCTCGGATATGCGGAAATTCTGTGAGTTGCTACCTATGAGTAGACTGTTTAATACTTATGCTTCGACGGAAACGGGTATTATCGCTACGTATAACTTCAACGATGGCGAGTGTCTTGCTGGTTGTGTGGGACGGGCTATGCGCCATGCTGAGTTCTTCATTACGCCCGATGGGCACGTTGCCTGCAAGGGATTGACGCTGATGACGGGCTATTGGGAGGACGAAGAGGCTACGCGGCGTGTGCTGAAAGACGGTGTTGTGACGACAGCCGACTTGGGTTTCATTGATGATGAAGGGCGTTTGCGCCTGCAGGGTAGGGGCGATGACACCATCAACGTGGGTGGATATAAGGTGGCGCCGTCTGAAGTGGAGGACGCTGCGTTGGCTTTTCATGGCGTGAAAGACTGTATCTGCGTTCCTGCTGAGCACCCTGTGATGGGTACGGTGGTGAAGTTGATAGTTGTACCACACACCGGTTATGATAAGAAACAGTTGATTCTGTTCCTTAAAGAGAAACTTGAAGCCTATAAAGTGCCACTCCTCTATGAAGAGTCCACTGCTATCCGTCGTACGTTTAATGGCAAAATTGATCGTAAGTCATACGTTATTACATCAAAAAATACTTGATGCTTTCTGGCATTTCAGTCTTTTCCATTGCCACAATGTTAGCAAAACTGTATTATGAAATCTTGTGTCTGTAAGTTCTTTTGTCGCTCCTTTCGTATGAATAAGACAGTATCTTTGTGTTTATCTGTTAGAGCGTGTGGAAGCTAATAGGTCTTTTGATCTGTGATGAAAAACTACAACAAAAGAATACAAGTTTGTTCTTATATCAAGAAGGTAGAAACTGCAGGAATTGATTTCATAACTATTTATAAATCAGATGTTTGTATTCATGAAGAGAAAAGGGCCTTGTCAAGACCCAAGAAGGGCGTCTTCAAGCCTCAAGAAGGGCATATTCTTGGATGCAGAAGGGCGTCTTCTTAAAGCTTAATGGGCATGTGTTAGTTGTAAGCAAGATGAAAATAGTTTACATGTTGATTATTCACGGGTTATAGAGGGACTGTCCTTTAAATGTGCAGATAATTTTCACGAAGTCTATATAAATAAGCTGATGTTATGCCTTAATTCCGCAGCATAAATTCTTGTAAGAACTCCAAGTGCCTGAGAAACAAAGTTCTCAAAACACTTGGATATGTCAGAAATTTCACTTACCTTAGTGCTACCAACAAAAAAACAAATAAAATATCTGACATGACAAAGGTAGCAATTAAAAACGAGAATATCACTTCTTTCGGTGGAATTTATCATATTATGGACGTTTTCTCAAAGCTGGGCTTTGAAAAACTTACCGAATCTGTATTGGGCAAACGTGGAAGTAGCGGCAAGGCATTCAACCATGGAAGTATTTTCGGTCCTCTCTTCTTCAGTTACCTTTGTGGTGGAGAATGCCTTGAGGACATCAATGCGCTTATAGGGCAGTTCAGGCAGAGACCTAATACGCTATTACCCGGTGCCGACACTGTGGGGCGCGGACTAAAGGAGCTTACCGAGAAAAATGTATCTTTGATAAGCTTATAAAAAAATGTAGTATATTCTTATTTGTTTTTTGATGTTCTTGCAATACTATGCTTAAATTGTTTCCAATCTTTCTTATTAGTCCAAGCCCACCTTTTCTTTTTAATTGGGAACAAAGATGGAGAAGGAAGTGTTTTAGCTGGGATAAATTCAAATATCCCGTTCCGAACACAAGTATCGTTTTCATTTTTATTTCCAGATATATAAGTTTCGTCTAAAAGTAGTAGATGGCTGCAATCAATGATTTTATACTTCAGTAATACCAGTTCTGTGCGTAGTAAATAAAATATATACGTCGTTACATAGATTGTATCTCCTTTTAACTTATAATACCCACTCCTCATAAGATATATGTTATTCAAAGGAGTACACTCCTTATCCAATTCCATATTAGCTCTCTTATAATGCTCATTTGCAGAAAAATCCTTTTCTACAGCATTAAAAAGAATATTTCCGTATGTTCCGTCCTCATAAAGGATAAAAGGATTATACCCTGCAAGCGTCGACGTGCCACTCTTGTTAATGATGGAATAACTTCCTACAGCAGCAGAATTGGTGCTATCATTAACTAAAGAATAGTAGCCTTTTATGTTCACTTTTGTAGCTATCCCTGTATTGATATTTGCTCGAAACCCATTGTATACAAGAGTTTTCTCGTACCGATTAGGGAAGAAACTCAAGCAACTCGTTAAAGTTACAGATGCTATAGCGGCAGTAAAAACATATTTTTTCATATCAATATGAGCAAAAGTATATAACACCTTAATTCCGCAGCATAAATTCTTGTGAGAACTCCAAGTGTCTGAAAAACAAAGTTCTCAAAACACTTGGATATGTCAGAAATTTCACCTATCTTGGTGCTGCAAACATAACAAGTAAGCAAAAAACTGACATGGCAAAGGTAGCAATTAAAAACGAGAATATAACTTCTTTCGGTGGAATTTATCATATTATGGACGTTTTCTCAAAGTTGGGCTTTGAAAAACAAGGAGGGTAGGGGGCAGACAGATATCTTCGGAGTAATATACACATACCGCTGTATCCTTACCAATAACTGGATGTCTATCGAGAAAGACATCTTTACATTTTATAATGAGCGTGGAGCAAGCGAAAAGAACTTCGACATACAGAACAATGACTTCGGATGGTCGCATCTGCCCTTTTCCTTTATGGCTGAGAACATGGTTTTCATGATGGTTACCGCCATGCTGAAGAACTTCTATCTCTATCTCGTCCGTCATATCAGCGAAAAGGTCAAGCCATTGAAAAAGACAAGCAGGCTGAAAGCCTTTATCCTGCATTTTGTCAGCGTGCCAGCAAAATGGGTGCGCACTGGAAGACAGAACGTTCTGAACCTATATACAAATAAAACCTACTACTCTGAGGTCTTCATTGAATAAACAGCATTTCTTTGTGGTTATCATACTTCCCCATTGGTTTGAGTGGGGGGCATGATTATGCAAGAACCAAGAACCCCAGAAAATCCCCATATCAATGGATAAATCCCCAAAATGTCACTTCAATATATAAAAGTACCTCACAAGGAATAATGCTGCGGAATTGAGGATATATTATAGAAGTTATTATATTTGTGCTGTTTTACAGAAAAAACATTATGACATAAAATTAGTCCAGACAAAGTGGTAACTCTGTCAGGACGTCATATCCTAAAAAGCAGTTAGTTTAATCGTAAAGAAAACGGACGCTGCGCGTAATATATGCACTTAACCCTGCACCGTTTTTGGCAAGACGTTTCATTTCTTCCACGTTTTCTCTGCCTGCTTTGTTGTAGCTATAAGAATATGCTTTGCCGCCTTTAAACCACACGGTTATACGTGTAGCCTCAATCTCATAGCCAACGACTGGAGAGTTACCTCTCAAATTAGCATAAGGACTCATAAATACCTCCTTTCTGTCTTTAGTGGCAACATGTTTCAGGTTGCTGTTATACACTTGAATAAATCCCATTCCTACTCCCAATAGGTTTGGGATTTATTCGCTAAAATCAAATGTCACATTTCCCGGATTAGCAGATGCAATATTTCTACAGTCTAATCCAGTAAGTTTTCCTGCTTTTTTAATGGTGAGTTTGCATTTAGTGCCAACTCCACTTGAAGCAATGTTTCTTAAATCCAACGAAGTGAACTTATCCGCATTGACAACAAGGTTTCCACCAGCAGAAGCAATGTTTCTTAAATCTAAAGATGTCATAATTGCTCTTTTTGTTTACTATAAAGAAAAATATCTCTTATCTTCAGGTTACAGGGGAAGAAGTCTATAAAAGCCTGTCTACATATCCTACCTCATGGACTTGTTGGCTTAGTAGATGAGCCAAATTTGAAACAAAAGTTCAGAGACTCCTGTGTTGCTTATACATTTACAAAAACCGTGCCATGTTTAGTTAGATTTCCATTTTCTTACTATCGTCTTAATTCCGCAGCATAAATTCTTGTGAGAACTCTAAGTGTCTGAGAAAAAAGTTCTCAAAACACTTGGATATGTCAGAAATTTCACCTATCTTGGTGCTGCAAACATAACAAGTAAACAAAAGACTGACATGACAAAGATAGCAATTAAAAACGAGAATATCACTTCTTTCGGTGGAATTTATCACATTATGGACGTTTTCTCAAAGTTGGGCTTTGAAAAACTTACCGAATCTGTATTGGGTAAACGTGGAAGTAGCGGCAAAGCATTCTGTTATGGAAGT
>ERZ1699259.393-NODE-393-length-19830-cov-6.740852_pt1 | contig 19830 bp, 9 predicted proteins | sample MGYA00581525_ERZ1699259 | MGnify/ENA primary metagenome ERZ1699259 (study PRJEB42319, sample SAMD00040332) | human oral metagenome | material: saliva | host: Homo sapiens | study: EMG produced TPA metagenomics assembly of PRJDB4115 data set (Metgenomic analysis of... | reverse complement strand
GAAGCTGATTGATAGATGCCAAAGCTGCTTGCAAGGCCTTATCTACTGCATCCTGAGTCTTAGCTTCTTGGATAGCTGTCAAGGCTGGCTCTGTTAATGCAACTAGCTTCTTCTTAGCTTCCTTGTCATCACCGAGCTCGGCTGTCTTTCTTTCAATTGCTTCTGTCAGACTTGCCATGGCCTTGTCGTAGTTAGGCTCTTCTGGCTGTTTTGGATCTTCTGGAGTTGGTTCCTCTTTCGGAGTTGCTTGAAGCTGATTAATTGATGCTAAAGCTGCTTGCAAGGCCTTATCTACTGCATCCTGAGTCTTGGCTTCTTGGATGGCTGTCAAGGCTTGCTCTGTTAATGCAACTAGCTTCTTCTTAGCTTCCTTGTCATCACCGAGTTCAGCTGTTTTTCTTTCAATCGCTTCGGTCAGACTTGCCATAGCCTTGTCATAGTTTGGTTCTTCTGGCTGTTCTGGTGTTGGCGTATCATCTGTGCCATAATTTTCTTCCTTATCAAGGATCGTTTGCAAAGCTGCTACTGTCTTCAGAACTTCTTGTGCATTGGCTTCACTTGCTGAAAGTTGCTCAGATAATTTATCCAAGTTTGACTTGAAGGCTTGACGTGCCTCTGGAGTATTCTTCAAGCTTGTCTGGTCAAACTTAACCAACTCATCCTTCCAGTTCTTCATGGCTTGGATTAACTCTGCTTTGGTATAAAGAGCACTAGCTTCACCATGAGTGATGAACTGGTCAACTTGGATACCAATATTTCTCGTAGTATCATTACGTTTTGGATCCAATTGCAAGGTTACAGCATGCCAACCTTCTTCAAGCCCAGTCAAACGAACGAGAGTCTGACCACCTTGACGGGTAGTAGCTGTACCACTGAAGTACTTCTTGCCGTTGTATTCAGACGCATTCCCTAGACCATCTTGATACTCGACTTTTCTACCGTCTAGCGTTACTCTGTAGATACCATGTCCTGGATCCACATATCCTTTGATCTCAAGACCTGTTCCGTAGAAGTAGGCTGTTACACTAGCATTTTTCTTTTGCTCGTCATTCAATCGACCGAATGATGCCCAAGACTCAGTGTTTTGGTATTTACCTGATGAATTGGTTTCATGGTGCCAACCTGGGCTATAGTCAAGCTGAGTTGCTTGATCGTCATAGCTTGTCTGGTCTTTTTGGAGTAGTTCTGCCTTCATCACTTGAATCGTAGCTTCTGAAGCAAAACCAAGGAGGGCATTATCAGAAACGCTAGTCATTTTCACTTTGAAGTCAAAGATTGAATCAGCTTGCTCTGTAAAGTCAATCGTTGGAATCGTGATTGTTTTCTCAGTTTCACCATCTTGGAAAGTCAAGTCAGCTGTTGTGTCCTTGTACACTTTACCATGAACCCCTGTTCCTGGTTCTGTTACAACATGGACTGTTGCTGTTCCTTTGCTACCACCAACACGCTTAATGGTTACAGTAACCGGTTGACCTTTTTGAACTTCATAAGTTGTTTCTTTCATCTCAAACATACCTTTGCCGGCATTGTTAAGAGTGTAGATACCTTCAGTCGCAATAGGTTTACCAGTCTTGTTAACAAGTTTGATGGTATGTTCACCTGGAGCCAAATCATCTGTTTCATAAACCATCTGGCTACGTTTACGAGATGCATTATTGGTTTGCACGTCTGCAACCTTCTGACCATCTACGTAAACTGACATTTCACCGTGGTTTGGATCCACTGTAGATACTACATATGCTTTTGTTCCAGTGAAGCGGTAGGTTACACTTGCATCTTTTTGGTTTGTCCACATAGATGTTCCGCGGATACCTTCAGATTCGTCATACCAAGTTGTATTTTCTTTATCAGCTGTTGTATTTGAATGGTAATCCAATCCTAGAGGGTAGCCGTCTGTTTTCTCAATACTGCTTGGTGTCTTATAAACAGAGAAGTTTGTCAAAATAGGTGTCGCTTGTGCACCAGTAATGGTCACGCGAATTTTTTGTGCTTCTACTGGTTGACCTTGGATAAGGCGACGATAACCAACAGTTGATCCTTCACCGTATGGTACCCAACGGCCATTGAGTTCAACTTCAACCTTGAATCCAGAGATACGCTGACCTTTAGCGATATCTTCTTTGAGTTCGACTACGTCAAAGCGTCTCTTTTGACCAAGATCGACAGTAAATTCACCTGTCTTAGCATCATTTGCTAGTGCCCAGCTCGTATCATCCTTACCATCTGTTAGGTGGCTTGCTTGATACAAGTGATTCTTACGAGTAGAGCTTGCAGTAACTGTTGCACCCTTAGCGAAGTCAGTCGCATACATTTGATCCAATGTTGCTCGGAATTCTTGCAAGCGAGCGACGTCTGCTTCTGCGAATTTACCTTCTTTATTAGGTGGAATATTGAGTAGAAGTGGCGTTCCACGACCAACAGACTTGAAGTAAATATCCATCAAATCTTTGATTGATTTTGGTTGTTGATTGTCATGGTAGAACCAACCTGAACGGATAGAAACGTCTGCTTCACCGACTGAGTACATATCTCCTTCTGGATCCCCATGATTGAGATAATCATTCTTCACATCGTCGGTGATTTTAGCTTTCTTGACTTTATGCCAAACTGGATCTCCAGCGATTCCACGTTCATTACCAATCCAACGGACACTTGTCGGTTGAGCAGAGAAGATAGCGATATCCCCTTCAGCTTTCTTGATGTACTCGAACCACTTGTCAAAGGTATAGGTTACTTTTTGAGCTCCGCTACCACGCGCACCGTCCATCCATACTTCGATGAATTTACCATTGTTTCCGTATTTAGGATTGCCAAGGATTTCCTTGAGTTGGTTAAGGTAGTATTCGTTGTACTCTTTCTCAGTTGCAACATGATATTTAGGATGGTTGGCATCCCATGGTGATAAGTAAACACCCATATTCATGTCATACTTAGTCGCTGATTTAGAGATTTCTTCGAGAAGGTCACCCTTACCATCTTTCCATGGACTTGCAGCCACCGTGTGGTCTGTATATTTAGATGGATAAATCACAAATCCGTCATGGTGTTTTACAACCATGATTGTTCGTTTGAATCCAGCATCCTTCAAAGTCTTAATCCACTGATCTGTATCAAGGTTTGTTGGATTGAAGTACTGAGGATTTTCTCTACCGTTCCCCCACTCAGAGTTGGTATAGGTGTTCATACCATAGTGGATGAAGGCAGCCAATTCTTCCTTGTGGTAGTCCAATTGAGCCTTGCTTGGAAGTGGACCGTAAGCAGCAATTTCTGTTTCTTCATCTTTTGGATCAACCACTGGAGTTACAGGAGTTGCTGGTTTTGGATCTTCAATCTTTTCGTATTCAAAAATAACTTCATTCACCCCTTTATGCTTGATAGTTGCTTCTTGACTTGCATTTACTGCACGATAACCTGCAATTTCTTTAGCTTGGAATTTATGAACAAAGGAAACATCGTATTCTTTACCTTCGTTATTGTCCACATCTGCAGTCGTCAACTCTTTATCAGAGTCTTTCAAGCGATAGTGAACCTCAAAGGAACCTTTGTTAACTTTATAGACTACTTTAATGACACGAGTTCCTGCGGGAGCCTTGCTCACAACACTATGATCCTCATCCCAAGCGTCTTTCAATTGTTTATTGACTGGAGAATCACCAATTGAAACAATCTCATATTTTTCTTTATTCTTCTTGTAGAAATCTGTTTTTTCAATTTCCGATTTGTAGTTATAATTGAATTGTGCTCCAACTTCTGCCCTGTCTACAAAAGTATCGTTTTCTTTGACTGGGTTATCATTTTGGTCCACATGTTCGATAACTACACGACCATAGTCAACGCCTTCAACTAGGGTAGCAAGACCGCTATTGTCAAAGGCATACTTGTTTCCACCGATGACAGCTGTGGTATTTCTGAGTAATTGTCCTTTTGAATCAAAGTAATAGCGATTATCGTTGTCACCTTGATACCAGCCTTCTTTGACACCGTATTTTTCAATGATGCCTTTAGCCCAAGCTAGTTGTTCTGGAGACAAGACCAAACCTCCTCCGAAACGATCTTTTTCAGCAATGTTCATATTGTCAACAGTACCACGTTGGTGAATTCCGATAACTTTGCCATCACCGTTGATAATACCGCCACCAGAAAGGCCTGATACAGAAGTCAAACGATAGGTAACACCTACTGTTCCCTTATCATCATATTTTTCAGTGCCTTTGACAACACCGTCAGCCTTATACAACTGTCCTGGAACAATCGGCTCCTTCAATTCTGGTGAGCTTGAATCTGTAGGATAACCAATGGTACTAACAGGTTCTCCAGCTTTGTATTCCCGATGCTCTGCCAGAGGAGTGAAGGTTGCGGCCTTATTTGGACTAGCGATTTGAAGTGGAACAGGTGCTACGACCAAGGCTAGGTCATTCTTGTAACCTTCACCAAACTTATCTTTATTCCAAAAATGGATATCCTTTTCCTTGAAAATAACCGTCTTTCCTGAGTTTGGCAAAGATCTTACCTTGGGACTATTTGAACCGACATTGTAGTAGAATTTAGCAGTATCACCACCACGGATAGATCCCGCATTGGTATCCGCATCCTTGACTAAGAAGTTGTGTGCTACTGTCAAGATAATATTTGGTGCAACAAAGATACCAGAGCCAGAATTGAGATAATCCTGTTTCCCACCATTTGCAAGTGGAGAGCTAAAAATGCTATAAACCATAGTCGCAGATGTAGCTGGTTGTCCTTCATAGTCAATATGTTTGAGATCCTGACCACCATTGATAATGGCTCTATTTTCTTTCTCTCCTCCAGTTGCACTTGCTTCTTCAGCTTTTAGAATACTCTTAGTTTCTACTTTCGGGCTATCCTTTTCTGATACAATAGCTGAAGTATCAATTTTTTTCACTGGCGTATCAGGATAAGCACGGTCAGGAATTTCTTCTGGAAGTAAATCTCCAGCCTCTTCAGTAGTTTTAGCCTCTTCTGTTACTTTTTCTATAGCAGGAGTTGCTTGTTTAGCAACTTCTTCATTAACAGGACTCACTACTTCTTTAGTTTCCTTAACTGCTTCCGCTTTTTCTTTATCAACATCGATTACTTCTTTTGCTTGACCTTCTACTTCCAGTTTTGGCTCTGTCACAACTTCGTTAGCGGCAACATTTCCAGATGCAAAAAAAGCCAGTCCAACTGCCACAGAGGCTACACCAACCGTTAGTTTACGAATACTAAATATACGACTTCTTTCAAAAAAATACTGTTTCATCAAATTCTCCTAATGAACAAAAGCAGTCAGCTACTGCAAGAGCCCAGTTTCTCTGGCGACAATTTTATTTCTCAGTACCTACTTTAAAACTCTTCTTCCTCCCACTCTTATCTTCTGTTTAAATTCATTTTAGAAATCGCTTACATTTTTTCTGAATAAAAAAATGACTTGATTTTACAAACGCTTTTTCGAGATTTCTCAGTATAATAAATATACTATATTATTCCAAGAAATGCAAGGGCTTCCAAAGTTTTATTAAAGTTTTACCTAACTTTTTTCCTGCCAAAAAAACCTAAATTGGCAAAGCCAATTTAGGACTGTTTGGTTCTGAAATGATAATATGCTCCGAGCATACCAGCAGTATTCTGATGGTGGGCAAATTCAAGTCGAGTCTTGTCTGCCAAACTTTGAACAAGCGAATCTTTCAAAGCCTTACGGATTTTTGGTTTCAAAATTGCTTCTTGCCCCATAATGCCACCACCAAGGATGACAACTTCTGGATTGGCAACATAACAAATATTTGCGAGACCCTTACCAAGGTAATCCACCATACGGTCAATCCCCTCCATGCAGAGTTTATTGCCTTCGGTAGCTTCTTTGAAAATTCTGCGACCGTTCCACTGTTCCACTTCATCTCCATGTGCGTCTGCTACATACTTAACAAGAGCTGTCGTAGACGCTAAATCCTGGAAAGCTCCATCCTGCATGTGCAGATAACCAACCTCACAGGCAGAATTACTAAAGCCATGGAAAACTTGTCCATCAATGATTAAGCAACCACCGATACCAGTCCCAATTGTCAAGCAAAGGGTAATACTTGCACCCTTTCCTGAACCAGAGACAGCTTCAGCAAGCCCTGCACAGTTGACATCATTTTCAATTTCACAAGGAATATTAAAGCTAGCTTCAATTTCCTTTTTAAATTGGGTTCCGGCATAATTTGGAATCTGTGGACCAGCATAGAAAATTTCACCCTTATCAGGATCAACCATTCCCGCTGAGGAAATGGCTACACCTGACACTGGTCCTTTTTCTAGATAGCTAGCTACGATATCTTTTGTTTTCTGTAAGATGTGTGGACCACCCTTATGAGCCTCAGTCGCTACTTCGTTAGACTCTACAAGTTGTCCATCTTGGTCAATTAAACCGTATTTGATATTAGTTCCACCAATATCAATTGCAACGTAATTAGTCATAAAGCCTCCTATTGATTAGAGGAAACGCTCCTTAGTTTCACGAATCAATTGAGCAGCTGCTTCTACAACTGGACGATCTTCTTCGGTCACTGGTGTAAGTGGAGAACGAACTGATCCGATGTTAAGTCCTTCATTGATTTTCAAGACTTCTTTAATCACACAGTACATATTCCCATGAGCTGCAGTCAATTTACCGATGATAGCGTTGATAGCGTATTGCAATTCACGCGCTGTTTCTAGGTCTTTATCTGCAATCAATTGGTTGAGTTTCAAGAAGAGTTCTGGCATAGCACCATAAGTACCACCGATACCAGCTTTTGCTCCCATGAGACGTCCGCCTAGGAATTGTTCGTCTGGACCGTTAAAGACGATATGGTCATCGCCACCAAGGCTGACAAAAGTTTGGATATCTTGAACTGGCATTGAAGAGTTCTTAACACCAATAACACGTGGGTTTTTCAACATTTCTGTGTAAAGACTTGGAGTCAAAGCAACACCTGCCAATTGAGGAATGTTGTAGATGACATAGTCTGTATTTGGTGCTGCCGCACTGATGTCGTTCCAGTATTTAGCAACTGAGTACTCAGGCAAACGGAAGTAAATTGGTGGGATTGTTGCGATAGCATCTACTCCCAAACTTTCTGCATGACGAGCCAGTTCAATACTATCTTTTGTATTGTTACAAGCTACGTGAGCAATGATGGTCAATTTACCTTTGGCAACTGCCATAACTTCTTCTAAGATCAATTTACGGTCTTCTACACTTTGGTAGATACACTCACCTGAAGAACCATTAACGTAAAGTCCTTGAACACCTTTATCAATAAAGTATTGTACCAAGGCACGAGTACGTTCTGGGCTAACTTCACCCGCATCATCATAACATGCGTAGAAGGCAGGAATGACACCTTCATATTTTTTTAAATCTGACATAGATTTCTCCTAAGATTTCTTTTTTCTGCTTTGAGCAGATGATTTTTTACTATTTTAGTATACACCTTGTAAAAAGCGCTTTCAATACATCTCAGCCACTTAGATTTTAATTTCTATTCATCTCCCATAGCTTTTCTTGTTTGAAAGTAGTTTCATATCGTTTTCAATCTGCTTGATATTTAGCAAACAATTTTTCCATTAATCCAGCTTGGCAAAAGGCAAGAAGACCAAAGCCAAAGAGTAGAAATGCTGAACCACCAAGCACTAGAGTGAAGCCTGATAGATAGAGAAGCATCATGATTAACAAAATAATTGCAAGCATCAAGAAGAACCAAACGAAATTAAAACTTACCAAAAGCAAGCCCTTTTGGAGCACTTCTTTCCAAGTTAATTCATAGCGTGCAGCAATTGGATAGCTAGCCAACATAACTAGGGTTAAAAATATCAGAATTCCCAAGCAAATAGCTTTAATGAGCTGAAAGGCAACACCAGTTTGACTCCAAAATAGTGATAAGTCAACCACACTGATCAAAAAGATTCCTAATTCCAGCAAACCTAACTGAAAACCTAATTTCAAATTTTGCTTAAAGGCTCTAATATAGATTTTGAAAACAGGAATACGACGGCTGCGCTTCACTTCAAAGATTGTCTGATAGAGACTGATTTTAGCTACTCCAATAGTCACAATAGGCAAACAAGACACAACAAAGAGTAGGTTAACCGTCACGATATCTAAAACTTTCTCGCAAAAACGCATCAGAAAGTTATCCGTATCGAATGCCGCTTTTATCAATCCAGATCCTTTATGTGCCATTGTTTCTCCTCCTAACTGACTAATCGATTAAAATTTTAAATAAATATTTGCGAACTTTATCTTCCATACCTGCATAACCGTTAGGCTGATGAGGTTCTCCTGGGAAGAAAACTGCAAAATTGTGATATCCCAACAAGAGTGGGTATTGTTCGTGACAATGAACAAAGCCAATATCGCTAGCTTCATCAAAGGCTACAGCCTCATCTTTGATGCGAGAACCGTAGCTAGAATACTCATGTCCTTCAACTAACAAATGCAAGTCTGCATAGTTTTTATGATGCTCAAAGCGATCATTTTCTTCTTTGTTGAGAACATTTTCTTGTACAACTAGGAAAACTTTATCCCCATCAATCTCGTATTTCCCTAATTCAAAGTTATCTTTACGATGCTCATAGAGATAATCAATAGCCTTGTCCAGATTTGGGTGAATTCCCTTGTAAAAGCTAATGTTTTTTAAATCATCAAAAATCATAGTAATTTCCTTTACTTCTGATGCTTATTTCCAATTTGATTTATCTTTTTTACCATTTCCCTTAAATAGTGCGGACGGAAGGTAAAATTATCCAGTGGATGATTTTAGAAAACCATGAAATGAAAGACCTAATTTTTGAGCTCCTCGCTCATTCATTTCTAGGCTCAGGCTAAAATAGTTCCCCGAACTATTTTACTCTCAAAAACTCCGTCCAAGATAAGTACAACATACTTATCTTGGATACCACTAAAATGGGAAATAACTATTCTAAATAGTATCTAAAAAGTCAAAAATTAAGTTTATAAGTGTCTAACAAAACTTCATGAAGTAACCAACTCCTCTCCATTTTGTAGACACTTATATATCCTGTATTCTCTTAGTCTATCAACTATACTTCTGCATACTGATAAACAGATTGTACTATATTCAATTTTCGCAGAGTATTAACCTTTAACGGCTCCCATAGTAATACCTTGAGTGAAGGATTTTTGGAAGACAAGGAAGACTGTTACGATTGGCACAGCTGCAAGAGCAGCCCCTGCCATAATTAAACCATAGTTGGTTGCCATCTCAGCCTGCATAGTCGCAACCCCGAGTGAGATGGTCAAGTTGTTACGAGATGTCAACATAACCAACTGCATGAAGTAGTCATTCCATGTATTGATGAAGGTAAAGATTGCAAGAGCTGCAAATCCTGGTTTCACAATAGGGAAGGCTACGCTCCAGAAAGTACGAATCTCACCACATCCATCGATTTTAGCAGATTCGAGCAATTCTGTTGGAATGTTTTCACTGAACTGTTTCATGAGGAAGACCCCAAATGGCCATCCGATCAAAGGCAAGATAACCGCCCAAAGAGTGTCATGGATTCCCATGAAGTTGACGATACGTACCAATGGTACAAGGACAACTTGTTTTGGAAGAGCCATGGCAGCGATAAAGATAGCAAAGAGAATGCGTTGTCCATAGAAACGTTTCTTAGCCAATACATAACCTGCTAGTGAAGAGGTTGCACAAACCAAGAACATAGTTACCAATGAAATGAAGACTGAGTTCCACATCCATTGCAAGGCTGGGTTTTGCACCATCAATTGTTGGAAGTTCTCCATTGTTGGAGCTTTAGGGAACCATTGTGGTGGAATCATAATGGTATCTGGTTGTGATTTGAATGCACCTGTCAAAATCCAGTAGAATGGAAAGATAAACAGTACAGTCAATAAAAGCAAGAAGATGGTTGAAATAACAGTGAAGGCTGTTAAAGGTTTCTTTTGTGTAGATTGCATAGCTGTCTCCTTTCTATTAATATTCTACGTCGTTTCCAAGTACTTTAAATTGAACAAAGCTGACGATAGCGATCATAACTGCCAAGAATACACCAATAGTATTGGCATAGCCATACTCAGTCAATTGGAAGGCTTTTTCGTAAAGGTAGTACATAAGTGTACTTGTTGAGTAGTTTGGACCACCGGAAGTCAAAAGCTGAATCAAAGCGAAACACTGGAATGAGTTGATTGTTGTAATGATTGCGATATAAAGAGTTGTTGGAAGGAGGCTTGGCCATTTAATCTTCCAGAAAACTTGTAACTCAGTAGCTCCGTCGACACGCGCCGCTTCTACAAGTGAGTTATCAATATTACCCATTGCAGCGATGTAAAGGATGATTGGCTGACCAACTGAGGTTGTCAAAAGAATAATCATAATCGCCATCAAAGCCCAGTTTTTATCTCCTAACCAAGAAATGTTTTGGCTAATGATATGGCTTGACTTAAGCACGAAATTCAAAATACCTGATAGAGGATCATAAATCCATTTCCATACAACCGTTACGGCAACACTACCTGTTACAACAGGAAGGAAGAATACGAAACGATAGAAGGATCTAGCAACTGCATTTTGTTGGTAAGTTTGTGATGCCACAAATAGTGAGAAGAGTACAACGACTGGTACAGATCCGATAACTAAGATTACGGTATTAATCAAAGATTTTGTAAAGACAGGGTCTTTAAACATGCGGATGTAGTTGTCAAGTCCCACAAACTCAAAGCTAGTCATCGAGTAGTTAAAGAAACTAGTGATGAATCCCATGATCATTGGAGCTAGGACAAAGACGGTAAAGAAGATTAATACTGGTGCTAAGAAAGCATAAGAAACAATTGTTTCTCTCATGCGAATTTTATTGACTTTCACAGTCGGCACCTCACTTTCAAATAGTTTTTGTTTTTTTGATTGTTGTCTGACATTGATGTAAAATCAAAATGAAATTTTTTCCAAGAAAAGCCTATGTAAGAACTTCATTTTAATTTTGACCTGTCAGTTCCTTACATTTTTTAAACAAAACTCCCCCTTTTCGTACACAGATGTGCACAGGGAAAAGGGGGGATTTTACTTTTTATTTAGGGCTTATTGTTTAGCTGCTTTTTTGATTGTTTCATTCGCTTTTTCAGTGAATGTCTTCAAAGCTGCAGCAGGTTGTTCGTCACCGTTAGACACTGATTGCAACATTGGGAACCATAGAGTTCTCATTTCAGCAAATCCGTCGATTGTGTTGTAGTATGGAGAGTAGTATTGAGTCCAACCACTGATAGTTTCCATACGTTTATCATCATAAAGTTTTCCAAATGAAGTACGAACTGGGAAGGCACCTGTACGAACTACGTCTTTAGGACCCCACTCTTTATCATCAGCGATGAATTGGATGAATTTCTTAGCAGCAGCAACTTTCTTTTCATCTTTGTTGTTAAATACTGCAAATCCGTTTACAAGGTATTCAAGAGCTGGTTTGCCTGAATCAGATGGGAATGGAACTTCTACCACTTCAACTTTACTTGCTTCCAACAATTTAGCTTGGATACCGTTTTGAGCTGGTGCCCAAAGGATTGTGTATGATGTTTGACCGTTTGCAAAGTTTTGGATGTCTGCTCCACCGTCAAATTGTGAACCGTTGTTCAACAAACCATCTTTAATCCAGCTAGTTGCTTTTTCAAGACCTTTGACGAACTTAGGATCGTCAGTTGTGTATTTAGTAACTTCTTTGTCTGTTACAGAACCGCCGTAAAGGTTAGCGATGAAGGCACGTGTTCCTTGGTCTCCCCCTTGACCAGAACTGAACAATGAACCTGGAGTGTATCCTTTGTCTTTAAGCGCTTTCAAAACTTTTTCAAAATCATCAGTTGTCCAACCTTCTTTAACAAGGTCAGCTACACCAGCATCTTCCAACATTTTCTTGTTCATAGCCATGTAGAATGGTGCAGAACTGATTGGATACATGTAAGCTTTATCACCAGCTTTACTTGCTTGAATGATGTTTTCATTGTTAACATCTTTAACAAATTCATCTGTAAAGAGGTCATTCAACTCAGCTAATTTACCATTTTTACCGTAATTAATGATACGACCTGGTGCATCGAAAAGTACATCTGGAGCAGTTCCAGCTTCAATAGCTGTCGTGATTTTTTCTGGACCAGATTTGAAGTCGATTGTTTCTAGTTTAACTTTGATATCTGGGTTTGCTTTTTCGAAAGCTTCGATGATAGATTTTTCATAAGTTCCTACACCGTCACCAGATTTTTCTTGAGTGAAGACTGGGAAAGCCCACCAAGTGATTTCAGTTTTTCCTGCATCACTTGCAGCGTCTTTTTTAGCGTCTGATTTGCCACAAGCAGCAAGAGATAGAACAGCAGCACCCGCAAGTACTGTACAAGCTAGTTTTCTAAATTTCATTAGTATTCTCCTAAATGATGATATGCGTATCCGAAACGGATAATGAGTATTGACAACTTTGTATACGTTTACATTTTGTTTTACTAATCAACCACTCTCCTCGTGTTTTAATTATCTTATTTGAGACCTGCAACAAATCGTTCCGTGATCTCTTTTGGTCTAGTAATAGCGCCACCAACTACGATGCCTCGCACTCCGTAACCTAGGATTTGCTTAGCCTGTTCTGGTGTATGAATTTTTCCTTCTGCGATGACGTCTACACCTGCATCGCATAGTTTCTTGATGAGTTCAAAATCTGGACCATCCACTTTTGGACTATAAGATGTGTAGCCTGACAAGGTTGTTCCGACAAAGTCGATTCCCGCCTCAACTGCTGTTAGTCCTTCTTCAAAGGTACTTGTGTCAGCCATCAAGAGTTGGTTTGGATATTTTTCTTTGACTTGACGGATAAATTCTTGAATCTCTAGGCCATCATGGCGTTCTCTCTTGGTACAATCTAGAGCGATTACCTCAATATCTAGAGCTGCTAGTTCATCAACTTCTTTCATAGTAGCTGTGATGAATGGTTCCTGTGGTGGATAATCACGTTTGATAATTCCGATAATCGGAAGATTTGTGACCTCTTTGATTTCCTTAATATCCCGAACACTATTTGCTCGGATACCGACTGCTCCACCTTGCTCAGCCGCTTTGACTAGCAAGGGCATTACACCTCCCGCTTCTGTATAAAGCGGTTCGTGAGGAAGTGCCTGACAAGAAACGATGATTCCATCTTTAATCTGCTCAATCAAAGCTTCTTTACTGATCTGTGGCATCCACTTTCCTCCTTTTCTTTTTTCTTATGAGCCTATTATATATCATTTTTAAAGCGCTTTCAATAACTTGTACTAGAATAGATTGAAGTTTCAAAACAATTTTATGAAACAGAATCTCCTGAAAGTAGTTTCAGGGAGAAATACCCGTCTTTGAATCGTCTTCCATCCGCTTATTTCCACTAAAATCTTCGCTTTCTGCAAATAAAGAGCCTGTAACGAATGAACGTTACAGACCCTTCTAATATAAGTCTAAACCTTTTTTATAGAGACTTTTTAGATTCAATGTTGCCATTAATCTTCTTTTTTCTTAGCCATTCCAAACAAGCCGAGAAGCATTCCAACCATTCCTACAGATACTAGAGGAGTTGAAACCTCACTTCCTGTTGCAGGGAGGGTTGGTTGTTGTGGTTGAGCTGCTGGAGCTTGATATGTCTTGTCTTGCTGTGCTACTAAAGTGACAAGCGGTTTTTCTTCAACCTTATATTCCGGAAGTTCGTTTTTGGCTGCTTCGACTGCATTTACTCCGCCTGTGAATTCTGGAAGTTCATGCTTAAGGGCTTGAACTGCATTTGCTCCACCTGCAAATTCTGGAAGCTCATTTTTGAGCGCTTCAACTGCGTTTACTCCGCCTGTGAATTCTGGAAGCTCATTCTTGAGCGCTTCAACTGCGTTTACTCCGCCTGTGAATTCTGGAAGCTCATGAACTGCAGCTTCGACTGCATTGACACCACCTTCGAATTCTGGAACTTCCACTGTTGGTGCCGCCTCATCACCTACTGTTGCACTAGGAACAGAGTGTTCAGGAAGCTCAGATTCAGATGATGCTTCACCATTTACGTCACCTTTAAACTCAGGGACTTCTACTGTTGGTGCTGCTTCATCACCTACTGTTCCAATAGGTTCAGTGTACTCAGGAAGTTCTGTTACAGCTGCTTCGTCACCATTGACACCACCTTCGAATTCTGGGACTTCTACTGTTGGCGCTGCTTCGTCACCTACTGTTCCAATGGCTTCAGTGTACTCAGGAAGTTCTGTTACAGCTGCTTCATCTCCATTGACACCACCTGTAAATTCTGGGACTTCATGGATTGCCGGTTCGTCACCATTAAAACCATTCGTAAGTTTAGTACCTACCACAGATACTGGCAAGTTATGCATACTTTCAATTGCACCCGCTTCAATAGCTGTAACTTTTTGACCGATATCTTCAGGAGCTATTGTAAATAGGAGGGTCTTAGTATCATACTGAGTCATGAAGGTTGCAGTCTTACCATTAGCTAGTTTGAGAGTTGGAGCTTGATTTACCAAGACTTCTGAATCAAATTCCATAGCAATAATGCCTGGCCATTTTTCCATAGCCGATGTAACTTTCACTTCTTTAGAAGCAAGTCTCTCTTTAGTTAGATAATCCCAGTTGAATTTCTTGAAGGATAGAGTATATGGATTTCCACCAGCTTCATGGTGTTCATACAAGAGACCAAATTCTTTTGGTCCAATTTGTTGAAGTGAGTTATAAGCATACTCACCTTCTTGAATCAAATGATGGTGCAACCAAGTCAACTCGCCATCTTCTTCTACGCGAGCCACTCGAATGTAGCCATTCTTACGACCTGGTCCATTAGCATTTGCTAGAAGGATATACTCTTTACCATCTTGAACCGTATGAGTCGCTGCCATTTGAACATAAACATCAGGTACATCATAGCGTGCTACATAGTTGTCCCATGTAATACCACCATCATTACTTGTCGCAACTTGCAAATCACCAGTCAAACCACGCATAAAGAGTTTCAACTGACCATTGTTCAATTGAACAACAGAAGATTCTGTATTTTGAGCGTAGTAATTGTTCATGTTGCTTGAATCAACTACTGTTCCATCATGAAGTGTACGGTTGTCATTGACACCGCCACCCATATGCCAAGTCTTACCATGGTCATCTGAATAGATGATACGAGATGATTGAGATCCGTTGAGGTGGTTGGTTCTGTTTGTCGTATAAACAGGGACAACAATACGACCTTTATGAGGTCCATTCTGGAGGGTAATTCCCACTCCAGGTCCCACACCTAAGAATTTCATCCAATCAGCTTTGACCATTGGAGTAATATCTTGTGGTGCAGACCAAGTCTTACCATCATCATCACTATAAGACATCCATAGGTAGCTGTCTTTAGCAATTCTAAATGGAGAAGTTTTATTGCTTGTAAAGTAGATATTTCCTAGTAGCTGCTCACCTTGATAAAGATCGCCTTTATCACTATAAGCAGGTTTGACAGGATTTACAACAACACGGTAATCCGTTGCCTGACCATCTGGTGTGTAGACAACACCATTTTCACGAATCGTATAGGCTCCATTTTCTCCTTCACGGTATAGAATTTGATACGTTTTTCCATCAATTTCCTTATAGGCAACTTCTCTTTCAGAAGACATTCCGAAGATTCCTTTACCTTCTGGGAACATATCGTAAACTGAGAAGATTCGTTTAGTTTCCGTATCTTGGACCAGAACCATATCGATGTTTACTGGTGAACCAATGTTTGGATCCTTGGCTTTTGGATTGTCACGTAGATTCGTAAGAGTGATGCGATCGCCCCATGTTTGGCCCTTGTCTTCACTTCGTTTAACGACCATACCGATATCACCCCAGTCATAGTGGTGTAAGCGGCGTTCGTCAGCACCAGCAATCAAAGTTCCCTTGTCAGTCTTAAGGAGGGCTGGAATACGATAGCTATTAATACCATCTGGATTTGACTGCCCATTTGTACCCGCTGTAAAGACATCTGTTTTTTTAGAAATTTCAGCCCCTTCTGGAAGTTCTTGCCCCAAGTCTCCTCTTTCAAATAATTGACTTCGTGTTCGAACTTCATCTTGTGTTAAGGCACGGTCGTAGACTGTTAGATTACGAACTTGTAGATTTGAGCCCCAAACTGTCTTGCTTCCTCGTTTGGTTGCTCCGATTTGAACGTGGTTAACATCTGGCATATCTTTGATGAATTTCCCAGATTTTAGACTTGTTCTAGACAAGACACCATTTACATATAGACGAACTCTTCCAGTAGGGACTTCAGTTGTTGGTTTTTCCACAGTAAAGGTAACTGAATTCCACTGACCTGGGCGAACCTTTAATGGCGCATCGGTGTATTTATCATAGAATTGCGCACCATTTGCATCACGACCTTCGATAAGGGCTGTATTATCAAAGACTGACATGGTGAAGTACTCATTTTCCTTGGTATCACTTGATACAGAGAAAAGATTGTAAAAACGTGGTGCAGATGCATCTGGTTTGAACTCCATATGCACTGTTGCATCTTGAAGTTTCTTGAGTTTCTCTAAGTCACTTGTAAGATCATCTCGCTGATTATTTTCTGCATTGGTTGTAACGTCATTTTTTTCTACGACAGTGTTGACATTTTCCAATTCTCTTGAGTAATAATCACGAGCGATAGCTTCTTGTTTCTCAGTTTCTTCTGCATTTCCAGTTTCTGCAACTGGAGTCTCTGCTGGAGTTTCAGTTTCTGTTGGTTTTTCAGTTTCTGCTGGTTTTTCAGAACCTGGATTTGCTTGTAGCTCCTCACGGTTAACTTCTGTTCCTTTGTCCGTCGCTGCTGCCAACTTATCCGCAAGTTCCTTATCTATGTTAGCTAGATTTCCTGATTCTACTTCTTTTGGCAATTCTGGCAAAGCTTGTCCAGCTGTTTCACCACTGGTTGCTGGAGCTTCTTGAGCTAAAACTGGTGAAGCACCAAAAACAACTGCCCCAATGACTACTGATGCAGCTCCTACTGTAAATTTTCTAATCCCAAAACGTTGTTTCCGTTCAAAATCTCTCTGTGTCATATATTTCCTTCCATTTTCCACAAAAATAAAGCGCTTTCTTTTTTGCTTAAAAATTTTTGCCCCTAGGGCTTTGAGCAAGAAAGAAACTGTATTGTTGATGGGTTTTTCCCATTCTTTTCATCTGAATTTCTGTTGCATTTTTCTACTTTATATCTTAAAGCAAGCAACAATTTTACTCCTTTCAAATTGATACTACACTTATTATATAATAAATATTCCAAGTTTTAGCCTTAGTAATCTATAATAGAATTTACTTTCAGATATATTTCTATGTTTCAAACTTTTTGAAACTACTTTCTTTACTCCTCAACAAAGAAAGCCCTGTTTTAGCAGGGCTCTTTTTCATTTTTTTAATGACCTACATAAGTAAAGGGAATCTCACTACCACACAACCAGTTGTAAACCTGGTCATTGACATGGACATTCATAGCTTCGTGGGCATATTCTGGCATGAGACGATAGCTCTTTTCACAAGTCAAACGATTGTAAATGGCAAACTGGGTAATTGGATAGCAGACATCGTCATCAAGCCCCGTAATCATTCTCACCTCGCCTTTTATTCGATGGGCAAGGTTTTTCACATCAATATAACCAAGCGTCTCCATGATCTGTTCTTCTGTTTCATGGAATGGATCATGAAACTTAAAATAACGGAAGAGTTCATCATAGGCTTCACTGGTATTCCCAATTTCTAATACTCGTCTAAAGTCTGACAAGAATGGATAGATTGCAACTGTTCGCTTGATACGTGGATTGAGACCAGCAGCCACTAAAGCCAAGGCTCCTCCTTGCGAAGCTCCATAACTAGCCAATTGCCCCTCATCTACTTGAGGGAGACTAGCTACAATCTCAATCAATTGATAAATATCAAGATAAACATCCTTATAGAAGAGTTGCTCTTTTCCTTCTACTGCACCACGGATGATTTGACCCTTAACTGTATTTCCGAGAGGCGAACGCAAGCCGTCTTGTGAGTAACCAGATTGCCCACGAACATCCATCGATACAACCCCATAACCAGCGACGGTAAAGGCTAGCATATCTGTCCAATCCCAGCAACGTCCCATATAGCCATGGAAGTGGAAAATGACAGGCACTTTCTGTTCTGATTTTGGTAAAACTACACGCGCATAAACGAGACCATCACGTGTACCTTTAAAGGTTAACTCATAGCACTTAACATTTGGAATATGAAAATCACGTTCCTCTAGTTGGTAATCTGGCAAGACCAAAACCTTGTCAATCTCACCATCCCAAAAAGCATCAAAATCCTGTGGAACTTCATCTCTTCCTTTATATGTTTTCATTTCTTCTACTAATGCTGGATTTCTCATAAAACCCTCCTTTACTTTGTAACCGTTATCATAACTGTAGCACATATGGGAAAGCAATGCAAGAAAGAAAGGGAAACGGAAAGTGGATTTAATGTCTGACCCCTGCAAGAATCCCTCTGAAAGTAGTTTTAAAAAAATAAAAAAGAGCGATTTCGCTCTTTTCTTAGTATTTAGGAGAAGGTTGAATTTCCTTTTGAAATGTCTTTTGGTAATTTACTTCAATTGTCATGAGAGAGTCCTCGTTTCTTTTTGATGACTCTAGTATAGATACTCACCCTAAAAGCAAACTTAATATTATCTTAGAAAATGCTTAATCCAGATATTCTTTCTTTTCTAGATGTAAGGCAATCATGTGCCACTCTGGATCCTCTCGCCAGTTAGGGAGAGAACTGATATAGCTTGCTACCTTTCTAGCTTCCTCAAGGATTGGGAAGTCTTCGATGATATCAGCTACATGAAACTCTGGTAGACCCGACTGTTTGGTCCCAAAGATTTCTCCAGAGCCTCGCATTTTCAAATCTTCCTCCGCAAGGACAAAACCGTTGGTCGTTTCTGTCATGATACGCATGCGGTCTTTCCCAGAATCAGTTTTTGGATTGGCCACTAGAACTGCGTAGGACTGCTTGTCCCCACGACCGACACGACCTCTGAGCTGGTGAAGTTGACTAAGTCCGAAACGGTCAGCATCCATGATAATCATGACTGTCGCATTGGGAACATTGACCCCGACCTCGATAACCGTTGTAGAGACCAGGATATCTGTCTTTCTCTCTTTGAAATCCTGCATAATCTGGTCTTTTTCATCACTCTTCATCTTCCCATGCAAGAGCGCAACTTTTGCTTTCCCAGCAAAATGAGTTGTTAACTCCTCTGACAAAGCAATAGCGTTTTTCAGATCAAGAGCTTCAGACTCCTCAATCAATGGAGAGATAACATAGGCTTGAGAACCTTTCTGAATTTCTCCCTCGAGCCAAGTCAAAACCTGTGGCAGTTGCTCATGCTTGATCCAACGTGTCACGATTGGTTTACGTCCAGCTGGCATCTGGTCAATAATGGAAACATCCATATCTCCAAAGGCTGTGATGGCTAAGGTTCGTGGAATGGGAGTTGCCGTCATCATGAGGACATCTGGATTTTCTCCTTTTTCACGTAAAATACGCCTTTGCCCGACTCCAAAACGGTGTTGCTCGTCGATGATAATCAAGCCGAGTCGGGCATAATCCACGCCGTCTTGTATAAGAGCATGGGTACCAATGATTACATCAACTTGACCCTTAGCAATGCTTTCCAAGACCTTGCGTTTTTCTGCAGCTTTCAATGAACCTGTTAGGAGAGATAATTTCAAGTCAGGAAAGAGATTCTCTAGACTTTCAAAATGTTGCTCTGCAAGAATCTCTGTTGGGACCATGAGGGTGGCCTGGTAACCGGCCGTTACAGCAG
>ERZ1699259.373-NODE-373-length-20618-cov-4.372456_pt1 | contig 20618 bp, 14 predicted proteins | sample MGYA00581525_ERZ1699259 | MGnify/ENA primary metagenome ERZ1699259 (study PRJEB42319, sample SAMD00040332) | human oral metagenome | material: saliva | host: Homo sapiens | study: EMG produced TPA metagenomics assembly of PRJDB4115 data set (Metgenomic analysis of... | reverse complement strand
TGTGAGACGAAACAGGCCAACTTTTCTTCAACTTACTCCGAAACGTGGTCGGCTATTGAAAACTTGAGTTGGAGCTAAGCTTTTCCTTTACAAATTATCCCACCGATTAAGTGACTTGATCGGTAGGAATGTTGTTTGTTGGTTGATGTCTATGTAATCTTGTAGCTGACAAAGGCTCATCGAGTCAACCAGCAAGTGCAAAATCAGATGATTCTTTTGCAGACGCGAGTTCCATTGTATGCATGTCGGGCGAATCGGAGTGCGAAGTTGCGTTATCATCGTATGCTTATGGTTATAACTGTCGTGTACGTCTTACATATTTCGCCATTTCTCCCTGCTTTCGCGGTAATATTCGAAAAAGTGTGTAAGGTTCCTCCTTCCCCCCAGGCTTGGGGTACTCAAGGAGTTGAAGAGCGGCACAAGCGTAAGAAAAACCGCCAAACTGTGTGATGTTTCCATCAGCACGGTTCAGCGGTTGAAGAAGGAGTTTGTTCTATAAGTATTACTATTGTGCGCGCAATTTACATGCTACTCTCTCATTCGACATTGCAGTATGCAAATTGCCATCATTATCAGCCCATCCTAATGGTGATTTTCCGCCACTATAAGTGTCCGCCCAAAAGTTATATCCTGTAAACTCTTCATCGAACTTGCTAACTGTTTGCTTATCCCACCTGCCTTGATATGAACTCTTGGTTGTTTTACCCTGAAATGTATGCTTTTCCGTCCAAATTAAAGTTCCATCCTTGAAACATTGTATGGTATATTCTGTTTCAGAGTGCTCATTCATATTAAAACCCGCGGTTTCTCTAACCTCCAATCCTTTATACGTTACTCCACCGCGAATAAAATCAACTTTTTGAGACTCTTCATTCTCTGATTGATTTGTTTCTATGGTTGATGCTTCTACTGTCTCAGATGCCATAGAATCCGCAGATGCCACAGAATCCTCAGATGTCACAGAATCCTCATCAGCTGCAATCATATTTGATTTGTTGGTATTGCCTCCGCAGCTTGCAAGACTAAGGGTGATCATGCAGGCCATGAATAAGAATATTATTTTCTTCATTGTTAATGTGACTTGATTGTCGATTACTTGTTTAGGTCCAGGTGCTGAGGTATAGACAATAAAAAAGCGTGGACTAATAACTTCGTCTACGCTTTCTTAGGTATCGCCAAACACCGTGCTGCTATATACGAGTAAAAGCCCACGCCGTTGTGAGGCGTGAGCATTAACTTTTACTCCTTGCAGCATTCTTTCAATTTGGCGATTTTAAGAAAGCAAGAATACAAGCTAACGCTTCTTTATCTTATGTCTTTAATTCGTGATGTTACATTGGCGTACAATATTTGAAATGTGCCGCAAAGTTAGTTCTTATCTTTGAATTCTGCAACAACTCCTTTGGTTTTTCTTTTTAGTACATGAGTTCGGTCTAAGCATTTCCTCTAAAAATAATTCCACCGACTACGTAGCTTAATCGGTGGGAAACTTGTTCATATGGGAATGAAGAACTCGTTGATGCATCTACGCGATAAAATTCTACTGAGAAAAAGGTCGTTGATCGAGACGGTAAACGACGAATTGAAGAACAGCGTTCAGATTGAACACACGGGCCACAGGAGCATCAGAGGATTTGCCGCAAATCTCGTGGCAGCATACAGTTTCTTGCCCAAGAAGCCCTCGCTTAATATAGAAATCATCGAAAGAAAAAGGAGAATTGCTTAGATCGAACTCAGGTCTATTCTACCTTTTCCTTTCGCCTTGACTATGGACAGCGAAAGAACGAAACGTTAGCCCATGAGGCTTTTCGTAAGGCCTTTGCCCACTCCGTGCATGCCCGCCGACTACAACGAAGAGACTTTTCAGATCCGGCGAAAGATCCTACCTATCGGCACCGCCGAAACGATGGAAAACACCACTACTGACCCAACAATGCAGGCTAATCATGCAGGCTGTTCGGCAGAAATGATATGAGCTCCAAATGAAATCACAGATCAGCGAGTATTGTAGAGATGGCGTATGATCCCCCGCCCCCTTGTCCGTATCGGCGACTTCTACTTACAAAAAAAGATCCCCTCGGTGAAGTTTCCGAGGGGATGGATGAGGGAGAGGAAGAGGCACGGGGTCACTTTCCTTGCACCAGTTGCACCACGGCGAGGCGGCCGCCTTGGTTCGTATCGAAGAGAATTTGGCGCCCTTCGGTGAGCGGGATGAACTGACCGACGGGGACGTTGCAACCGGCCGTCACATCGCGCAAACCGGGCAGGCGGCGATTGATGAGTATCCATTGGCCATTGTGGAAATGGAAATCGGCCACCGGCTGACGGTCTTCGTCGCTGATCTTTTCGTTGGGAACAACGAGATTGTTCGTGTGCCAACGATAGAGTGTCTGATGATGATAGACCATGAGGCGATAGTTCTCTGAAATGAACTTGCCGTGCGAGGGAGCGTAGTAGAAATTGAGCACCGGCAGCTGACCGGCGTAGGGCTTACCGCAAAATGGGCATTTGGGCTGCGTGGTGTTGTCGAAGACGTACCAACCTTGTTCGCAGTTGCAGGGCTGCAAGAGATCGCACGTCTTGACGAGGGCATCTTCCCATTCTGCTGCGCTGGGGCGCCGGGCCGGTGCGTGGAGTCCCTCGACAAAGGCCCGATTGAATAGCCGCGTGAGATAGGGGCCGCACAGGGTGTAGGGGCGCTGTTGCGGGTCGCCTTGTGGCAATTCGTGCGGATCGAGCTGTGAGGGCTTCACACGGTTGGTCGCATCGTAGGGGTGCTCGATGAAGAGCGCCTTCTCGCCGTAGCGCAAATCGTCATCGTGCTCTGTGTCGTTGACGTCCCACACTTTTCCGCCGTCGAGCGGATGGCGTTGGAGCAAGAAAGTGTAGATGAGAACGGCCAAGGCGTGGCGGTCGGTGGAGATCTGCGGCAGGTTCTTCTTCGGGTCTTGGAGCGGAAGGGCACGTGTGGCCATGACTTCGGGGGCGATGAAACCGGGCGTGCCCACCACTTCGGGCGGAAACTTCTTCGGCACGACCAGACCGTCGCAATCGATGATGCAGGCATTGCCGGTAAGCGGATCGACCAAAACATTGTTGTACGACAAATCGGAGTGCGCCAACCCCGCGGCATGGAGGCGGCGGATGGCACGTGCGATTTTCAAGCACATGTGTAGGCGGGTGAGCAAGTTGCCTTTCTGGTTGTCGGGCACGAAACGATTGTAGAGTTTGGCCGACGAAAACCACTTTCCGTTTTTCTCTTGCCCGTCTTTCATGAATGGCCACCGCGGATCGATGCCGGAGAAGAAGAACTTTTTGTCGTAGAAGGGCATGACCAGCCCCACCTTTTCGTTCCACTCCACGATTTTCGTGGGCCAGGCAAAGAAGTTTTCCCAATATTGGCCCGCTGCGTCGGGTGTGAAGATGCGCTGGCGGTGCACATTGACGATGTCTTCGATGCGCTGTCGATCGTTGGCACTGAGGGCTTTGCGGTAAAAGCCGACCACATAAGTCCCATCGGTGGAGAAATAGACGTCTTTGACGCCGCCGCTGGCTTTGATTTCGTCGTAAAACTCGACCGTGCTGCCATCGGTGGCAGTGAGCGTGATGATGTTTGCCATAGAGAGACGGACTAATGTCTTTTGTTGCGCTTGTTGTGTTTCTTGCCTTTGGATGCTTTCAGTTGGGCTTCGCTCCCTTTGCCGTTCAGAACGACGCTTGAGTCCGACCATTGCTCTATCTCAGTTTGCTGCAATTCGGAAGTGGTTTCCGGCGTGTTCGGGGTCGACTCGGGGTCGGACTCGGCAACCATCGGCAGGAAGGAAGGAGTGTCGGAAGGCGTGAGCGCTGAGGTCGGCTCGTCCTTGGCTGCAACCGGAACGTCTGCTGTGGACTCAGCGGGAATAGACGGGGCAAGCGCTGAAACGGTCGGCTCGTCCTTGGCTACGACCGGAACGTCTGCTGAGGACTCAGCGGGAGCAGATGGGGCAAGCGCTGAAACGGTCGGCTCGGCGGAGGGTGTGAGTTCCGGAGTCGGCGACGTCGACTCGCCTTCGTCCGGCGACGCGGTGGTTGCTGCCGACGCATCGTCAGCGGGTTCGCTTGCGGTCGGTGTGTTGCCGCAGAGTACCAGCAGGGTGCGGTCGTCGTGGTTGCCGGGCGAAGGGAATCCGAGCCATTCCAATAAAGCCTGCTTCGACTCGGCCGCGTTGGTGAGGGCATGGGCAGCGGTCAGTTCGTCCCAAAGCGCATCCCACTTCTCAGCGTTTTTCAAATTGTTGGTGGTTTCGAACTTCGGATCGCTCACGCCGTCGGTCATGAGGAACAGGGCGGAGAAATCATCGACCAACCGGAAACGCAGGCGACGATAGAGCGCGGAGGCGTCGCTGAACACTTCGGGCATGGTGAGGAAACGAGTCTGCCCGCCGTATTCCCCTTCGTCGGGTTCGCCCATCAGATAGACCGTGTGGGGCGTGGTGTCGCGACGATAGAGTGCGATGGCGCCGTCGCCCACCCAGAAAGAGCCGACAAACCAACCAAACGGGAAATGTTTGGCGACGCAGAGCAGCAAGGTGGCGGCATACGTACGCGTTTCCTTCCCTTGTAGGGCGGCTTCCTGTGCGATGGCTTGCCGCGCTTGGTTGGCTGCATGGCAAAGCAGGGTGTAAAGGCTGTCGCCCACCGGTTTGCGCTTGTCCGTTTCGTCCGGAATGGCGCTCAGGGCCTTGATGTGTGCTTCAAAGCCGGCTCGATACGGTTCGTTGTCGAGGCGTTCGCAACAAACAGCCACCGCCTTTTCACAAGCCAAGCGTGCCCCCTCGCGGGAATAGCATGCAGAACCCGCCCCGTCGGACACGGCCAACACCTGCCAGCCGTGGGTCGTCACGAACCGGAAAGCGTCGTCGCGCGGTTTTCCTTCCTGTGCATGGCTGCGACCTCGCAGACTGGCGGCTACGATGTGTTTCTCTTCGCCGTCGAGCACTGCAGAGTCGGTCGCTTGTTTTTCGTTTCGGTAACGAGGTTCGGGCATTTGTTCCCAGTTGACGGGCTCGTCTCTCCACAACTTATCGATGGAGGAAACGATGACCAGCTTGAATTCCTTTTCCCCTTCGTAAGCTCCACCGGACGCCCCGTCGACTTCGAGACGATACTTTGCCGTGAGCGTGAACTCAGACGGCGCAGGCTGTCCGTCCTTGCGGAGTGCCGAAAGGTCGGGCGTGCCGGTGATCGAAAATTTGTTTTCGTCGACTTCTATCTTCAGGCCGTGCTGACTTTCGTCCACTCCGGTGACACCGGTCAAGACGAAACGGGCGCTATCACAAGGGGGCAGCCTGACTTCGCCCCGGTAATCTTGCTTTTCGAAGGCATTGGGGAGACGAACGTGCCAAGAAATGCTGTCAATAGAACTATTGAGCTCCATGAGCTTCCGGACAGGGGTATTTTCCATAAGATCATTGTGTTGAGATCACTCCGCAGTGGCGCGAGGGCATCGCATGGGCGCCTCGGCCTTTGCCATTGCCGGCAGGAAATCAGAGTGAAGGGGAGAATTCGATGGTGAGGTGAAAGGGGGGAATGGGATTAACAAGGCATGAAGCGCAGTGCGGGCGCTTCCCTTCGAAAGGATGGTGCAACACGGCTCGCAGAAGGAGCGAACGGGCAGCCGATGGGTCAAAGCACGATATTCACTTCCTGAGGAGGGGCAGGCAAACTCGTGTTGCCGGTGATGCCCACAGTGCGGCCGCCTTGTCGGACATTGACGGTCACCCATTGGAAGAAGCGTTTGAAAGTGGCCGGATCCATCGTCTCGAGCGTGTAAACATGCTCAGTGAGACGGGTGAGCGGCTCGACTTGTGCTTTGGGTCCCGCGGCACAGGCCACGATGTTGAGAAACGAGCGCTGTTTCACGGCTTCCACACCGCGCGCATACTCCTGCACATCCGAAGGTTTTCCGTCGGTGAGCACAAAAAGCAGCGGCATCCAGTCGCCTTTCCGTTCGGGCGAACCGGGACGCAATTCTTTGTCGTAACGCTCGCACAACAATTGCAACGCGCCCCCCAGGAAGGTGGGTCCGGATTCGGGACATTGGATGTCGGGGACCTGCAATCGGGCCAATTCCGTCAGCGGCAACACCTGCTGCACGCTGCGATCGAAGGTGATGATGCTGATGCAAACGGTTTCCAGGGCGAAGGGGTCCACACGCAACGAAGCGACCATGTCGGACAGTCCGACTTTGACGGCCTCGATGGGTTCGCCGCGCATGGAGCCGCTCGTGTCGATGAGGATGTAAACGGGCAGTCTTCTACTCATGGGAAGAGAATAAACGAGTGGCAACCGATGCGGCGTTGCCACTCGTTTTTGTTAGGAGAAAATCTGAACGGGGATCAAATGACGATGTTGACCTCGGGAGGAGGAGGCGGCAGTTCGCTGAAGGAAGTGGTCTCCTTGGCGGCATTCTCCACGGCCTTGCTGCTCGTGCTGATCGAAGCAGACACCCACTTGAAGAAGGCTTTGATGGTGCCGCTGTCGGCGGTGGCCAGTTGGACCACGTTGGGGGTGATCTGTTGCAGCGTGGCGGTGTCTGCTCCCTGGCCGGCGGCACAGGCCACGACCATACCAGTTTTCCGTTGGCGGAACTGTTCCAAACCGAATTGGAGATCATCGGTGGGCTTGCCGTCGGTCATGATGAACACCAACGGGCGCCAGTCGCCTTTTTGTTCGGCCGTGGTGGTGGTCACCTCGGTGTCGATGCGCTGAGCCAGCAGGGCTAGCGCGCCGCCCAGGGCCGTACATCCCGCGGCTTGGAGCTGAGGAGCTTGGAATTTGGGCAATTCGGTGAGCGGCACGAGTTGTTGCGCGGCGCTGTCGAAGGTGATCACGCTGAGATAGGCTGTTTCCAAAGCGTAGGGGTCGCTGAGCAGAGTGGAAACGAGCATATCGACACCGTTTTTCACGGCTTCGATGGGTTCACCGTGCATGGATCCGCTGGTATCGAGCAGGAGGTAGATCGGAAGTTTTCGCATAGTAGAGAGAAATCGGGATGAAGGTGACAAGATAAGGCTTAGCGGGAGTAGTCCTTGATGACGCGCGAGATGATTTGGAGTATGCTTGGATCGGCAAAGGCGTCGCCGATGGCGCAGAACTGCCAGTTGTTCCCCACGCGATAGAGGCGTCCCATGACCAGTGCGCGCATGCCGACGCAGTTTTGTTGCGTGGCCACGTTGTATTGGGCGAAGACTTGGCGTGGCGGACGGTCGGGCGTGCCTTCGAACATGCGGATGTAGGCGTAGGGGATGCCGGAGAAATCGCCGCTGTACTCGTTGTTATTATAGATATTGAGGAAGAAGACGATGGATTGCACGGCGGCATTCACCCGATCGAGGTCGACGGTGATGATTTCGTTGTCCAGTCCGTCGTCGCCGTCTGCGTCACCGTGGAGATCATCGCCGGTGTGGTGCAACGCGCCGTCCAGCGAGGTCAACTTACCGTTGGGGAGTCCCACATTGTGATCGCCGAAGCGATAGAGATCGGACCAGATGTGGTCGACGGGCTTGCCTTCGGCGTTGAACATCAGGCAACTCAAATCGACATCGACGTCAACTTTCGATTTGAAGAGTCCGAAGAAGGAGTTTCTTGTCACGGCTCCCCAGTTGCAACCTACACAAAAATGGGTCAGACGTTCGCCGCTCGCTTTTTCCAGGTTGATGGAACGGCCTTTTTCTAAATTGATGCTCATCGTTGTTGGATTATTTGTATTTGTCTACCAATGCTTGAAGTCCGCCTTTGCGGCCGATGCCCAGGGCTTCGAACTTCCACTCGCCGAAACTGCGATAGAGACGACCGAACTCGACGGCGGTTTCCACCGAGAAGTCTTCGTTGAGATCATAGCGGGCGATCTCTTCCTCGTTGGTGCTGTTGTAAATGCGAATGTAAGCGTTGCTCACCTGTCCGAAGTTCTGGCGACGTTCCTCCGCCTTGTAAATGGTTGCGGTGAACAGGATTTCTTGAACGCGCGGATCGACCTTGGCGAGATCGACCATCAGTGTTTCGTCGTCGCCCTCCTCGCTGTTTCGTCCCGTCTGGTCGTCGCCGGTGGATTGCACGGCGCCGTCGGGCGAAAGCTGGTTGTTGTAGAACACGAAAAACTCGTCAGTGATGAGATGGCCGTTGTGGCCGAGCATGAAAGCTGAGGCATCGAGATCGTATTCATGGCCGGCCCCTTCGTTGGGGTCCCAGCCGAGGCCGACGCAAACGTTGGTCAGGCTGCGCGAAAAGCTGACATTGTCGCCTTTTGAGAGATTGATTGCCATAATATCGGTGTTGTTTTGAAATTACATATATGGTGTGGGGAAGCCACGCTCGCTAACTGGATCACGAGCCGGGGGCGATCGATGTTTGTCGCCGTGGGGGGCGTTTCGATGATGCAAAGGAGCGGATTTTCTGCCAATTTCGATTGGAAATTGCAAGATTGCGCTACGTTTTGTGCGCGAGGTGATCGACAAGGTGCAATCTTACAGCGCCAAGATGCGGCGCCACTCTTCGACCTCGCTCAACTGACGGATGGAATCACTGCCGGCATCGTAGCAACAAATCAATTCGGGCGAAATGCTCACGGCGTAATTGCCGTAAATGTTGCGCTCGGCCACGTAGTTGCCGGCGTGGTGCAAAATGCCGTTCAGGTTGATGAGTTGACGCCGGAGGAGACTCATCATCGGCGAGCGCGACTCCGAATTCAAAAGAGAAGGGGCCTTGTTGGCATCTCCGCCGAAGAGGCGATAAATGATGGCATATTTTTCTTGGATGCGCTGCATGCGCTGTGCGTGACGCTGTTGCAATTTGGCGCCGGCGGGTTTGTTGAGATTCACCCCGCCGCTTTGGCTCTCCAACAGCAGGAGAGCGTAGAGCGCCTTCTCGCGACGGTGCACTTTTTCCAATTCGACATCGGCATCGGGAAAATAAATTCTTTCGCGGCTCGGGTCGATCACCACCCTACTCCGGATACCTTTGCGCAACATCAGGATGTCGAAAATCTGTTTGTGCAGACCGCGCACAATGAAACGGCCGCTCTCTTCGCGCAGGTAGCGAATATGGGCGTTTTGGTGATATTGCCCGAAAAGATCGATCATTTCGCGCACGCTCTCCAAAGCGTCGTCGCCGATCTCGAGCAACATGAAGTTGCTCACGGGCTCGTTGCCCACGAGCGACTCATTGATTTTGAACAGCAACGACGGACCGACGTCCACCAATCCCTTGAAATCGAGCGCTGTGGCCAGTTGCTCGCGACAAAAACGCGCCGTCGACAAATCGCGCAACTGAAGGATGAGGGTGCGCAAGCGCTCTTCGTTGACCTGTGGATAGAGAAAATGACCCAATTTCAGTAATTCGCCGTCGCTCATGTCGCGATAGTTGCTCGCGATTTGGGGGAGATAGACGAAATCGAAGCCTGCCAAGCGAAGTTCGGTGCAGATTTCACGAAACTGCTCGCTGATCGACGCGTTGACCTCCTCATCGTATTCGCTCTCGACGTAGAGCACTTGGAAATTCTCCAGCTGGATGCGCTGGCTGCCGCGCACCGAAATGACGCCGTCGTGGCCGGTGAGATTCAACGTGAGGCTGCTGCGCAGAGCCAGCAACAACATGGCTTCTTCGCGGGCGCAGATGTTGTCAGACATCGACAGGCGCAAACAGTCGGTGAGCAATTTGTGGCGAAGCGCCGGATCGGCTTCGGACAAAATGCTCAAGGCTTCGGCCAGGGTGCACTCATCGGCCGACAGTACGTCGACGGGTTTGGCACCATACTCGGCATACAGCGTGCTAAGGAGCTCCATTTCACGCGTATCGAGAATGCCATCGGCTAAAATGAGGTCGTGGATCACACGCACTACGGCGGCTTTTGCAGTTGGTTTCATACACAGCGGCGGTTTGAAGGAAATCGGCGAGCGCGAACCGAGGAGGTTCTTACTGTTTTTCGCACAATAGATTTAATAGTGAAAGGATAAATGGTGGTTAGCGATCTTGTCGCAACGCAATATTCGTCATTTTTGTCGACATAAACAACACATTCCGCAATTATCTTCAAACAAAAATCAACACAACCGATTTTTCATGGCGAAAATGCCCGTGCACAAACCACAGGCACGCCGAAAAGCAGACGCGGGCGGCTCATTTCAACCACCGCAGCGCGCGAATGCGACACGCACAGGACGAAACGGGAAAAAACAAAAGAAGCGAAAGGTTTTCCTTTCGCTTCACTGAGAGCCGAAAACGAGACTCGAACTCGTGACCTACGCATTACGAATGCGTCGCTCTACCAACTGAGCTATTTCGGCAACGCTAATCTCTCGATTGCGGTGCAAAAGTACGCATTCCTCCCGACTTTGCCAAATTATCCCCCGATTATTTTCAGAGAACGGGGAAATTTCTTGGATTTCCCCGCAAAAAGCGACCGCGACAATGCCCGAAGGATGGTCGCGGTCGCTTGTTTTGTGCGAGCAGCTGCGCTGCTTGCAGTGCATTTATTTGTCGGCTTTCTTCGTAGCCTTGGCGGTTGTTTTTTTCTCCGCGGGCTTCTTGGCCGTCGTTGCCTTCTTGGCAGCGGGTTTCTTGGCGGCAGGCTTCTTTGCCGGCTTCTCTGCTTCGGCCGCAGGGGCGGCTTCCTCGGCGGGAGCGGGAGCTTCGGCGGCGGGAACTTTGACTTCGGCCTTCACATAGTAGTCCTTGTAGCCGGCTTTCGCGAGGATGTTGTACCACTGCACGAGCTTGCGAATGTCGCTCACGCGGACACGCTCACGATCCCATGCGGGAAGTGCCGTTTCGTCCATGAACTTTTCGAGCTCTTCGACGCTGGCTTGTTTATAGTTGAAGGGCGTTACGCCGCCTTGAAGTGCGTCGCTGATGTTTTGAAACACGAGCATGAGGGGCACATCGTCGGCTTCTGTGTACATCGTAACGTCGCCGAGTGAGGTGACACGGTCGCGGGCGCCGGCGGGTTGACGGCGGTGCGTTTCGTCAATGGCCTCAACAATGAGGCTTGCGTTGCCACGAGCGATGAGCTTGTAGAGACCGGGCTTGCCGGAGATGGCGAGAATAGTTTCTTGCATGTGTATGTTGAGTTGCTTATTGCAATAGTTTGAGGGTGAATCGGTTTGCAAAAATACTGTTTTATTTCCGACTCGACCGCCTTTTCAACGGGAAATCTCGAAGGCGTTTAATCTTTGACGAACTTAAAGTGGCGGAAATAGAGTTGCTGTTCCCGGCCGCTCTTGTTGGTTAGGCGGAAGGCCCTGACACGCAAGCCGCCCAGTTCGTTGCCGGTGTGGATCACGGGATCGTTTTCCTTGTAATGCAAGAGCGAGATCTCGCGCCACGTGCCGTCGGGCATCTGACATTCGAGAAGGAAAGCGGCTGCGGCACCGGTTTGTCCGAAATTGAAATCCATGCCGCGCAGGGTGAAGGGACGGTCGCCGCGCACTGTGAACTGCGAACCGGCAGGCCAGGTCACCACTTCGTTGGAGGGGGCGATTTTCACTTCGCCACCGTAGGTCGAGATCGGCTGTTGTGCCAGTTGAGGCACGGTGCTCTCGATGGTGAACGGAGAGTATTGCGTCACGGCTTCGTAGTGTGTGCCGTGCGCTGCGTTGTAGGCTTTCGTGGCATCGGCCAGCACGCGCTGAATGGCGGGGAGGAGGCGCAACGTGCCGAGCTTCGTGCCGGTTTGATACTCGTGGAGCAGCGCGGGATTCACCTCGTTGTCGTACATTTGCTTCTGCAACGAGAGCACTTGGCGGTAGAGCTGAGGGAACGATTGCAGCGACTGGGGATTCTCGGCCTTGGTTTGGGCGGCATCGCACACGGTTTCGCCGTATTGAGCCACCAGTTTACCTTGCACTAACCACGGGCGGAGTTCTTCGATGAGCCATTTGTTCTCCTTGTTGTTGAGCAACAAGTCGCAGGCCGTGCCCAATTCTTGGCAGGCCACACGCAGATCGGACACAGCACTGGCGTCGCCTTGAGCGATGCGATCGCACAGCGGTTTGAGATCGCGGCTCTCGTCGCGGCGGAAGCCGTGGCCGTTCGGGCCGAGATCCTCATTGTAAGAAGCAAACACGCGCAGGGCTGCTGCATCGCCGGGCAGCAAATCGTTCAGCGCGCGATCCCACGACGTGGCCCAGTCGTAGAATTTCATGTTCCAGGTGTAATCGGCAATGGAATAGAGAGCGATCTTAGAGCTCTCGGCATATTGCATCGGATTGCTCACGAATCCGCTCACGTCGTTGGCGATGTCGAGGCCGTTGCCGTAGGTGGGACCGAGCAAAATGTGGTCGCGCACAAAATCATTGACCGGGAAATTCAGCCAGATGTAGGCTTTGCGCTTGATGCGGGCGTTGATCCAGTCCATGCTTTCCTTGTCGATGGTGTGCACCACCGAGTTGCCGGTCCACATCACCTCGATGCCGGGATTCAATGAGCGGCCCAAAGCGTTGAGATACTGGTCGCCGTTGCCACTCCATGCGCGATTGTAGATGGTGGGGCACAGCAATAGGGGCGCGATGTCGCCGTGCTTTTTCACGAACACGGAGTCAACATAGTTGAGCAATTCGGCTTGTTTCTCTCCGCGAGCGCCTTCTCCGGCAATGTCATCGAAGAAAACGGCAAACGAACGGATGCCGAGGCCGTACATCTTCTCGAGTTTGTTCACCAAATTGTCGCGGTCTTCCGTCGTCCAACGAATGTCTCCGCCGGGATGTATGGCCCAGTAGAAATTGACTCCGCGAGCGTGGGCGCGGTCCACCAATTCGCGCAGTTGATTGGCCTCTTTCTCAGGATAGGGGTCGCGCCAATGTTGGCGATGATAGGGGTCGTCCTTCGGACCGTAGATATAGACGTTCAGTTTGTTGTGGCCGTAGAAATCGAGCTGGCGCAGGCGGTGCTCGTGGCTCCACGGGCGACCGTAAAAGCCCTCGATGGCTCCACGATAGGCCACATCGGGCCAGTCTTGCACGGTGCAAATTTCCATTTGGCCCTTGGCCATCATCTCGCGCAAGGTTTGTACACCATAATAAAGGCCGCGTTCGTCACGTCCCACCACCACGGCGCCCTTCGGTTCCACGGACAGGTAGTAGCCTTCGGCGTGGGAGGGCACGAGTTTCTCGTATTTGGCCATTCCTTTCTCGCCCACCACACCCAACGTGATGCGGTAGTCGGCACGTCCTCCCTTCGCACGCGCCACACCCAGTTCGTCCAAAGCGTCCACGGCATAGGACTTCGCGAGCGCATAGCTCGTCGAGATTTTCCACTGCTTGGGAGCCGGGAACAACTTTCCGTCTGTTTTGACCGTCTGCGGTCGCGGATTCACATTCGACACCTGCGCCGACACACTGCCGCACAGGAGGGTTAATAGGGCAAAGGAGAGAAATGTCTTCTTCATTGTCGGTTTATTTGTAACATTCACTTGCAAATATAGCGCAAAGTAGGCGCATTCCCAAATAAATGCATTACTTTTGTCACCGATACATCCACAGCAACCGCCCACATCGTCCCGGCGAAAAGTTGGGCGAAGCCATCTAATCTATCCCTTATTCGCATGGATCAAATTGTCAATCGCTTTCTCAAATACGTTAGCTTCGACACGCAGAGCGACGAAGCCTCATCTTCCACACCGAGCACCTTGAAGCAGTTCAAACTCGCCGAATATCTCGTGGAGGAACTCAACCAAATCGGAATGCAAGAGGTGGAAATGGACAGCATGGGCTATGTCTACGCCACTCTCCCCGCCAATGTGGACTATGACGTGCCGACCATCGGTTTTATCGCCCACATGGACACCAGTCCCGACGCGTCGGGAGCGGAAGTGCGCCCGCGCATCATCGAAAACTACGACGGAACGGACATTGTGCTCGATGCCGCGGCGGGAATCGTAAGCACAGTCGAGAAATTTCCCGAGTTGCGCCACCACGTTGGGGAGGAACTGATCGTGACCGACGGGCACACGCTGCTCGGCGCCGACGACAAAGCAGGCATTGCCGAGATTGTCACCGCAATGGCCTACCTGCTGGCGCACCCCGAGGTGAAACACGGACGGGTGCGCGTGGCCTTCAATCCCGATGAGGAGATCGGACGCGGCGCCCACCACTTCGACGTGAAACGCTTCGGATGCGAATGGGCTTACACCATGGACGGCGGAGAAATGGGGGAACTGGAGTTCGAAAACTTCAATGCCGCGTCGGCCCGCATCGAGATCACCGGCGTCAGCGTCCATCCGGGCTTCGCAAAAGACAAGATGGTGAACGCAGCCCGCCTGGCAACGGAACTTGTACAGAAGATGCCTGCCGCAGAAGTCCCCGAAGAAACCACGGGCTACGAGGGTTTCTTCCACCTCACGGGAATTTCCGGAACGGTGGAGCGCGCCACGGTCAATTTCATCATCCGCGATCATGACAGAGAGCGCTTCGAAGCGCGGAAAGCCATGTTGCGCGGCCTCGTCCAGGGCATGAATCTCAAATATGGCTACGAAGCGTTGGCCTTGCAACTCGACGATACCTATTATAATATGCGCGAAAAGGTGGAACCCGTCATGCACATCATCGACATTGCGCGTGAGGCCATGGAAGCGGTCGGAGTGGAACCGCAGATCAAAGCCATCCGCGGTGGCACCGACGGGGCACAACTTTCCTTCATGGGGCTGCCCTGCCCCAACATCTTCGCAGGCGGACTCTATTTCCACGGTCCGCACGAACTGCTTCCCGTGCCCAACTTGAAAAAGGCCTGCGAAGTGGTGATCAACATTGCGCGTCTCACGGCCGAACGCTACCGCTGACCCGCACATTGTCTCCGCTTGTGCTCGCGTGCACTCGCCTTTTTCGCCCGCTCCCCGCAGGCGCTTTGTCCTTCGCCGCGAGCGTTTCGCCCACATTGGGTTGGCGTTGAATCGCCCTCCCCCCTATCACAACGAATCATCCCCCGCAGTCCTTCCGACTGCGGGGGATGATTTGTTTTTATATCGTCGTTTTTCGCTTCGGTGTGCGCTTCAATAGGTGTCGCCTCGCGTAGTGTCTCGCGGTTGGCGCGTGGCAACGGGATTCTTGCCGGGCACTTGCCGAGGCAGATAGCCGGCCACCGAGAGAAAACGCTTCACCGAGGGATTGCTGAGTAGCCGACGCGGGGCGCGATCGGCGATGCGTCGCAACTGATCCGTCAGCACCGGCATGCCATTTTCTTGGGCCAACAGCATGAAGTAGCCCGGACCCAACACATTGTCGGCATTGTCGCAGATAAACTGCTCTTCGAGCGTTTCGATCTTCACGGTGAGCGCCTCGCGCTTCGCCTTTCCTCGTGCAATGACCTGCTCTATATTCTCCCCTCTGAAGATGGCTTGCCGCGATTCGCGGTCGAGATCCCAGAGTTCATTGTCGTAACGCGCCCGCCGACTGAGGAAATCGGTCAGCCGCTCGTTGAGGGGCCCACCTTTCACGGACTGTCCGTAGGTGTCAAGCTGCAACAACAGTGGACCGCCCTCCAAGACCACCGGCATCAGTACGTCGTTGCCCATATACACCTCGGCCATCACAATGCCATCGCAGCTTCCGCCGAAACGAAAACGCCCGTGCACCACCTCACACGAATCGATCGTCTGGTAGTGAGCGCGGGGAGTGTCCATTTGCGGCACGCGCAGATACAGTCGCTTTCCGTCGAGACAAGACAAAGAAGAGTTGCCGTCGATGGTGTATTGCGAGCTGCAACCGGTGAGCAGGGCGAGCAGAGTGAGAATACCGAATAAAGGACGCATAACTTGGGTAGTTTTTCGGTGATACACGAAGTGGTCTGTTTGCGAATATAGGTTTTACCCTACATTCTGCCAAAAATCGCACGGTAAAAGCATCAAATAGTCAACCTTATTTCAGGATCTGCTCACATGGTCCGATTGGCGTATTCTTTCATTACCACCTTTTTATTCATATTTCAGACTGCTGCAATTGTTGTTGCTGCCATTTTTCGCGCGCCATGTCTTGCATGTCCACCGCCTCGTCGTTTTCGTCCACGATCTCTACACCGAGCATCGTCTCGATCACATCTTCCATCGTCACAATGCCGCGCATCGTGCCGTATTCGTCGATGATCACCGAGATATGCTCCTTCTTTTCGAGCATCAGTTCCCAGATGTTCGAAACCGGTTCGTCGTCGCGGAAAGTCAATATCGGACGAATCAAATCGCCTATGCGCTGCGCGAAGTGATCTTCCGACAGTTCTTCGAGCACATCGGCGCGCAGCACATACCCCTTGATGTATTCCTCCGCTTCATCGTAGACAGGGATGCGACTGTAGGAGTGCAAATGCTCATCCTCCGATTCGTAGAAATCCTTGAACGTCATGTCTTCACGCACCGTGGCCACCACAGTGGCAGGCGTCATGATTTGTTCGGCATGCACCTCGCCCAACTTCAGGAAACTGCGGATGGCCTTGGTTTCCTTGGCTTTGAACACCCCTTCTTCCACGCCCACGTCGACCATGGCCTGCACTTCCTCGCGACTGATGGAGAGTTGTGCTTTGTCGCTGCCCACCACGCGCGTGATCAGTTCAGAAAGCAGCACCAAGGGGTAGGTGATCACAATGAGCACGCGGATCACGCGCGTAGCCCCCAGGGCCATTTGCCGCCAATAGGTGGCTCCGACCACCTTCGGTATGATTTCCGAGATGATCAGAATGAGCAAAGTCATCACAGCCGAGGCGATGCCCACAGCTTCACTGCCCCAAAGCGCAGTGGCCTCGGCGCCTACGCCGGCCGCTCCCACGGTGTGCGCGATCGTGTTGAGCGAAAGGATCGAAGCAATGGGGCGATCGATGTCGGTTTTATACTTTTTGAGCGTCGAGGCGATTTTGTAGCCTTCTTGTTCCTTGATCGACGCAAAAGAAGTGGTCGAAGCCAGCAAAACGGCTTCGAGCACCGAACAAAGAGACGAGAGAGAAAGAGAGAGTACGAGATAGAAAATTAGAAGCAGTAAATGCGAATCCATTTAAGTTCGACACGTCCGGCGTGTCTGCATTGGTTAGGATGCAAAAATACGACATTTCCCATGAGACCGCGGCAAATCCCCCCGCTTTTTCGTACCTTTGCGGCGTTTTACTCAACAAATCCCAAAATCAATGTATCAAAAAACAACTCCTCAGGGAGCAGTTTTCACCTTCCGCCGCTTCTCGCGCAAGGGCTTCGCGCTCTTTGCCGCACTAGGCAGCGAGGTGAAAATCGGTGTCCTCACCGTTGCCACGTTGGCCACGGCCGCCCCTTGTCTGGCCGCCAACGCACACAGCACGGCACGCACCCTCGCCGCGGAAGATCGTACGGAAGTGTCCGACGAGCCCGACGATGCGCACCGACTCGCGGAGGCCGTCACAACGACCTCGCGCGCTCCCCTCGCAGCCGAAGCCGCCGCGAGACAAGTGGTGACGCTCAGTCACGAACAACTGAAGGCGGCGGGAGTCGCCTGCGTGAACGACGTACTTAAACTCTGCGCCGGTGTCGATGTCCGGCAGCGCGGAAGTTTCGGAATGCAGACGGACATCAGTATCAACGGAGGAACCTTTGACCAAATCCTGCTTCTTGTCAACGGATTCCCCATTTCTAATCCCCAAACCGGTCATAACGCGGCGGAATTCCCGCTCAATCTCAGTGACATCGAGCGCATCGAAGTGCTCGAGGGCGCTGCTTCGCGCGTGTTCGGCACCCAAGCTTTTTCGGGCGCCGTGAACATCGTGACCCGCCACGATGCCCGCACAGCGCTCTCCCTTGCCGGCGGATCTTACGGCACGGCGCAGGCCGACGCCCGCACCGGACTGCACGCACGCCGTGGCGACATTGACTTCACCTCCTCACTCAGCTTCGGCTACGGCCGTTCGGACGGCGCCGTGCGCAACAGTGATTTCCGCTACGGCAAAGCTTTTTGGCAAGGCCGCGCCGACGCCCCCGATTTCCGCGTCGATGCCCTCTTCGGCTGGACCCAATCGGATTTTGGTGCCAACACCTTCTATTCGACCAAGTCGGCCAACCAATGGGAGGGCACCCATCGTCTGCTGGCCGGCGTGCGCGCCGAAACCAAAGGCCGCTTGCACCTTGCCCCCCAGGTGTCGTGGCTGCGCAATGCCGACCACTTCCAATTTGTGCGCAACACGCCCATCTACGAGAACTTTAATCGCGGCGATGTCTTCAACCTCGGCCTCAACGCGTGGACCGATTGGGCAGCAGGCCGCACCGCTTTCGGCGCGGAAATGCGACAAGAGCTCATTTACTCGGGCAATCTGGGACGCGACCTCGACTCCACCCACTGGATCCCCATCGGCGGCAAACAAGCTGACCGCCGCGACGCAAAAGGCGTGTGGCGCGACAACGACGGCAGCATTGCCTACTACACCAAACGCGCCGAACGCACGAATGTGAGCTACTTTGTGGAACACGATCTCCTTTTCGACCACTGGACCGTGTCGCTCGGACTCATGGCGCAGCGCAATTCGAGCATCGACGAGCAGTTGCGTTTCTATCCCGGCGTCGACGTGGCCTGGCGTCCCAACGCCGCTTGGCGACTCACCGCCTCGTGGAACCGATCGCTCCGCTTGCCCACCTTCACCGACCTCTATTATAAGAACCCCTCGCAGGAAGGCAACACCCAACTCCGTCCGGAGGAGAACAGCGCCTTCCGACTCGGCGCCACCCACCGTGCGGCCTGTGGCATCACCGTCGAAGCCGCCGCTTTCTACAACCGCGGCACCAATGTGCTCGACTGGGTGATGTATGACGCCCAAGACAAGTTCCACTCCACCAACTTCCGACTGGACAATTATGGGGTGAATGTCACCGCTACGGCCGACTTCACCCGCCTGCTCGGCAACGCACAACCGCTGCGCAGCCTCCGGCTCGATTTTGCCCGCCTGTGGCAGGATCGCAAGGACAACCGTCCCTTCTTCAAGTCGAACTATGCGCTCGAATACCTCCGCCACAAATTCGTGGCCACGCTCGATCACCGCATTTTCGCCCAATTGGGCGCCTCGTGGGTGCTGCGCGTGCAAGACCGCAACGGCCACTACATGGAGGTGAACCGCACCAACCCGGCCAAACTCGTCGAGACCGGCACGCTCCTGCCCTACGGCACGCACGCCACCCTCGATGTGAAGCTGCATTGGACCACCGATCGCTATCAACTCTTCTGCGATCTGCGCAATCTCACCGACAGCCGTTACTTTGATCTCGGCAATGTGGAGCAACCCGGTTTCTTCGTCATGGCCGGTGCCTCCTACACGTTCTGATCGCCCACTTTTCTCTCCCCGGCGCCCGAGGCGTCCCGCCGATCGGCGGGGGAGCAACCAACAACGCCGCACGTTTCTTCGGAAACGTGCGGCGTTTTGTGTTTTTGCGCGGGACTTTCGCCCGAAAATGGGGAGCAATCGCCCGAAAACAGGGCGCTTTTTTCAAACGTCAGCGAACTTTCGCGCCGAAATCGGCGGCCGCCGCGCGACAACAGGGGGCCGAACGGCGCTTCGGCCTAAGTTTGGGGCAACAAGAGGAAGCCGAGTTTCTTGCGTCCGTCGATTTTCAACGAGAGGGGCGAGGCAAAGCGCACATGGCGCACATGCGCCGTCTCCTGCACGGCGGGCAGCACATCGAGAGCGGCACGATTGTAGAGCCCGTCGCCGATATAATCGTTGATGGTGAAGTAGCCCACGCCGAAAGAGGTGAGGTTCTGGAAAAAGTGCGTGCCCTGCGAGGGATCGACGCGATAGTTGGTCAAACCGGCCTCAACAATGAGCCGCGCGGCGGAGATGGCGGGCCACTTCACGGGCACCCCGAGCCAAGGGTCGCTCGATCCCCAACGACCGGGGCCGATGAGCACGTAATGGCGCCCCTCGGCCAGGAAACCGGCGTTGAGGCACTCGATCTCCTCGGCGATGAGCGGGTTGTTGCCGGCCGAATAGTCGTCGGTCTTCACATAAACCACATCGGTCAGGTCGTCGAAATTGCCGTGGCCCAAGGCATTGTCGCTGCGCAAGAGCACACGCGCGGGATCGATGGCCGAGAGATCGATGTTCACCTCCGTGCGCACGTCGACCATGGGGCGAATTTGCAGCAGATAGAACACACAACTGCGGTTTTTCGCATCGATTTCGACGGCAAACTCGATCTCCACCGGCCGACGCATGGCTTCCTCGCCCATTTGCAGCACCTCGCGCATGATTTGCGGGAGCGGCACGACGTCGTGCTCCAAGACGCCAACGAAACTGATGATTTTTCGCCCGCCGGGATACAGACCGGGATAGATCACTTGGTCGGTGGGGTTGAATGTCGAGGCGATGAACTGCAGCGCACCGTCGGCATCGGCCGTCTTGACGGGCAGGCGCAGGAGATTGAAGCCGTCGTCCACCGAGAAGTTCTCGCCCATATTCTTCAAGTCGAGGGCGCAGAAGCGCGTTTGCGTTTCGCGCAGCGCCATCTCGGTGTCGGACGTCTGCAACACGCGCGCCGGATGAGCCGGACAGACGCGCAGCGTGCGGCCGCCGTCCACAATATATTTGCCCAAGCCGAGGGCCAGACTCACCGTGCCCTCTTCGGCGCGCTCGTCATCGAGGGGATAGTAATTGAG
>ERZ1699259.372-NODE-372-length-20678-cov-4.989003_pt1 | contig 20678 bp, 19 predicted proteins | sample MGYA00581525_ERZ1699259 | MGnify/ENA primary metagenome ERZ1699259 (study PRJEB42319, sample SAMD00040332) | human oral metagenome | material: saliva | host: Homo sapiens | study: EMG produced TPA metagenomics assembly of PRJDB4115 data set (Metgenomic analysis of... | reverse complement strand
GTACACACCCTCGCCCTGTGCGCCGATGACAACGGCCGGGCGATCCTTGCCGACGGAGGCATCTTCCTGGTAGGGCACCCAGGTCCAGATGACCTCGCCGGGGTCGGCATCGCCATCCATCACGGGCGTGTACGAGGCGTGGGCGAGTGCATCCGCGATGCTCGCTTCGCGGATCGAGGTCTGGGGGCGATTGGAAGTCGCCGGGTCCTCGTAGTGATGGTGGGAACCGGAGTTCGGCCGAGATGACGAGGATGAGCGAGGCTTGGGAGTCGAAGACTTCGGCTTGCTGGTAGACGACGTCGGCTTGCTACTCGGCTGACGCTGGCTCGGCTTGGAGGCGTTCGACTGTGCCTCCTCTGCGGCGCCAGAAATAACGCCGAGGAGGAAATTGATGAGGCCCCTGATGAATGAATTCATGGCACCAGCATACGGCAGGGGTAGCCCCTTTAGTTTTATCCACAGGGGCTCTGTGGGAGGGCGGGTTATCCACAGGGATTGTCGTTATGGATGACAGTGCGACATCGTTAGTTTCATTCTGGATGTGTTCGCAGATGAGCTCTCAATGAAGAAAGGTGACGACGATGTCCACTGCAACGATCCATGGTCCGAAGGTCTCTCTCGATGCGTTTGGGAGGTGCGCTGTCGCCCCCGGTTCACCCGATGACGCCGCTCGCTCCCGCCTGATGGACGCGGTGCGATGTGCTTCTGGCGGAGGACTGGAGAAAGCTATCGAACGCGCGGAGCAGGTATATGACGACCAGGAGGTCTCGATTGAGCTTCGTCTCGAGGCGGGAAAACTGCGCATCGACTGGTATGCCGCCCTGGGCTCGTATGACCGATGCCGCCGCGCGGCGGGGGAAGCTGCCCGGCTTGGTTCCAGAGAGCTGGAACGTGACCACCCCCTCGTCCTGATGCTCCGTAACTCCGAGGCCTACTGGCTCTCGGTTCTGGGCTTCAACGACATGGCAGCTCGGCGTTTTTCTGCTCTGGTCGCCGACGTGAAAGCCTGCCCGGGCCTCGACCATCAGATCGCATTCGCCATCCGTAACAATTCTGCAATGCCGTGGAAAAACACGGGTAAGTGGAACAGGGCTGCGCGCGTCTATCGTGAGCTTCTCGCAGACATGGAAGGCGCCATGGATGAGGCCGACATGACGCTGCTGACCGTTCGCGACAACCTTGCTGAGGTTCTCTCCGCGGACCGCCAGTACGACGAAGCTATCCAGCTCTACGAGCACAACATGGACGTGTTGCTGACGGTCGCCGAACGCGGCGATTGGCGGGTGCTGCGCCTGCGAAACGAAATTGCGCGCAATACGTGGATGGGAGGGGATCGGGAGGCAGGTGAGGACCTGTGGACTGTCTTGGCCGAGGATTGCCGTCGATACCTGGGAGATCGCGACCCCCTCACGGCGCGCATTCGCACCATCTTGCTTACCCTGGCCACCATGCGTGGGGATGACGAACGTGCAGAGAGGATCGCACGTAAACTTCGTGACGATCACCCCGACGACTGGGAGGACTGCGACTTCACGGAGGCCGTCTCCATTATCGCGCAGGCCGAGATGGGCGATGGTGACACGGTGTGACGCGCGGCCACTGTGCGCGACTTCCCGCGCCTGAACTGGCACAAAGGCCTACGACAATGGGACGATATGGAGGTTAACGACTTCACGGAGGTTCACGTGCCCATCCCCACGCCCGCGCAGCAGGCGCAGATTCGCCCGGCCCATACCCCGCAGGGGCAGATCCGTAACTTCTGCATCATCGCCCATATCGATCATGGGAAGTCGACGCTCGCGGATCGCATGCTCCAGCTGACCGGAGTTGTCGAAGCGCGCGAGATGCGCGACCAGTACCTCGATCGTATGGACATCGAGCGCGAGCGCGGCATCACGATCAAGAGCCAGGCGGTGCGCATGCCGTGGGCACACGAGGGTACCCCCTACGCGCTCAACATGATCGACACGCCCGGTCACGTGGACTTCACGTACGAGGTCTCCCGTTCCCTGGCCGCGTGCGAGGGTGCGGTCCTGCTCATCGACGCCGCGCAGGGCATTGAGGCCCAGACGCTCGCGAACCTGTACCTGGCCCTCGAGAACGACCTCGCGATCATTCCGGTCCTCAACAAGATCGACCTGCCGGGCGCCCAGCCCGAGAAGTATGCGCACGAGGTTGCCCAGCTGATCGGCTGCGACGAGAGCGAGGTCCTCAAGGTTTCCGGCAAGACAGGCGAAGGCGTCGAGGACCTCCTCGACCGCATCGTGGAGGTCGTGCCCGCCCCCGAGGGCACCCCCGACGCCCCGACGCGAGCGATGATCTTCGACTCCGTGTACGACACCTACCGCGGCGTCGTCACCTACGTGCGTGTCGTCGACGGCGTGCTCTCGACCCGTCAGCGCGTGCGCATGATGTCCACGGGCGCCACCCACGAGCTCCTCGAGCTGGGCGTCATCTCGCCCGAGCCGAAGCCCGAAGAGGGCATCGGCGCCGGCGAGGTTGGATACCTGATCACGGGCGTGAAGGACGTGCGTCAGTCCCGCGTCGGCGACACCGTCACCAGCCAGGTGCGCGGCGCAACCGAGGCTCTCGAGGGCTACCGAGACCCGAACCCGATGGTCTTCTCCGGCATCTACCCGGTCGACGGATCGGACTTCCCGGACCTGCGCGACGCCCTCGAGCGCCTCCAGCTCAACGACGCGGCGCTGACCTTCGAGCCCGAATCCTCCGCGGCCCTCGGCTTCGGCTTCCGCTGCGGCTTCCTCGGCCTGCTCCACCTGGAGATCATCCGCGAGCGCCTGGAGCGCGAGTTCAACCTCGACCTCATCGCGACCGCTCCGAACGTCGTCTACCGCGTCGTGACGGAGGATGGCACCGAGGTGCGCGTCGACAACCCGAGCGAATTCCCCGAAGGAAAGATTTCCGAGGTGCGCGAGCCCGTCGTCAACGCGACCATCCTGACGCCCACCGAGTTCACGGGCACCATCATGGAGCTGTGCCAGGAGCGCCGCGGCTCGATGCAGGGCATGGACTACCTGAGCGAGGATCGTGTGGAGCTGCACTACCAGCTGCCCCTCGCCGAGATCGTCTTCGACTTCTTCGATCAGCTCAAGTCCCGCACGCGTGGCTACGCCTCCCTGGACTACCAGGAGAGCGGCGAGCAGAGCGCCGACCTCGTCAAGGTCGACATCTTGCTCAACGGCGACCGTGTCGACGCGTTCAGCGCGATTGTTCACCGCGATGGTGCCTACAACTACGGCCAGCGGATGACGAAGCGCCTGAAGGAACTCATCCCTCGCCAGCAGTTTGAGATCCCGGTGCAGGCCGCGGTCGGTGCGCGAGTCATCGCTCGCGAGACGATTAAGGCCCTGCGCAAGGACATGCTCGCCAAGTGCTACGGCGGCGACATCAGCCGTAAGCGCAAGCTGCTCGAGAAGCAGAAGGAAGGTAAGAAGCGCATGAAGTCTATCGGCCGCGTCGACGTGCCGCAGGAAGCCTTCATCGCCGCCCTGACCTCCGACGTTCCGACGGGCAAGAAGTGAGCGGGGAACAGGTGAACGAGGCCGTGGAGGCTCACGCTCACGTCGGCCAGTGCATGGACCGTCGCCCGGGAGATGCCCCCGAGGGCACGGTCTTCATGAGTCGTACGAAGTCGTTTACGCGGCGCACACGCGAGCTGCCCGCGAACCTCGCGCGCACGTGGGAAGCACACGCGCACCGCTACGTGGTGGAGCCGCGTCGCGGCGTCGGCTACACGACGGTCGCGCCGGATTTCACGCTCGATCTGGCCGAGCTCTTCGGGCGCAGCGCACCGGTGACCCTCGAGATTGGCTCGGGCACGGGTGAACAGATTGTCGCCGCGGCGGCCGCTCATCCCGAGCGTAACTTCCTGGCCCTCGAGGTCTGGGTTCCGGGCATCGCCAAGCTCGTCTCCAAGGCAGTCGAGGCCGGCGTTGACAACATTCGTGTCATCGAGGCCGACGCTGCCCAGGCGCTGCCGATCATGCTTGAGGACGCGTGCCTGGATGAGGTCTGGACGTTCTTCCCTGACCCGTGGCGTAAGGCTCGGCATCGCAAGCGTCGCCTCGTCTCCGATTCCTTTGCGCTCGAGGTCGCGCGCCTGCTGCGCGACGGGGGAGTGTGGCGCCTGGCTACCGACTGGGATGACTACGCCTGGCAGATGCGCGACGTTATCGAAGCGTGCGAGCTCTTCGAGAACCCGCACGTGGGAGAGCGTCCGGATCCGGAGGATCCGCAGCCGGAGCGCGGTGGATTCGCTCCGCGCTTCGAGGGCCGCGTCGTCACCCACTTCGAGACCCGAGGCATCGATGCGGGCCGTCATGCCCACGACATCGTCGGCATTCGCCGTCCCCGTGGCTGACATCGTGACGGCTGGAGCGCACTCGTGAGCCCCGCCCAGCCCGAGGGTGAGCGTTGGTCGCCTGACGGCTCGCTGGACCCTGGCCTCGTCGAGGCTGATCGCGGCCGCCCTCTGTCTCTCTATGTGCACGTGCCCTTTTGTCGCGTGCGCTGCGGGTACTGCGATTTCAACACCTACACGGTCGGCTTCGGGCCGGGGGCACAGGTGGGGGACTACGCTCCCTCCGTTCTCGCTGAGGCTTCCCTGGCGGCCCGTGTCATGTCCGAGGCGGGGCTGCCCGCACGCGAGGCTCGTACGGTGTTCTTTGGCGGTGGCACTCCGACGATGCTGGATACCACCGAGCTCGTCGAGATCCTGACGGGCCTGCGCGAGCGCATCGGCATCGCCCCAGGAGCGGAAGTGACCCTCGAGGCGAATCCCGACACGGTGACGCGCGACGGGCTCGCGCAGCTCGCGGATGCGGGATTTACGCGAGTGTCTTTCGGCATGCAGTCTGCCGTGCCCGCGATTCTCGCGACCCTGGATCGCACTCATACGCCCGAGCGAGTCCCCCTCGTTGTCCAGTGGGCAAAGGAGGCGGGCCTGTCGACCTCGGTGGACCTCATCTATGGGACGCCAGGGGAGAGTCTGGCTGACTGGGAGACCTCGCTGCGCGCCGCCCTGTCGTACGAGACCGATCACATCAGTGCATACGCTCTCGTTGTCGAGGAGGGGACGAAGATGGGGGCGCAGGTGGCCAGGGGAGAACTGCCGACCCCCGACCCCGACGACGAAGCCGCCAAGTACGAGCTCGCCGACTCTCTCCTCGGCGAGGCCGGATACGCCTGGTACGAGATCTCCAACTTTGCGCGCGCAACCGAGGCTGACCATGCTTCGGGGCTGCCGTCGACCCACTGTGAACATGCCTCTGCCCACAACCTCGCCTACTGGCGTGACTGGGACTGGTGGGGCTTTGGGCCGGGTGCTCACTCCCACATGGGACGTACGCGCTGGTGGAATGTGAAGAATCCAGGGGCCTATGCGGGGCGCGTGAGGGCTGGACAGTCGCCGGCCTACGCTGGCGAGATCCTCGATGCGGACGCGCGCGAACTGGAGCGCGTCATGCTCGGGGTTCGCACCTCTGAGGGGGTCGCGATCACGGGGTTGCCGGGTCTGTCAGCGCCCGACGTGGCAGGCGTGCCGTCTGGTGGTCGCATTGCTGCGCTCATAGCCGAGGGACTCATCGATGGGGCAGCGGCACTGTCTGGGCGTGTCGTCCTCACGCTTCGCGGACGCCTGCTGGCGGACTATGTGACCCGCGAAATCATGGGCTACTGACGAGAAGTTGGCGCCCGTGCAGCGGAATATGCATCTGGTGGTAAACACTCTTCTGAGATAGCCAGTTCCGCGATGTAACTTGTAACTGTATTGATACAAGCATAACTGCGGCAATGGTTGTTAGCTGTTTGACAGTTGGTCGGCGTGTGCTATGTGACAAGCTAGCATTACGTCGCAATACTGTTGACATCATGGTTGAAATATGTTTGCCTTGATGTGTCATGTGAAGCCGAGTAATTTGCAGGGTTCCTCCATGAGGGGGCTTGTGAAGAGCCGTATACAAGGAAAAGTGTGGTATTGTGACTCTTCGGTACGCTGTCATTGCTGACATCGTGGGCTCTCGTACGCTGACCAATCGTGCAGAGGCCCAGAGAATCTATGAAGCCGCTCTTGGGGATGCGAGTGAGGGCCTCGCGCTGCTGCAGGCTCCGTATCCGACGGTCGGTGATGAATTCCAGGCGGTCGCCTACACGCTCGAGGATGCACTGCTGCTCACTCTGCGCGCGCAGCTCCTCCTTCCCCCGCAGCTCCAGCTTCGCTTTGGAATTGGTGCGGGTCGGATTGAAGAGTTCTCGTCGGGTGTTCATCGGCAGGCTCCCGCGCGTTCGCGCGGCTCGGAGTCCGCTCAGCTTCAGGATGGTTCTGCGTGGTGGGCGGCTCGCGCTGCGATCAACCGTGCGCACGACGTTCAGGATTCTTCGAACCCCTTCATCCGCACCTGGTTCATGGCGCACGCCTCGGTCGAGTCCGCGTTCCCGCGCCCCTGCCAGACCTGCATCAATGCGCTGCTGAGCCTGCGCGATCACGCGATTCTCAAGCTTTCCGCGCGTCATCGTCGAATCACGGCTGCGCTGCTGCTCGGTAAGACCCAGGTGGAGATCGCTCGGGCAGAAAAGCTGTCGCAGCAGGCTATTTCTGACTTTGCCCGGGGCACGGGGGCGGGGTTGATCCAGTCCTCACTCATCATCGCGGAGGCCGCACGTGCATGAAGTTCTTCTCCTGGGCATCGCCGCCTCGGAGCTAACTGTTCTTCTCACTTCTGACCCGCGCCGCTGGTCGCGACGCCTGTCGCTCTTTCTGACGCTGCTTCTTGCGGTGATCTGCTACTCCTGGTTCATCCTGGGGGTGAGTGCCGTTGCGAACGCAATCGGCGCGACTCTTGCGGTCGTGTGGTTTGCGTGGGACCTCGTCGATCCGTCGGCGCGCGGTGTTCTTGCTCGCTGGGCGTTGGCATCCGTCGGCTTTGTTGCTCTTCTGAGCCTGGACCCGCTGAACTTCCCTCTGCTGTCGCTGCGCTCCGGGCGTCCCATCGACCTCATTATTACGGTTCTCTTCCTGGTAACGGGACCGGTTAATCACCTGATCACCGCCATCCTGCAGTGTGCGCGTGGCCGTGCGTCCGATCCGGTGCCCGGGTGGATTAACGCGCCCGTCCTTCCAGCGATGCCTGACGTAACGCCCGAGGAAGGGGACGATAGAGAGGAGGAATCGGAGGTTGTAGAAGCCTCCGTGATCTCTGGCGCTCTGCCCGTCCTGGGCGTGGAGGTGGACGAGGAAGAAGTGACGGCTTTGCGCGGAGGGCGCTGGATCGGCCCGCTCGAGCGCCTTCTGATTATCGTTTTGGCTGGCGCGGGCGCGGAGGTTGCTATCGCTGCCGTCGTTGCTGCCAAGGGAGTCATTCGTTTCCCTGAAATCTCGCAGGATTCGACGGGAGAAAAGGCTGAGGAGTTCCTCATCGGCTCGGTGTCTTCGTGGATTCTGGCCGCCCTCGTGGCGATGCTCATTCGTGTCGTGAGCCTGCACTGATTCTCGTGCCGCTAGAGTATGCCGGGTGAATAGCTCAGACCCCTACGGCCGCAACATTTTCGCCCACGACCCGCATCGTGACGGGCCCGGGGCGAGGCATCCGCGCTCGCAGGCCGTCCACGTTGAGATTGGTATGGTCCTCGAGGACGTTGCCTCCGGATGGGTCGGAGCCGTGACGCGGGTCGAGAAGTCCGGCGGCATTCACCTTGTGGAGCTTGAGGATCGGCGTGGCGTTCGTCGGTCTTTCCCTTTGGGTCCCGGTTTCTGGCTGGAGGGGCGTCCCATCGAGGCGCTGCCTCCCAGCCCGGCTCCAGCCCAGGCCTCGTCGAGCACGCAAGTCAGCGCATCGGGACGGCGTATCACGAACTCCGGTTCGTTTGCCCCTGCCTCGAGCGGTCCCAAGGTCGCAAAGCGCTCGCGCATATGGGTGGAGGGGCGTCACGACGCCGAGCTCGTGCAGCATGTCTGGGGCGAGGACCTGGCCGAGGCGGGCATTGCCGTTCAGTTGCTTGAGGGAGTCGATAATCTCGAGGCCATCCTGGAGGTGTTCGGGCCGACCGATACGGCGCGCGCGGGCATCCTCGTCGACCACATGGTGCCCGGATCGAAGGAGTCTCGCATTGCCGAGGCCGTGTCGGCGCGCTGGCCGGGAGCGGTTCTCGTCCTCGGGCATCCGTTCGTTGACATCTGGCAGGCCGTCAAGCCCGCCCGCGTTGGCCTCGAGCGGTGGCCCGATGTTCCGCGAGGTATCGACATTAAGCATGGGACCCTCGAAGCTCTCGGGTGGCCGCACGCCGACCAGCGCGACATCGCCCTGGGGTGGAAGCGGATACTGTCCACTGTGCGTACCTACCGCGACCTTGAACCCGCGCTGCTGGGGCGGGTCGAGGAACTCATCGACTTTGTCACCGTGCCCTGGGCGCAGTAGGACGACGGCGCTTCTGTGTGAGGTTCGCGCAGGGCGCACACCTGGCGAGGCCCTCATGTCGCCCCCGATTGGCTGCGAGGAGTAGCATTGGCACTCAGGAAGCAGGAGTGCCAGAACGGGAGGAGGTGGCATGACGCGCAACAGTGCACAGAATCGCAGGCTTGATGTCCTGCGTGCCATCGTCACCCAGTACGTGGCTACCCGTGAACCCGTCGGCTCCAAGGCCATCGCCGCCGGAGGCCTCGGCGTCTCATCGGCGACGATCCGCAATGACATGGCGGTGCTGGAGGAAGCCGGCCTCATCTACCAGCCTCACACCTCCGCAGGGCGCGTCCCGACTGACCGTGGCTACCGCGTGTTCGTCGATCGACTCGCCGAACTCAAGCCAATGAGTGGGCCGGAACGCCACGCCCTCGAGACCTTCCTGGCCGAGTCCGTCGATATCGATGACGTCGTGGAGCGATCCGTTCGCCTCCTAGCTCAGGTCACGCACCAGGTGGCACTCGTGCAGTACCCGGGGGCGCGCGTGCGTGTCCTCAAGCACCTCGAGGTCATCGCGCTGGCCCCCGGCCGCGTCCTCGTCGTCGTCATCACCACGGACGGCGAGGTCGGCGAGCGCAGCCTCACCCTGCACGCGGCGCTGGATGAAGGGCAGCTGCGCGAGGTACGCGAACACCTACGCCACCACTGCGATGGTGCGACCTCCGCGTCCGCGCAGGCCTGCGTTGACGAGGCCACGGCCTCGGCCCGGCCTGAGATCGTCGGCACAGTCGCCGCGATCGGCGCCGCCCTGACCGATGTGTTGAGCGGTCAGAGCGAGTCAAAGATCGTTGTCGCGGGTGCCGCAAACCTCGCCCGTGGGGCCCTCGACTTCCATGACATCGCCCCGGTTCTGGATGCACTCGAAGAGCAGGTCGTCCTCATGCGTCTCTTCGCCGAGATGGACCCGAGCGACGAGGTACACGTGAGTATCGGAGCGGAGAATCCACACGATGGCCTCGCCGAGGCCGCTGTCGTCACCGGGACCTACCGAGCCGGCGCCGATGAGAGCGTTGGGAGTGCCCACCTGGGCATCGTCGGCCCCATGCGCATGGATTATGCGCGCACCATGAGCTCGGTGCGAGCGGTGGCCGCCTACCTGTCGCGCTACCTTGCCCAGGAAACTGCTAGCTAGCTCCGCCGCGAGCCGAACCCCATGACGATAAACGGATGACCCCACGAGAAGAAAGAGCAAGCGTGAGAGACTACTACGAGGTCCTCGGCGTCGCCCGTGACGCCAGCCAGGATGAGATCAAGAAGGCCTACCGCAAGCTCGCGCGTAAGCTGCACCCGGACTACGCTGGCGCGGACTCGGAGGAAGCCTTCAAGGAGCTGTCCGTCGCTTACGAAACTCTGTCGGATCCCGAGAAACGCCAGATGTATGACATCGGCGGCCCGGATGCGCTGCGCGGCGGTGGAGCTGGTGCGGGCGCCGGCTTCGGCGGATTCTCCGACATCTTCGAGGCCATGTTCAACGGCGGCTTCGGCGCGTCCGCGCAGGGTCCCGCCTCGCGCGTGCGTCGCGGCAAGGACAAGCAGGTGACCGTCGATATCACCCTGGAGGACGCTGCCTTCGGCGCCGCCAAGGAGGTTTCCTTCGACACCCACGTGCTGTGCGACGCCTGTAACGGTTCGATGTGCCAGCCGGGCACCTCGCCCACGCAGTGCGCCACCTGCCACGGCTCGGGCTTCGTGACGCAGATCCAGAATTCGCTCTTTGGACGCATGCAGACGCAGGCGCCGTGTCCGTCCTGTCAGGGATACGGCGACACGATCGCCACGCCCTGTGTGGAGTGCTCGGGCGCGGGACGTGTGCGCACGCGCCGCACCCTCAACATCAACATCCCCGCGGGTGCCAGCGAGGGGACCCAGATTCGCGTGAGCGGTGAGGCTGAGGTCGGCCAGGGGGGTGGCCCCAACGGTGACCTCTACCTGTCGATCCGCGAAAAGAAGCACCCGGTCTTCGATCGTCGCGGGGACGACCTGCACACGTGGATCACGATCCCGATGACGACGGCGGCACTCGGAACCGAGTTTGAGCTCGAGACCCTTGACGGCAAGAAGACCGTGACAATCAACCCGGGTACCCAGCCCAACGACGATATCGTCCTGGAAGGCCTGGGTGTCGGGCACCTGCAGCGCTCGGGCCGCGGCTCCATGCACGTGCACGTCGATGTTCAGATTCCCAAGAAGCTCGATGACAAATCCCGCGAGCTACTCGAGGAGCTCGCGAAGGTCCGTGGCGAGGTACGCGTGGAGCCGCATCGCCAGCAGTCCTCGTTCTTCGAAAAGATCCGCGACACTTTCATGGGGTGATGCGCCGTGACGCTGCCCGTTTTCCTCTCTGAGGACCTGACCCCCTCGCTCGACGCTCTGTCTGTGGGAGAGGCTGCGACCCTCGCGGGAGCCGAGGGACGTCACGCTGCGTCCGTGCGTCGTATCGGCGCAGGGGAGTGGGTTGACGTCGTTGATGGCGCGGGAGCGCGCGCGACCTGCGAGGTGAGTGGGAGCGATAAGTCTTCGCTGTCCCTGGTCGTTCGCAAGCTCGTGCGCGAGGATGCCCCGAAGCCCGAGGTCATCCTCGTTCAGGCGCTGGCCAAGGGTGGGCGCGACGAGGCCGCCGTCGAAATCTGTACGGAGATCGGCATCGACCGGGTGATCCCGTGGGCCTCCCAGCGTGCGATTGTGCAGTGGAGGGGCCCGAAGGCCGAGAAGGGGCGCGCCAAGTGGGAGGGCGTTGCCCGCGCTGCCGCCAAGCAGTCGCGCCGCGCCTACGTCCCGGTTGTTGAGGACGTCAAGGACAGTCGTGAGCTGGCCGCTTGGGTCGTCTCTCTGACGGACGAGGCCGGGGTGGCCTTCGTCTGCCACGAGGAGGCCACGGATTCGCTCGGGGCTGTGCTCGCACAGGTCCAGGAAGCGTCCGCGGACGGTGATCTTCCCGCACGCATCGCCCTCGTTGTGGGGCCCGAGGGCGGCATCGGAGCCGAGGAGACCGCGCAGCTGGTGGACGCGGGTGCCCGCACGATCGGGCTGGGAGACAATGTTTTGCGTTCCTCCACGGCCGGCGCGGTTGCTCTGACGCTGATCCGCGCCGCCGCGGGGAAATACTAGGATTCGTCAGCTCTCGAAGCCGGCGATCCGCGCGCTGAGCGTGTGAGTCTCGCCCGCGCCCAGCGCGACCACGTCAGTGCCGGAGTTGAAGGCGTTCGGTGGGCAGCTCATCGGCTCGACGGCGACGCCCACGCGGTTGATGTAGTCGGCCGAGTAGACCTGTAGCCAGCGCGCGTCAGACGACAGCGATACGCCCACGCCCGAAGCGGGGTCGCGCAGCGTCACGGCCCAGGTGCCCTCGGGCAGGCCTGCGAAGGCATGGTCCAGCCGGGAGGTGCCGATGATGGCGGGGGAGCGGAAGTCCAACCCGAAGGATGCCACGTCGTGGGCGGCGACCGGGATCATGGATGCGTTGGCCTCGTAGATGATCGACGCGGGGTTCTCGAGTTCCAGCTCGTCCGCCGGTACCCCGTCAACGGCCAGGTAGGGGTGGAAGCCGACGCCGTAGGGGGCGGTGCCCTCTCCGATGTTCGTCGCCGACAGCTCGACGGTGAGACCCGCGTCCGCGTCCAGGCTGTAGCGGGCGGACACCGCCAGCGTCCACGGGTAGGAATAGCGCGCCGCGATCAGGGTGTGCAGGAGGACCGAAGTGGAGTCGGCCTCGGCGATCTCCCACTCCTGGAAGGCCACGAAACCGTGGAGCGCAGTCCCGAAAGCGGGCTCGTCGACGGGCAGGTCGTAGGACGTGCCCTCCCACGAGTAGGAGCCGCCTGCGACGCGGTTCGGCCACGGCATCAGCACCTTGCCCAGGTATCCCGGGGGACACTCATTCACGCTGTGAGGGACCACGAGCTCATGCCCGCGGTAACGTAGGCCAGCCAAACCGGCGCCGACGGTGACGATCCGCGCCTCGTAGTCCCCGGCCTGTAAAACGATCTCGCGCCCCGACGCGCCACGATCCATTATCGATGCTCCTTCGCAATCACTGAACATGAATAACACTCATTCTAAACGGAGTTGAGTCGTCTGCGTCACTACGAAAAGCGTATCCTTATAGAGAATGACTCTCGATTGAAAGGAACGCCTCGGCCCATGGCACACGAGATCACCGACGAATTCGTCGCCTCCCTGCACGCATCCTCAGACTCCGCCCGCGCGGTCGCACGCAACGCAGTCTCCCACGCCGGCGTCGAGCCGGTCGCCTTCGACCGCGCCAAGGTGGTCGCCACCCCCACGGTCGTGTCCAACAAGGTGGATGACTGGAAGGTGACGTCGCAGAAGAAGTCCGGCCGCTGCTGGCTCTTCTCCTCCCTGAACCTGCTGCGCTCGACCGCGCGCACCCGCCTGGGCCTCAAGGACTTCGAGTTCTCGCAGAATTACGTGCTGTTCTGGGACAAGTTCGAGCGCGCAAACTTCTTCCTCACCGACATTATCGCGACCGCGAAGACCGAGGAACTTGACGGCCGCCTCCTGCAGTTCCTGCTGGGCGACGTCCTCTCCGACGGCGGTCAGTGGGACATGGCGGTGTCCCTCTACCTCAAGCATGGCCTCGTCCCCAAGGTCGCGATGCCCGAGACCGAGTCCTCCGGCCACACCGCCCCCATGAACGCCCGCCTGAAGGTCGTCCTGCGCCGCACCGCCCTCGAGCTGCGTTCCCTCGTCGAGGCCGGCGCCTCCGAGGAGGAGATCCTCGAGGTCAAGGAGGCCGCGCTGGCCGACGTGTGGCGGATCCTCGTCATCTGCCTGGGCGAGCCCCCGGCCTCGTTCGAGTGGGAGTGGCGCGACGACAAGGGCGAGTTCCACCGCGACGGCGTCCTCACCCCGCGCGAGTTCTACGAGCGCTACGTGGACGTGGACCTCACGCAGTACGTGTGCCTCGTCGATGACCCGCGCGCCGAGCACCCCAAGGGCCACACCCTGACGGTCGACCACATGGGCAACGTCGTGGGCGGGCGGCCGATCCTCTACGTGAACACCCCCGTCGAGCAGATCCGTGAGATCACGGCCTCCATCCTGGCCTCGGGCCGCGCCGTCTGGTTCGGCGCTGACTGCGACCAGCAGTCCGACCGCGCCTCCGGCCTGTTCGTCGAGGGCCTCTACGACTTCGACAACCTCTTCGGCGTGGACTTCTCCACCTCGAAGGAGCAGCGTGTCAACACGGGCGAGTCCGCGATGAACCACGCGATGCTCTTCACGGGTGTCGACATCGACGAGGAGGGCAACGCCCGCCGCTTCCGCGTCGAGAACTCCTGGGGCGAGGAGCCCGGTGAGAAGGGCTTCTTCACGATGGACGCCGTCTGGTTCGACGCCAACGTGTTTGAGGTGGCTGTGCACGTGGACGACCTGCCCGCCGAGCTGCGCGCGGTCATCACCGAGGAACCGCTGCACCTGCCGGCCTGGGACCCGATGGGGGCGCTGGCCTGAGCCCAGTAGCCTGACACACGCAGCGGGGCGTGAGCATCGTCCTCGTTCGCAATATGGCCTCCGTGAGCGCGGGGCGGGTGGAGTGGGACAATTGTTCCGCGATACCCGCCCCGTTATCTGTGGAGGTCACATGAGCACTGACGTGACCCGCGACTTTGCGTTCGGCCTACCCAAGGCCGAGCTGCACCTGCACCTGGAAGGCACCCTCGAACCCGATCTGAAGCTGTCCCTCGCCCGTAAGAACGGCGTCGACATCGGTCAAAGCACCGTTGAGGAGGTTCAGGCCACCTACCAGTTCAACGACCTCAGGCCCACACCTCGCGCGGCATTTCGATTGAGACGGTCATTCGCGGCTACTACCGCGCCGTCGTCGAGGCGCGCGAGTCGGGCCTTTCGTCGACCTGATCCTGTGTTTCCTGTGCGATGTGAGCGCGCAGGCTGCCCTCGAGACGCTGCAGGCTGGCTGCCCTACAAGGACATGTTCATCGGCGTGGGCCTGGACTCCGACGACCCCGCTTACTTCGGTGGCTACATCGCCGACTACTACTTCGCCCTCGCCGAGCGCTTCGGATTGGACTGCTCCGCCCTAGCGCGAATCGCGCGCAATTCGATCGAGATCAGCTGGGCGCCGGACCAGGACAAGGAACGCCTCCTGGCCGGGCTCGAGGCGTTCGAAGCGGGGGAGGGGCTCGTCTTACCCCTGACACGGGGCCCCCGCCTTGCGCCGTGCACGGGACGGGTACGGCGCGGGGAGGACTTCGTGATTCAGTGAGAAGTATTGAGTTATCGCCATAGGGGGAGTTAGACTGAAATGGTCGTTGCACATAATCCCGAGAATGGAGAGACAATGACTGATTATATTGCAATCGCAAGTTTCCCGACAACCGCGCAGTCCTACGAGGCGTTCTCCAAGTTGACTGCCCAGGCCGACCGACTCGGCATCGTGTCCGGCGCGATCGTCGAAGTGGACGATTCGGGGCACGTATCCATTCCTGAGGCCAGTGACTCCGCATCCTCTTTCGGCTTCGGAACTGGTTCGGTGATTGGTCTGGTCATTGGCGCCCTGGCCGGCCCCATTGGCATGCTGCTGGGGTGGGGTGTGGGCGCGCTCGCCGGATCCACCGCAGACCTGGCGCGTGCGGATGCGCACGAGTTCGCGCTGTCCGAGGTGGCCTCGCGCATGGTTCCGGGATCGAATGTCGTTGTCCTTCAGACCACTGAGGACAATGTTGAGCTGCTCAACGGCGAGGTGGCGCGTCTCGGTGGCGCCGTCATCCGCCGTTCACTGCAGGAGACGATCTCTGAGATCAAGGCCGAAGCCGCAGCCATCGAGGCGGCGGACGAAGCGGCCCGCAAGGCGTTGCGCGAACAGCGCCGGGAGGAGGTGGAGACGGCGTGGAAAGACCGCGTCGCCGACCTCAAGGAAAAACACGAGACGTTCGTCGCTGGTGTTAAGGAGAAGGTGAGCGGTTTCTCCCACGGCGACGCCAAGTGAACGCGTGTGTTGTCCGGGATTGATATTCCGGTTCTGGACGACGCGGTGGGCACCGCCGCCAGAGGTTGAGAGGCCGTTGCCAGACCCCGGTCCCGTTGTCACAATTGGCCACGGCGTGGACGCCCGTAGGGCACCGCGCCGTGGCCTGTCATTATGTAGTCATGAATTCCCACAGGCCGACGTTGTTGATTTCCAACGTCCTGCCGGCACGCCCGGGGGACGAGGCATACAACAACATCTGCATGCGCCTGTGGGATCGTCTCCTTGAGGCCGCGCTGCCGAACTGGAACGTCATCCGCGAGTACGCGCAGGAAGATGGTGCCGAGGGCGCCGCCCTGCGCGCCCAGCACGCGGACGCCATCATCATCATGGGCGGCGAGGACGTCCACCCCAGCCTGTACGGCGCCACCCAGGGCTACGAGGCCGAGGGGCGTCACTGGTACCGCGCCGATCGCGGACAGATCGCCCTCGTCGACTACGCCGTGCGCACGGGCACCCCGCTGCTGGGGATTTGCCGCGGCATGCAGATCATCAACGGACGCAAACCCGTCCTCAAAGCAACCGAGACGCACGACCGCGCCTACAGGGAACGCGACCAGCACCTACAGTGGCGGCAGGCTGCCCTCGGTTTCAACGGGTACGGAGGCGCGACCAAGAATGACGGCGAAGGCGAGTATGAGCGCGTCCACATGGACAACGACAGCCTCTACAAGGGATACGCGCGCTCGACTGGCGCTCACGCTGGACGCACCCCCGGACAAGCACACAAAACGCCCGGCGTGAAGCCACCCGAACACATGCGCAAACCCGGCACCGACAGTGGTGAACTGTTCGCCGTGTGGGAGGGCCGCAAACGGTCACTACCACCCGACTGGGAGAAAAGCAGCCTACGCGCAACCCTAGAGGCCACATCCGCGCCTCCCCCTCCGCCGCCCGCGACCGGGAGCAGCGTTCCACCGCCACCGCCCCCACCCGCGCCTCCCGCCCCGCCGGTACCACCACCGCCCGCACAGTAACCGGCAACACAAAAAAGGGGGGGGAGACCACGCGTCCACCCCCAACCGGCAAGGCCGGAACACACAGCAAAAGCCCCGCAGACACACCCAACACCCTCATCAAGGGGGCTGGGTGAGCGTCTGCGGGGCTTTCGCACGCCTAAGCGCACTCGCCCACGAAAACGCGTCAGAAGCGCATACAGCGAATCTTATGGCAACGGTGAGCGCCACGTGTGAGACGTGACCGAACATGCGGAGACATCTAAGTCACGCCACCATGCGCGAGCACGCCAGACACGCGAGCGCATCCACCTAGTTCTCGAACCACGTGAACGGCGGCCGTCGTGTCGACCCGTTCGCTATGTGACTTCCTTTCGCGCGGGGCGGGTGGAGTGGGACAATTGTTCCGCGACACCCGCCCCGTTATCTGTGGAGGACACATGAGCACCGACGTGACCCGCGACTTCGCCTTCGGACTGCCCAAGGCCGAGCTGCACCTGCACCTGGAAGGTACCCTTGAGCCCGACCTCAAGCTGGCGCTCGCCCGCAAGAACGGCGTCGACATCGGCCAGACCACTGTCGAGGAGGTGCGTGCCACCTACCAGTTCAACGACCTCACGTCCTTCCTGGCCGTCTACTACCCGGCGATGGACGTCCTCCAGGACGAGGACGACTTCCACGACCTGGCCGCCGCCTACTTTGAGCGCGCCCGCGCCAACGGTGTCGTTCGCGCCGAATGCTTCTTCGATCCGCAGGCCCACACATCGCGCGGCATCGCCATCGAGACGGTCATCCGCGGCTATCACCGCGCCGTCGTCGAGGCGCGCGAGGCCGGCCTGTCCGCCGACCTCATCCTGTGCTTCCTGCGTGATATGAGCGCCGAGTCCGCGCTCGAGACCCTCCAGGCAGCGCTACCCTACAAGGACATGTTCATCGGCGTCGGGCTCGACTCCGACGAGCGCGACAACCCGCCCACGAAGTTCGCCGAAGTCTTTGCCCTGGCCCGTGAGGCCGGCCTGCACGTGACGATGCACTGCGATATCGACCAGGTTGGCTCGATCGACAACATCCGCGCGGCCCTGATCGAGCTGGGCGCCGAGCGCCTCGACCACGGCACGAACATCGTCGAGGATCCCGAGCTGGTCGCCTACGCCCGTGACCACGGCATCGGCCTGACCTCGTGCCCCCTGTCCAACTCCTTCGTCACTGAGGAAATGAAGGGAAAGGAGATCGTCGAGCTGACCGCCGCGGGCGTCAAGGTGAGCGTCAACTCGGACGATCCCGCCTACTTCGGCGGCTACGTCGGCGACAACTACCTGGCGCTTGCGCAGCGTTTTGGCCTCGGCCGCGCGGACCTGGAGCGCATTGCCCGCAACTCGATCGAGATCGCGTGGATCTCGGACGATGAGAAGGCCGAGCTGCTCGAGCGCGTGGACCGCTTCGTGTCCGAGAACTGACCATCGACGAGCGAGGCCCGGGCTAAGGGGCATAAAAGCACTGCCCAGCCTCGGCCTCGTCGTGCGTGGGGGAGCGGCTTACTCGATCCGTTCGGAGGGCGGATACAAGCTGTCACAATTGGCCACCCCGTGAACGCACCCGGCGCGGTGGCTGCGAGACTGCAAAGATAGTAACCATGACGAACCACACGAAGCCGACGTTGTTGATTTCCAACGTCCTGCCGGCACGCCCGGGGGACGAGGCATACAACAACATCTGCATGCGACTGTGGGATCGTCTGCTTGAGGCCGCTCTGCCCACCTGGAACGTCATCCGCGAATACGCGCAGGAAGACGGTGCCGAGGGCGCACCCCTGCGCGCCCAGCATGCCGACGCCATCATCATCATGGGCGGCGAGGACGTCCACCCCAGCCTGTACGGCGCCTCCCAGGGCTACGAGGCCGAGGGGCGCCACTGGTACCGCGCCGACCGTGGACAGATTGCCCTCGTCGACTATGCCGTGCGCACGGGCACCCCGCTCCTGGGAATTTGCCGCGGCATGCAGATCATCAATACGGCGCTCGGCGGCACGCTCGAGCAGCACATCGAGGGTGCGGACGGCACGCACACGAACAACCGGATCCTGTCCGATCACCGCTTCATCCGCCACAGCGTGCGCGTCGGCGAGGGAACGAACCTCGAGCGCGCACTCGCGCCCGTCCTCACCAACTCCGAGCTGATTATTTCGTCGGCGCACCACCAGCGCGTTGCGCGCCTCGCGCAGGGCCTCCAGGTCAGCGCGCAGGCCCCCGACGGCACGATCGAGGCCGTCGAATCGCTGGACGCCCCCGTCATCGGCGTGCAGTGGCACCCCGAGGATCCCGCCGCCGACATCTCCCAGCTGCACGCGCTCCTCGGCCACCTGGACGCGCGCCGCGCTCCCCGCCTCGAAAGGGCGTCGACTACCCTGGTCGCATGACCATCTCCCCGGGAACGAACTTCGACGACCCCCGATTCCGCGAGGACGAGCGCACGCCCGCCCAGCGCCTGGAAGCCGGCGACTACTACGTCGCGGACGATGAACTTTCGGCACTCACGAAGCGCGCGGTTCGCCTCCTGAGCCTTTACGAGCAGGCCTATCCCACCGACCCGGACATTGCCGCCTACCTGCTTGCCCAGGTTCTCGGGCAGGTGGGGGAGGGCGTCGACATCCGGCCTCCGCTGCGTGTCGACTATGGGTACAACATCTCCATCGGCGACGGTTCCTGGGCCAACTACGGGCTGACCGTGCTCGACGTCGCCCCGGTCGTCATCGGCGCCGACGTCCTCATCGGCCCCAACTGCTCGCTCTACACGGCGATCCACCCGACCGAGCCCGGGCCTCGTCGCGCGAAATGGGAGTCCTCAGCCCCGATCACCATCGAGGATAACGTGTGGCTGGGCGGCTCCGTCGTCGTGTGCCCGGGCGTGACCATCGGTGAAAACTCGATCATCGGAGCAGGTGCCGTCGTCACGCGTGATATCCCCGCCAACTCCATCGCTGTCGGCAACCCCGCCCGCGTCATCAAAGACCTGGACCCGACCACGCCGCGCGCGATTGAAGCGGCGGGTGTCGGAGTCAACGCACACACGGGAGATCACGCATGAGTATCCTGCCGATCTGTATTACCGGCGAGCCTGTCCTGCACCGGGCTGCAGCTCCCGTCGAGTCCTTTGATTCGGAGCTGCACGACCTCGTCGCCGACATGATCGAAACTATGCACGCCGCACCCGGCGTCGGCCTCGCCGCACCTCAGGTGGGCGTCGGCTCCCAGGTGTTCGTGTGGAGGTACGGCGGTGCCGGCTCCTTCGACTCCCACTACCGCGACGTCCTCCAGCTCGATGAGGGACCCGCGCGCGGCTTCAACACGGCCCTGAGCGGCGTCGTCGTCAACCCCACGCTCGACCTCGTGTGGGACACCGAGGGGGCGGGAGCCATCCTGCCCGCGCAACCCGATATGGTGCGCGAGTCCGAGGGCTGCCTGTCCGTCCCCGGCTACGGCTACCCCCTGCGCCGCGCGCTCGGTGCGGTCCTGCGCGGCTACGACGTGAACGGCAACGCTATTGAGGTCAGCGCCCGCGGGTGGCTCGCTCGCATCTTCCAGCACGAATACGACCACCTGCAGGGCACTCTCTACATTGACCGCCTCGAGGCGCCCTATGCCGATGAGGCCCAGCAGGCCATCGTCGAGCGCGGGTGGGGAAGGCGCGGACACACGTGGACCCCGGGGGAGCGAGCCTAGGCCGCGTCCTCCCGGGGTCCCGGTACGTTCGCGTCAGTGGACCAGGAAGCCCAGCGAACGGAAGTAGTTGCGGACCTCCTCGGTGGCCTCGGGCGTGGGTGCCTTCGTGTCCTCCAGGTGGTACTCCAGGCCCAGCGAGTGCCATTTGTCCTTGCCCAGCTGGTGGAAGGGGAGGACCTCAACACGATCGATGACGTCCTTCCACCGCGAGACGATCTCGCCGACCTGGCGGACGTTCTCCGGGTCGTCGGTCAAGCCCGGAACCAGCACGAAGCGGATCCATATACGGGTGGCGCCACCGCGAGCCGCGATGCGGTCGCCGAACTCGATCGTCGGCGCCAGGGAACGGCCAGTCGTATTCTTGTAGGTCTCCTCGTTACCGCTCTTCACATCCAGGAGCACCAGGTCGATGGCGTCGAGCATCTCGTCGTCGCAGTTCGCGCCCAGGAAACCGGAGGTGTCGATGCAGGTGTGCACGCCCATCTCCTTGGCACCCATGAGGATGCGCTTGGCGAACTGGGGC
>ERZ1699259.365-NODE-365-length-20963-cov-2.908956_pt1 | contig 20963 bp, 17 predicted proteins | sample MGYA00581525_ERZ1699259 | MGnify/ENA primary metagenome ERZ1699259 (study PRJEB42319, sample SAMD00040332) | human oral metagenome | material: saliva | host: Homo sapiens | study: EMG produced TPA metagenomics assembly of PRJDB4115 data set (Metgenomic analysis of... | reverse complement strand
GCACCAAGCTTCGCACCTGCAGCTGTCCGCTTTCATACCAGTCCACCAGGCGCGCTAGCAGGCGCTTGTCGTCAGCGTGGGTGAGCTTGCGGGCGGCCTTTTCCGCCTTCCACCAGCGCACCTTGTCGATTTCGTGCTTGGACGCGGGTTTTACTGCAGCTCGCAGCCCCTCCCCCGGGCCAGCTTCAGGCAATACCTGGGCCGCCCAGTACAGGGTGCGTTTTTTGCGTCCGCTTACTAGACGACGGCGGGCCTTGCCCAGGTAGCGCCCCAGCACAATCTGGCGGCCGGTTTCTTCGGCTACTTCTCGGATGGCGGTGAGCACCATGGACTCACCGGGTTCGGCTTTACCCTTGGGGAAAGACCAGTCGTCATAGCGCGGTCGGTGCACTACCAGCACTTGCAGCTTATCGTTTTTAAGGCGCCACACCAGCGCGCCGGCGGCTAGCACCGGCGGGCGGCGTGAGGCCTTGAGCCGCAAGCTTTTCTTGCGGCGCTTACCCCGTTCCTTGCGGCGCCTGGCTTGTTTCTTGGCCGACTGCCGGGCTTGCTGCTCGGCTTGTTTCTTAGCTTGCCGCCCGGCCTGCTGCTTGCTGCGCGCACCAGCCTTAGCTGCAAGACTCATTTAACCCGGGCCCGGGCCTGGGACATCAGCACGTTTTGCACGTCCTCAAGCTCCTGTCCGTCGTCGTCATGAGTGCGCCGCTGCCAGGTGCCGTCAGGAAGTAGGTGCCAGGCGCTGATGCGGCCGGAGGTTTCCAGGTCAATCAGCCAATGCAGGCGCTCCACCAGATCCGGCTGGGTGATCTTAACCAGGGCCTCCACGCGGCGGTCCAGGTTACGGTGCATCAGGTCAGCGCTACCAATGAAAATCTCGGGGTTGCCGTCGTTAGCAAAGGCGTAGATGCGCGAGTGCTCCAGGTAGCGGCCCAGGATTGAGGTGACGTGAATGTTTTCGCTTAAGCCCTCAACTCCGCAGCGGATCCCGCAAATACCGCGAACCACCAGGTCAACGCGTACACCCGCACGCGAGGCCCGGTAGAGGGCGTCAATAATGCGCTCATCAACAATGGAGTTAACCTTGATCTTGATCCAGGCTTCACGCCCAGCCAAGTGGTTGTCAATTTCGCGCTTGATACGTTCCAGCAGCCCGTTACGCAGGCCGCGCGGGGCTACCAGCAGGCGACGGAAGCGGGCGCGCGGGGCATAACCTGAAAGCTGGTTGAACAGCGTGGTCAGGTCTTGGGCGACGTCGCGGTCGCAGGTCAGCAGGCCCAGGTCTTCATAGCCACGGGCGGTCTTGGGGTGGTAGTTGCCCGTGCCCACATGGCAGTAGCGGCGCAGGCCATCAGTTTCCTGGCGCACCACCAGCGACAGCTTGCAGTGGGTTTTTAGCCCGATCATGCCGTAAACCACGTGCACGCCGGCCCGCTCAAGCTTGCGCGCCCACACGATATTGGCTTCTTCATCAAAGCGGGCCTTGATTTCCACAATGGCCACAACCTGTTTGCCCAGTTCAGCAGCCTCAATCAGGGCGTCAACAATGGGTGAGTCGCCACTGGTGCGGTACAGGGTCTGCTTGATGGCCAGTACCTTGGGGTCGTGGGCGGCCTGGGAGATGAACTCCTGGACGCTGGTTGAGAAGGCGTCGTAGGGGTGGTGCAGCAAAATGTTGTGCTCACGGATGGCCGCGAAAATGCTGCGGGGCCGCGCCGATTCGCGCGGGTTGATCCCGGCCGGGGTGACTGGCACGTAGCGCTTGTATTTGAACTCGGGGATGTCCAGGTCGTGAATTTCGGACAGGTCAGACAAGTTCAGTGGCGCGGGCGAGACAAACACGTCTTCTTGCGTGATGTTTAGCTTGCGTACCAGGTAGGTGCGCACAAACTCGCTGATGGAGTCTTCTACCTCCAGACGCACTACCCGCCCAAAACGACGGCGTCCCAGCTCTTTTTCCATGGCGGCGAGCAGGTTTTCAGCGTCGTCCTCTTCAACTTCGAGGTTTTCGTTGCGGGTGACGCGGAAGACGTGGTGCTCCACGATTTCCATGCCCGGGAAGAGATGGTCCAGGTGGTAGGCCACGACTTCCTCAAGCGGGATGAGCGCCAGGTTGCGCGGTTTAGCGTTGGTTAGCTCGCGCCCGGGCACCTGTACGAATCGTGGCAGGGAGTCGGGCAGTTTGATGCGGGCGAAGTGGTTTTTGCCGCTGCGCGGGTTGCGCAGCATAACCGCCAGGTTCAGCGACAGACCGGAAATGTAGGGGAAGGGGTGCGAGGGGTCCACCGCTAGCGGGGTCAGCACCGGATAGACCCGGTAGCGGAAGTAGCGGGTGAGCTTGTCGCGTTCTTCCTGGCTCAGCGATTTCCAGTCGGTAATTTCGATGCCTGCCTGGGCCATGGCTGGGCGCACGTCATTTTGGAATAGCTCAGCTTGGGCGGCGGTGAGTTTTTTGGCGCGCGAGGTGATTAGCTCTAGCACCTGCTTGGCGTCTAGCCCTGAGGCGCGTACGGGGGTGATCCCGGCGGCGATGCGTCGCTTTAGCCCGGCCACGCGCACCATGTAGAACTCGTCTAGGTTGGAGGAGAAGATAGATAGGAACCAGGCGCGAGTTAGTACTGGCAGGTTGCGATCTTGGGCTTGTTCCAGCACGCGCTTGTTGAAATCTATCCAGGTCAGTTCCCGGTCTACGAAACGCTCGGGGAATTTGTCTAGCGCGGGCAGTTTTTCTTGCAGGCGGTCGATATCCGCCCAGTACTCCTTACTTGAGGGGTCTACTACCTCTACAGCTTCTACTGGCTTGACACCGTCTAGTTGCGTGCTGCCTGCGGTTTTTGCGATGCCGACGACGGCGCCCGGCTTGGTATCTTTTGTCTCACCGGCACGCTTGGCTGCGTCAGCTTTAGCGTCATTGGCGACGGTTTTACCGCTCGCCTTTACACTGTCTACCTTGGCGCCTTTAGCGCCAGTAGCACCCTTGGTTCCAGTAGCACTGGCGCCAGCGGCGGCATCGTCTTTAGCTCCCGCGCCAGCGCCGTCGGCTTTGCCCCCAGCGCCACCAGCAGCACTAGTGCTACCAGCTTTAGCCGAACCAGCTTCATCAGCAGCCTTTGCGCTGTTGGAGGGCTTGGTGGTCTTGCCGCGCTTTGAGTTCTTCTTAGCGTTTTTAGCTGGCGGTACGTCAGCCCTAACACCGCCCTTAACGCTTTCTGCGGCGCCAGTCTCACCAGCTTCAAGCACTTCGATAGCAGCTTCGACACCGCTAGCGTCAGTGTCGGAGCTTGCCTCCTCTTCGAAGTCCTCGTCCGCATAGGCGGGGCCAGCGTCATCCTCGAAATCTCGGGGATCTGCGGTTTCAATAACGGCGGCTATGGCTGCGTCGGTGCGCTTGGCTTCTTCGACGTCGACATCCTGTGCAGCGTGATCTTGCATACTCGTATTCTGTCAGTGATAGAGGTTAATTGTTTCAGCAATATTGTACTGATATTTGGGTGTTAATGCCCCTGGGGATTAATCCAGTTTCCCGACGGCGGCTTTAGTAGCTGCTTCACGTAGCTCTGCGGCGGTGGCAGCCAGGGCGCGAGCACGGGAGGTGACCACGTCGTAAAGCGGATCGTTTTCGTCAGTAATCCAGCTGTCTTGCTCACTAGCGCGGCTGAGGCGTTCTAGCAGGGCGGCGCTGGCTAGTAGCGTGGGGTACAGCTGGGATCGGCGCGACGGCGTCCGTTGACTGCCAGCGGACCCACCACCTAGCAGCAGCTCGTTTAGTTGGGCTTGCACCTGAGCCACACTGTCTACCCGCTGCCCCTGGGATGAAGCGGTCTCAAAGCGGGCCTGAGTGGCGTCGTCGTTAATAGTTACTACTGTGGCGTAACGCGACTCTACCAGGGCCGGGTCGCGCTCAATCCATTCGCGTAGCAGTAGTAGGCGCCAAAGCGCGCCAGGTAAGGTGCCCGCAGGGCTGGTGGCCCACAGCTCGCCAATCGCATCCACGCCGTGGGAGGCCACAACTTTTCGCAGCCCAGCGGCGGTTAGCGTGGCGTCAGTGTCCGCACCAAGGTAGCCACCAATGAGCAGCTGGGCGCTTTGGTGAGCCAGAGCGGAGGTGGCGGCAGTGTCTTCAGCGCCGGTGTAACGCTCAGCTTCGGCGGGTTCCATGAGGACGGGGCGGCGGAATTGGCGGGTCATACATGCCTCCTTTTAGACGTAGGCTAACAAGTCCGCTATGATGGGGGCTGTCAGTTCGCTGCGGGCCGTTCCAAAAGCCCGTTAGGCGTTGCTCGCATCCGCAAGATGCTAGCCGTGCAGCAGTGAGCAGGCCTGCCCCCTTAGCTCAGTTGGTTAGAGCTACGGACTTTTAATCCGCAGGTCGAGGGTTCGAGTCCCTCAGGGGGTACTTTTCAGACAGTGCACCCTCACCAAGATTTGGTGAGGGTTTTGCTTTATCTCTACAGAAATCGTTATTTCCACAAACTCAGCAATTATAAAATGAAGTTCAGAAGGCTGATCATAGGCATCATTGCTTTTTCTTGCTGACAGTAGGCGCATGCACAATAACTCCAACACCTACCCCGACTCCCACTCTCGAATCTGAAGCTGCACCCGCTCCCGCGCCAGCACCAGAATCTGAATCTCAGTCGGAAGAAAACAGTGAGGAAGCCGAAGCACCCGCCGAAAAGCACAGTTCTGTCTACTACAGCAACTGCACTGAAGCTTGGAATGCTGGAGCTGCCCCTATTTACCGTGGCGAGCCCGGTTACCGAATTGATTTAGACCGCGATAAGGACGGCATTGCTTGCGAAAAGCGCCCCTCGCGTCGTCACTAGCTGGTAACTAGCTAACTGACCACTATTCGCCAGCAGCCTATGAAAGGCTAGAGATTTTAGAGGCTCATGAGGCATAATGGAGGCAGCCGGCCCCCGCGAGGGGACTGACTACCTCCGACCACTGTTGTTTTAGTTCTTGAGCAGTGGCGTGAGGGCTACAATCAAAGCCGCTAGGGCCTGGATAAGAGCAGCGACACTCGCGATGTCAACGCTCTTCTTCCGGGCCTTTCGCTTGCCTTGACCAGTCTTGGACTTGCCAGACAATGAGCCCACCTCCTCTCAAACCCCCAATCGCTTCCCAGCCATAAGCCACTAGAAGATGTACCGGGAACGTTGGCCGCTTAAAAGAGGGCAAAATAAGCCTAGCAAGCCCTTGGCAAGTGGTGGTTCAAAATTAGAGCAGCGTTTTAAGCTCACAGCCCAGAAAAAAGGCTGGAGGCAGTAAATAAGCGTGAGGCATAATGGAGGCAGCCAATCCCCTATTTAAAGAGGACTGACTGCCTCAGCCACTGCTACTTAAGAGCGATGAGCAGTGACGCGAGGGCTCCAATCAAAGCCGCTAGGGCCTGGATGAGAGCAGTGACATTCGCGGTGTCAATGTTCTCCTTCCGGGCCTTTTGCTTACCTTGACTAGTCCTGGACTTGCCGGACATAAGCCCACCTCCCTTCTAACCCCAATCACTTGCCAGCCATAAGCCGCTAAAAGAGGTGAGCTGGTAGTGTTGGCCGCTTCAAAGAGGGGCAAGCTAAGCCTAGCTCAAGGTTGCCTGCGGTTCGAACAAATGTTGCGACCAAAATCAGCATGTTGCGACGGCGCAAATCTAGCAGCCGCTAGGGCTACCCACTGTTTGGCGGTACTTACTCTTTAGAGATAGCAACCTGCAACCATCCAGGGCAAGCTGTCAACATCATCGACATGAGCACCTGGAACAGCAGCAAGACCGCTAGCAACAAATAGACTCATTATTAAAACAAATCCAACCAGTGCGCTACGTACTGCAACTATATGCAGTATCTGCCGCTTTCGTTCGTGTTTACCCACAGGAAGTTGGGCAGCTGACTGCTTAGGTATAACAAAGTTTTTATCAAAATTAGCTACCATCTAATTCCCGATCAACCACTTTCGAAATTCTTATCTTTTGTAGTTACTACGAAATTAAGCCCCCTAAACCATACCAATATTTCAGTACAGCTTTTATTGCTTTAGACAAAGCATACCTTCATGATTGTAGATATAATTGGAGCTTTAATCTGTCGGTTCCGAGGAGTGCTTAGGTCAGGGCGTTCAAATATAGTACTAAATGTATCTAGATCTTTCAGATGAACGATATATGAATCCTCATCATCGAAAAACCTCAGTCCTTACCTAGTCACGATGTGCAGACCCCCGCACACCACCCCCACACCTTCGAGCGCGAAAAGCAACAAAATCAGCAACTATAAGAAATAAAAATCCAAAAGGTACCAACATAAAAAAAGATATTAAAAACATCAAGAGTGCCCAACCTACACCGCTGCTATATTCTTCAGAAACAAGGAGAGTAACAATGAACACTATAAGTGGACTAACTATTAGAAACAGTCCAATTCTGACAAATACAGTTGAAAACGCTGTTAAGATTTCGCATTTCTGACGGCCTAATTCCCGCGAGCCCTTACCTATCTGAGCAACCTTTTCGGACCTAGCCAGTTTTTCATTAAACGCTTTTTCCGACTGGTCATCAGGATTTGATACATCGTCAATCAGAGACAGCGTATAGAATTCGACATTAGTTTGATCATTATTCATTTTCTAACTTGCTTTGCCGTGAACAAGATGAACTATCACCCATTGTAGATACAACCCATACGCGAATAAAATCCTTGCCAACACTAATATCGAACCCAATCTACTTACACAGATTCTTGCCAAAATCAAACATAATTAGTGCAACAGCAGATAGCACAAGCCCTATTGGAAAAAAAGTTATAATCATAAAAAAAAGCCCCCAAGCTAAGCCATCTTCATTATTACCATGATACCCTGACAGAAGAGCAGCATAAATAAATGGGCTTAAGAGCATGATCACACCTGCAATACCAAGGTAGCGCGCTGCCGTAAAGTAATTCTTTCGCTCACGCTTACCCTTAGCAGAAAGCACCTTTTTCGGCGGCGGCACAAAAGGCATTGGCTGCAACGAAACCTGCGACACTTGCCCACTTATCCGCTGCGACCTAGCTAGCTTTTCATTAAACGCTTTTTCTGACTGACTCTCACACATTTATTAGACCCTTTTAATACCAGCGCTCGAAACTAGATCACCCTTTAACTCTGGCAGCAAAATACATCATAGCTACCGAAATAGCAGATACAACAGCCCCCATCATAGTAATATATGCGATCACTAAAAGAATCGTCCAACCAAAACCATCTCCATGATCTCCCGGCACGCCCGCAATAATACCGAATACAATGAATATACTGAAGGTCAGAGATACTGCCGGAATACCAAAACAAAGCGCAAACATATAGAAAATCAGCCGCTTACGCTTACCCTTAGCAGAAAGCACCTTTTTCGGCGGCGGTACAAAAGGCATTGGCTGCAACGAAACCTGCGGCACTTGTCCGCTTACCCACCGCGATCTAGTCAACTTTTCATTAAACGCTTTTTCTGACTGACTCTCACACATTTATTAGACCTCTTTAATGCCAGTGCATACTCGAAACTAGATCACTCTTTAACTTTGGCAGCCAGACCCAACATAGCTGCCGAAATAACGTATACAACAAGCCCTATCGGAGTAATATATACGATCGAGAAAAAAGCCCTCGAATCCCAGCCATCACCATTAATACCATGATCTCCCGGCACACCCGCAATAATGTAACCCAAAATAAATATACTGAAGATCAGAGACACTGCCGGAATAGCAAAACAAAGCGCCAACATATAGAAAATCAGCCGCTTACGCTTACCCTTAGCAGAAAGCACCTTTTTTGGCGGCGGCACAAAAGGCACTGGTTGCTGCATAGCTGGAGGCACTTGCCCGCTTATCCGCTGCGACCTAGCCAGCATTTCCTTTAAGGCCTCCCCGGGCTGCTTCTCAGGTATTTCCTGTTCCATCAGCTACCACTCCGTCCGCTCACAAGGCACTCGCAAGTGATTTGATTACGTTTGATTGCAACTGCCGCCAGGGCGCCCTGCTTTGGGGGCCCTGGCGGCTAGTCTATCGCGCAAAGCTCATTCCACCTGGCGCATTAGCGCCGAGAGTAGCTCAGTGTGGGCCTGTGGCCAGCCCACCAGCACGCTACCGGGGTAGCGCACATCCAAAGGCGTGCCGTCCAGGCGAGTAAATGTCACGCCGCTTTCTACACAGATCAGGTACGCCGCCGCGATGTCCCAGGGAGATACCCACATGTGCACAAAGGCGCCAGCCCTGCTAGCGGCCACCTCCACACATTCAAGCGCCGCCGAGCCGTAGCGGCGGTGTCCGCGTGATTCCACCAGGCAGCGCGTCAATCGAGGCAAAGCCACGATTTCCTTAATGTCGGTGATGATCACAACCTCACGCCGTCCACGCGTCTCATTGACCCGCGCCAGTGGCTGCCCATCACAGTAAGCCCCCTGCCCAGCGATAGCCGTATAGGTGAGCCCAGCGACGACGTCGACCACTACCCCCAGCACCGGGCGCCCATCCTCACACAGGGCCAAAGAAATGGCGTAGTCGCGGTGAGTGGTTACGTAGTTCATGGTGCCATCAATGGGGTCAAGCACCCACACCCGCCCCGCAAATGAGCTGACAGAATGGCCTTCCTCCACCAGCAGCGGGTAGCCCGTGGCCGCCACCAGCTCCTCACTGATGTAGGCCTCAATGCGCTTATCCACCGCCGTAACCAGGTCATTGCGGTTAGATTTGGTTTCAACATCCAGCTCAAAACCGGGATCTAGGACAGTCTGGCGTACCCCAGCCAGCAAGTCGCAGACTAGCTCCAGCAAATCCTCTAAAGCCAGATCCTTAGCTTCAGTCGCTTTATCAGCCGCCATTTCTAGCCTTCTTTCTCGCCTTGGGTGTCTTTACCGTCTTTGCCGTCAGCGCCAGCAAAAGCCCGGTCGGCACGGATCATGCGCTCCTCAAACAGCGCCACCAGCAGCAAGCAGGCCAAACCAACCGCCGCTGAAATAATCAGCACCGTAAAGGTAGAACCCCAACCGTGCAGGTTGTAGCCCAAAATGTTGAGCCCATCCTTCTCAGGGTCAGCGATATAGCCCAGCATCACCTTGGCCATGGAGTCACCAAAGATGTAACCAAAAGCGCGCGGCACAGCGTTAACCACCACCGTGGCAGTCTTAGGCGCAAAGCCAATCACGCAAATACCAATCAGAGTTACCGGCCCAAAGATTAAGAAACCGATAAAGAACAAAGACACGTAGACCGCCGTCGGCGTAGTGGCCTGGGAGTAGGTGAGAATCGGGATAATCACCAGGCCCAAACCAATTGCGGCGGTAAACGCGCGCCTACCACCCAAACGGTCAGAGAAGTAACCCCACAGTAGCGAGCCAGCCAAACCGCCCAGCTCCAGGCCAACCGTAGAGTTAACCGCCCACTGCTTGCTAAAGTGCAGCGCCTCAGAGGTGTAAAGCACGTTCCAGTTATCAATACCGATACGCACCGAGTAAGCCGCCACGTTTGCAATGCATAGGAACCAGATGGCTGGGTTTTTAACCACGTAATTCCACACGATCGCACCCTTAGACATGGAGGTGGTGACAGTGTCTACCTTGGATTCAGGCTCACCAAAAATAGCCTCAGGCTTGTCCCAACCAAGCTCGCCGGGCTCATCTTTACCAAACCACATGCCCCACAAACCAATGGGGATACAGATCAGTGCGGGCACAATAAACATGCCGGCCACACCGCCACCAAAGAAGGTGTTGGCACCCCACAGGGCCAGCGCACCGGCGATCATGGCACCAATGTTGTGCGAGGCGTTCCACCAGCCGATAAAGCGCCCACGGTATTTACGCGGAGTCCACCGGTTCATGGTGGAGTTACAACAAGGCCCACCCGGCGCCTGCGCTAAACCGTTTAGGCTCCACAGCAGCACCATGATGCCCATCGGGTGGTTCACGCTCAGCAGCACCCCACCTACCAGCACACTCACCACGCCGGCACTGACCAGCAGGAAGCCCAGGATGCGTTTAGTGTTTCGCCCATCGCACAGGAAGCCCAGGATCAGGCCGCCAAAGCCGTAGGTGAGCGAGAATGCGAAACCGATCGTACCCAGCTCGGCAGTGCTCAGCCCGGCTTGTTCTTTCAGCAGCGGCTGGGCGGCCTTGAAGTTAGTGCGCAGCAGGTAGAAACCGCCGTAAACCACAATGAGTACGGCGTAAGTCTTTAAAAATTCCCCTAGCCAAGCTTTCTTTTGCTGCTCCAAAGTTAGCTGGGTAGTTCCGGTGCGCAGCTCAAAAAATCGCGTCAGTGCGCCCATACGTAAACCTCCTTGCTTACAAGTTGCCACAGGCCACGGCACCTGCAGCGGAAGTTTCTCCACTATAGCGCAGCGAGGTTAACTTAGGTCACATTTGTTCTACTTATTTAGTGCCGACGCCGCCGCCTGCACATCCGTTAAGTTGCTCTTGCGCTATGGCCGGCCCCGATGGCGACGACGCCGCCCTCCTCCGCTGCGTCCTAGCGGGCAGGGCTGTGCTTGGCTGGAGAGAGCGCATCGGGACGTCGGCTGCGCCCGTTGCTCGCTTCAGGCGGCAAGGGCAGGCCAGCTCAGGCCTGCGGGCGCAGCTGCACCATTAATGATTCCAGGGCTAGCAGCGGCGAAACATAGGTTTTTAGGCGGGTGCGGCACTGCTCTACAGCGGCCACCCTAGCCAGTGTCTGCTCAGCCGTAGAGCCGGCTGCCACCTGGCTAATTTCTTGCTCTAAGTCAAGGTTGACACTGTCTAACTGACTGCCTAGTTGGCGTGAAAGCACGTCGCGATAGAAAGACAGCAGATCCACCATGGCCCGATCTAACACGTCAGTTACAGCGCGTTTAGCACGACGTTTCTGGTTGTCTTCCAGAGCTTTGATCTGACCGCGCATGGCTGGGGGAATACGACTCTCTCCCTCTAAACCAAGCGTGCGGATCAGGGCCGCTTTTTCTTGGGCGTCACGGGCAGTGGATGCAGCTTCAGCTTCTTTTTCGGCCTGTTCTAGCAGGTCAGCTGCCGCAAAAACGGCGTCACCCACGCTGCGCAGCGAGATCGGCGCGGACATAAGCGCGCGCCGCCGCTCCCAGGCCCCCTCATCTTTGGCCAGGTGCCGGGCCAAACCGATATGGGACTGGCTGGCCTGGGCGGCCCGCAAAGCCAGCTGGGGTTCGGCGCCGTCGCGCTTAACTAAAAGATCAGCCACTGCTTGAGCGCTGGGCACACACAGCCGCACCAGGCGACAGCGCGAGCGAATGGTGGGTAAAACGTCCTCGCTGGAGGGCGTGCACAGCAGCCACACCGTATAGGGCGGCGGCTCCTCAATGCTTTTAAGCAGCACGTTTGTGGTGCGCTCATCCATGCGGTCGGCGTCTTCCACCAGGATTACCCGCCAGCGCCCCTGCCAGGGCATCCGCCCGGCCTGCTCAATCAGGCTTTTAACCTCATCGATGGTGATAATCATGCGGTCGGTGGCTAGACGCACCACATCTGGGTGAGTGCCGGCCAGGGTTTGGCGGCAGCCCTCACACTGGCCGCAGCCAGGCTCAGCGCCGCTGCATTCAAGGGCGGCAGCAAAGGCCAGTGCGGCAGTGGATCTACCAGATCCCGGCGGGCCGGTAACCAGCCAGGCGTGAGACATGGCGGCAGTGGGCACTTGTGGGCGCGCCCCCGTGGCGGCCGCCTGGAATGTGGCCACCACCTGCGCTTGCCCGACCAGCTCGTCCCATACGCTCATGCGTCAATAATTCCGCGTTCTTTCAGCAGTTCGCTAACCAACGCGCGCACCTGGGCAGCTATCTGCTCAATTTCGACGCTGGCATCAATGATTTTTATGCGCGTACTTTCCTGCTCAGCTAGGTGGTGGAACTGCTCGCGCAGGCGATACTGAAATTGCAGGCCTTCAGCTTCAATCGCATCGGCCTGGCCACTGCGGGTGTGTACGCGCTTTGCGGCAAGCTGGGGATCCGCGTCTAGCAGCAAAGTTAGGTCTGGCAGCAGCTCATCGGTGGCCCACATGGACAGGTCACGTACATCCTTGGCCCCCAAGCACCTGGCGGCGCCTTGATAGGCCACAGAGGAGTCAATGTAGCGGTCGGTTACAACCACCTGACCAGCCGCTAAGGCCGGGTTGATCAGCTCATTTACGTGCTGAGCCCGGTCGGCTGCGAACAGTAGTGCCTCAGCTTTAGCGGTTATTTGCGTCCGCTGTGCATTTTCCGACGCCGTCCCCAGCAGCAGGGAGCGCAGCTGGGCACCCAGGGCGGTGGCGCCAGGCTCGCGGGTGCGGCGCACGCTTACCCCCTGGTCTTCAAGCCAGTTGGTAAGCAGCTCTACCTGAGTGGTTTTGCCAACCCCGTCGCCACCTTCGAAGCTGATGAAAACTCCGCGCCCCATTTAGGCCTCGCTAGCCTCAGCGGCCTTAGCGGCGCTGGTCTTGGAGCCAGCAGTCTTCTTAGCAGTAGTCGACTTTGTGGCAGTCTTCTTCTCGGCGGCCTTGGTGGCAGCCTTGGCAGTGGTCTTCTTAGCGGTGGCCTTTTTAGCTGTGGTCTTAGTTGCCGTCTTTTTGGTGGTGGTCTTCTTGGCGGCAGTCTTCTTAGCCGGTCCCTTGGCGCGCTTTTCAGCCAAACGCTCATAGGCCAGCTCAGGGGTCACGGTGGCTGGGTCATCGTCGCGGCGCAGGGTCACATTGGTTTTACCGTCAGTGAAGTAGGGGCCAAAACGCCCGTCCTTAATAACCACCGGTAGCCCAGAGTTAGGGTCAGTGCCCAGTTCACGCAGCGGGCCCTTGGGAGCAGCCGCGCCACGCCTACGCTTGGGCTGGCTAAACAGCTCCAGCGCCTGCTCTAGGGTCACCGTGAACAGCTCAGCCTCGGTTTCTAGCGAACGCGAGTCCTTGCCCTTGGTTAGGTAGGGGCCGTAGCGACCGTTTTGGGCGGTGATTTCTACGCCTTCAGCGTCCGTGCCCACCACGCGCGGCAAGCTCAGTAGCTTAAGGGCGTCGTCGAGAGTGACGCTGGACAGGTCCATGTCCTTAAACAGGCTGGCAGTGCGGGGCTTAGGCTTAGCGGCCTTACGGGTACGCTTTTTACCCTCAGTTTCTGGCTCAGGTTCCGGCTCTGGCAAAACCTCGGAAACATAAGGCCCAAAACGCCCACTCTTAGCCACAATCATGTGCCCAGTTTCTGGGTCAACACCCAGCTCACGGCCATCTTCAGCGGCTACCGCAAACAGCTCGTGGGCCTTAGACACGCTGAGCTCGTCAGGGGCCAGGTCTGCGGGCACATTAGCCCGCTTACCTTCAGCGTCCTCCAGGTAGGGGCCGTAGCGGCCTACGCGCAGGGTGATACCGTCGCCAATTTCCATGGAGTTAACCGCGCGAGCATCAATTTCACCCAGGTTATCCACCAAAGTTTTCAAGCCCGCACCGTGAATATTGGCTTGCGGATCAGCGGCCATGTCGCCGTTATAGAAGCGACGCAGCCAAGCCACGCGTTCTTCTTCACCCAACGCAATACGGTCCAGGTCAGCCTCCATGGAGGCGGTGAAGTCATAATCCACCATCTGCGCGAAGTTTTCTTCCAGCAGACGGGTGACGGCGAAAGCCAGCCACGTGGGCACCAGCGCCTGGCCCCGGTGATCCACATAGCCACGATCGCTAATTACGCTCATGATCGAGGCATAGGTGGAGGGGCGGCCAATTTCGCGCTCTTCCAGGGCCTTAACCAGTGAAGCTTCGGTGTAGCGCGGCGGCGGGGTGGTTTCGTGCCCAGAGGCCTGCACCTGGCGGGTTTCCAGCTCCTGGCCAGTGCTTACCTCCGGCAGACGCACATCTTTAGCGTCACCCTCGTAGCGGTCAGCGTCGCGGCCTTCCTCATAGGCGGCCAGGAATCCCTTAAAGGTAATTACTGTTCCCGACGCCGTCAGTTCAGCCTGCTTAAAGCTCGCGCCCCCGTTTAGAGGGGCCTGCACATGGATCACAGCGGTAGAGCCGGTGGCGTTAGCCATCTGTGAGGCCACTGTGCGCTTCCAAATCAGCTCATACAGCTTGAACTGCACCGGCTGCAGGGAGTCTTTAACTTCACTGGGGGTACGGAAGTGGTCACCGGCAGGGCGGATAGCTTCGTGCGCTTCCTGGGCCCCCTTGTTTTTGGTGGCGTAAACACGCGGTTTTTCGGCCACATACTGGCTACCGTAAAGTTCACCGATCTGGGTGCGGGCGGCAGATACAGCCTGGCTAGAAAGCGCGGTGGAGTCAGTACGCATATAGGTGATGTAACCGGACTCGTACAGGCCCTGGGCTACACGCATAGTGTCGCGCGAGTTCAGGCGCAGTTTACGCGAGGCCTCCTGCTGCAAGGTGGAGGTGGTGAATGGCGGGGCCGGACGGCGCGTGTAGGGGCGGGTTTCCACCTTGCCCACCTGGGCTTGGGCCTGCTCAATAGCCTGCGCTACGGCCTGCGCGTCAGTCTCATGCAGGTGCACCACCTTGGCGGCCTGGGCCTGGGAGGTTAGTGCGGCGTCGTCGGCAAAATCGCGGCCAGTAGCCACCCGGCGCCCATCCAGGGAGACCAGGCGGGTAGCAAACTCACTGTCGTCGGCGGCAAAAGTAGCCTCCACACCCCAGTAACTGGCGGGAATGAAAGCCATGCGTTCACGTTCACGCTCCACCACCAGGCGCGTGGCCACAGACTGCACGCGGCCAGCCGAAAGCCCCTGACGGATCTTGCGCCACAGCACCGGGGAAATTTCGTAACCCACCAGGCGGTCCAGGATACGGCGGGTTTCCTGGGCATCTACCCGGTGAATATCGATTTCGCGGGTGTTATCCAGGGCGCGAGTGATGGCTTCACGGGTAATCTCCGTGAAAGTCATGCGGCGCACGGGAACCTTAGGCTTAAGCACCTCTTTTAGGTGCCAAGCAATAGCTTCACCCTCGCGGTCATCATCAGTGGCCAGGTAAAGCTCATCAGCTTCCTTCAGGTGGCGCTTAAGCTCAGCCACCACTTTCTTCTTATCAGGGTTAACCACATAGTAGGGGGTGAAGTTACCCTCCACGTCCACGGCAAACTTCCCGAAGGGGCCCTTCTTCATATTGGCCGGCAGCTCGGAAGGCTGAGGCAAGTCACGGATATGACCAATGGAGGCCTGGACGTCGTAGTCCGCGCCTAAATAGTTTGAAATTGACTTAATTTTGTTCGGGGACTCGACAATCACGAGCTTGCGTGACACGACTTTCCTCCTACATCCCGGTTCTCTTGCCGCCGCTGAACTAGGCTAGCGAGGCAAGGGCGCGCAGGCTTGCGCCGACACACCTATATATCAGCGTAGCCTAGATTTTATGTAATTTACTTTAAGCCCAGTTTAACCAGGCGCGACATGCCCAGGGCACTGACTGCCCCAAAACCGCCCACTCCTACCAGGTAGGCAGTGAACTGCAGGGAGCCAAACAGGTAGAAATTACGGTAAGCAGCAGAGGCCAACATCACCACTAGCGCCAAACTCAGGTAGCCACCCAGCGAAAGCAGGTAGCGCGCCAGTTTTGAGCCGGGCAGGCCGCGATACTCGTCTGTTCCCCAAGCCCCAGCCGCGAGCGCCACAAATCCCCAGGTGAAGGCCACTGCGGCGGCGGCAATGATGTCTGAGGGGCGGTGCCATTGGCATACCAGGGTGGACCAGCCCATGAAGAAGGTGAAGCCGGCTCCCACCCAGGCGGCAATTACGCGCCAGGCGGGCGGCACTACCAGCAGTAGGGCCACGGCAATGGAGGCGGCCACGCCGGTGTGTCCTGAAGGCAGGGTGTTGGCGGCGTCGACGCGTTGACTGTAGCCCCAGTCTGGGCGGGTGAAGACGAAGTGTTTAAGTGCCTGGATGGTTACGTTGGTGCCTACTACGACGGCGGTGGCCCACAGGGCGGCGCGGGGGCGGCGTCTGAGCAGGGCAATGGCTAGGGTGGCGATTATGGCCACCACGATTAGCGGCACGGATACGGCGTTTAGTAGTGCGCGGGCCTGGTCATCAATCCTGGCCGCACCCCAGTAGGAGCCTTTGAAGGCGGCGTCGTCGATAAACTGCCCCTCACGCGTGTTTACCAGCAACGCCCACGACCCCCACACCAGCAGGGTGAAAAGTAGGGCGTAGACGCAGGCTATGCGGCGAGCAAGTTTTGACATAACCTCAGACCTTACAGGTAACGAAACGATAAACAACTAATTGTGACCCCAAAGACGCTGTTAGCTAAGTCCGTTTGTGGCAAATTTGCACACAGGCTTAAGCCGCGCCTGGCGGGGGTAATTTTTGCACTGCGCTGCTTTTAGACGATAGTAACCATCCCTGCGTGAGCAAAAGTCCTGGTGGCGGCCACCATGTCGGCCAGGACTGCGGCTGGGTCTTCACTGGTTAGTGAGGCTACGGCAGCCGCGATTTGGGCGACAGTGAGCAGTCCCTCATCTGAGGCGCTCAGTAGGGCCACCTCGGGCATCCCTACCGCAATTACGCGCCCGAACCCTTCGGCTTGGCGGATCACTGGCGCGGTGGGCACGGGCGTGGGGGTGAGGGCTTCTTCTTTACTTAGGCCCGACGCCGTGCGTAGCTTAAGTGCGGCTACTTGCGCGTCATCTAGGCCGCGCAGGGCTTCGTGGGCGGCAATTACTTGGGCTATGTGTTCGCCTAGCGCTCCTTGGCCGCTGGTGGGGACTTCTTCCAGGACCCGCCAGGGCTCGACGGCGCCGGGGGTGCTGGCAGTTGCGGCGCCAGGGGCGGCACTGGCATCGCCCACAGAGCCGGGAGCGTGGAACACCAGGTAGCCCATGCCCACGCCGCTTACTTGGCGTGAGTCGAAGTCTTCTTGCCAGGCAGCCAGGGCATTTTCGAAGGCGACGCCACTGCGTTCAGGGGTGAGTCCGCCGTCGCGCAGCCACATGGCGGCATACTCCACCGGGTCTTGCACTTCGCGCTGAATAATCCAGGCATCTAGGCTCTTGCCGATCCACTGGTTTACGCTGGTGCGCCAGCTGGTGCCTTCGCGATGTTCCCAGTTGCCGAGCATGACGGCCACACCGTCGGGGTTTAGGTGATCCTCCAGGCCACGCACCAGGGCGGGCAGGATGGGCCCACCGGCGTCGCGGTACTCCATTAGCGGCAATCCGGCCTGACGCACGCTGGGTGGGGTGATCACAAAGGGCGGGTTGGAGACGATCAGGTCAAAGCGTTGGCCGGCCACAGGTTCTAGCAGGTTGCCTTGGCGTAGCTGCACGCGGGCACTATCCACCCCGGCCAGAGCCACGTTGAAGGCGGTAAACTCCAGGGCGCGCGTGGAAATGTCGGTGGCCACTACCTGGCGCACGTGGCGCAGCAGGTAGAGGGTTTGGATGCCGCAGCCTACCCCCAGGTCCAGGGCGGTTTCTACCGGTTTGCGTGGGGTTAGGGCGGCCAGGGTCAGCCCGGCGCGGCCAATTCCCAGCACATGATCGGGGGCAAGGGCTTGGCCGGTGACGAGTTCACCCAGGTCACTGGCTACCCACCAGCGCACGGATCCGTGGGCATCTTCAGCTTCGTGGGGGCGCAGGTCGACGGCGGGGGCGTAGCGCTGCTCTCCGCTGGCGCTTTGCGTGGGCACCACCAGGCCAATAGCGAGGGCTCCGGCCACGCCAGTGCGCGGCAGGGCGGTTTCTAGGGCGGCGGCGCCGACTGGCTCGCCCAGCATGAACAGGGCGGTTAGTACTGCCACCTTGTAGCCCGCGACGTCGCCGTCTTGGGGCGCGTTGGCAGCTGAGCTGGTGCTATCTGCGCCAGTGGCCGGGCTGGGCCTGTCTGAGCTGGTGCTAGCGGCGCCGGCCCCAGCAGCAAGGGCGCGGCGCACCACCCGCAAAGCTGGGGCCCGCAGCTCACGTTGCAAAGCAGCGGCAGCTACAGGCCCTAGTAAAGCCTCCACGCTTTCCACTCCCCAACCTGATTGGGCCAGGTCAGCGCGCAGTAGCGAAGCTTGCTTAGCGGTTAGGCGGGGGGCTTTAGGCATTGGGGCTCCTTAGAATTCCAGATCCACCCAGGTAACTAGATGATCAGAGATAGCTAGTTTAAACGTACCCGAATCAACCGCCTGCGCGCTCGGCCCGCCGGCTGGTGCGCCCGACGCTGGTGTGCCTTGGCTTGGCGCAGCTGACACGCCTTGAGCTGATGCACCTGCCACTGCGACAGCTGGTGCGCCTGGCGCTACGGCGACTGGCTGGCCTTGAACTGCGGCAGCTGGTTGGCCGGCCGCGCCCAGAGGCGGCAGGGCGTCGGTGAGGAAATGATCAATGCGTCGGCTGGGGGCAGCCGAGGGGAAAGTAACCCCCTGCCCAAGCTGACGGCCTACCCCAATACGGGCCAGGGCGACGTCGTCCATGTTCATATCCCCACCCAAAATATGGGCCCCAGGCAAACCAGCCAGCTTCCACCAGGCGTGGGCCAGCTGGCGCCGGGCGGTGGTGGGGTGGGTGGCCAGGTGCACGCTAGCCACGTTAAGCGGCACCTGCCCGACGCCGTCGACCAAAGTAGCCGCCAGCATCAGGCGCGTTGAAGCGGTAAACAGCGCATAGGGCAGCTTGCCGCCCTCGCGGCGCACAATCGTGGGCACGCCCCGCCCCAGCCGCTCCACACGCCAAGTTTGCACCGGTAGGCGCGACAAAATGGCGTTACCAAAACCGCGCAGAGGGGCCAGTGGCTCCAACACTCGCAGCGGGTCGTCACCAAAGGTGCGCACCTGGCTGCGGCGTGGGCGGTGACGCAGGCGGTCTACTCCCCCAGCGTAGGTGGCGGCAAAACGCCAATGCGGGTAACCGGCCTGCTCAGCCAGCAAACCCGCCAAATCCACCCGGCCTGAGCGGTTTTGGTGCAAATCCACTTCCTGCAGCAAAACCACGTCAGCGTTCAGCTCACGCAGCTGCTGGGCCACCTGACTGTAAAGCTGGTGAGCAACTTCCGGGCTGTAGGGCTGGCCAGAAGCCACCTCGGCTAGCGTGGCAGTGTCATTGGCCCGCCCGTACTGGAGGTTTGCGCTGGCCAGGCGTAGTTTTGTGATCACTCTTTAGGCTCGTTAGTTGCGAAACTTAGCGCCACCGAGTTCATGCAGTAACGCTGACCGGTGGGGGTGGCGGGGGCGTCGTCGAAAACGTGGCCCAGGTGGGAGCCGCAGTTAGCGCAGCGCACCTCGGTACGCTCATAACCCAGCTTGTAATCTGAGTGCAGCGTCACCGCATCGGTTTCCTTGGGGTCATAGAAGGACGGCCAGCCACAACCCGACTCGAACTTGGTGGTGGATTTAAACAGCTGCGCCCCGCAGGCCCGGCAAGAGTAGATGCCTTCACGGTTTTCGCTCAGCAGCTCGCCGGTGAAAGGCATTTCGGTGCCAGCCTGACGCAGCACCTCATACTCAGCCGGGTTTAGGCGCTCACGCCACTGGGCCTCAGTGAGCTGCGCAAACTCTTGATTCTCACTCATGACTCATCCTTGGTTTTGTCCGATATGGCAGGTAGTACAGCGGTTTTATCCACTTCATTTATTCCCGCCTCGGCGTCAGGGGCCTGAGGGGCGACGGCGTCAGGGGCCTGAGGGGCGACGGCGTCAGGGGCCTGAGGGGCGACGGCGCCAGGGGCCTGGGTGACCTTAGCGGCAGCCCCAGCTGAGCCAGCAGCGACGGCGTCGGGGGCCGCACCAGAGCGTCCTACCTCAGCCGCACCAGAGCGAAGGGCCTCTACCTTGGCCTTAGCGCTACGGCTAGCCGCGCTGAGCACACCGCGCGCCTGCTCCGGGCGCAGCTGCCGCTTTGCCTCCTCAATCGCAGAAATCTGGGCTACCTGCGTGGGGTCAGAGAGCACCATGGTGGCCGGCTCAGGGGCGTTAGTTGCTTCCGACCCGGTTTGCACGCCCGGCAACAGTCCACGGCGCAAAATCCGACGCCGCCGCATCTTCTTGGAGCGCACTGCGGCCGCCTGAACCCGGGCTTCCTCAATGGGATCGCCCTGCTCAGCTTTAGTTACTGCCGGCTGGGACTTGGTGTCACTTGATAGCTGCGCCAGTTCCTGGGCTAGCTTAGCCACCTTTTCAGGGGTGGGATCTTGCATGACGGTAACGTTTTCCACCTCCACACGCTGACGCGGCAGGGCATAGGGGGCTTCTTTTTGCAGCCAAGTCACCATTTCTTCACGCACATGGCATTGCAGTTTGAAGGCATCAACACTGTTTGCTGCCGAAACAGTTAGGCGCACCCGGATCAAAGAGTTTTGGGCATCAATTACTGATAGCGCTGCGTCACGCCCATCCCAGGTGGATGAGGAGGCCACAAACTTAGCTAGCTGCGCCCGCATAGCGGCGATAGGCGCACGCCAATCCAGGTCAAAATTGATTTGTGCAGTCTGCCGTTCATCGCGACGCGACCAGTTAGTAAAGGGGTTCTCTGTGAAGTATTTGCTGGGCAGCAAGATACGGCGCCCGTCAGCGGCCAAAACCACCACATAGGTGAACGTGATTTCTTCGATTCGGCCAGAGTCAGTGGCATTAATAACCACCTGGTCATCCACACGGATAGCGTCAGTGATGGCCAGCTGCACACCTGCAAACAGGTTTCCCAGCACTGATTGTGCAGCCAAACCGGCTACCACCGAAACCAGACCGGCACTAGCAAGCAGCGAGCCCATAGCCAGGCGTGCTTGTGGGAAAGTCATGACGATGGTGATTGCACCAATAATGATGACGATAACTTCAGCCACTCGCCGCAGAATCTGGGCCTGGGTGGTGATCTTATTGGCCCGGCGCACATTGGTGGGATCATTGCGCGATTCGGCATGGGCCACCACGGTAGCCGAAATGGCTTTAACCCAGCTTACGCACACCCAGGTCAGGGCCGCTTTAAACAGGATTACCAGCAAAAAAATAGCGTAGCGATACCAGGCCGGGGAAGAAGTGCCCTCCCTGGCCA
>ERZ1699259.353-NODE-353-length-21677-cov-6.853457_pt1 | contig 21677 bp, 20 predicted proteins | sample MGYA00581525_ERZ1699259 | MGnify/ENA primary metagenome ERZ1699259 (study PRJEB42319, sample SAMD00040332) | human oral metagenome | material: saliva | host: Homo sapiens | study: EMG produced TPA metagenomics assembly of PRJDB4115 data set (Metgenomic analysis of... | reverse complement strand
CCTCCGCACAGTTGAGTAGGGCTGTAAAAGCTGATGAAATCAGCGTAGTAGAGCCCACTCAACCACTGCGTCTTGCTCGACAATCCAAAAATAATTGAGAGGCTAGGACTTTTGTCCCAGCCTCTTTATTATTTCAGAGCTAGTTTGCTTTCTTTTAAGGAATTACTTGGAGGGAATAAAAGAAAAACAGAGGTGGAAGAAATTATTTTTCTTCCATCTCTGTTTTTTGTCCTTGAATGGCTTTTTTGAGCCACCAAACTGAGCCGACTAGGATCAGGGCAGCAAGCCAAAAAATCCAAGCCTCAATAGTGGTTAGAAAAAAGTAGAGAGCGATAGCATCGACCAATAAAAGTGGGATGAGAATCTGTTTTCTTATTTTCATAAGAATATTGTATCATAAATTCTAGAGGAAACAAATGAAATCAAGCCTTTCTAGGTATTTTGTAGGATCTGAAAAGGTCCGATAGGGTTAGTTAGTGAATTTTCTTTCAGGAGTGCATCTTGGTCCCATTTGTGGTAAAATAGTAAAGATATGAGTAAAGAATTTCATCATGTAACGGTTTTGCTTCATGAAACGATCGATATGCTGGATGTTAAGCCAGATGGGATCTATGTAGACGCCACATTGGGTGGGGCAGGCCACAGCGAATATTTGTTAACAAAATTAAATGAATCGGGCCATCTTTATGCCTTTGACCAAGATCAGCATGCGATTGAGAATGCTAAGATTCGTTTAGCTCCATTCATCGAGAAAGGCATGGTGACCTTCATTAAGGATAACTTTCGTCATTTAAAGGAACGTCTTAACGAATTGGGTGTGACTGAAATTGATGGAATCTGTTATGACTTAGGTGTATCTAGTCCTCAGTTAGATGAACGGGAACGTGGATTTTCTTACAAGAAAGATGCGCCGTTGGACATGCGGATGAATCAAGAAGCTTCTTTAACAGCCTATGAGGTGGTTAATAGCTACGATTACCATGATCTAGTTCGCATTTTTTTCAAATATGGAGAGGACAAATTTTCCAAGCAAATTGCGCGGAAAATTGAGCAAGCACGAGCAATTAAACCGATTGAAACGACGACTGAATTAGCAGAGATTATTAAATCTGCTAAACCAGCTAAGGAGCTCAAGAAAAAGGGCCATCCTGCTAAACAGATTTTCCAAGCCATTCGTATCGAAGTCAATGATGAACTGGGAGCTGCAGATGAATCAATTCAGCAAGCCATGGATTTGTTGGCCCTCGATGGTCGTATTTCTGTGATTACCTTTCATTCGTTAGAGGATCGATTGACCAAACAATTGTTTAAAGAAGCTTCGACGGTTGAGGTTCCAAAGGGACTTCCCTTTATTCCAGATGATTTGAAACCAAAGATGGAGTTGGTCAACCGGAAACCTATTTTGCCAAGTGATGAAGAGCTTGAGGATAATAATCGATCCCATTCAGCAAAACTACGGGTTGCTCGAAAAATACACAAGTAAGAGGAATTGATATGGCAGCAAGAAATGAGAGAACAAGAACACAGGTACTACAAGACCGCTTTCGCCGTTTCTCTAGAGTAGAAAAGGCTTTTTATGGGTCAATTGTCCTAACAGCTGTTATTTTAGCCATTAGTATCGTCTTTATGCAGACACGGATTTTACAAGTTCAAAGTGAATTGACTGATTTGAATACGGAACTAGAAGCCAAAAAGACGGAATTGGCAGATGTTCGTCAAGAGGTCAATGAATTAACACGTTATGACCGCTTATCACAGTTGGCTAGCTCCCAAGGAATGAAGCTGCAAAAAGAAAATCGAAAAACAGTGAGTGCAAGTAGTGATGAATAAATTCAAAAAATTTTTGATCGGGTATTCGATAAAGAAACGTCGCTTGCCGGATCAGAATCGAAAACAAGTTGGGAAAAATCTCAGTGTACTGGCGATTTTCCTCTTTTTTCTCTTTCTGATTAATTTTGCAATGATTATTGGAACTGACAAAAAATTCGGTGTGACCTTATCGGATCAAGCAAAAAAAGTCCATGAGCAGACGGTTATTGTTCCTGCAAAACGTGGAACGATCTATGACCGAAATGGAGCAGTAATTGCTGAAGATGCTACGACCTATAACGTTTATGCTGTTATTGATAAAAAGTACAAATCAGCAACTGGGAAAATCCTCTATGTAGAAGAGAGCCAATTTAAAAAAGTAGCAGAAATCTTTAAGCAGTACTTAGGGATGGATGAGGATTACGTCATTCAACAGTTGTCGCAAAAGAAATTGAAACAAGTTTCTTTTGGATCGAACGGAAACGGCATTACTTATAGTAATATGACAGCTATCCGTGAGGCCATGGAAGCAGCGAAGATTGAAGGGGTTTCCTTTACAACTAGTCCAAATCGAAGCTATAAAAATGGAGTTTTCGCCTCTCAATTTATAGGGCAGGCCTCTCTTCAAGAAGATAAAGAGGGAAATAAAACCTTGAAGGGGCAATCAGGGATGGAGAAATCCCTCGATCGTATTCTCGCTGGTCAAAATGGGGTTATCACCTATGACAAAGACCGAAACGGCAATATCGTTCCTGGTTCAGATAAGGTTTCTGTCAAAACAGAAGATGGAAAAGATGTCTATACGACCATTTCAGCAGAATTACAAACCTACCTTGAGACGCGAATGGATGTTTTCCAAGAAAAAGTAAAAGGAAAGTATGTTAGTGCGACTCTTGTGAGTGCAAAAACTGGAGAGATCCTAGCGACAACGCAACGTCCATCCTATAATGCGGATACCAAACAAGGGTTGGATCTGAAAAACTTGAAAACCTGGAATACCATCCTTTATCAAGATCAATATGAACCGGGTTCAACCATGAAGGTCATGTTATTAGCTTCGGCGATTGATCATGGAACCTTCCCAGCCTATAATGAAGTATACTACAGTAACGAACTACAAGTAAAAGATGCGACGATCCGTGACTGGGATGTCAATATGGGACTGTCTGAAGGTCGCTATATGAATATCGCACAAGGCTTTGCTTACTCAAGTAACGTGGGGATGACCCGCTTGGAGCAAAAGATGGGAAATGCTGTCTGGATGGACTACCTAACCCGCTTTAAATTCGGTCTTCCGACCCGTTTTGGAATGGGAAATGAAGCTTACGGGGGTCTTCCAGGGGATAACTATGTCAGTCAAGCCATGTCTTCTTTTGGTCAAGGGATTTCCGTCAGTCAAACTCAAATGTTACGGGCCTTTAGTGCCATCGCTAATGATGGACAAATGTTGGAGCCGAAGTTTATTAGTGCTATTTACGATAAAAAATCAGACACAGCCCGCAAATCAAAAAAAGAAGTTGTTGGAAAACCAGTTTCAGGATCAGCTGCACAACAGACACGGAACTATATGATCACCGTCGGAACAGATCCAGAGTATGGAACCTTGTACAGTGATGGACCCATCATTCAGGTACCCGGTCAAAACGTTGCGGTGAAATCAGGGACTGCCCAAATGGCGACAGATCAAGGATACTTGCAAGGAGAAAATGATTATATCTACTCGGTTGTAGCCATGACACCTGCAGAAGATCCTGAATTCATCATGTATGTGACGGTCCAACAACCAGAAGTGAAATTCTCATTCACCAGCTGGGAAGAGCTGGTCAATCCTATTTTGGAAGATGCAGTTGCTTTAAAAGACGAATTGCATCTAACATCAGAGGCACCAACTTTGGATGATGTGACCAAAGAAACGACCTACAAAATCCCTTCAGTAGAAACTCTCTCTAAGGAGTTGAATCTGAAACAAAATCTGAGCCCAGGTGCTTATTCAGAGGAATTGCGTCGCAATTTGGTGCAACCAATTGTCCTAGGAACCGGGAAAAATATCCGCAAGATGTCTGTGGATGTAGGCTCTAAAGTCAAAGCCAATCAGCAAGTATTGTTATTGACAGAAGACTTTGATGCGGTTCCAGATATGTATGGTTGGACTAAGAAAAATGCAGACATCTTTGGAGAATGGACTGGAATTGAGATTACCTATAAAGGTAGTGGAAAGAAAGTAACTAAACAAAGTGTCAAAATGAACACCTCACTCAATAAAACTAAAAAGATTACGTTAACATTAGGAGACTAAGATGTATATTGCTACGATCCTTGTATCGTTTCTATTAACAGTGGCTGCTATTCCAGCCTTTATTCGATTTTACCATCGTGCTCATATTTCTGGGCAACAAATGCATGAAGATGTGAAACAACACAAAGCGAAAGCTGGCACTCCGACAATGGGTGGAGTTGTATTTCTCATTACAGCCGTTCTAGTTAGTTTTGTCGTTACCGTATTGACTGGAAATTTCACGCGCCCTGTTCAACTGATTCTATTTATCTTGATTCTTTATGGAATTGTTGGATTTTTGGATGACTTTTTAAAAGTTTTTCGTAAGATTAATGAAGGTCTTAACCCAAAACAAAAATTGGCCCTTCAACTTGTTGGTGGAATCATCTTCTATATTTTTTCTGAACGCCACGGTGCAGGAAGCCTTTTGAATGTTTTCGGATATGAACTTTACTTGGGCCATTTCTACATTCTCTTTGCTTTATTTTGGTTGGTTGGTTTCTCAAATGCTGTCAATTTGACAGATGGGATCGATGGATTAGCCAGCATCTCCGTTGCCATTAGCCTGAGTGCCTATTCCTTTATTGCCTATATGCAAGGAAAATGGGACATTCTCTTTGTAACCTTGAGTATGATTGGGGCCTTGCTAGGATTCTTTGTCTTCAACCACAAGCCGGCTAAAATCTTTATGGGAGATGTCGGTAGTCTAGCTCTTGGAGGGATGCTTGCAGCCTTGTCAATGGCTTTGCATGTCGAGTGGACGCTGCTCCTGATTGGTCTGGTCTATGTCATTGAAACAGGTTCAGTGATGCTACAAGTGACCTATTTCAAATGGACCAAGAAACGTTACGGGGAAGGACGTCGGATTTTCCGAATGACTCCTTTCCACCATCATTTAGAACTGGGTGGCCTTTCTGGCAATGGCCAAAACTGGTCAGAATGGAAAGTGGATGCCTTTATGTGGAGCATTGCCTTGGTGACAAGTGTCGTGACTCTAGTTCTTCTCTACCTATAAAACGACGGTGGGCTTGCCCATCGTTTTTTTACTGACTCAGAGAGACTTCGCTGGTTAGGAAAAATGACTCATAAGAGAGGCAAGAAGGCAGCTTTTCTGATATAATAATAGAGATCATGAAAGGAACTGAGAAAATGAAATTTACAGAGTTTAATTTTAAGCCCTATATTCAAGAGGCACTGAAAGAAATCAATTTTAGAGAAGCAACCGAAGTACAGGAAAAACTAATTCCGATTGTCCTAGCTGGAAATGATTTGGTAGGAGAGTCAAAGACTGGTTCTGGGAAAACCCATACGTTCCTCTTGCCGATTTTTCAAACTTTAAATGAAGACAGTGAGCAAGTTGAAGCGGTCATCACGGCTCCTAGTCGGGAGTTGGCGACGCAAATTTACCAAGCTGCTCGTCAAATCGCTAGTCATTCTGACAAAGAGATTCGGATTGTAAATTATGTTGGAGGAACGGATAAAAACCGTCAGATTGAAAAATTGCAGGTCAAACAACCACATATCGTGATTGGAACTCCAGGCCGGATCTATGATCTGGTTGCATCTGGTGATCTGGCTATTCATAAGGCCCATACTTTTGTGGTAGATGAGGCAGATATGACACTGGACATGGGATTCTTGTCAACCGTGGATAAGATTGCTTCAAGACTTCCGCAACAACTGCAATTTTTAGTTTTTTCAGCCACCATTCCGCAAAAATTGCAGCCTTTCTTGAAAAAATATCTCTCAAATCCAGTCATGGAGCAAATTAAGACCAAGACGGTGATTTCAGATACCATCGATAACTGGCTGGTTTCGACCAAGGGTCGAGATAAAAATGAGCAAATTTACCAATTGACCAAGACCTTGCAACCTTATTTGGCCATGATTTTCGTCAATACAAAAACGAGAGCAGATGATCTCCATGCCTATTTAGTGGCTCAGGGATTGAAAGTGGCGAAGATTCACGGAGATATCCCACCACGTGAACGGAAACGGATCATGAATCAGGTTAAAAATCTTGATTTTGAGTATATTGTGGCCACAGATTTAGCGGCTCGTGGAATTGATATCGAAGGGGTGAGTCATGTCATCAACGATGCTATTCCACAAGATCTTTCCTTCTTTGTTCACCGTGTTGGCCGGACAGGGCGCAATGGTCTACCAGGTGTCGCTATTACTCTTTATCAACCGAGTGATGATTCAGATATCCGTGAACTAGAAAAAATGGGAATTCGTTTCGTACCGAAAGTGTTGAAAAATGGGGTTATTGAAGATACTTATGATCGGGACAGACGGGCGAATCGTGAGAAAAAGCAAGAGAAACTCGACATCGAAATGATTGGTCTGGTGAAGAAGAAAAAGAAAAAAATCAAACCAGGCTACAAGAAAAAAATCAAATGGGCAGTTGATGAAAAGCGGAGAAAAGCTAAGCGAGCTGAAAACCGTGCGCGTGGACGAGCTGAACGGAAGGCTAAGCGCCAAACTTTCTAACCTCCTCTTTCAAATGTTCAGAACAAAACATAAATTTTCTTTATGAACTCCATAAAGAAAAACTATTAGGAACTTGTCTAAAATTATGATAGACTAAATTTGAGTAGTCTATCATTTTTCTATTTCTGTAGCAATTTTTGGAATTCCGATAGTGAATGTGATAGAATGTTTATGTTCGAGAAAGGAAGTAACAAAAATGTTTACAACTAATCTTTTAGCTGCCAACTGGTATGCTGACTTTTTAAAACACGTTCCAGATAGCAAGCTGTTTAGTTTGAGAGCCGTATTGGATGCATTTCCGGCTGTCATAGGAAAATTGCCTGTGACGATTTTATTAGCCCTAGGAGGCGCATTTTTTGGGATTATTTTTGCCATGATTTTTGCTCTGGTCAAAATTAATCGTGTACGAATTCTTTACCCGATTCAAGTTGTTTTTGTCAGTTTTTTACGGGGGACTCCTTTGTTGGTTCAGTTGATGTTGACCTATTATGGGATTCCTCTTATTTTAAAAGCGATCAATCAGTCTTATGGAACAGCTTTTAATATTAATGCCATTCCGGCTGAGCTGTTTGCAATTGTTGCTCTTGCCTTTAATGAGGCGGCTTATGCGAGTGAAACCATCCGGGCAGCTATTTTATCAGTGGATCCTGGTGAAATTGAGGCAGCACGTAGTCTTGGGATGACCAATCGTCAAGTTTATCGCCGGATTATTATTCCCAATGCAGCAGTCGTTGCAACTCCTACTTTAATCAACTCTCTCATTGGCTTGACCAAGGGGACATCGCTAGCCTTTAGTGCCAGTGTGGTTGAAATTTTTGCCCAAGCACGGATTATTGGGGGGAGCGATTTGAAGTACTTTGAACGCTTTATCACGGTATCGATTGTTTACTGGATTGTGAACATTCTCATTGAAATACTAGGCCGTCACATTGAACGTCGACTGGATATTGAGACTCCCGTAGCAATTGATTTACCAGATCAGGAGGTCCGGATCTAATGATTTATATTTCAGAATTATCAAAGACATTTTCAGGTCAAAAGGTTTTAAATAATCTAAGTTTGGAAATTCAAAAAGGGGAAGTCGTGGCCTTAATCGGGTCTTCGGGAGCTGGTAAATCAACCTTCTTACGCAGTTTAAACTATTTGGAAGCACCAGATAGCGGTAGAATTAAGATTGAGGATTTCGAAGTTGATTTTGAACACATTACCCAAGATCAAATCTTAACCTTAAGAAGAAAATTGGCCATGGTGTTCCAACAGTTTAATTTGTTTGGTAGAAAAACAGCTCTTGAAAATGTGAAAGAAGGGCTCATTGTTGTGAAGGGCTTATCCGATCAAGAAGCAACGAAAATTGCTCGAGAAGAACTGGCAAAAGTCGGTTTATCGGATCGTGAAAATCACTATCCTCGTCACCTCTCAGGTGGACAAAAACAACGGGTGGCTTTGGCCCGTGCCTTGGCCATGAAACCAGAGGTTCTTTTGCTGGATGAACCGACTTCAGCCTTGGATCCAGAATTGGTTGGAGAAGTTGAAAAATCCATTGCCAATGCAGCAAAATCAGGACAAACCATGGTACTGGTCAGCCATGATATGTCTTTTGTAGCGCAAGTAGCAGATAAGGTCCTATTTTTGGATAAAGGACGGATTATTGAATCTGGAACACCAGAGGAAATCATGCAACATCCAAAAGAAGAACGGACAAAAGAATTCTTTGCTAGTTACAAACGGACCTATGTTTGATATAATAGAGGAGAGGTAAGACTCAGCTGGCGATGCTAGCTGGGTTTGTTTTCTGAAAATGTAAAAATATTTGGAGTCGTGATGTTAAATAAATTATTGTCCTTATATTTACAAAGTTTAGTGACGACAACGATTTTAGTTGGGATCGCTTCTTGTATTTGGATTGGCTACCGTGCCCTTAAGAAGAAAGATAAAACAGCCAAGCAACGACAAGCGCATTTGTATGATATCCTCTTAATTGATATCATGACGATTCCTATTTTAACCTTTGCGGTCATAGGGATCTTGTTTATCTTTCAAGCACGATAATTGCAAAAATGCCGTGTTAGAATTATAATGATTACAACGAAACGGAAAAGAGGTTGACTATGTTTGATACAGTGATTATTGGAGCAGGTCCTGCAGGAATGACTGCGGCCCTTTATGCAGCACGAAGTAATTTAAAAGTCGCATTGATTGAGAGAGGGATTCCAGGTGGCCAAATGAACAATACGTCTGACATTGAAAACTATCCTGGTTATGCCAATATTAGTGGCCCGGAGTTGGCTGAAAAAATGTTTGAGCCCTTAGAAAATCTTGGTGTGGAACATTTGTTTGGTCAGGTTGAGCGCATCGAAGACCATGGAGCAACCAAAAAGATTGTCACAGATGACGGGGAATTTGAAGCTAAAACTCTTGTGATTGCAACAGGGTCTAACCACCGTTTATTAAATGTCCCTGGTGAAGAGGAGCTGAATAGTAGAGGAGTTTCCTATTGTGCTGTTTGTGATGGAGCTTTCTTTAGAGATGAAGATCTCTTGGTCGTTGGTGGTGGCGATTCTGCGGTAGAAGAAGCTGTCTTTTTGACGCAGTTTGCAAAAACGGTGACCATTGCCCATCGTCGTGATCAATTGCGTGCTCAAAAAGTTCTTCAAGATCGTGCCTTTGCCAATGATAAAATTCACTTTGCTTGGAATACGGTTGTTGAAGAAATTAAGGGTGAACAAAAAGTAACGTCTGTCCTTTTAAAAGATGTGAAGACAGGAGAGGTTAGAGAGCAAGCCTTCGGTGGTGTCTTTATCTATGTCGGTTTAGATCCTGTCAGTGATTTTGCGACAGAACTTGGTATTTTAGATGAAAATGGCTGGGTGGTCACGGATGATCATATGAGAACCACAGTCCCAGGTATTTTTGCGGTTGGCGATGTTCGTCAAAAAGATTTGCGTCAAGTGACGACAGCCGTCGGAGACGGTGCGATTGCTGGCCAAGAAGTTTATAAATATATCACAGAAAACTTTTAATCTTTTAAAAATCTGAGGTTTGTGTCTCAGATTTTTTTGTGCTTTCATTTCAGTATTCAATAGGGCTGAAATGTGCTATAATGGTACTAATTTTATGGTAGGAATTCATAGAACAAATCTAAAAAAAGAGGTATTCATATGTATCCAGATGACAGTTTAACCTTGCATACTGATTTATACCAAATCAACATGATGCAGGTCTATTTTGAACAAGGTATCCACAAAAAACATGCTGTATTTGAAGTGTATTTTCGTCAACAGCCTTTTAAAAACGGCTATGCTGTATTTGCTGGCTTAGAGCGAATTGTGAAATACTTGGAAAACTTGAGTTTTTCTGAGAGCGATATTGCCTATTTAGAGTCACTTGGTTATCATGGGGCCTTCTTGGAATATCTTCGTGATCTCAAGTTGGAATTGACGGTACGATCGGCTCAAGAAGGAGACTTAGTCTTTGCGAATGAACCAATTGTTCAGGTAGAGGGCCCTTTAGCTCAGTGTCAATTGGTGGAAACAGCCCTTTTGAATATCGTCAACTTTCAAACCTTGATAGCCACAAAAGCTGCTCGTATTCGTTCAGTCATTGAAGATGAGCCTTTGATGGAATTTGGAACACGTCGTGCGCAAGAAATGGATGCGGCCATTTGGGGCACTCGTGCGGCAGTCATCGGAGGGGCCAATGGGACTAGTAATGTTCGTGCAGGAAAACTCTTTGGAATCCCAGTTTTAGGAACCCATGCCCATTCTCTTGTACAAGTATATGGGAATGACTATCAAGCCTTTAAAGCTTATGCGGAAACCCATAAAGATTGTGTCTTCCTCGTCGATACCTATGATACGCTTCGTATTGGGGTACCAGCAGCTATTCAGGTAGCGCGTGAAATGGGAGATAAGATCAATTTCCTAGGCGTCCGGATTGACTCAGGAGATATTGCTTATATTTCTAAAAAGGTTCGCCAGCAATTAGATGAGGCTGGGTTTACAAATGCTAAAATCTACGCTTCTAATGACTTGGATGAAAATACCATCCTCAACTTAAAAATGCAAAAAGCAAAAATTGATGTTTGGGGTGTAGGAACCAAGTTAATTACAGCTTACGATCAACCAGCGCTTGGAGCGGTATACAAAATTGTCTCTGTTGAAAACGAAGCAGGAGAGATGATCAATACCATCAAGCTTTCCAATAATGCAGAGAAAGTTTCTACACCAGGTAAAAAGCAAGTCTGGCGGATTACCAGCCGTGAAAAAGGTAAGTCAGAAGGGGACTACATCACTTACGATGGAGTAGATGTTTCACAACTGACAGAACTTAAAATGTTCCATCCAACTTATACCTACATTAATAAAACAGTCCGAAACTTTGAGGCGGTTCCTCTTTTAGTGGATATTTTTAAAGAGGGTCAATTGGTTTATCAACTGCCAACATTATCAGAAATTCAAGAATATGCTCGTAAAAATTACGATCAATTATGGGATGAATACAAGCGCGTTCTCAATCCACAGCATTACCCAGTTGACTTGGCCAAAGATATTTGGCAGGATAAGATGGATCTGATCGAGGAAATGCGTAACAAGGCCAATGGAGAAGGAGAAGCAAAATGAGTTTGCAAGAAGAGATTATCCAACAATTGGGTGTCAAGCCTAGCATTGATCCTCAGGAAGAGATTCGCCGCTCGGTTGATTTCTTAAAAAGATATCTAAAAAAACATCCCTTCTTGAAAACATTTGTATTAGGGATCTCAGGAGGACAAGATTCGACTCTTGCTGGGCGATTAGCTCAATTAGCCATGGAAGAAATGCGCTCAGAGACAGGAGATGCCTCCTATCAATTTATTGCTGTTCGCCTTCCTTATGGGGTACAGACAGATGAAGAAGATGCTCAAAAAGCTTTGACCTTTATCCAGCCAGATGTCAGCCTAGTCGTTAACATCAAGGAATCAGTTGATGCCATGGAACGCGCTGTCGAAGCAACAGGAACGGATATCTCCGACTTCAACAAGGGCAATATCAAGGCTCGCAGTCGCATGATTGCTCAGTATGCTTTAGCAGGTGCACGTAGCGGAGCGGTGATTGGGACGGATCATGCTGCAGAAAATATTACTGGTTTCTTCACAAAATTTGGAGATGGTGGTGCAGATATTTTACCCCTTTTCCGTTTGAATAAACGCCAAGGAAAACAATTGCTTAAGGCCTTAGGAGCCGATCCTGCTCTTTATGAGAAAATCCCAACAGCAGATTTGGAAGAAGAAAAACCAGGAATAGCAGATGAAGTAGCACTGGGTGTCACCTATAATGAAATTGATGATTACCTAGAAGGCAAACAAGTGAGTCCAGAAGCTCAAGCCACTATTGAAAAATGGTGGTACAAAGGCCAACACAAACGCCACTTGCCAATCACAGTATTTGATCATTTTTGGGAGTAAAAAGGTCCAGTGGACCTTTTTAGCCCGAGTCTTAAAATAGGAGAACGAGGTAGAAATCGGTAACTCGTAGAGTTCTATTTCGTAGTCTCACCATACAATATTGTGAAAAGCATTAAAAAGAAGGGCGGTTTCATCCGTCCTTTTCTTCTAGATTAAAGTAACCAACTTGCAACGTTCAAGTTGCATGAAAAAATGAAGGGAGACAATCTATGAAGCATCTTGGAAGTCTTGTCATAGAGACGGAGCGTTTATACATGAGGCCTTTCGTTTTGGAGGATGCACCAGCGATGTTTGAAAATTGGGCTTCGGATCCTGAAACCCTGAAATATGTCACCTGGGATGCCCATGCATCTACTGAGAGAACCAGAGAATCGATCAAACGATGGATCGAACAGTATTTTAAACCAGATACTTATAAATGGGCGATCTGTTTCAAAACATCAGCGGATCAGGTAATTGGAGATATTAGTGTGGTTTCTCAAGACCAGGAAAGTCAATCATGCGAGCTAGGTTATATCCTTGGCAAGAAATTCTGGGGGCGGGGATTCATGACAGAAGCCGTCATAGCTGTTTTGGCTTTCTTATTGAACGAAGTCGGATTTAAAGAAATCAAAGCCACTTATGTCAGTTTAAATCCTGCTTCAGGGAAAGTCATGGAAAAGGCAGGAATGCAGTATGTAGAAACCATCCCTCATGCCATTCAACGCAAAGGATATTGTGGGGATAAAATCATCTATTCTATACAGAATCCCTCTCTATAGGGTGATTTTTACTTGAAGATTCTGCTCAAAGGATTATAATAGTAAATAACGAAAAAAGGAGATTGCTATGTCAGAATTAACGAAAGAATTTACAGACCAGCTCTATGCTAATTATGAAGCAAATGTGAAATATGCGGCTCTTGAAAATGCTGTTACCCACAATGGGATCCATGCATCGCTTGAAACGCGCAAGAGTGCAGTAGAAAATACACCAGTTTTTTCACTTGATTTGACCAAGGATAAGGTGACAAACCAAAAAGCATCTGGACGTTGTTGGATGTTTGCGGCTTTAAATACCTTCCGTCACAAGATGATTTCAAGCTTCCAATTGGAGGATTTTGAATTGTCTCAAGCACATACTTTCTTTTGGGATAAGTATGAAAAATCAAACTGGTTTTTGGAGCAAGTGATTGCTACAGCAGACCAAGAATTGACCAGCCGTAAGGTGGCTTTTCTCCTACAAACCCCACAACAAGATGGCGGTCAATGGGATATGGTGGTATCTCTCTTTGAGAAATACGGAGTGGTTCCAAAATCAGTTTATCCAGAATCGATTTCTTCAAGCAATAGCCGGGAATTGAACACCTACCTCAATAAACTCTTGCGTCAAGATGCGCAAATCTTGCGTGATTTGATTCACTCAGGCGCAGATAGTGAGGCAGTTGCGAGCAAGAAACAAGCGCTGTTGCAAGAAATTTTTAACTTCTTGGCTATGTCTTTAGGATTGCCTCCACGTGAATTTGACTTTTCATACCGTGATAAGGACAACCAATTCCATAGTGAAAGTGGCTTAACTCCACAAAGCTTCTACAAAAAATATGTAGACCTTCAATTAGACGATTACGTCTCTATTATCAATGCCCCAACTACAGACAAGCCATATGGAAATTCTTACACCGTAGATATGCTGGGCAATGTTGTTGGTAGCCGTCCAGTCCGCTACCTAAATGTTCCAATGGATCGATTGAAAGAATTAGCCATTGCTCAAATGAAAGCAGGGGAAACTGTCTGGTTTGGTTCAGATGTAGGCCAAGTCAGCAACCGTAAAGCCGGAATCCTGGCAACAGATGTCTACGATTTTGAAGCAGGCATGGACATTCATTTGACACAAGACAAGGCGGGTCGCTTGGACTATGCAGAAAGTCTCATGACACACGCTATGGTCTTGACAGGGGTTGATTTAGACGAAGCAGGTCAGCCTCGTAAATGGAAGGTTGAAAATTCATGGGGAGACAAGGTCGGTACAGATGGTTACTTTGTGGCTTCTGATGCTTGGATGGATGAATATACCTATCAAATCGTGGTTCGTAAAGAATTCCTAACAGCAGACGAATTAGCAGCCTATGAAGCAGAACCAATTGTCCTAGCACCGTGGGATCCAATGGGAGCTTTGGCAAAATAATGATACAGAAAAGAGCCGAAAGGCTCTTTTCAGATTGAAGACAAAATATCTTAAAAACTTTCCTTAGGTGAGTACGGACGTCAGCGAACTTCTATGAAGTTCCATGACTAATTATTGAGTCTAAGGTCTCAATAATTCCGAGTGCCTGAAACAATAACGTTTCAAGCACTTTTCTCACAGCGGAAAGTTTCAGTATTTTCTTAAATCGATTTAAATATTGGAACTCAATTTTGTTTTTTGCAGAATCACTTAACTTATTTTGCTTTAAAATAGTTTGTCTACATTCTAATAAGAGCCGAAAGGCTCTTTTTTTTATATACTCAAAAATAAAAAAGCTGGGAAGTCTAACTAAATAAATCAGATTTTATTCGTTCTGGTTTTTTAACCATTGTTTTAAAAAAAGCCGGGCAAAAGCCCGACTTCTCTGTTATATTATTCGTTATGATTGTTAGATTCTTGTGAAGAAGGCTCAGATGGTTTAGATTGATTTTCTTCGTTCGAAGAGCTAGACGATGGTTCTTCATACGAATACTGATCAGTGGAATAACTTGGCTCATAGTAGTAGTTATTGTAGTTGTTCTTACCATTGTTTAAGTAGAGATAAGAACCACTTCGATACAGTCCACTTGGTTGCGTCCAATCCGTATGACCAGAGTTATTATTATTAGCAAGATAGAGCATCATTTGACGGTAGACATCCGTTGCGACCTGTATTCCATTATCCAATACTGGTGTAAAGCGATTGGAATAACCTGTCCATACTGCCATGGCATATTCAGGAGTGTAGCCTACAAACAATTCATCCGGTGTTACAATATTTGAATAAGCATTTTTTGTCAATTTACCGATTTCGTTATCAGCATAGTTTGATGTACCTGTCTTACCAGCTTGGTAGATTCCCGAAATGGCAGCATTTGTACCGGTACCAGACAAGAGAACTGTCTTCATCATATCTGTCATCATGTAGGCAGTTGTTGCTTTCATTGCACGAGTTCCTTCGGACTCAAATTCCTTGGTTGTGCCATCACTAAAGACAACCCGACTAACATAGGATGGTTTGTAATAGGTACCGCCATTGGCAAAAGCAGCATAGGCAGCTGCCATTTTCTCACTGCTGGCTCCGTATTTGTTGCTAGAATCGCTAGTGTTACTCGAGATAGCGTTGGCGTAAACCATTTCTGGGTAATCGATCCCTAATCCATTGAGGAATTTCTTAGCTTGTTTAAGACCAACTTTTTCCAGGGCCTTCACCGCAGGCACGTTACGAGATTGTTGAATTGCGTAGGTAATGGACATGCTACCATAGTATGAACGGTCCCAGTTGTAGACAGGCGTTGATGAATGAGGGAAGTTGTATGGCGCATCTGTTGTAGTAGCTGCTGTAGAGGTATATTCCTCATGTTCAAGAGCTGGTGCGTAATCTGTGATTGGTTTCATTGTTGAACCCCAGTCACGGTTCGTTTCAACCGCTTGGTTTGTACCAAAGGAAACATTGCTGGATTGGTGACGAGAACCCAGCTGAGCAATGACTTTACCAGTATTGACATCAATAACGGTAGAAGCTACTTGCATTTCATCATCCGGGTAATTGACATATTCATCTGTATTGTAGATATCCCATAGTTTCTTTTGAGCTTCTGTATCCACGTTTGTATAGACAACCATTCCGGTTGTCAACAAATTGTAGCCCGTTTCTTCTTCGACTTGCTCGATCACTTCTTTTAGGTAATTATCCATATAGGCTGGGTAACTGCTTGAAGAACTGAGACTTTGCAGACCATCTGTAACAGGTGTATTGACCGCTGCTTCGTATTGTTTGTTAGAAATGGTCTTCATATCGAGCATTTCTTTTAATACTAAGTTTCGGCGCTGTTGCGCTGCTTCAGGATGGGAGTATGGATCGTATTGGTTTGGTGCTTGGGGCATCCCCGCAAGGAGTGCCAATTGAGGGAGCGAAAGATCTTTTAGATCTTTTCCGTAATAACTTTTCGCAGCTGTCTGCATTCCGTAGTTCCCATTCGCCATAAATACTTTATTGACGTAATAGGTCAAGATTTCTTGTTTGGTTGCTTTCTTTTCTAGTTGGGTTGCTAACCAAGCTTCTTGGATCTTACGAGAGAGGGTACGGTCAGAGGCTGAAGTGGAGAAATAGGTTAACTTGATCAATTGTTGCGTCAAGGTTGACCCACCTTGACTTCCTCCTCGCAAGTTGTGAAGGAAGGAACCGCCGATCCGAATGATGTCGACCCCACGGTGATTGAAGAAACGGTGGTCTTCAATCGCAACGATAGCATTGACCAAATCAGTAGGGATTTCATTGGCTGTGACATTGATTCGTTTCTCAGCTCCCAAATCCGCGATCAAGTTATTTTGGTTGTCATAGATCTTACTAGATGTTGTTGCAACCAAATCTTTTTCAGACAAGGTCGGTGCTTTCATAGCATAGTAACTAAATATCAGTCCACCGAGGACAAATAAAAGTAAGAAAAATGAAATGGCTGCGATGGCAACATATTTCAACCATTGAATGACTGTTTGTTTATTCATTTAAATACCGCCTAGAAGTTTCTGTTCGATAATATCAAGATAAGGAACGCTTGGAAGACGATTCTTATCTACTAGAAAGCCGTGCTCCTGAATATAGGAGAGGGGCATGGATTTACTACCATGATCGATGTTGTAATAGTGAATTAATGCAGGAGCAGGAAGTAAGTAGGTTTCACTCAACTTTGCAAAATGCAAGAGAACGAAACAGATACCGCCTTGCTGGACAACTGCCTCCATATGATCGATTTGATGTTGATGAAAATTTTTCATCGGCATGGATTGCTTTTGCTGTGTTTCCTTCGCTTCAAAATCGATATAGCGTCCCTTGTATACTCCAGAATAGTCCGTCGTTGAGGCTTGCCTGAAATAGGCTTCAACAATCTTTGCCCGACTGCGACGTGGATAATCCACTTTCACGATTTGAATCGGTGTTGGTTTTTTATGGATGACTGCTAGACCTCGAGAAAGATAGTATTGATTGCTTTCATTGATCATTTTTTCAAATGTCATCCCACGATTCGCAAAGTCGACTGGATGTTTCCTTTGTGTAGAGACCAAGGTTTTTTTGGCTACTTTATGTGGATAGTTGACCATAGTTCTCCTTATTGGTACAATTACATCACTCTATTATATCATAAATTAGAATAATGAGGAAAAAATGAATACCATACTTGTTGCAGGTTATAAGAGTTTTGATGTGGGAGTCTTTTCCAATAAAGACCCTCGACTGACCATTATCAAAAAAGCCATTGAAAGAGATCTTCGTCGTCTATTTGAAGAAGGAGTGAAATGGCTGGTCTTTTCTGGTAATTTGGGATTTGAGGCTTGGGTACTAGAGGTCGCCTTTGCATTAAAAAAAGATTACGATTTTCAAATGGCGACGATCTTCCTATTTGAGAATGTTGGCGAAAATTGGAATGAAAGCAATCAGGAATTATTAGCACGCTTCAAACAGGTGGATTTCGTGAAATATGCCTATCCACACTATAGCAATCCGGGTCAACTAAAAGAATACAATCAGTTTTTGATAGATAACGCGGATGGAGCTTATGTTTTTTATGATCCAGAAAATGAAACCAATTTAAAATATCTTTACAAAATGATGGTAGAAAAAGAACCATTTTATGTCAAACAATTAAGTTTTGATGACTTAAATGAACTTGCTGAAAATTTTTACGAAAACTAAGTGTTATACCTTGATTTTTCTTACCATTTTTTTATATAATTGAGATGATGAACTAGATTGGAGAGAGTAATGGCGAGTATTATTTTTACTGCGAAAGATATTTTTGATCAAGATTTCAAACGAGAAGTTCGTGGTTATAATAAAGATGAAGTAAATGAATTTTTAGATGATGTCATAAAAGACTATGAAACCTATGCTGCTTTGGTGAAGGAATTGCGTGAAGAAAACGCCCGCCTTCGTGAAGAACTTGCCCAAAAAGCACAGGAAACACCACAAACATCTCCGATTGCTAGCACTGCTACGCAAGAATTCCCGCAAGTGACAACAGCGACGAACTTTGATATCCTCAAGCGTCTCAATCGTTTGGAAAAAGAAGTTTTTGGGAAACAGATCGTAGATCGCGATTATTAATCCCATAGATCGTGCAATTTTTGGATAATCGCGTGAGAGAATCCTCTCATGAGGAAAGTCCATGCTAGCACAGGCTGTGATGCCTGTAGTGTTTGTGCTAGGTGAATCCATAAGCCTAGGGACTTGGTATTCAAGTTACGGCGAGTGAAGGAGCTAAGTCTAAGGATAAGCTCTAGTAACTCTGAAAGTGCCACAGTGACGTAGTTTTTAGGGAAACCTAAAAAGTGGAACGCGGTAAACCCCTCAAGCTAGCAACCCAAACTTTGGTCGGGGCATGGAATGCGTGGAAACGAACATAGCATTCTGACTGGAAACAGTAGACAGATGATTATCGAAGGAAATGGTACCTAGTCATTTCTGGAACAAAACATGGCTTATAGAAAATTGCATATAGGTTGATGAGGTGGAGAGAGATCTCAACCTCCTTTTTTAAAGTGATAGGAATAAGATGAAAAAACAATTTGAATTGATTGCAACGGCCGCTGCTGGTATAGAGGCTGTTGTTGGTCGAGAACTACGCGATCTCGGCTACGATTGCCAGGTTGAAAATGGACGGGTTCGATTTCAAGGAGACCGTCGAGCAATCATAGAGACCAATCTCTGGTTGCGCGCGGCTGATCGAGTAAAAATTGTGGTTGGGACTTTTCCAGCCAAAACCTTCGAAGAACTCTTTCAAGGTGTCTTTGCTTTGGATTGGGAAAATTATTTGCCTTTAGGAGCACGTTTCCCTATTTCTAAGGCTAAATGTGTCAAATCAAAACTTCATAATGAACCTAGCGTTCAGGCCATTTCGAAAAAAGCAGTGGTTAAAAAGTTACAAAAACATTATGCCCGCCCAGAAGGTGTTCCTCTCATGGAAAATGGGGCAGAGTTCAAGATCGAAGTATCGATCCTTAAAGACCAAGCCACTGTCTTGATTGACACCACTGGTAGTAGCCTCTTCAAACGTGGTTATCGGACTGAAAAAGGGGGAGCCCCTATTAAGGAAAATATGGCAGCAGCAATTCTTCTGCTGTCAAACTGGTATCCAGATAAACCCTTGATTGACCCGACATGTGGTTCTGGAACGTTTTGTATTGAGGCAGCGATGATTGCGAGAAATATGGCACCTGGTTTACGTCGGACCTTTTCTTTTGAAGAATGGAACTGGATGGATGATCGCTTGATTCATGAAGTCCGTCAAGAAGCAAGCAGAAAAATCAATCGCGAGATCGAATTGGATATTATGGGAACCGATATCGATGCACGGATGGTTGAGATTGCCAAAGAAAATGCCCAGAAAGCGGGCGTTAGCAGTGACATTACTTTCAAACAGATGCGAGTCCAAGATCTTCACTCAGATAAGATCAACGGGGTGATTATCTCCAACCCTCCATATGGAGAACGCTTATCCGATGATGAAGGTGTGACGAAATTGTATACTGAAATGGGGCACGTATTTGCACCTCTCAAAACCTGGAGTAAATTTATCTTAACCAGTGATGAAGGTTTTGAATCTAAATTCGGTAGTAAAGCAGATAAAAAACGAAAACTTTATAACGGAACCCTAAAAGTTGATCTCTACCAATATTTTGGGGAACGAGTAAAACGGCAGATTAAGGCATAGAAAGGATTTTTATGACAGAGAAGGATAAAAAGCCATTAGAGCAAGAAACAGAATCAATTTTAGAGTTTGAAGATGCTAAAGAGATGACGATTGGGCAGGCCAATCGAAAAGCAGAAGAAATCGAGGCAGGTGTCACTGAAGGTGATAATGTCTTAGACAAATACATCAAACAACACCGAGCAGAAATTGAAGCTGAAAAATACGATACAAAAATTTTGGCCAAAGAAGAATTGGCTAAAGCTGAAGAGTTGGCAGCTACAGAAACAGTTGCTGAAGTAGCTGAAGCAGTGGAGGCGCCGGAAGTGACGGAAACGGTCTTGGAACAAAGGCCTGAAATGGATGCTATCTCAACTGAATTACCTGCTAAGATTAAATTTGGTCCCACACCAACTGAACCAATTGTAGAAGCTGAGGAACTTCCTGAGGAAACACCAAGCAATGCGGGTAAACGAATCAAAGCGGTTCTATACTCTGCATTAGGTCTTGCGATTGTCGGTTCGGCCATTTTTGTGACCTATAACTGGATGCACAGTCGTGGAAAATCTGGTGGTACAACTGTTGTATCGTCTTCATCTAGCAAGTCATCTTCTACTTCTAAATCAAGTAGCAGTGAAACACAGGCTCAAAAATTGGAAGAGTTTACCAAAGCCTACGATGCCTTTTTTGTAGATGAATCAAAAAGTGCTCTTAAAAATGATAAATTCGGAGACTTGGAAAATCTGAAGAAACTGCTGGACAAATTAGAAGGAAGCAGTGATTATAATGCGGCTAAAACAAAATATGAAGACCTTGTGAAGCAAGTTTCTGCCATTCAAAAAGTGAATTCTCAATTTAGTTCTCCAGTCATCAAAGATGGAGTTCTTGATGCAACTGCCAAAGCGAAAAGTGATGCGACCTTTGCAGAAACAAAGACAGGCAATGAAAAATTAGATAGCTTATTGAATGAAGCGGTTGCGCAAGGACGTTCACAACAAGTTGCGACACCGGCACCAGTGACTGGAACAGGAGGTACAGATACTTCTAATGCAACTCCAGCCCCAGCTCAAGCAGCAACGCCTACGGCCCCAGCTGTCAATGCTGCTACAGGTAGTGCAGGAACGGCAAATCCAGGCTATTCAGGGTACGGTCTTCCAAGCGATGGTGTCCCACTTCAGCGGAACTTGAGTCGTGTGCCATATAACCAAGCAGCTATCAATGATGTCAATAACCCGGCTTGGGTATTTGGTGATGGGATCCTTGAAAAAGTATTGAATATTGCTCGTAAACGTGGACATATCACTGGCAATCAATACATTTTAGAGCGTGTCAATATCATTAACGGTAATGGCTATTACAATCTCTTCAAACCAGATGGAACCTATCTCTTTAGTATCAATGCCAAGACTGGTTATTTCGTAGGAAACGGAAAAGGTCATTCAGATGCTCTGGATTATTAATGCTTGATCAGACATCCCTTTTCTGGGAAAAATGACAACAAAAAAGAGAGTGGGACAGAAATCGGTAATTCGTTAGAATTCGATTTCGTCGTCCCACCTCCGCACAGTTGAGTAGGGCTGTAAAAGCTGATGAAATCAGCGTAGTAGATTCCACTCAACCACTGCGTCTTGCTCGACAATCCAAAAATAATTGAGAGGCTAGGACTTTTGTCCCAGCCTCTTTTTCGTATTAAACAAGATGACGTTCAAATGGATCATCTGAGATTCCTTGGTCTAGAATCAAGCGACACCATTCTTTGGCTGAGAAGAGG
>ERZ1699259.334-NODE-334-length-22263-cov-8.421079_pt1 | contig 22263 bp, 28 predicted proteins | sample MGYA00581525_ERZ1699259 | MGnify/ENA primary metagenome ERZ1699259 (study PRJEB42319, sample SAMD00040332) | human oral metagenome | material: saliva | host: Homo sapiens | study: EMG produced TPA metagenomics assembly of PRJDB4115 data set (Metgenomic analysis of... | reverse complement strand
GGAGTACACCTACAAAGGCAGCTATACCTATATCTATACCGACCAAGACAGCTACGAACCGCTGGCGCAAGTCTTTGACAACGCCAAAGACAGCAAGCAATACCTCGCCTATTTCCACAACGACCAAGTCGGTATACCGAGGGAGATGACCGACATCCACGGCAATCTGTTGTGGTACGGCGAATACACCGCCTGGGGTCGTCTGAAAAAGGATGAACGCGTCTATCAGAACGCGCATCAGCCGTTCAGACTGCAAAACCAGTATTATGATGAAGAGACCGGGCTGCATTACAACCTGATGCGCTATTACGAGCCAGAGGCCGGGCGGTTTGTGAATCAGGACCCGATTGGGTTGTTGGGTGGGGATAATCTTTATTGGTTTGCTCCGAGTGCAAATACTTGGATAGATCCTTTAGGATTGTCTTGGATTGATATTCCAAAAAATCATGGGGTAACTCAAAAACCTCATATTATTAATGCGCATGGCCACCATATTATTTTTAAGGGAGCATTTGAACACTCTCCTAGTATGAAAGCAGCATTGGCTCGTTCAAGAAGTATAGCTACTAAATATAATATCCCCTTAAACTATAATATGAAAAACATTCAGGGTAGATCTAATCTGATGATTGCATCAAATATGAAAGGAGTGCATACGATACAAAATGCTGAAAAAGTAGCCAATATGCTTGAGAAGGCTGATAAGAGAGTAACAAGATGGATGAAATCAGGTCTAATGAACAAAGCTCAAGCAGATAGATATATGAGTAAGCAATTAACTAGAATTGGTGGTAAGGTTTTTGGAAAATACGGATCACGTAGTAAATGTGCATAGAAACTGATTGATAACAAAAATTTATAAAAGGAAAATTAAAATGAGTATTTTAAGTAATTTTATAATTCAAGATTTAATCCAAAATGTATCTAAAGGAGTTATAGAGACATTTAAATTTGTATTAGAAAAATATAATTCTAAAGATGTTTTTGCCTATTCATTATATATTGATGACTATTGTTCATACCTTGGTTGGGCTGCTAACACTATTTCTCACTACGAAATAGAAAAACTAAACTATCCCAAAGAAGAACATCCTTTTATTAAATGGTATTATCCTCAATTTGCAATAGGGCTTGGAGAGGTTCCTGAGAAAATAGATAGTATATTCAATAATGAGATTCAAAATATTCTTAATGATGCAAATACATTAGTATCAGAAGATAATTTTGAGCAATATCAGGCGGAAGTATATGATTCAATTATAGGAGGATTTAAAAAAGCGATAGAAAATATAGATAAGGAAAAAACAAATAATGTCATATTTTTTGTTTCTATTGTAGATAGTGATAATACTGAAATTATGGAAAATTATTCTGCTGAACAACTAAATTCATATGATAAATTTCTTACGTTCAGAAATAGATTTCAAAGTTAAATTTTATTATTTCTAGATAAAAATTCAAGAAATGACTATCTGCAAAATTCTGTTCTTGGATAAGTAAGTCGTAGTCTGCACAAAGCCTCCAATCTCGACGTAGGGTGTGGGCGGTACGCACGCGGTTTCTGCTTTTCAGACGATTTTAATATCTTCTTTTGTGTTGTCTGAAATATTTGCTCTTTAACAAACTCATTACTAGTCGGCATAGAGGTCGTCTGAAACACAACTTTCAGACGGCCTTTGTTGTACTATGTTCAACCGTCGCTACGCCTACGACAAAACGGCCGAAGGGAAGGGCAAAGGCAGCAACATTAGCAGCGGCAACCGCCTCAAAGAATACAACGGCATCGAATACACCTACGACGCCTTGGGCAACCTGATCTACCGCCAGCTGCCCGACGGCGAAAACCAATATTACCAATACGATTTAGAAAACCAACTCGTCCGCGCCGAAATCAAAAAGCCCGCCGGCAATACCGAAATCTGGACATACGCCTACGACCCGTTCGGAAGACGCCTCTCCAAAGAACGCCAAGACAAACTCGCCTGGACGAGTACCGACCCCAAACGCACCCACTTCGTCTAGGACGGCAGCCGCCTGTTGCGGGAGTACACCTACAAAGGCAGCTACACCTATATCTATACCGACCAAGACAGCTACGAACCGCTGGCGCAAGTCTTTGACAACGCCAAAGACGGCAAACAATACCTCAGCTATTTCCATACCGACCAAATCGGCATACCGAGGGAGATGACCGACATCTACGGCAATCTCTTATGGTACGGCGAATACACTGCCTGGGGTCGTCTGAAAAAGGATGAGCGGGTTTATCAGAATGCGCATCAGCCGTTCAGATTGCAGAACCAATACTTCGATGAAGAAACCGGGTTGCATTATAACCTGATGAGGTATTACGAACCTGAGGCCGGTCGATTTGTGAATCAGGACCCGATTAAATTAATTGGTGGAGATAATCTATATCAGTTTGCGCCTAATGCGGCTATGTGGCTTGACCCTTGGGGGTTAGCAAAATTCGGTTCTGGGAAAGGTACACATAATGCAATTGTTAGTCATTTTGATAGTAAGGGTAATCTTGTGGGGCAGCCACGTTCCTATCAAAGTGGAGGTATGACTCCAGAGGAAAGGGCATTAGGTTTTCCTAGATCAACTTTGGCCACTCATACAGAAAATAGAGCGATGCGAGATTTAACGCCGGACTTGAAGCCTGGAGATACAGTGAGAATTAAAGGAGAGTACCCAGCATGTCCTAGTTGTAAAGGGGCTATGAATAGAGCACATGAAAAAACAGGGGCCAGGATAATTTATGAAGCTCCAGGGACTGAACCATGGGAAGCAGGAAAAAGTAAAAAAAGAACTCGTAAAGCACCTCGCCCAGCTGGAAAAAAACGACAAACACCTCCACCTGGAAAATGTTAAGAAACAATATGATAAGGAATTTTTTATGGAAATTATTTCAAGAAATACATATTACAAAATAGAAGATGATATTCTTACCATTGCATTTGCAGATAGTGAAAAACCTAATCCTGACAATTACTTAATTTTGCAAAGAGAAGTTGATGACTTAGAATACTATTATTACGAAATTAATAGTCAACAATATTCAGGGGTAGGTGGCTTCAAAAAGGTAGAAATTTATTCCGATAAATTAGTTATTTATTTTCAAGAAAACCAAAAAATTTATCGAAATAGTATTAAAAATCTAATTATTACATATCAACCTGATAAAAAATTAAATGAATATATTGAGTATATTTTTGGAGAATCTGATTGTGAAGTTGTAATTTGCTAAGTTTAAAAAACAATGACGGTAAGTCTACAATATCTAAAAAAAACAATAATAAAGGGATTAGGAAAATATTGAAGGAAATATCTTTCTATCAAAAAAATTATGGAGTATACTTTTATGTTTAAATTAAAATTATTTCCCGAGGGTTTTTTTAATATATGTATTAAACGTAAAGTAGAAATTAAAAAGTTAGATAAACTTCCCAAGCTAGATAATAACTATTTGTTATTTATTTCTAAGTATCAGGAGGTAGAGATAATACCTGATATTTCTCTTTTTAATTACGAAGAGGCTTTAAATGAAAATAGATACTTAGAGTGCAATTATTCAGAAATATCAAGGTGTTTTTGGGGTATTGGACAAGCAGGACAGGGAGATGGATGGTTTTTAAATAAAATAGATAATACCATTTTTCATTATAATCATGATGCTGGAGAGTATACCAAATCTGGATTTACAAATTTAGGGATAGGTTTCCCACAATTTATCCAGTTGGCTTTATTATACCGAGATTTAGAACACCTATTGGATGAAGGAGAGACACTTACGGATAATATAAAAACTGAGTTTATAAATTCAGTAAATAGTATAAGTAATAATTTGTTTAATGTTTATCCATTTAAGTATTTTTAATTGGAATATTCAATGAATTTATTAAACAAACCGCAGCCCCGCACAAAACCTTCATTTCTGATGTAGGATATGTGCGGTACGCACGCGGTTTCTGTTTTTCAGACGACCTCAATACCTTTTTTGAGGTCGTCTGAATCATTTGTTCTTTAACAATTTATTAGCAGTTAACATAGAGGTCGTCTGAAAACCAACTTTCAGACGACCTCTACCAAATCGCCTCCCCCGACGGCAGCGCACAGCCTCACCTCCGTCACCTTCAACGGCAAGGAACTGGTGCGTTACGACTACGACGGCTACGGCGATTTGACTGCCGTTTACGGACGCGACGGCAAAAAACTGCGCGGTTTCGCCTACCGCAACCACATCATGGTCGAATACAGCCAGCCCGACGGACTGGTATTTCGCTACGAATACGACCGTTACGACACCGACGGCAAAGTGCTCAAAAGCAGCAACAACCTCGGCGAAGAATGGACGTTCGACTACCGCAAAGACCATACCGTCATTACCGACGCATTGGGGCGGACGGAAGTGTACGGTTTCGATGAAAAACGGGAACTCCTAAAGCTCAAAGAAAACGATTAAGAAAAGAAGCTAAAAAATTTCTTAGAAAATTGAAAAAAACAGGTAAGAAATGTCCTTAAATTTTTAGGAGAATTTAAATGAAAAAAAATGGATACGTTAATTTTAACTTTTTAGATAGTAAGTCCAATATAAATGATATATTAGTTGGGCTAGATTTAGACTATTCAAATAAAGTGATAGCGCCAGATGGTCATGAGTTAGCATTGATTACTTTCATACCAATTGAGAATTTATTAACTATTGCACCTCAATTTAAAACAGATCTTCAGGGGAAGGAATATAAAGATAAAGCAATTTACATTTTTTCTTATTATGATAAAGAAGATTATTTTCTTGACTACATTACTGAAATTGACGATGCTATTCAAGGATACACGAAAGTTATCGTCGGAGATAAAAATCAGTTCAAGTTTAACCTAGATGAATTTTATCCAATTAATCCTATTGAGAATTTAGATGAAATGAGTTTTTTAGGAGGGCAACCTGAATATTTACAGCAAGAGAGTGATGATTTTCTAGAAGAATATATTTTCATAGGTCAAATCTTAGGAATGGATTTACCTGAAAAAGTAAATGAAATTTTTTATCTAACTGAGAACATAGGATATATTTTTATAAATCGAGATCTATCTGGTGGATTATTCTTCGTACAAACGACTTAAACGAATATTTAATCATATAGCAAGCCATCTCCCGCATGAAACGTTAGATTCTAGCAAGCCGTAGCCCGGACAAAACCTTCAGTCCTGACGTAGGGTGTGCGTGGTATGCACGCACGCAGTTTCTGTTGTTCAGACGACCTCAATACTTTCTTTGAGGTTGTCTGAACCATTTGTTCTTTAACAATCTCATTAACATTTAACATGGAGGTCGTCTGAAAACCAACTTTCAGACGACCTTTGTTGTAACGTACTTAACCGCCGCTACGCCTACGACAAAGCCGGCAACCTGATTCAAAGCGCCGACCAAAGAAGCGGCGTCCTCCATTACGTTTACGACAAAATCGGACGGATTCAGGAAGCCCGCAACAGCCAAACCGGCCGCAGCGAAACCTTCGCCTTCGACCCCGCCCACAACATCCTTTCCGACAAAGCAGCCGAAGGGAAGGGCGGTAACCCAGTCAGCGGCAACCGCCTCAAAGAATACAACGGCATCGAATACACCTACGACGCCTTGGGCAACCTGATCTACCGCCAGCTGCCCAATGGCGAAAACCAATATTACCAATACGATCTAGAAAACCAGCTCGTCCGCGCCGAAATCAAAAAGCCCGCCGGCAACACCGAGATTTGGACATACGCCTACGACCCGTTCGGACGACGCCTTTCCAAAGAACGCCAAGACAAACTTGCCTGGACAAGTACCGATCCGAAACGCACCCACTTCGTCTGGGACGGAACGCGATTACTTCAGGAGTACACCTACAAAGGCAGCTACACCTATATCTACACCGACCAAGACAGCTACGAACCGCTGGCGCAAATCTTTGACAATGCCAAAGACGGAAAACAATACCTCAGCTATTTCCACAACGACCAAATCGGTATACCGCGCGAGATGACCGACATCCACGGCAATCTGTTGTGGTACGGCGAATACACTGCCTGGGGTCGTCTGAAAAAGGACGGGCGGGTTTACAAGAACGCGCATCAGCCGTTCCGACTGCAAAACCAATACTTTGATGAAGAGACCGGGCTGCATTATAACTTGTTGCGTTATTACGAGTCTGAGGCCGGGCGGTTTGTGAATCAGGATCCGATTGGGCTGTGGGGTGGGGATAACCTGTATCAGTTTGCTCCTAATATTCAAAATTGGGTTGATTTTTTAGGACTGCGAAGAAGTTATGCAGGAAAACAAGAACGTATTAGGGCACTTGCAACTGATAAATCTCAACCTCGTTTTGTCCGTGGCTGGGTGCAGAATGAAATTAGAAGAGTAGAAGGATTAAAAGCTGCGGGAAGAAGTGGTAGGTTAAGACTCCCTCCTGGTTTTGATTTGGCACATTGGAGAGGCTACGAAAGTGCTAAAGGGTTTAGTTATACCTTCACAAGTCTTCTTACTCGTGTACTCCATAGATTACAGCATAAAAAAGATAATGGTGGTAGGAAACAGCCAAGAATGGGGTCAAAAAAATGTGGAGGTAAAACTGAACAAGAAATTAAAGATTCGCGGAAATAAATTGAAATTATTTATTAGGAAGTTAACAATGGTTTTACATCAAAAAGCAATAAATGCAATTCTTAATTTGTCTAGTCAAGAACGTTGTGAGCATACTTTAAAAAGGATAGCTGACTCTGGAGTTCTATATGTTTTAGCAGACGAAGAAGGAGATTGGATATTATGGGGAGATGAGAAAAATTCATCTTTAGCCATATGGCCTGAATTAGAATTCGCAAGAATTATGGCAAATCCTGAAGATAAGAATTCTGATATTTATGAAATTGAGATAGAAGAATTTTTAGAGGATGGGATACCATGGTTGATAGAAAATAATATAGGTATAGCTGTCTTTCCGATTCCTGACAATCCTGAAACTATTGATATGAAGGCTATTCAGTTTGCTGCCTCAGTCAATAAAATCTTAGATGAAAGTTATGATGAGGCCTTAGATTTGCCTTATCTGTAAACGAATGGTCAGTTCGAGAAACCAAACCGTAAGGTCGTCTGAAAAACAAATAGCAACCACAGGAAGCCGTAGCTTGCACAAAACCTTTAATTCTGATGTAGAGTACGAGCGGAACGTACGCACGCGGTTTCTGTTTTTTCAGGCGGCTTCAAAACCTTCCTTTGAGGCTGTCTGGAATATTGGTTCTTTAATAGTCCAATTACTTATCAGCATCAAGGTCGTCTGAAACACAGCTGTCAGACGGCCTTTGTTATACTGTGTTCAACCGCCGCTATGCCTACGACAAAGCCGACAACCTCATTCAAAGTGCCGACCAAAGAAGCAGCGTCCTCCATTACGTTTACGACAAAATCGGACGGATTCAGGTCATAAATTCTGCAATCAAATATTTGTCATAACATACTAAAAGCATTTATTATTACATATCTAATAATCATAATTTAAGGGAAACGTTCATGGCGTGGCGGTTTGTGTTGCCTGCTTGGGTGGTTGGTGTAGTGCTTTCGTTTGCGTTGCCGTTTGTGCCGCCATGGTGGGTTTGGTTGTCTGTAATCATTGGTGCGCTTGCGTTGTGTCGAAAATTTGCTGTGGCTTGGTTGGTGCTGGCCGCCTGCATGGGCATGGCGTTTGGTGTGTGGCGGACCGGGCTGGTTTTGGCCGGTCAATGGCCTGTAGGGGAGGTGGCGGCTAAAGTTTTGACGGTTGAAGTGGCGGATATGCCGCGTGATGATGGTCGGCGCGTGCAGTTTGCGGCAAGGGCTTGGGATGAGCGTGGGCAGGCTTTTGATTTGATGTTATCGGATTATCAGCGGCGTGATTGGGCGGTGGGCAGTCGGTGGTCTGTATCGGCGCGGGTAAGGCCGGTGATCGGTGAAGTGAATGTGCGCGGTTTGAACCGTGAAACATGGGCTTTGGCCAATGGTATCGATGGCATGGGTACTTTGGGACGCGACAGGAAACTCGTGCGTCAAGGCGGCGGTTTCGGTTTGGCTAATATGCGTGATGCGGTAAGCCAAAGTTGGCAGAGAATAGAGGATAAATATCCTGAGTTTTCAGACGGCATAGGGTTGATGCGTGCTTTGAGTATTGGTGAGCAATCGGCGTTGCGGCCGCCTTTGTGGCAGGCATTCCGGCCTTTGGGGCTGACGCACTTGGTCAGTATTTCGGGCTTGCATGTAACGATGGTGGCGGTATTGTTTGCCTGGCTGATCAAGCGAATTTTTCGTTATTCGCCGTGGATTCCGGCAAAACCGCGTGTGTGGATATTGGCCGGCGGTGTTGCCGGGGCTTTGTTTTATGCGCTTTTAGCCGGTTTTTCCGTACCGACGCAACGCAGTGTATTGATGTTGGCTGCGTTTGCGTGGGCATGGTGGCGCGGCAGTGGCGGCTCGGGCTGGGCGGCATGGTGGCAGGCTTTGGCCGTTGTTTTGTTGTTGGACCCGTTGGCTGTATTGGGCGTGGGAACGTGGTTGTCTTTCGGCTTGGTTGCTGCTTTGATTTGGGCGTCATCAGGCCGTCTGAAAGAGTCGGGCTGGCGTTTGGCTGTACGGGGGCAATGGGCGGCGACGGTATTGTCGGTGGTATTGCTGGGCTATTTGTTTGCTTCGTTACCTTTGTTCAGTCCCTTGGTCAATGCGCTGGCTATTCCTTGGTTTTCTTGGGTATTAACGCCGTTGGCTTTGCTGGGTTCAGTTTTTTCTTTTGAACCTGTCCAGTTAATAGCGGCATTTTTGGCGGAATACACTTTACGCGGTTTGGTATGGCTGGCTACGGTATCGCCTGAATTTGCCGTCGCAGCGGCGCCCGTGCCTTTGCTGGTGTTGGCGATGATGGCGGCTTTGCTGTTATTGTTGCCACGAGGACTAGGCTTGAAACCTTGGGCATGTTTGGTTTTATTGGGTTTTGTGTTTTACCGTCCTGCCAAGTTGGAGGAGGGGGTGGCAAGAGTTACGGTGATGGATGCGGGGCAAGGTTTGTCGGTGTTGATACAAACGCGTAACCGCAATCTTTTGTTTGATACGGGAACGGAGCAAGTGGCGCAAACAGGTATTGTGCCGAGTTTGAACGCGATGGGCGTGCGCCGTTTGGACAGCCTGATTTTGTCGCACCATGATATTGACCATGACGGCGGTTTTCAAAGTGTGGCGGCTGTCGGTGCCGATAAATTGCTTGCCGGACAACCTGAGTTTTATCCGAATGCAGAGTTTTGCCAAGAAGACAAATGGCAATGGGACGGCGTAGATTTCGAGTTGCTCCGGCCGTCTGAAAATACGGGCAAGGAAGATAACGACCAGAGCTGCGTATTGCGTGTCGTGGCAAACGGCAAAGCCTTGTTGATAACCGGCGATTTGGGCGTGAAGGGCGAGGCCGGTTTGATTGAGAAATACGGCAATGCGCTGTATAGCCAAGTGTTGGTGTTGGGACATCATGGTAGCAGTACGGCTTCGTCAGGCAGCTTTCTGCATACGGTTTCGCCGCAATATGCCGTAGCATCCAGTGGCTATGCCAATGCCTACAAACATCCGACCGTTGCCGTACAAAATCGTGTCCGCGCGCACGGTATTACTTTGTTGAGAACAGATTTGTCAGGCGCATTGGTGTTTGTTTTAGGGCAAGACGATGTGTTCCGAGGCCGTCTGAAAAAGGATAAGTTTTATTGGCAGAAGAAACCGTTTGAGTAAAAGGATAAAAGGCCGTCTGAAAGACTTTTCAGACGGCCTTAATATTTTTCATTGACGGGCATTATCCAAATTTTGTGTGAATCCAATTGTGGATAGTTTGGTTTGATATTTGATAATAAAGAATAAATTAATTGTGATGAAAAAATAGGCAGTATAAAAATAGGGTAATAATTACAAAGTTATTTTATAACTGTTGTTAATTTGATAAGTATTTTGAATCTGTTTGGCTGAATAAATTCACTTGTTTTTAGCTTGCTTATATAATCTAAACGCATTATTGCACATTCAAATTAAATTTAACAAAGGGAAAAGAAATGACTGAAACTCAAAACCAACCTAATAACGAAGAGTCCGTAGTGATTATCGGCACGCGTCGTGATGATGTGCTGTATGGCAGCTTGGGACACAATATTTTTTACGGCGGTTTAGGAAACGATACCTTTATTGTGAACAACAGGAATGACCAAATCGTTGAAAGGTACGGCGAGGGTACGGATACGGTTTATACCCATACGACTTATACGTTGCCGAATTATGTTGAAAACCTGACGATGACCGGCCACGATAATATTTTTGGTTTCGGCAACAATTCCGACAACGTCCTTATCGGCAACAGCGGCAACAACCGTTTGAGCGCCGGACGTGGCAAGGATGTGCTTTACGGCGGGGCGGGTAATGACTTGCTGCTGGCAGGCGATGATGACGATAAACTTTATGGTGGCGACGGCAACGATATTTTGCGTGGCGATCATGGCAACGATTATTTGGAAGGAAACGAAGGCGACGATGTTTTAGACGGCGGAATCGGTGCAGATATCATGCGCGGCGGCAATGGCAACGACACATATTATGTAGACAGTCAAAACGATGTCGTTATCGAAGAAGCCAATGGCGGCATCGATACGGTCTACACAGGTATGACTTATCGTTTGCCGACTCATGTCGAAAACCTGACCTTGACCGGCAGCGGCAATTATTTCGGCTTCGGCAACCATTCCGATAACGTCTTAATCGGCAACATCGGCAACAACCGTTTGATCGGAGGCCGAGGTAATGATGTGCTTCGCGGAGAGGCAGGCTATGACTTGCTGTTGGCGGGCGATGGCGACGACAAACTTTACGGCGGTACCGGCAACGATATTTTACGCGGCGATGCCGGTGATGATTATTTGGATGGCGGCGAAGGAAATGACACGCTTGAAGGCGGTAGCGGAGACGATACTTATGTGTTCCGCCGTGGCAGCGGCCATGATGTCATTTCAGACAATCTGGGCCATAACAGCATTCATTTTGAAGGTTTGAGTAAGAAGGATATCAGTCTTACTACTCGTCCAAGCGTCAGTAATCCTGTCCTTGAAGATTGGGTATTTACGATTCGTGAAACAGGCGAAACATTGACCCTTAGAGAGCAACACAAGACCTATTCATCTGTATCCAAGTATAAATTCGCAGATAAGGAAATGGATGTTGCTGAAATCTTCAAATATCCCGAGCACGATGCCAGCGAAGACAGCGTAACCATGCGTGTGCTTTATAAAGATGGTCACGCCGTCACACATGCCGCCGAACAAGTGCAGCATCTTCAGACGGCCTCTTTACTGTAAGGCGGCGACGGCTTTTGCACAATTTCGCGCCAGCTTTTGCACTTTGTGAGATTTTAAAATTCCGTCAGCTTTTGCACAAGAAAGCCCATTTAAAGATGATTTAAACGGGCTTTAAATTTAACTAGCCATTCCACTCTTCGACATACAAGTAAACGGAATAGGATACGTCGATTTTAAGCTTATCATAGTTGGTACGAATGGATACACCTTTGCCGTCTTTTGTTGCCTGTTTAGATTGTTTTTCGGCGACTGCTTCCAATTCGGCAATCTTCGCCCGCAACACAGACACGTCGCCGCTCCTCTTTATTTAAAACTTTCTAAATTACTTTGTTTCCTCCATTTTCTCAGACGGCCTATCTTTAGTTGATACCGCGGCATACAGGGCTTGCGGGCTGTATCGGCACGGGTTGGTGTAGCCTATTACATATGCGCACCACTCGCTGCAAAACCAGCGGCTTTTGCTGTGTGGTGATTTGAGTACCACGCCAATCGCACCTAGCCAGTCGTAACCTGCCCCGTGTGTACGGTGGAACAAGCGGCCGGCCGATATGGCAACAGATTGCGGCAGCGGGATTAAGTCCCATTTATCAGCAGGCAGCGGCATGGTTTTAATGCGCACCCCGCCGTCTCTCGCGCTGGACGAATAACAATCAAACAGGCCGTCGCGCGGATGCTCTACCGCGATTTCGCAATGGCTGTAAGGGCTGCGGGTGACAGTGCGTACAACCCAGTCTGCGATTCGTGCCGCCCAAACTTTGACACCTCGCCCGTCTTTCCGTCCCTTGTACATAGCCAGATAGACTTTATTCATTTCAGACGGCCTCCGGTGCGGTGAACTCAATCACGATCTTTTCCAGCGCGGCCTGCGTTTTTGCTGCTTCGATTTTGCTTTGCAGCGCTTGTCGTTGACCTGCCACATGTGCTGCGAGTTGTTCGTAAGCCAGCGTTTTACGCAAAGCCGCTGCTTTAAGTGTATCGGCGGGTAAGCCATACTTTCCGCATCATCGCAGCTGCCTTCAGCTTCTTCCTGCACAACGTCCAGCCATTGGATACGTTTCAGCGTTAAATCCTGTGTCAGAATAAATGCTACGCGGTCATTCCATACCAAGCCAAGTTCGGTTACAGTCATGCCGTTTTTGGCGTGTCGTACCACATCTTCGTCGGTAAGGTCTTTGCGGCTGATTTTAATTTTGGGAGCAACATCGCCCGCTCCGACCAGGGTAACGTCAAAATCCAGCATGAACCGACCTTGAGCTTCACCCTGCAACAGCCAGTTGGTCATCAATGCTGACGGCGATTGACGGGTGAGAGGCTGTTGAGCAGGCAGACCGCCAAGGGCTTCGCGCAACTTGGTCAACAGGTTTTCGGCCTTGCGGCGATTTGCCGTATCAACGAATAACCACTCGCCAGCAAATAAACCATAAGTGCGGCTGCTTTTAATCAACGACTTAGGTAGCAGGTCGTCGATAATTGCTTCGCGTAATTCATGCTTTTCTTTGCGGCCGACATTACGGCCTTCGGCAGTTTGAATCTTAACAACCTGTTCGTCCAATTTATGTTTGATGGCCGCACTGGGTAATACTTTTTCTTCTCGCATCAAACTGATAAGCATAGTTTTTTGAGCTTCAAAAATAATAGGATTCCCAAATGGCACCGGAGAACAAAAGCCTTCACTAAACCAGTCTAATCCGGAAGGAGAACAAAACCAGTTTTCTGCAATTGCTGTTTTGAGGCGTTCAGCTTCTGGCAATTCAAACACACGGAATGGAGTAACTTGTTTAAACCACATAATATAATCCTTTATAAAATCTACTTATTACTAAAGAAGAAATAAAATCAACGCAAGAAAAAACCAAACCAACCCGAAGCAGTAATAAATAAAGGCTTTTTTTCGGTCGCGCATAGCCTCTTTTTCTCCTTCTTTCACTTTTTCCCACACGAGAAAAGCGGTTTCCAATTTTCGGTTGGCGTTTTCGACTTGAGCGTGGATGTAGAAGGAATCGCGTGCGGCAATTCTTAAAAATTCCAGCTCATCAGTATTTAAATTTCCGTTTTCCATCATGACAACTCCTGCTCAGTAGGCTCAATCACAAAATCCTCAAGCCCCGACACAATCTTAATTCCTGGCACTTGGCCGTCTGAAAAACGCTCTTTTTGATTCAGGATGGCGTCTTTGTCGATTTCCTTTTTCGTGCGGACAAACTCGGCAAAGGCGGATTTCTCCGAGAGCCACGCCAAGACGGCGGCCACGCCTGTTACCTTGACGGATGGCGGGCGGATGCGCCATTTAATCAGGCCGGTAGTAAAGTCCACGGTTTTGGTTTTACCGTTTTCCGTCAGCTCGTCCTTATGCGCTTCGCAGTAGGCGGCCACACGTTCGGTCAGGCTCATGATTTCGGCACACATCGGCGCGGCTTTGGCGGCATATTCTTCTTCGATGACCGCTTTTTTATCGCCTGCTTCGGTTTCCAGGCGTTTGACTTCGCGTTGCAAGTCGCCGATTTTGCGGATAAACGCAGTGACTTCCGCTTTGTCTTGTGCCGCTTCGATAGCGGGTTGTTTGATTTGGGTTTTAGCCATTTGCTTCTTCCTCCAGTTTGTTGAGTAGTTGATATACTTCGCTTGCTTCAAATCCTTTAGTTTCAGCAAAACTGATAAAGGCATCCCAGTCTTGCTCTAAATATTCGTCAAATAGACGGTACTCGTGCGGTTCAATCATGATGTTTTCCTTTTAAACTATAAAATTCTTAAAACTTTTAAATCACCGACTTGGTGTATTCCAATACGATAAGCCAGTATTTTTTCGCGTTTTTCCTTCGGTCTGATATAGGCAACCTTAACCTCTGTTAAATCAATATCTCTAACTCCTCCTCGTAAATAATTGTGGGTTATTACCAAATCGCCGTGCTCTGCCTTCAACTTTTCTAGTTGACTGATTAAGTTCGATATTCGGTTATTACTTGTAAAATATACATTTTCCATTTCAATGACCTTTCTTACTTAAAACTTCTTTCAATTCCGCCATTTTCTGACGACCTTTTCCCTTATCCGGCATGGGCTTCTCCAGCATCGCCCTTGGTATCAACCGTGGCGGCAGGTTGCGGAGCAGTTCGGCGGGTTGCGGCCATGTTTCCGCCGCCTGCAACACCTTAAACCCCGCCTGAAGCCGTATCGGGTCATACTCCGGCGACACAATCTCACCTTTATCTTTCAGTTTCCGATACCAAATTTCCGCGACTACCGGCATATCCTGCGCTGCCGGTCGGTTGGGTAGATTGAGCGCGGCGAGCAATGAAAACCCTGACGCGATTTCCCGTTTCGCCCAATCATCTCCCGCCCATTCGCCCAAGGCTGCCACCCCCTGCCGCAGTTTTGACGGCGCGCCGCCTTCGCTCCCTCTCCCCGTGGGAGAGGGCTGGGGAGAGGGCACCCCCGAACCCTGCCACTGGCTGACAATCTCCAGCAAATAACCATGCGACTTTAAGGGCAGTTTCAGACGGCCTTGGTCGCGGGCATTAACGGTTTCATTAAAACCGTGAATCCAAGCCTCGGAAGGAGCGGGGAAACAAACCCCGTCACGCGCTGCCTCCTGCGCCTTAATCATCGGCAGCAACTCATTCAGCAGTTTCGCGGTACGCGCCCAAGAGAGCTGGGATTTAGCAGGGCGGAAGAGACCAATGTAGCGGATAGCCGCTTTCCCGATATCGGCATCAAGTTCCAGCAACATCTTCAGCACTTCGGCTGCTTCAGCATCACTGACTAAACTATCCAAGCTGTTGGCCGCTCCGCAGTTAGGACAACGGCAAATCATGATTCAATCTCCCAAATATCGCGGCGGCGAATAACTTTTTCGGTTTTAACTTTCCTCCGTATCCATTGGCCGCAGTATTCGCAGCACCGGCTGTTTTTATTAACTTCGCGCCATTTATGCGCATACCCGTCAATAGCACAGGCTCCAATACGTTTGTAATCACACCATTTGACTTTTTCGACAACTTGTCCGCCTGGCTTAAATGCATAAATCTCTACCTTGCCATTGGGTAAAAAACTGATGGGAGCACCGGTAAACCATCCGTCACTGTCATGCCATCCGATACGCCAGATACCCAGCGTGTCAAACTTTTCGATAACCGGCATTCCTCTATGCGGTATAATTTTTTTGTTCTTTTTCAAAAATCTATAAATAAAATTGCTATATTTCGGACTCTTTCTAGGGTTGTATTGCTCGATGTCCATCACGCCTCCTCCCATAAAGTTATCGCCCGAGCCAAAGTTTCCGCTTCCGCCGTTTTCCACATCCCGTCCGGCGACCGCGCAGCGATTACAAAGCCTTCGCCGTCCTTCTTCATGACCATCAGCTCGCCACGGTCTTCGATCCATTCGGTGATTTCTTTTGCATTCATTTTTGCTCTCCAATTTGTTTCACGCCGTCTGTACCATTCATGGGATGATGTAACTGCACTTGTTTACCCGATTCCATTCCTTGAAAGAATGCCTCATATTCCATTGTTGACCCTTGTAGGATTGACGATTTCGCATCTCTTGTTCTCGCTTCGACCATACCCGGATGTTTTTTCTTTTCGTATCCGTCCATAATGGCTTTCTCTTCGTCGGACATCTCAAATTTTTTGACTGTCTCCCAAGCACCCATAATCCAACCATCGCAAAATTGGTCGGCAAGATAAGTTCTGTGTGCGGGCTTTCTTGCTCGGCAGGCTTTCAAAAATTTGCGGCGTTCGGCGGAAATCTGCCGATAAACTACATCAAAGGCATAGGCTGAGATTTCTGCTCGATTTCCAATGCCGTAAAACATCATCGTCTTCGCGCGTTTGTAAGTTTTGCATCCGAATACATCGGCAATCATAGTTGCAACACTCCATTGCCAATTTGCCAATTTAAAAGCCATTTTTCGATCGGCTTTCTGTTCAGAGACTTCTGATATGCGGCAAACGGCAAGGAAATCGACTTAGGCAAAAACGGCTTCGATTGGTCTGTCAGCATCAGTGGAGACAGCAAAGGCGTAGCGGCCTTGCATGGCAGCGCGGCTGACGATGTATTGAAAGGCAGCGATGGCAATGATTATCTGGCAGGCGGACTGGGTAGCGATACCATTGTTACCGGCGAGGGTAGAGATACGGTGGCATTTACTGCGTGGGATGTTCGTGAGGGCAAACTGGATCACTTGCTGGATTTCAATCCGGTCAAAGACAAGTTGGATTTGAGCGCCATGCGTCCGCTGCTTAATGAGAAAGAAAGCCAGGTCGGCTGGGCGGATTTGTTTGTCCGCGATGTGGATACATTCAGCCCCGACCGCTCGTATCTTGTGTTCAACAGCACCCAAAAAACCTTGGCGTATCGGGGGGCAGGAGCTGAAAGCAATACAGAGTTTGCACGTTTCTACAACGAAGACGCTGCGCAGCTGACGGCCGCTAATATTATCGGCTGATGGTTGTTTTGAAGTTTAAGGCCGTCTGAACTTGATATTTCATGTTCAGACGGCCTTAAACTTTGTGTTTGTTAACTATATAATATCCGACCCATCTGTTTAAAAAGGCCATCGCCATGAACACCATACGCACCAAAATTTGCGGTATTACCCGACCTGAAGACGCGCTGGCTGCGGCCGAATTGGGTGCGGATGCCATTGGGCTGGTGTTTTACGCCAAGAGTAAACGGGCTGTAAATATTGAGCAGGCGCGGGCGGTTGTGAGAAATTTACCGCCGTTTGTATCGGTGGTGGCCTTGTTTGTGAATGAAAACGAGCAAACCATCCGCGAGATTTTGCGTCAGGTGCCGATAGATGTGATTCAGTTTCACGGCGATGAAGACGATGATTTTTGCCGTCGGTTTGACCGTCCGTATTTGAAGGCCGTGCGCGTACAGTCCGCTGCCGATATTCAGACGGCCTGTGCCAAATTCCCGAATGCCCGCGCTTTGCTGTTTGATGCTTATCATCCGACCGAATACGGCGGTACGGGACAAAGTTTCGACTGGACCATGTTGCACGGCAATATCGGTAAACCGTGGATACTTGCCGGCGGATTGACTGCGGAAAACGTTGCCGAAGCGGTAAAAATCAGTGGCGCGGCGGCGGTAGATGTGTCCGGCGGCGTGGAAATCTCCGGCGGGATTAAGAGCAGAGAGAAAATGGCGGCGTTTATTCAGGCAGTAAAGGCCGTCTGAAAATTTGTTTGAATGAAAAGTAACCGGAATACAGATATGCAAGAGCCAATCATCGAATCCCACCCTTTCGCAGCCTTGTTGCCGCCGCAGGCAACGGTTATGATGATGGGGACGTTTCCGCCTAAAGAAGAAAAACACGCGATGCAGTTTCATTATCCGAATTTTCAAAACGATATGTGGCGTGTGTACGGGCTGGTGTTTTTCGGTGATGCGGCGCATTTTCAAAAGCAGGGCGAAAAAGCGTTTGATGCCGATAAAATCAAAGCGTTTTTGAGTGAAAAGGGGATTGCATCCTGTCCGACCGTATTAAAGGCAATACGCGAACATGGCAATGCTTCGGATAAGTTTTTAAAAGTGATAGAAACCGTCGATTTGGCAGCAGTATTGGCGCAAATGCCCGAGTGCCGCCATCTTTGTACTACCGGCGGCAAGGCAACCGAAGTTTTGTTGGAGATTCAAGGCAGCGGTATGAAAATGCCGAAGACCGGCGAAACAGTACCGTTCCCCTATGCGAGGCGTGATTTGACTCTGACGCGTCTACCTTCGACTTCGCGTGCCTATCCTTTGAGTTTGGTGAAAAAAGCGGCGGCGTATCGGGCTTTTTTTGAAATGGCTGGTTTGACTGTTTTTCAGGAGTAGGGCGATGGACCGTTATGAAATTTCTGTAATGGTGTTTATGGCTTTGTGGTGGCTTTTTAATGTCGTCTCGGTGTGGCTGAAGGCCAAACAATGGCACATCAAGGTATTATTGGGCGGAACGCTTTTGTATGTGATACAAATATCTGCAGTTATTATGTCTGTTAACGGCCTTAATTGGATATTTTTGAACATAAGCACTATAAATACCGATGAGTTGATTATTGCTTTGCTTGTGCTTAACTTTTTGGGTTGGTGGTTGCTGGCACTGTGGCTGGGGATGTTGGTATTAAAACTATGCCTGAGAAGCAAAAACGAAGAACAATATATCGCGCCGCCGTTGGGTACGGCATTGCTTGCAACATCGAGCTGTACGCTGTTGTTCCTATTTTGTCTGCTGATATTATTATTCAATTAGTTGCCGACAAGATGAATGGAAAACGGCTATAATTGCTGACAATTTTACTTTCAGACGGCCTGGTACTGAATCAGGCCGTCTGAAACCATAAAACGAACAAGGAAAAATCCCATGAAAAATTATTACGCTCCCGACGAGAAAGGCTTTTTCGGCGAACACGGCGGTCTGTATGTTTCCGAAACCCTGATTCCGGCTTTGCAAGAATTGGCAGAAGCCTATAAAGCGGCGAAAGAAGATCCTTCATTTTGGGAAGAGTTCCGCCATGATTTGAAACACTATGTCGGCCGTCCCAGCCCTGTTTACCATGCTGCACGATTGTCCGAGCATTTGGGCGGCGCACAAATTTGGCTGAAGCGTGAAGATTTGAACCACACCGGCGCACACAAAGTCAACAACACCATCGGTCAGGCATTGCTCGCCCGCCGCATGGGCAAAAAACGCGTGATTGCCGAAACCGGCGCGGGTCAGCACGGTGTGGCCTCCGCCACCGTTGCCGCACGCTTCGGCATGACTTGCGACGTGTACATGGGCGCGGACGACATCCAACGTCAAATGCCCAACGTGTTCCGCATGAAATTATTGGGTGCGAACGTGGTCAGCGTCGACAGCGGCAGCCGTACATTGAAAGACGCGATGAACGAAGCCATGCGCGAATGGGTGGCGCGTGTGGACGATACGTTCTACATTATCGGTACTGCCGCAGGCCCTGCGCCGTATCCTGAAATGGTACGCGATTTCCAATGCGTGATTGGTAATGAAGCCAAAGAACAAATGCTGGAAGCCATCGGCCGCCAACCTGATGTTGCCGTTGCCTGCGTCGGCGGCGGCTCGAACGCCATCGGTTTGTTCTACCCCTATATCGAAGAAGAAAACGTACGTTTGGTCGGCGTAGAAGCCGGCGGTTTGGGTGTAGATACGCCTGACCACGCCGCACCGATTACCAGCAAAGCCCCTATCGGCGTATTGCACGGTTTCCGCAGCTATTTGATGCAGGACGAAAACGGTCAAGTCTTGGGTACGCACTCCGTTTCCGCAGGCTTGGACTACCCAGGCATCGGCCCGGAACACAGCCATTTGAACGACATCAACCGCGTGGAATACACCGTTGCCAAAGACGACGAAGCACTCGAAGCCTTTGATTTGCTCTGCCGTTTCGAGGGCATTATTCCTGCGCTGGAATCCAGCCACGCCGTTGCTTGGGCGGTGAAAAACGCGCCAAAAATGAGCAAAGACCAAGTGATTTTGGTCAACCTCTCCGGTCGCGGCGATAAAGACATTAATACCGTGGCAAAACTCAAAGGCATTGAGTTGTAAGCCTGATTGATTGAGCAGTAAAGGCCGTCTGAAAAAGCTGGGTTTCAGTCTTTCAGACGGCCTTTGTTTCCGTGATGATTCAGCGTAGTATTTTATCCGCGCAAACTCTATCAAGTATCGGCGGCTAAGGAAATTTGTCCTTCCAAATTGCGCTTGTACGCTTTCTAAACCGATTATCCAAGTTATCCATTTATTGTGATTATGAAACATTTGGCAATCCATCTAAAACTATTGGGCATGGCGGCGTTTTGGGGCGCATCTTGGCCGATGGGGCGGATGTTGGGACAGGCGCTGCCGCCTTTAACGGGCGGTATGTTACGCTTTTTGACGGCGGCAATCTTGCTTTTGGGCTGGCTGTTTGCACGGTATCGGTTGCGTACTTTGGCGGTTTTATCGCGTAAGCAATGGCTTGGATTGGCGCTGGCGGCAGCATTCGGCGTATTTGGTTTTACCGTATTGTCTATGCTGGGTTTGCAGCGGATTCCTGCTTCGAGGGCGACGGTGTTGGTCACGTTTAATCCTGTATTGACGATGTTTTTTGCGGCTTTACTGTTTGGCGAAAAACTCAACGGCAAGATTGTGTCGGGTATGCTGTTAGCTGTGGCAGGTTCGATATGGGCGGTCACGCATGGCGAGATTGCGGCATTTTTGTCGGGCGGCGGCGTAGGGTGGGGCGAAGTGCTGGTGTTTTGCAGCCTTTGCTGCTTGGTCACTTATACGATGATAGGCCGGGCGGTGTTGCAGGGGATTGATGCGCTGACGGTCACCGTGGCCACCGCTTGGCTGGGTGCAATGATGTTGTTGCCGCCTGCGTTGGTTTCAGACGGCCTGCCGTTTGGTATGCTTGCCGAAATGGGCGGCAGGGGCTGGTTTGCTTTGATTGGCCTGTCTGTCGGTGCAACGGTCTTGAGCTATGCGTGGTATTTTGAAGGCGTGAAGACTTTGGGTGCCGGCAGCGCGGCAGCGTACATTACTTTGGTACCGGTATTTGGTATTTTGTGTTCCGCTTGGTTTTTGGGCGAGGCATTGCATGTTTCCTTGGTTGCCGGCTGTTTGGCGGCAGTGGGTGGATTGGCGTTGATGCAGTACGGAAGACGTGCCGTCTGAAATAGGAAATATGTTATATAATAATGAGACTAATCAAACCATTGTTTTCAACATGTCTGAACCTTCCTCCCTGCTCGATTTCGACCGCGCCCATTTGCTCCATCCCTATACATCCATGACCGACCCGTTGCCTGTTTATCCGGTTCGCCGTGCGGAGGGCGTACATATCGAATTGGCGGACGGTACGCGGCTGATTGATGGGATGTCGTCTTGGTGGTGTGCAATACACGGCTATAATCATCCCGTTTTGAATCAGGCGGTTGAAGCGCAGATTAAACAAATGTCGCATGTGATGTTCGGTGGTTTGACGCACGAGCCGGCGGTGGAACTGGGCAATTTATTGGTCGGGATTTTGCCGCAGGGTTTGGACCGTATTTTTTATGCGGATTCGGGTTCGGTTTCGGTCGAAGTCGCGCTGAAGATGGCGGTGCAATACCAGCAGGCGCGGGGTTTGACCGCGAAGCAGAATATCGCGACGGTGCGGCGCGGGTATCACGGCGATACTTGGAACGCGATGTCCGTCTGCGATCCGGAAACGGGGATGCACCATATTTTCGGCAGTGCTCTGCCGCAGCGTTATTTTGTCGATAATCCGAAAAGCCGTTTCGACAATGAATGGGACGAGGCGGATTTGCAGCCTGTCCGCGCCTTGTTTGAAGCGCATCATGCGGATATCGCCGCCTTTATTTTGGAACCGGTCGTGCAGGGCGCGGGCGGCATGTATTTTTATCATCCGCAGTATCTTCGCGGTTTGCGCGATTTGTGCGATGAATTTGATATCGTGTTGATTTTTGATGAAATTGCCACCGGATTCGGGCGCACGGGCAAGATGTTTGCCTGCGAACACGCGGAGGTCGTGCCGGATATTATGTGTATCGGCAAGGGCTTGAGCGGCGGCTATATGACGCTGGCGGCGGCAATCACTTCGCAAAAAGTTACCGAAACGATTTCGCGCGGCGAAGCGGGCGTGTTTATGCACGGGCCGACGTTTATGGCGAACCCGCTGGCGTGTGCCGTTGCCTGCGCTTCGGTCAAACTGCTTTTGTCCCAAGATTGGCAGGCAAATATCCGCCGCATCGAAAGCATCTTAAAAGGCCGTCTGAAAGCTGCATGGGACATCCGCGGCGTGAAAGACGTGCGCGTTTTGGGTGCCATCGGCGTGATTGAGCTGGAAAAAGGCGTGGATATGGCGCGTTTTCAAGCGGACTGCGTGGTGCAGGGCATTTGGG